>Ga0316204_10001840_pt1 | contig 53295 bp, 33 predicted proteins | sample 6monrhotite_MG_2_FD_205661 | JGI IMG/M metagenome (GOLD analysis project Ga0316204, IMG submission 205661) | Microbial mat bacterial communities from mineral coupon in-situ incubated in ocean water Damariscotta River, Maine, United States -... | ecosystem: Environmental > Aquatic > Marine >... | reverse complement strand
GCGGTAGCTAACAAACTCCTTAAGCAGGCATTTGCTGTAGTTACCAATAAAAAAATGTATCAACCAGAATATTATTTGCCTCTAAACAGAAAATTAACTTGATTTTTAACACAGTTCATTGCGAAGGGGCTTACTGACGACAGACAGTAAGCGACTGAAGCAATCTCCCAGAAGGAATTCTTAAACCATGGGGAGACCTGCCTTTGCCGGCAGGCAGAATGCCGCACTGCGCCTTCGCTGAAGCTTCAACGCAAGCGTTGCGCTCTCAAAAACGAATCTAACTAAAAGGCCCCTGGTTTGCTATTTGGATCGTCTTAGAGTCTCTACTAAACGATCCTAGTCCTTAAAGCCTTGGCAACGGCCTCTGACTTCGAATTGACTTCAAGCTTTTTGTAGATACTCTTGATATGGCTGCGGACGGTGTCCTGACTGATGAACAAAGCATCGCCAATGCTCTTGTAGCTTTTGCCCTGGCAGAGCTGCTGTAGCACGTCTCTTTCACGTTCGGTAAGCGTAGTCTCCTGGTTTTTCCTGAACGAGTGTACTACCATACGGGCCACCTGTGTACTCATAGGTGCACCACCTCGCAAGGCCTCTTGAATAGCATCGATGATGCGGGCCGGGGGCGTGTTTTTCACCAAATAGCCCGAAGCACCGGCACATAGCGAATCGAATACGAGCTTGTCGTTCTGGTGAACGGTGAGCATTAGTACCTCCATATGTCTGTACCTGGCTTTGAGCTGTCTTACTGCTTCTATACCATCCATTTTGGGTAGCTGAATGTCCATCAGCACCACATCGGGCATGCTTTGGCCCAGTTCTTCCAGGAAGTCTTCTGCCGATTCGTATTGGTCTTTACAAATGAGTTCTTCTGCACTATTAATGATCAGCGACAGGTTCGTCCTGATCTCGGGGTCATCCTCCACAATGGCCACCTTAATTCTTGTCTCCACTTCAATCATAGGTCTCATACTTTTTACTCAGTGCACCAATAAAGGTTACCACCGTGCCTTCTCCTTCTTTACTTTCTATACTGATTGAGGCCCCCAGCTCATCGGCACGCCTCTTCATATTGGCATGCCCATAGCCCCCATTTTTCTTCGACAGACTAAAGCCCTGGCCATTATCTGTCAACGAAAGGTTCATTACATCTTTACTCAAGCTCGCTTTGAGCGTCACTTTGCGGGCCTGCGAATGCTTTAGCACATTGTGCATGGCCTCTTTGAAAATCATAATCAGGTGTCGCTTCCAGTCCATATCCAGTGGATAATCGCGGAACACTTCACGAATAGATTCTACATGAAACTCAATGCCTGAATTGTCGAAAAGCTCATCGCCAAAGTCTTTGAGCATCACTATCAAATCGAAAGTGGTGTCCTTGTCCGGATCGAGGGCCCAGAGGAAGTCTCGCATGGAATTGTTGAGCACATGCGAGTTGTCTTTGATCTTTTTGACATAGGAGCTAATCTCTGGCGAAGTACCATTCAGTTTCTTTTCAAGCACCTCAGAGAATAGCGAAATACGGGTGAGCTTATTGCCCATTTCGTCATGAAAATCGGCCGCTGCATTCTGCCTCACAGCCTCCAGTGCTTTAATACGAGACAGTTTCATGTTCATTCGCACCTTATTCACCACCAAGATGGCCAGCATCAACAGCAGCGCTACCATGGCCAGAAACCAGGTTTGCCACCAGAAAGGCTTATGCACATAGAACTCGAAGCTGGTCGCCTGTTCGTTCCAATTGCCAGCTTCCAGGCCTGCCCTCACCTCAAAGGTATAGGTACCCGGGCCCAGGTTGGCATATTGTACATGCCGATGCTTAATGGTTTTCCATTCTTCCTGCAGGCCTTTCAATCGGTACTGATAGCTCACATGGGCCGGATCCTGATAGTCGAGTGCAATGAAGTCGAAGGAAACAAAGTTCTGATTGTATTTGAGCTTCAGTGGTTCCTCCTGCTCTGGAAGTCGAAGGGCAATGTCACTGCTCTCTACCATGAAGCTTTCCAGCAACACATCAGGGCTTTGCCTGCCGGAAATAAATCGTTGCGGCTCAAAAAATGTAATGCCTGCTTCGGTACCAAAGGCCAGTAGATTATCGGCCAATACTGCACCAGAGCGATGCACAAATGGCGCTTCTGAAAGCCCATCTCTCGTGCTGTACTGGTGGAAACTTTCGTCCTCTGGATCGTAGCGGTGCACTCCGTTTTTGGCACTGAGCCATAGCGAACCATCAGCGGCTTCTATCAGAGCATTGATATGCGGAATGGGCACTTGGCCTTGAGGGTTGCGGTTAATGAATTTTTCTGCTTCCAGGTCAAATTCCAACAAGCCGCTGCTAAAACCGCCCACCCAAAGCCGGTGCTGGCTGTCTTCCAGAATGGCATTGACTGTATGCGATTTGAAGGGGCCTTTGCGCACGCCACCATAGCGATAACTTTGAGTCATAAAACGGCCAACTGTTCGGTCGAACCAAAGCTTAATCAGGCCTTCACGTACAGTTCCTACCCATAGGTTCCCCTTGTGGTCCAAAGACAAGGCCCTGATCTCTCCGTTTCTGAAAATCTCTGGCAGGTATTCCAGGTCTCGGAAGTACTGTGTCTCATTGGTTGACATGCGCGACAAAGCCAGACCATACTCACCTATGCTCCATAGGCTGTCGTTGGCAACTCTGAAATCGAAGCTGCCTTTTAAGTCAAGTCCTGAAAGAAGCTGCACCCGCTCGGAAGCAAGGTCGAGCCGTGCCATGCCATTATTGGTAAGCATCATCAACGAATTCTCTGATTCCTTTTGCAGCATGCTCACCCCCAGGTTGCGCAATTGACGCTTCATAAATGGCTCAAAGCTGCGGGATTGAGTTTGCAAACGATATAGCATGCCTCCCTCGGCTATCAAGGCTTCCGAATCACTGGTTTGCACCATGCTGCTGACCCAAACATTCTTGTTCTCTGATACTTTCTGATGTCGTGCCATTTTAGGCGAAAGGTCCACCCTGAACAGGCCTGTTTCCGGTGATCCGAGCCACAGCTCTCGTGAGTCTTTACCATACCAAAAGGACCTTATTCGCTCATTGAGCATTCCCAAAGGTTCTGTACTGCCCTTAGTTATGCTGAAAAGGAAAAACCCTCGTTGATTGTCGGCCACCATCATTTCAGCACCCCCATCATCGGCATGTGCATATCGCAAACCCGCTTTGGGCGACTTAAAACCAGCAGGTACCTGCCAGCCTTCAGTGGTCCATCGGTAGACCTGGTCTTCGTATTGCGAAATGTAAACCTGACCTTCTCCTGCCAGAAAAATATTGGTGATATAGCGTTGTGATGGTGCTTCTACCTGACGGGCAGCGGCTTCTTCCAATGAATAAACATAATGCGGAGAGGCTGCCCATAGTTTGCCCTCACCATCTTCAACAAATCTGATCAACTCGGCTATGGCCTTCCCTTTTTGATCGAAGAATTCAGTAAATCGCTTTTGCTGCTCATCGTACTTAAAAAGCCCCGATTCGGTACCCAGCCATATGGTGCCTTGGGCATCTTCATAAATTCCCAGGGCATAATCTTCTTCCTTTCCCTCGATAGGCACCGGCACATAAAGCCCCGTTGCTTCATTGAGCAAATTGATGTGTGTGCTGGTCCCTATCCATGTTCTGCCCACATGATCTACCAGTATGGCCTGAATAAAGTTGTTGGGGTCCTGACCTCGCTCTGGATTGGCGGTATGGTAGGTGAAGCGGTCCTGGAAACGGTCGTATTTGCTCACACCTCCTATGCTTAACGAGATCCAGATGTTGGACTCAGGGTCTTCGTACAAGTTGCTCATGCTATTGGCCCTGATGCTAAAGGAGTCTTCCGGGTCGTATCGGAAAATGCGAAAGTCATGACCATTGTAAAGGTTCAGACCATGTGCGGTAGTCACCCATAAGTAGCCAAAACGGTCTTGATGTACATCGGAAACACTATTGTCTGAAAGGCCCGAAGCTGCATTAAAATGTTGCACATGGTATTCCTGAGCCCTCAAAGGAGAAACGAGCAGACAGAAAATTGTCAGACATGCCAGGTGAACACAGAATTGCTTCATTATTGGTGTTGGAACGGCTTTTTAGCATTCCGATACAGCCGTTCATCAAGTAAAGTAATAATTACGAGCCGGCCAGTCGCCTGTATGTCAAGTAATTAGTGTCTGCCCTTAATAGTGTTCCCATCTGAATTCAATGACTTTTTGCCCAAACCCTAAAGGGGTAAGCCATTGAAAATCAGAGCTCCCTACCTTGCCTACGCGTAGCCACTATGGCGAGGCGAGGAGGGGCGGGGCGAAAACTGATTTTCAATACACCCCTGTATAGACAGACACTATTTAGTGTGCGATGAGCCAGTTTTCGCCAATTCCAGCTTCTACCTCCATGGGCACGTCCAGCGGAATGGCGTTTTTCATCAGCTCCGGAATTTTCTCCTTCATCAGGTCCAGCTCTGGCTTATACACATCGAATACCAATTCATCATGTACCTGCATGATCATTTTCGACTTGAGGCCTTCTTCTTTCATCCAGCGGTCTACATTAATCATGGCCACCTTGATCATGTCGGCAGCACTGCCCTGAATGGGTGCATTGATAGCATTGCGCTCGGCATGCCCTCTGCCTACCATGTTCTTGGAATGGATATCGCGCAGGTACCTTCTTCTGCCCAAAATGGTCTCTACATATGTGAATTCGCGGGCCTTGTTTACCTGCTCGTCCATGTATTTTTTCACACCCGGAAATTCGTTGAAATAGGCCGTAATGATCTCCTGTGCTTCAGTACGGGAAATACCAATATTTTGGGCCAGACCGAAGGCGGAAATACCGTAAATAAGACCAAAGTTAACCTCCTTGGCCTTTCTTCTCATGTCGCGGTCTACCTCTTCAAGTTCCACACCAAAGACTTTAGAGGCCGTTGTGGCGTGAATGTCTCTGCCACTCTTGAAGGCTTCCATCATGCTGGTGTCCTGTGCAAAGGCCGCCACAATCCGCAGCTCAATTTGCGAGTAATCCACCGCCATGAGTACATGATCTTCATCACGAGGGATGAAGGCTTTTCTGATCTCCCGGCCTTTCACTGTTCGGATGGGAATGTTCTGCAGATTAGGGTTGTTAGAGCTCAAGCGGCCAGTGGCTGCCACCGCCTGACGGTAGTCTGTATGGACCAGGCCATCCACCGGACTAATCAGTTTGGGCAGGGCATCTACATAGGTATTCTTCAGCTTCTGGTATTCTCGAAACTCGAGAATGAGCCGGGCGATGTCATGCTCCACAGCCAGCTTTGAGAGAATGTCTTCACCAGTAGCATACTGCCCTGTTTTGGTCTTCTTGGGTTTCTCTATCAGCTTCATTTTATCAAAGAGAATGACTCCCAACTGCTTCGGTGAAGCAATGTTGAACTCTTCTCCTGCCAGCTCAAATATCTGCTGCTGGGCCTTCACACTTTCCTCCTGCAATTCGATAGACATGGCCGCCAGGGCTTCAGTGTCAATCTTCACTCCATTGTATTCTATATCTGCCAGCACATTGACCAGCGGAAGCTCTACTTCTTCAAATAGTTTGGTGACTTCCCGCTCCTGAAGTTGGGGAGCCAGTTTGTGCTTTAATTGCAGGGTGATGTCAGCGTCTTCACCGGCATATTCCACTACCTTGTGCACAGGCACATCTGTCATATTGCCCTGTTTGACTCCCTTCTTACCAATCAGTTCGGTGATGGAAACTGGCGTATAATTCAGGTAATTCTCGGCCAGTATGTCCATGTTATGACGGGAGTCTGGCTCTATGAGATAGTGCGCGATCATGGTATCGAAAATCGGGCCTTCCACGGTCATACCGTATTTCTTCAGCACCTGTATGTCGTACTTGGCGTTTTGCGCAATTTTGAGGATTTCTTTGTTCTCAAAAACCTCTTTGAATTCTTCTACAATGGCAGTTGTGGCCTCCTTGTCATCGTGCGGGGTGGGTACATAATAAGCCTCTCCTTTATGGTAAGAAAATGAGATACCTACCAGATTGGCCTCAATGGGGTCCACATTATCAGTTTCGGTATCGAAACAGAACTCGTCTTGAGCCAGCAGGTATTTCACCAGTCTTTTTCTCTGGGCTGGTGTGTCTATCAGGTGATATTGGTGATCTGTTGAAGCGATGGTTTGCTTCTCAGTTGCCACAGGCTCATCGGGCTCGCTGGCCGCACTGGTAGTACTCGCTGGTGCATCAGCAAAAAGTCCCATTTGCGCAGTTGCCGCAGGCTTCGGTTTTGGGGCCGGACTACTGCTGCTGCTTTCTCCCAATATACGCTTGAGGGTGGTTCTAAATTCCAGGTCCTCAAAGATCTTCTTCAAGGCTTCTACATTTGGACCGTCATATTTCATCGACTCCGCATCATAGGCCAGTGGCACCTCAAGATTAATAGTCGCCAGTTCTTTCGACAATATGCCTTGTTGGGCAAACTCTTCCACCCTTTCCTTCAGCTTGCCTTTCAGCTCGTGCGAGTGCTCAATGATGCCTTCTACAGTATCATATTGTTTGAGCAGTTTGGAAGCCGTTTTTGGCCCAACACCCGGTATTCCTGGTATGTTATCTACTGAGTCCCCTTGCAAACCCAGCATGTCTATCACCTGGTCTATGCGTTCGATGTCCCATTTGGCCAATACCTCAGGTATGCCCAACACATCTACTCCATTGCCCATAAAGGCCGGTTTGTAGAGGTACACATGCTCTTCTACCAGCTGGCAATAATCCTTGTCAGGGGTCATCATAAATACCTCGAAACCATCTTTTGATGCTTTTTTGGCGAAGGTGCCTATTACATCATCGGCTTCAAAACCGTCCAGCTCCAGCACAGGAATGTTAAAGGCCCTCACAATGTCTTTCACTATGGGTATGGCTATCCTGATGTCTTCGGGGGTCTCGTCTCTGTTGGCCTTGTATTCCGGAAACTGCACATGCCTGAAAGTAGGTGCAGAAGTGTCAAAGGCTACTGCAATGTGCGTAGGCCTGCGCTTATCAATGATTTCGTAGAGGCTATTGGTAAAGCCAAACGGTGCCCCGGTATTGAGGCCTTTAGAGTTGATTCTGGGGTTTTTACTAAAAGCAAAGTGCGCACGATAGATCAGCGCCATGGCATCTAGCAGGAACAGCGATTTTTCCGGTTTACTCATTCTATAAAGGTAAGTAGGGCCTGCTGAAAAACATATGCTTTCGTTTTTTTATGGTTAGACCAATTTATTAAGCTGTTTAAACTTTTTCAATATCCATGAGGTACAGATTTTCTACGAGATTTGAGCCTTAAAGCATGTATCATGAAAAATGACTAGTTCATTTTTCATGATTAGCCTCAGGCACACCACCTACTGCGTTAGCCTCAGCTCGAAGTATGTATATACATCTTCCTTCGGCTGCCTTGTATTTGGTGCACCTGAGACTTTTTAAGCAAGTCCCATGTATTCCGAAAAATTCAGCGAATAGATTGTGGATTAATCCCGGCTTATGTGATAGAATTCGTGATGAAGGCGTAAATCACAAAGAATCAGGAGATTTGAATTTGATAGCATAGCATCGCTATGATGAAAAGATAAACGAAGCGAAGCGACTGATTCAAAGTGAGTTAGGTTTGCAATAGAAGGTCTATTACATATTCCGGGATCAATTCGAGCCTAGGGAATTGCCTTGCTGAATTAGGTCGAGCGCCAGCTTAAAAGCGGCATCGTTTCGGTTGATCAGGTCTTGCCGGGTTTGAACCACATAATAATCGGGGAAAGTGCCACGGCCTATGCCATTGTCGGCATCGGCATTCATGAACTTTTCAAAGATCACGGGTACCTGCAGCTTCATGTTGGTGTTGGGCAGCTGGTAGTTCAAAATCATGTTGGCTGTGCGCGCTTCATGTCCGCCACCAGTTTCTTCACCAATAAGTTTAACATTATCGAGTCTGCTGAGGATGCGGGCCAAATCGGCAGCAGCAGAGTAGGTGCTACCTGAAGTAAGCACATATACCTGGCCTTCAAATTTGAGTTTGGAGAGGTCCAACTCCAACTTGAAGTCCTTCGCATACCAATCGTATTGATCGGTTTCAAATGCGTTGTCTTTCTTGTTGATAAATCGCGCATTGAGGTAATCTTCAGCATTAGTAGCCTTGTCGTCACGGACAGAACCATTGATGGACTTCAGCTGCTCTCGCTGAATTTGCAGGCTGCGGGTAGAGTTCACCGATGGGTCACTCAATGCCTCACCTGCTACCAGTTGGTAAAGTATGTTTAAAAGTCTGCGATCACCCCCTTCATTATTCCTTAGGTCGATTACGAGATTGTCAAAGCTAAAACGCTCTGCTTCCTCATCGTAGCTCAACATCATCCTGTTGTAGAACCATTCGGGGTGTGCATTGAATGTGTTCAACGTAAGGACTAGGGTCTGAAGGGAGTCAATCGCATCCTGGTGTGTAAAGTGGATGTATCGCTCGTGGGTCTTAAAGACCGGGCGATAGTAGTTGTTGGAGAGCATGGTGCGTGCCGGTTCGGCAGTTACTTCAGCTTCCAAAAGCTCTCCTTGCGGGCTGTTATAGCCTACCTGGAAAGTGCTTTGAGGGCCATACCTCAGGAAGAAGTAATAGCCAAATTTCTTTTCGATATCGCGTTTTACCTTGGTTTCAGCAAAACCATCGGTGGTAGGCAGCAGGGACAATTCTCTCCACAACTGCTCTCCTGAAATGCCGTTGATGCTCTCAATTTTAGTGGCATGAGGCAAAACACCATCTTCAAAGTCGATGTAAAAATCGCCATCGATGATGGAAACCGGATAAGGGAAGAAGTCGCTTTCCTCGCTGTTGAGTATCTCACCGAAAGAGACATTAGTGTGTCCACAGCGGATTTGCTGGTTGAGCTGGATGAGGATGGTAGATAGTTGCTGATAAGTTACCTGGGCAGGTAGAGCTTCAATTTTTTGCTCGATCAGTTGCTGAAAATCGTCACGACTGATGTAGAGGTAAGGGTTGCCGTGCTGCTTATCGATGACCTTGAAGTAGAAATTGAGGTCGGCCACTGCCTCTTCTTTGCTTATGCCTTTGTCAAAAAGATCGCCATTACCAGCCACCAACGAAAACGACAGGCAGAGCATAAGCAATGCTGTATAAATGCTGCGAAGTTGGACGTTATTGATTGATCTTAAAAACATAGAAACCCTGTTATTCAGGGGATGAATATTTTCAAGCCAACCATAAGGGAAACCTTAAGGAGGAGATAGAGACTATACGCCTTTATATGCTGGTGAAACCAGCCCTGGAAAATCAGATTCTCTCAAAAGTCACACACCTTATTTGAGATCATCCTACACACCCCGAAGCAGGGTATAGGCGCTAATGATAGAACGCAGCTCTTTTGAGCAAGACGTACTTGTTAGTTCGATTAATGGTATTTGGAGAAAGTAGCCAGGGAACAGGGGCTAAAAGAAGTAGTAATCAGATGTTGCTCAGTGAAAGCGTTGGCAAATATACAGAAAAACGCATTTCATAAAAATTTTTGTGTCGTTCACATACATAATTCCGCTATTCGCCCATTAGAGCTGTTTTGTAGAATTAGAAGATGTCATGTCCTCTAACTATATAGACCCGGAGAAAGCGAACGAGCGTTAGGCAATCAAAAACCCCTTTAATTCACTATTAATCAACTGTTTACCTGGAAATCTCTTTCTCTTCAAAGGGCATCATTGCCCTGGTCAGAAGTATGACAGAACCAAGAAAAAAGCCTCTGAATCGAGGCTTTTTATTTTTTCAAATAATTGTAATTCACAGCATATTTTGGGCTGTTTGCATGCGTTTTTTCGTTATTTACTCCATTCTGGCGTTTAAGAACAAGAGTGTTTTTGCATAAGCACTGGCAGATGAAGTTGGGTCGTAAACTGGGTTGCTTGGATTGGAAAACCCGTGACCGGCATCGTAAGAATTCGAGTTCAAATCCTTGCCTGCCTTCTTCATGTTGGCTTCAAATTCTGCCACTACTTTGGGGTTGATCCAGCCCTCGTTAGCCGCCCAAATACCTAGCACATCTGTTTTGAGTGTCTTGAGTCTTTCCACATCCTTTACAGGCATGCCGTAGTAGATCACGCAGCCAGCAGCCTGATCGCCTACGAGCAGTGAAGCCTGCAGTGACCAACCGCCTCCAAAGCACCAGCCAATGGTATAGATTTTTGCTTCCTTGCCTACAAAATTCATGGCGCCCTTGATAATGGCCTCTCCCCTTTCTGTCTTCATCCCTTGCATGTATTTGCCAGCATCTTTAGAGTTGTCCGCTACTTTGCCGTCATACATGTCGAGGGCAATTACATTGACATTTTCCAGGTCGTTGTACAGCTTTTCTGCTGTTTGTTTGATGTAGTCGTTCAATCCGTACCATTCGTGAATCACAAAGAGGTACTTATCTGAGCTTTTTTCACTTTTTAAGAAAATGGCATTGCCTTTTTTGCCATCAGGTGTGTCAAAGGTAATGGCCTCTCCTGCTTCGCTGTTATAGGTAAAAGGAATAGGATCTTTGTGCGCGTTTAGAAAGTCTTTATCCTTGGCAAATTCGGCAAATTCCTCTGTAGCTGGGGTGTGACACACCGTAATCTCATCAGAATCGGTGGTTTTCGGTCCCAGACTGGATATATTTAACAAAAGGAAAGACAGGAGGGCTAGGGTAATTTTGTTCATAGTCGTATATAGTTATGTTCAATATTCCAGCCACTAATTCGTATTAGGTGTAGCTGCTGCATGTTGTAATCTATAAGTATCAAATGAGACTAAAGGTTTTCTTCTTTACATTACTTCTGGCATTTAGCAGCGCTGAAGCACAACGCTTCAACGGTTTTATCTACTCAGATTTCTCGGGCATATTGGGTGCCCGCGTTCAACCTGCATCCATTGCGGGCTCCCCTTACAAATGGGATGTAAGCCTCATCAATGGCGATGCCTTCATTACTAATAACATCGGAAAGCTGGAAAGAAACGGTGAAACCAGCACTATTACCCGATTTATAGACGATAAGACCAAATTTCTACAGGCCAATGCCAGTGTAGGCGGTATTTCTGCCATGTTGAGCTTGCCAAATAATCAAGCCATTGGCATTCAATATCAACTTAGGGCACAGGTAAGTGCCAATAACATTACGCCTGATTTTGTCTCTCAGGTCAATCGCTTTACTGATGCCCGATTTTTAAACAGTACTACAGAAGACCAAAGTGGTGAGCTGGCAGCTGCTGTTTGGCGCGAACTGTCATTTACCTATGCCAAAGTAGTGCATGATGATGGCTACAACCGATGGAAATTTGGCGTTACGGCCAAAATGATCAACACCTATGGTGGTGCTTATGTCAAGCTGAACGATCTGGACTATGATATTAATGGGCAGGGCCTGGCGCAGTTTACCAACTGGCAAATGGACTTTGGTTACTCATTCAACCTCGATCCTTTTGATGGCTTTAACGGAAATGAGCAATTCAATGGGCTTCCCCCAAAGAACAAATACAGTTCTGCCTATGACATTGGGGTGGTCTTTGAGCGAAGGGCCAGCAGAGCTCCTCCTAAAACCGCAGTTGGCACCCGCCTTGAACCTGATGTCGATTATGAATTTAGGGTTTCAGCCTCCTTGATAGACATAGGCAGGATGAAGTTTACCCAGGGCCTGGCCTCAACCCGCGTACGGGGCATTGACCCTGGTATCACAGGGCCCCTTGATCTGGATCAGCTTTTAGATGGCGTGGATGATGCTGCATCACTTGCCCAAACCTTTGATACCTTTACAGATATTGAAACCATTCCAGGTACGTTTACTCTCAGTCTGCCAACAACGCTGAACCTGAATTTCGACTATAATTTTGGCAACGACTGGTGGATCAACGCCAATGGACTTATAGATGCCAGTGGGTTGATGCCAACTGACTTGAAGCTCAATTATTTGAGCAACCTGACCATTACTCCCCGTTGGGAGCAGAGCCGCAAGGCAGTTTATATGCCTGTGTATATCAATCAGATTGGCGACTTTCATTTGGGCCTGGCAGCCCGACTGGGGGTATTGACTCTTGGTACTCAAAACCTGGGTTCATTGTTTGCGCCTGAACGCACCAATTTCGGCTTCTTCTTTACCCTAAACATCAACAAGCTGGTGGCCAACTCGCAAAAACCCTATTGCTTTGGAACCGGCAGGGGCTCGGGCATGACACGCACCAAAAGAACCCCGCTATATAAGCGTAAGAAATTCCTGTTCTTCTAAAACGATCAGGCCCGCAGGTAGAAAATGTAATCGGAGGCTGGAGGGGCAATGCCCTCTTCTCTGAGTAGCAGCGCAATTTGTCCCCTGTGATGCGTACCATGGTTCGCTACATGAGTGAGCAAGTCTGCCAATCGATTTGAGAATGGCTCGCCTGTGGTGGTGGTATAATGCACCAATTGATCAAAGTCCTGACATTCATCGATCAATTCTATATATCGCTGGTTTGAATAATTCAGAAGCTCACAAGTCTCTTCATGAGGCATCAATTCAAAGACCCCAGGCACCTTTTTATCTACTTCTGTTATCCGGCTTAGCCAGGTCATTTGCGCAGCTGCTATGTGCGAGAAAAACAAGTCGATCTTTTTGTGTTTGTATTCACCCTTGTCCAGGACTTCAGCAAAGAGGTCATTGGCCCAGCGATTGTAATCGTAGAGTGGTTGCAGTTGTTTTTTCATTGTGTCAACTTTTGATAAGCCTTTCCCCTAAAGGCCATAAAAATGAGCAGTGGCACCCATATGGCATCATTCATTAACAAATGGAAGATGCCCTTGTCACCTACTTGTTGTTCTAAAATAACCATGTAAAACCAGATGCCTCCAGCCACTTTGGTAAGGGCGCCAATGAGCATAAAATACCAAAAGCGGCCTGGGTGTATGGCTGAAACTAAATAGAGCACCGCCATGGCCACTACTGCTCTTCCCTGCCAGCGGATAATTTCTGGATAAACGTTTTCGCTTTCGGTAACCCACTGATAAAAACTTTCAGGGAACCAACCGATGAAAACTCCCCAAAGAATGTTGTAGGCGGTCATGAGCAAGAGTACCCCCCTCATCCAGACAGGGAAAATGGTTTGTTGTGTTTGCATGCATTTTCTAAATTTCACCTGAGGACAAAGTTTAGTCATCTCTCCCCTGGTGGCGAATGTGACTTCAAAGATAAAGACATGAACAACTTCTTTAAAACTAACCAAGGTAAAGTATTCACCGCAGTGCTATCTGTAGCCTTAATGTCTACAGGATTCTTTGCTGGCTATCGCGTAGCGCAGGATGAGGGCATTAATAAAGATGAAGTGGCAGCCGCTCAAAAAATACTCGACCTGAATTTCAATGATGATGAAATAGAAATGCTCTTGCCCGGCATCAATCGGGGATTGGCTGGCGTAAAAGAGCTACATGAATATGAATTGGGCAATGAAATTCCACCCGCCATGTGGTTCAACCCATTGACCGGAGCAGCTCCATTTTCAAACAAGCAGGAAACCATAACCTGGGGTTTTCCAGAAAATGTAAAGCTGCCTGCCAACCGAAATGAATTGGCGTTTTATACCGTTGCACAGCTGTCGGTATTGATCAAAACGAAGCAAATCAGCTCGGTAGCACTCACTCAGTTCTTTATTGACCGACTGAAAAAGCATGGCAGCACACTGCAGGCCGTAATCACTATTACTGAAGATCGTGCCATGGCAGCCGCTAAAAAAGCAGATGATCTACTCGCCAAAGGCACTTACCTGGGTCCATTGCATGGCATCCCTTTCGGGGCCAAAGACCTTTTCGCAGTGCCCGATTATAAAACCACCTGGGGTGCCGGGCCTTATAAAGACCAAAACCGAGGTGATGAACTGGCCACCGTAGTGCGCAAGCTTGATGAAGCAGGTGCGGTGTTGGTTGCTAAACTGACCCTGGGAGCCCTGGCCATGGGCGATGTATGGTATGGCGGCACTACCAAAAACCCATGGAACCTGGAGCAGGGTTCCAGCGGCTCATCTGCCGGATCGGGTTCTACCACCGCAGCGGGGCTCGTGCCCTTTGCTTTGGGTACAGAAACGCTGGGCTCCATCGTATCGCCCTCTACCAGAAACGGTGTAACAGGCTTGAGGCCCACTTTTGGCCGTGTGAGTCGTGCCGGTGCCATGGCCTTGAGCTGGAGCATGGATAAGGTAGGCCCCATGGCCCGCAATGCCTTTGACTGCGCCCTGGTTTTTGATGTAATCAGAGGCACCGACAACAAAGACATGACGGTGATGGATGCGCCATTTAACTACCAAGGCACGGCCGACTTGAGCAAGCTCAGGGTGGGCTACCTAAAGCCTTTTTTCGACAACAACCGTGGCAACAAAGAAAACGATAACCAAGTGCTGGAGGTGCTAAAGTCTCTGGGAGCCGACCTGCAACCGGTAGAATGGGTGAGCGGATATCCTTTTGGCGCCATGCAGGCAATTCTAACGGCTGAAGCATCTGCTGCTTTTGATGCCCTCACTCGCTCCGACCAGGACAGCTTGCTGATAAGGCAAAATGCCGGTGCCTGGCCTAACCTTTTCAGACAGGCACGATTCACCTCAGCCGTGGATTACATCAATGCCAACCGTGCCCGCTATGTATTGATGAACGATGTAAATGAGTTGATGAAAGACTATGATGTGATAGTGACCCCTAGTTTTGGCGGCAGCCAGCTGATCACCACCAACCTGACCGGCCATCCATGTGTAGTACTGAAAAACGGCTATAACGACAATGGCAGCCCTACCAGCATTTCCTTCATTGGCAACCTGTTTGATGAGGCCACCATTTTGGGTGTCGCCCGTGCCTATCAGGAAGCTACCGATTTTGATGAGGATCATCCGAAGGCATTTGTGGATTAAGAGGTTGATTTTTTGGGTCGCCCATCCGCACCGGCCTCATGCTTCCGCTAAAGCTTCAGCAATACGTGGAGCGCCAAAGCCATGCGCTATGCGGGGCAGGCACTAACCCACCCCTAAATCCCCATGCCAGAGGCATGCAGGCTCCTAAGAGAGGGCTTTTGGATTCGTGTATGCCTGGAAGCCCCATTTTTCAACTCATCTATAGAACCGCTCATACGAGTATTGCTCCGCGCTGCCTGTGCCTCTTTGTGAATCTCTGTGTCACAGCTTGGGATTTGGGGTTTGTTTTTTGGAATTTGTAAGCATTGACCTTTAAATTAATTGAGATATGCTTCTAGCAATCGATGCAGGCAATACCAATATAGTCTTTGGCATTCATGACGGAACCGCCTGGACGCATGAATGGCGCTACAATACAGTGCCAGTCAAAAATCAGATCGACTATGAGATGTTTCTTAGGATGAATTTCCTGGAAAATGATCTGAGATTGAGCCAGGTTTCCAGGGTAATCATTTCCAGTGTAGTGCCTCAATTAAACGATATACTGGCCAATTTCTGGTCGGCCATCATTGATGCCGAGCATGTTTTTGTCGGTCCCCGGTATTACGATCAACTGCCCATTAGCACCGTGAGCCCGCATGAGATTGGCACCGACCTGATAGCCAATGCCACAGCAGCCCACATCCTTCACCCTGGCGACTGCATGGTGGTGGACTTTGGCACAGCTTTGACTTTTACTGTAATTGAAGCTTCAGGAAATATTCGCGGGGTAAGCATTGCCCCTGGCCTGAAAACCGCCATCAGGGCCCTGGTGGGCAATACGGCACAACTGCCAGAAGTACCACTTGAGCTTCCCGACTCGGCCATAGGTAAAAACACCGTCCATGCCATTCAATCGGGTGTACTTTGGGGCTATGTGGGCATGGTAGAGGGCATGGTCAAGCGCATCAGAGAAGAATTGGACCAAGATTTGAAGGTAGTTGCCACCGGTGGGCTTTCGTCCATCCTGCACCCTTTGCATGAGCTTTTCGATGATGTAAATCCGAAGCTCACTTTGGAAGGGCTGCGATTGATCCATGGAATTATTAAGTCATGAAAAAACTCCTTTTTAGCCTCCTTTTTACAGCCAGTTTTGGGCTTAATGCCCAGCAAAAACACCCCATAGACCAGAAGGCCTATGATGCCCTTCAAGATGCTGTGACCACAGCAGCCATGATGGATGCTCAGAACATCGCACTTGATGGCTGGACGCAGTTAATGAATGTGACCCTGAAGGCACTGAAAAGCATCACACAGCCTGGTACTTATGCTGTGCTGGAACAGTCTCAAACGACATGGGAAAAGTATCGCGATGCCCAATTTGAAGTAATTAACCGGGTGTATTATGCCGAGCTGCAGGGTACCATGTGGCGTCCCGTGGCGATTGGTGCCAGAACACAATTGTTAAGGCAAAGAACTGAGGTTTTGCAAGACATTTACCTGGAATTAGCTGCTCAGCAGGGTGAGCTTTATGATTTGCTACCGGATACCTGGGAGTCGAATTCTGCGGCCTATCGCCCACCGCTACTCATAAGAGATGACCTGACTATCTATGGGTTAGAAGGAGAGCAGATGGTAGAGTTTGGTTTTTATTATCTCTCAGATGACTGCAATGGCAAAAAAGATGAGAAGGGCCGCAAGGCAATGACCATTTACGAGTTTGTCGCTGATGAGGCACGGTGTTTTTTTGTTGAAATGAAGGACGACAATCAACTGGAACTTTACGGTGCCCCAGGCAATGATCAATTTCGGTCTTATAACCGGAAGAAATGAGTTTTTTGTCTTCCCCAGCTTGACTCACTGTTGTCCGGTAAAATCAGTTTTATAGATCACGTTCTTCAGTTAACAGGAATTTCACCATTTAAATGGTTTTTTAGTATCCAGAGGAAAGATTTTTCACAGTAACCTAAAAGCAAACCCCTCCCTGAAGGGTGAGCCGAAAACTATCCCTTCAGGGAATTTTAAGGGCGTTTATGAATGAATTTTACTCATCGAAAAACCTTTCCCCGGACAACAATGAGCTTGACTGGGAATCTTATTCGGTGACTCCAAGAAAAGTGAGGGATCCCCGTTTGCACAGGGATGACGTACTGAGAGATTCAGCTTCTGGACTGCGTAGCGTGAAAAGATCTCTCCATGCTGTCGAGATGACTTTCTAAAGGTGTCTGCGAGGACTAAGACTACTCCTTTCCGTACAGCTTTTTGCCTGTTTCATAGTACTTGTCTCCTTCTACCCAGAAAGGTGCTTCGGGAGCATTACCAATCTTACGTGAGGCCAGTACATAACCCTGGAAAAACTTGAACAGGTAATCATAATCCACTGATTCAGGACTATCGGCTGGCTGATGGTAATACTTCAAAATTTCCGCGTCAAAAGCGCTGAAACCCAGGCTAAATGTAGGCGCTGGAATGCCTTTTCTGGCAAAACTCACATTGTCCGAGCGGTCGAAGAGGCCTTGTTCACCCGCAGGGTCTTCAATGGCGGTCAGTCCGTAAGCAGCTACAGATTCCCTGATCAGGCTATCGGCTGTAGTGCGAGTCAGGCCCACAATAGTAGCAATGGATGTATCATTGTAGCCGCCATTGTCACTATTCCAGCAGAAGACAATGTCTTCATTAGGAATGATCGGATTATTCGCCATCCAGCGACTTCCTAAAAGTCCTTTTTCTTCAGCGGTGTAAAGCACAAATAGTGCTGAACGCTTCATTGGGTATTTTCCAATGTTCTCTGCCGCTGTGAGCGCGGTTACCACACCAATGGCATTATCGCGGGCACCATTATTAATGCTGTCTCCATCTACTGGCGCACTGATTCCAATATGATCATAGTGAGCCGAAAACATGACGAATTCATTTTTCAATTCAGGGTCAGTGCCTTCCACCATGGCAATCACATTTTTAGAAGGAAGTAGCTGATTGGTCACGCCTTCGGCAGAAATGGTGGCCTCTTTAACTGCTCCATTTCCTACAGAGGCTCTGCGGGTATTGTTAGGGTCTTTCAGCCAAATGTGCAGAATGGGTTCCTGATTTTGATTTTCAAAACCTTCAGGGTCCAGGGTTACCTGTGGTCGCCTGAAAAACCTGACAATATTTTCGAATGGTAGCGCCCCTGAATTGTAGAATTCCACCAGACCCTTGGCTCCTTTGGCCATTGCCATTTTTTTCTTCTCCCTACCTATCTGTAACCAGGCCTGAGGTGAAGTAGCTTCACCATCTCCAGCCTGAGCAAAAACGATCTTGCCAGTAACATCCAGGCCTTCGTAATCTGCTTCATTTCCATAATTCACATAAATGGCATCGGCTGTCAATTCGCCATCTTTCCCATCCATGAGCAGCATGTCTACGCCATATTCATAGGTGTTTCTGCCCATTTTTAGGCTGGCTGCCTTGGGGGGTGCTGTCTTTCTGAGTGGTACAGGCTGGAAAAAACCATCGGCACCATCTACTGTCTTTGCTCCATACTCTGCCAGCTTATCGGCCAGGTAAGTAGCTGCTTCCTGAATTTCAGGTGAACCCACCTCACGCCCTCTCATTTCATCAGAGGCCAGGTAGTACACATGGTCTTTGATGGTTTGTTGATTGACCGTCTCATCAGTCATTTGTTTGTCCGTTTTCTGAGAACAGGCGTTAAAAGAAAACAGTATACCGGCTAGGGCGAGATAGTTTAAGGTTTTTTTCATGTCGCAGCATTTTGAAAGGCCAATAATAAGCAATATTGTGCACTTAAAAGGGTACCATTTTGACAAGCAGTAGATAACGGCCATAAGACTCCTCTACGATGAACGATACGCTTAGTGTGATCATGTTATTTGCGGTATTGCAGGGCATCTTGCTATTGCTAGCCCTGGCCAATAAGCGACAACGAAGCATTCCTGCCAACCAGATACTAACCGCCTTTGTGGCTGCCATTTGCCTATTATTGCTCACGGTGGTGCTTTCTTCGCGAGTAGCCTGGGGCAGAAGCATAGGCTACCTCAGCGATTCGGTCGGGCTGCTCTATGGCCCCCTGTTTTACTTCTATGTTTTAAGACTGTTGACGCTTTCACAGCAGAAGTTATGGCCACACCTCATTCCTTTTCTACTTTTTGTCGGCATCAACAGTATTTGGCTGGTGGTGGAAACCAGCGGGTTTTTGTCTCAGGTACAATCGACCTTTTATTCCATTATGAGTGCTGGTTCTTTATTCCAGGCGATGATCTACCTGATTTTGAGTTGGCGACAGCTGGAAAGGTATAGGGTGGAGGTAAAGCAGGAGCAATCCAGACATCAGGCTTTTCGCTACCTCAGGGTATTGGTGTTCATAATATTGATCTGTGTGCTAATGTTCACGATTAATTATTTCAGCCAATTGCTTAACTGGACCTTGCCTTTCTCCTTTCTCAATTACTTCGTTGGCTGGCTGTTGCTGTCCTGCTTTGTGTTTGTTCTGGCTTTTTATGCCATCAGGCAACCCGAAATCTTCAGGATCGACCCAAGGGCAAAACTTGCAAACGATGCTGTCCCCTCTTTCGACATGACTCCGCTAATCGATCAATTGAACCATTGTCTTGAAAACGAGAGGCCCTACCTCAACCCGGACCTGAGCCTTGACGACCTTGCTCGCTTAGTAAATTGCCGAAAGGAATTGCTCTCCAAGGCCATCAACCAGGGGCTGTCAACCAACTTTTACCGACTGATCAATGAGCATCGCATCATGGAATTTGAAGCGCTGGCCAAAAACCCAGCCAATGCACACCTCACTCACCTGGCACTGGCATTGGAGGCTGGCTTCCGGTCCAAAACCACCTTCTACAAAGCCTTCCGTGAACTGAAACAGGTAACACCTAGCACTTATTTGAAATCACTTTAGCTGCTAAAGCAGAATGATGAATTAAAAATGTTAAATGATGAATGGGGAAATCTCAATTCATCATTATTCATCCAACATTCAACATTTAAATAAGTGCGCCTGCATTCAGACAGACGATTCGCACCTGAAAAGCCCCTATGATTGCCTAAAAAACATGAGGCAAAAACTTCTATTTACACTGGGTCTGATTTCAATGGCCATGGTCTGCCATTCCACCCTACAAGCACAAAATTTGAAAAAAGAGGCTCGACTAGTCAGGTCAGCTTTGACCGAGTTAAACCTGGAAAGCTTTATCTCGCTGTATGCAGATACGGTCCACTATGTAGACCCTAACTATGGCGCTGACAACTATTTCCCAAAGGCCACAGTAAGGCAGTTTTTTGAGCCGCTATTTGCGGAAGGCAGCAGCTTTGATCTCAAACTACACACAGTTGCTATTGATGATGTTGAAAAATCGATCATGATACGTGGCGATGCCTACGACCAAACCGAAAAGGGTCGCCTGCCCTGGGTGGTGTTTTTGAGGTTTGAAAATGGCAAAATCGTACATCAGATAGACTTCCCGGTATATGCCATCGAAAGCCTGCGCGCTGCTCCCAGGTATAAGGGGTATTTTAAAGAAAAGGGGGGCTGATGGACTATCGGTCAGGCCGCTTTAGGCAGCCCGGCCGATTCCAATTTCTTAATTCTGGCTGCTGAGGTCCATAGACATGGCCAGCTTGACCGCTTCATAGGCATTTACCAGGCCACCGCTAACGGATAGGTTTGAGAACCTCACCATCTTATCGGGAGTGCCCGGTTCGATCACTTTTAGTCTTCTAATTTTACGTACCGAACGCATCATCACGTCTTTTACCTGCTCAGCAGTGAGGTCGGGGAAGTACGAAAGCAACATGGCGGCTACACCCGATACCACCGGTGAGGCCATGCTGGTGCCCTGCGCATCCTGGTATTCGTTGCCCGGAGCAGTAGAATAGATGGCTACGCCTGGCGCAAAAAGGTCTACCGACTTGCGGCCGAAGTTGCTGAAGCTGCCGATAAAATCTTCATCAGAACCCCAGCTAGAGGCGCCTACTTCTACCCAGTGAGGCCACTCGTTGTTCAGGTCGCCAAACTTGTCATTAGGGTAGTTGGGAGCATCGTCAATGTCTTGCCCATCGTTACCCGCGGCATGAATTAGCAACACGCCTTTTTCACGAGCATAAGCAATGGCATCGGATACATAGGCCTGATTAGGTGAATAGTCTTTTCCGAAGCTCATATTCACTACCCTGGCACCATTGTCTACCGCATAGCGGATGGCATTGGCTACATCTTTATCGCGTTCGTCTCCCTGAGGTACGGCACGCAGAGCCATGATGCGCACATTGTTGGCCACACCGTCCATGCCTACGCCATTGCCACGGCTGGCTGCTATGATGCCTGCTACGTGAGTTCCATGAAAATTATCGGTTTCCTGACCTATCACGTCATTGTTGCCATAGCCCACCTCATCCAGTTTGTTAGGGTCATCGCCTACAATATCACTGGCGTTAAAATCGAGGTTGTAGTGGTACAAAGCGCCTTCCGAAAGCTGATCCATATCGCCTTCCAGCGCTGCTAATAGGTCGTCTAAAGGCATGGTGTCATCAGTAGCTTCATAGATCACCATCAGGTGCCGCTTACTTACATCAATGATGGCATCTTTCGACTGAATGTCTGCGACTTTTTTGTAGGTAACCTGATCAGTATCCAGGTAGGCCTCAAAGAGTTTATTGTACCGGCTGATACTGCGGATTACACCATCATAAATAGCATATTGGTTTTGGGCTTCAGAGGCCGATTGCTCAAACTCTTCCTTTACTTCCAACCAAAGGTCGTATTGTTCCTTGTCTTCATCGGCCACTTCTCTGGCAGAAGTATTGCCAAATTTCTCACTTAACAATCTGTATAGTCGGGTTACTTCCAGGTTGGACCCATCTACATTGCGACCGTCTTTGCCGCCCACGAAATTCCAGCCATGCACGTCATCGATATAGCCATTGTTGTCATCGTCAATGCCATTTCCAGGAATCTCGTCTTCATTTACCCAGACCACATCTTTTAGGTCTTCATGCTTTATGTCTATACCCGAATCGATCACGGCTACTACCACAGCCGTAGAACTTCTGCCTTGCAATAGTTGGTAAGCCTTTTCTGTACTTACACCATTCACCAGGTCATTGACCGGGTCCAGGTTGAACCAGTTTTTCGGTGGGTTATTATCAGGAACAGTGGTAACTGTCTGTTGCGCCATCCCATTCCATACCATCCCGACACAGAGTGCCACTATCATTATGTTCCGCATACTTGTACTATTTTGGATTCCGAAGATAATATATCAACGCAGTATCAAAACTCCTCTTATCAAATTAATAAGTATCAACCATTGTGCCAGATGGGTTTTACCGCAAAGAACGCGAAGGAGCGCAGAGGATGACAGAGGACATTTTTATATTCGATTTGCGAGGACGCAGGACGAAGCAATCTCCCAGTAGCGGACAGCCCTTTATCGCAGAGGGAATGATTAATGCTAAATGTTGAATGAATAATGAGCCCATTCAACATTTTTCACTCATCATTCATCATTTCCTCAAAGGCACCCGTCTCAGGGTTCTTCACGCAGTGTTCGGGGTTCATGACCTTTCCATTCATGGCCACAAAGGTGCCTGAGTCGATACTATTCACAGCGCCCACGCACTCATATGCTTTTAGCACGTCATCCCCGAGAAATCGGGGATCCCTTTCGCAACAATTAGATAACGAGAGAGACCCTCGATCAAGCCGGGGGTGACTGGTTTGTGTTATGAACCTCATTTCGAGTGTCAATGAGAAATCTTTTCACGACTTACAAGGGTAGTACTATGCCAGGTGAAAAGATCTCTCCCCATGGTCGAGATGACTATTTGAACTGAGATTGAGGTTAAATTCTTAGCCCCAGCCCTAAAGGGTGAGGCCACGACATTCCCCTCCTGGGAGGGGCTAGGGGTGGGTTATCCTTCCTGGGAGCCTGCATGCTACAGGCATGGGGCTATGGCTGGGCTTCCCCAAAACCTCCCGTCTCAGGATTCTTCACGCAGTGCTCGGGGTTCATGACCTTTCCATTCATTGCCACAAAGGTACCTGAGTCGATAATATTCACGGCCCCCACTGCCACTCCGATGTTAAATGCTGCATCCGAATTACTAAAGCGCTCAGGTCGATAAGCACCAGTGAGTACTATGGTCTTTCCCGGAACCTCCCCAATAAAACGGGCCGTCTCAGGCATAGTGTCTGACCCATGGGTGATGATGATCTTCTGATAGTCCGTCTTCTCGCAATAGGCCTTAATAGTGGCTCTGTCGGCATCCGTCATGTCCAGACTGTCCTTTTTCAGCAGGCTCGCTACCTCAAAGTCAAAACCCGGTTCAGCATTGGCAAGCACCCGATTAGCTGCAGGTTCGTCTATCTCAAAGGCATAGCCCATGTTCTTCTTGGGGTAGTCTTTGTCAATGGTGCCACCGGCCTGGATAAAGAGAATCTTCATGATAGTGCAATATAGGGGTTTAGGCCGTGTTGAAGCTGTGGCTTGTGACCGAAGCGAGTTATCGGTTAACAGGGAATGGTTGAACAGGGGTGTATCTGCCAGCTAAATTTAGGGCTGTTAGTTTTTCTGTAAACGAGGCTGTTGATGAGTAGCTGTAGGTAATAATATCCTTCTTTGAATTCAGCCCGGATTTCCCGGATGCGCTCCAGCAGCTCATCAAAGTAGTCCTTGCCAAATGTGGCGGAACCTTGCGTGAGCCGGTCATCATCCATGGCAAAGCCCTTGATGATGTACTCACGTAAAATGCGGGTAGCCCAAATGCGGAATTGGGTACCCCTGAGTGATTTTATGCGATATCCAACAGAAATGATTACATCAAGATTATAAAATGAGGTCTGGTACTGTTTCCCGTCTTCGGCAGTTGTTCGGAAATCCCGAACAACTGAATTTTCATTCAGCTCCCCTTCCTTAAAAACATTACTTATGTGTTCGCTGATGGTTGATTTGGCCTTACCAAACAACTCTTGCATGCCTTTCTGAGTCAGCCAAACGGTTTCATCTTGTAAAAGCACATCTACCCGTATCTCTCCGTTCTCGGAGGTGTACAGTAAAAAGTCTGATTGATTCGGGCTCAAGGATTTATCATCCATGTGTCAAATTAAATGATTCATGGTTAATCGTGAGGTCAAAAAGTGGAAAATAGATGGACAAGAAAAATGGTAAGCAGTGATTAGGGGATCAGGAATCAGGTAATAGGCATCCAAAATTAGTGTCTGTCTAAAAAGTTTGGTATTGAAAAGGAGATTAAGCCAACTCTATCTTATAACCATGAGTCTTGTCCCCGCTGATTTTGCAGGTTTGACCCGGATGAACACGCATCATATCGGTTTTAATATCCGGATGTTCAGGGTTGGCCACCGACACAAAATACTCCTGACTAATGAATTCCATAGGGATGGGAAGCGTAAACTCCGAGCTTGAGGGGGGCATAGTGGTGCTGAACCAGGCCAGACCAGGCAAGCTGGGGCTTTCAGGTGGCTTTTGGAAAACAGTGAGGTCTAGCATTTCAGAGGTCTCATTGTGGAAACGAATGGTGTATGTGGTCATGTCTTAGGTTCTTTTCGATAAGATACAAATTGCTAATTATGTGGGAAAGCCTTATTCAAGTTCGTTCAATCATCCCCATCATATAAAGTGGCTTGATTTTGAGATGGGTAAGCGCTAACATGGTCTTACGGTCTAAACTCCCTTGCCATGCTTGCCAACTCGTACCAAAAGCTGATTCGTTTCTCGATGCGGATCATCGCCCGAAATAAGTTTTACTCCCTCATCATTCTGCTGAGCTTTGCCCTGGGCATTGGTACCTGTACGGTAGCTTATAGCCTGTTCGAGTCTATTCTCAACTCTCCACTACCCTTTCATGAGGCCGAACAACTGGTGCTCATCAAGTCACGAAAAGATGGCAGTGAGGGCAGTATTTCCCTCTCCGACATCCAGAGCCTGAAAGAGCGCATGACTGGCTTTACCGACATAGCCGCCTATTGGCCAGGGGTGCAATACAACCTGAGCGGAGACGAAGGCAAACTGCCCGAAGAGGTACCTACTACGCTATGCACTTCCAACCTCTTTGCAGTGCTGGGCGTTGACATGCAGCTAGGCCAAGTCTGGCCTGAAAGTTTCGATCAAAACAAAGCCTTTGGTACGGTCATTACTCATTCACTGTGGGCAAGGCGCTACGATAGCAACCCGGACAAGGTAGGCACTGGCCTCAACCTCGACACCAATGGTCAATACGGCATGTACGGGGTTTTGCCGGAAGGTTTCAGCTTTCCATTCGAGGCAGAAGTGTTCCGGTCCATGATCATAGCAGAATCTCAGTTGACTAATCGCAACTTTCGAAACGTGACCGGAGTTGCCCGCCTGGCTGCAGGTTATTCCATGGCACAAGCCCAGGCCGACCTGGCTGCTGCAGGCCTCGCCATGGAAGCAGAGTTCGATGCCAATGAAGGTCTCAGCTTTGAGCTAAACCCCTTACCCGATATGTACCTGGGCAACATTGCCCCTTATCTCAAACTCATTGCCATTGCCGTAGCCCTGGTCTTCTTGCTGGTTTGTGTCAATGTGGGCAGTTTGCTGCTTTCCATCGCACATCAGCGCAACAAGGAAATCGCTATTCGGAGGCTGGTGGGCGGGAAACTGCGTACCATTTTAGGACAGTACCTGGCACAGAACCTCATACTGGCTTTGGCTGGTGGATTTTTGGGTTTTTTGCTCAGCCACCTGGCCCTTCAGGTGATTGGGGAGAGCATTGCCCAGGAGTTGCCCTTTTGGGTAAGCCTTGAGCTGAACAATCAGGTGATGCTGATGGCCCTTGGCTTAACGCTTTTTGCCGGAGTGATCACAGCCCTCTTGCCCGCCCTGAAAAGTGCCCGGATTGGGGGTAAGTTTTTAGTGAGTCCTTCCAAAGGCTCTTTGGGTTTTGACCAGCGGGTGAAAGACCTACTGGTAGGCATTCAGATGACGCTCGGCTCTGGTCTGGTAATACTCGCCACCATGATCATCCAGGACCTGGTGCGGTTGCAGCAAACTGAGTTGGGTTTTGAGCCGGAAGACTTGCAGGTATTTGAGGTGGCCATCCCTTTCGACAAGTACAAATACGACTTTGATGCCGTAAATGCCTTTTACAAAAACGCCCTGGAGAGCTTCCAGCGAATTCCGGGTATAGAATCTGCGGGACTAATCGATCACCTGCCCCTGGCTGAAGCGGAAGAAATCGTCAACAAAAGTCAGGTCAGCCTGGAAGGGCAAAGTGCTGAGGACATGCAGCTCAATCCGCAAGTGATCCAACAAAAAGTGTCTCCCGCTTATCATGCAATGATGGGTATTGGCCTGCAAGCCGGCCGCTACTTTAGCGAAACGGACCTTAAAGAATCCCAAGCGGTATGCCTGCTCAGTGAAGACCTGGCGAACAGACTCTATCCAGGTAAGAATGCCATGGGCCAGCGCCTGAAGGTGGGTGGCCCTAACAGTAACAATGCCTTGATGACCATAGTGGGCATTGTGCAAAATGTGAAGCATGAGGGCCTGAGCAATACCAGATCATACGACCTCTATGTGCCCATGGTGCAGACCGTGGCTTATGATGCCTTTTTTATGGCCAAAACCCAGCTACAAGGTCAGGCCTTTCATGATGCCATTACCAGCATAATGGAGCAGGTAGACCCTGACCAATCAGTTTTCGGCTTTACCCCTATGACCGACATAGTGAACAGCCGACTGTGGAAGCAGCGCATCTCCGGCTCTATCTTCTCAGTCTTTGGCATCATTGCTTTTGCCATAGCCCTCATTGGGGTGTATGCAGTGGTCAACCACAGTGTAAATGCCCAGCTAAAGCAGCTAAGCGTAAGGCGCGTGCTCGGTGCCAACCGTGCTCAAATCACCCGACTGATGCTTGCTAAAATATTCATACTCTCCATCGGAGGCATGGGCCTCGCGCTGCTGGCCATCAGCAGCCTGAGCCAACCACTCTCTGGCCTTATTATGGAGGTATCTCTCTCCCAGCACCTGGGCATGGGCTGGTATCTTTTGGCTTTTCTGCTCACCGCCCTATTGGCTGGGCTGGTACCAGTAAGAAGGATGTTGCGGATTAACCCTGCGAGGGTGTTGCGGGCTGAATGATGAGTGTAATGCCCAATTAAAATTAAAGTCTCTCAAATTAGATGAACTGCTTTAGAGCTTCTTCAAGTTTTTCTAGATCATTTATGGATATGCTTTCCCAAGCCTCAAAATCCACTACTCTTTCATGGATTTCCTCTAAGGAAGCGGACAACTCGTCAAAACTTGATTCACTACCACTTAGGATTTGCTCTTCAAGGTTTTTTAGGCATTCACTCGAATCCACGAACAGTTTTTGATATAGCAAATGAAAATCTATATCAAGGTCAACCACTCCTGAAGAATTATTTTTGGTTGTTACTGTTAATTCAATCCTCCTTTCGATTTCTTTCAGTTTTTCTAGTCTTTGTAATGTGATTCTTACATCTCCATGCTGAACCTTTCGTTGTAAGTTTTTGACTTCCGCCCGATATCGACCCCACTTAGGGTTTATAAGTATCTGGTCGTACACGGCTTGAAAGTTTTGTGCTTTGTTACCAAAATAATGTTGTAGCAATTGAAAATAGCGTTCGGTTTCGTTAGGATCGCCTTGCTGACGGGTTTCCAGTTCCTCTTCTGAAATACAGTGTTTATTTAGGAATGCGAGCTGTTCATTATTGATTTTGGTGTTGGTTTTTACAAACGTCCATGCTGGTTCTTTTTTGGTTTGTTCCTGTACGGAGGTGCCTCCGTGTTTCTCGAGTTGTTTCCAGGTGCGTTTGATTATGTATTTTAATACCTCATCGAATTGGTCTTCCTGCAGGGTTTGCTCGAACAACAAGTGGTAATCGAACCTTCCATTGGTGAGGTGATGGAGCAGTCCCATCGCGTAAATGGTGGTGGCGAGTGCTACGCTGGAATCACCAATAATTGAAGGGAATTCTCTGCCGTTTTTGGTACCACATACTTTTCTGGCTCTGCGAAACAGCAGTCCAAACCCAACCAGCGTTTTAAAGCCATTTGAGGTGATTTGCAAGTCATTGCTGCGCACCTCCTTCACGAAATGAGCAAAGGATTTTTCAGCACTGGAAGAGGCCACATGTGGGAGTTCGTTCAGCAGGTTCATCCATCTTCCTAAGTCAATCTTATCGAATTTACCCCAGGCCGGGTACCTGCGTTCCCATTCGCGCAGGCGGGCTCCTCTGCCTTGTTTGTTTTTTTCTTCGTTGTACTGCCCGGCCATGCGCTCGAAATAGTAGTAGCGGTTATAACCTTCTGCTGTAGTGAGGTAGGTTTTACCAGCCAATCGGGATACATCCAGCAGGTATGGCAAATTGGCTTCAAAATCGCTTTTTCGAATGGCGGTTTGGGTGTTCGCATAGCGCGAAATAAGTGGCACCACCTCTTCACGAGTACCGGCTTCTTTCAGCACAGTGAGCTTGAGCTGGACATACACATTTTCCAGGCTTTTACGCAGTCGTTTTTTGGCATGATAGAGTGTGGCGGTGGTTTGCCCTCCGTTAACGATTTGAAAGTCGGTTATAGATGTTAGAGTGCCCTCTTCCATGAATTCCACATCGCTGGCGGTGGCAGAAAGACCGTTGTTGTAGGATACAAACATTTCCGGTTTGTGGGTGATGGTGTCCACCATGCCCCGGTTGGTTTTTCGCTTTAGTGAGAGGAACACCCGCACATTGCTTTCAAGCAGTCGGGTATGGAAGTTGTCGTACAGGTCGGCCACAAGTCCTCCCGGCAATACAGTGAGGTAGCAGGCAGCATTTTGACTGATCTGCTGTCCGCTAACGGGAACGGGTTTGAAGCCCATATCACGAAAGCTGAAGTTGACAGGTTCGCGTTTCGATTTGCTTTGACGCAGCTCGGCCCAGCGCTGAAAATCCCACCAGTCGATGGGTACTTCATAGCCGTGAAAGCTGACGCTACGGGGCAGGTCTTCCTGAGTAATGAGGGTATTGGTGATGACCATGAGACTGATACGATCGATGCTTTGGCCGCGGTGATGCGCCAACAGGTTTTCCTGCACATCACGGATTTCATGCTCGTCCTGCACCAGAAAATTTTCCTGTTTGGTCAGGGTGTTTTCCACCATTCGCGTGAGCTGCTTGAGCACTCTTTCCAGTTCATCCTTGCGGGCTTTTCTTGCAGTGCTCTCGGTTTCGAAAAAACCGTGAATAAAGGTGTAACGGTACGAGGCGCCTTCGTTGTATCCGGGTGTTTCTTCTTCCTCTTCTTCGGTTTCGGGAGGGGTGTTGACTTCTTCGCTCCAGGAATAGCCGAGCAGACCCCAAGGTTGATTGGACGGACCACCGGAAAAACGGCAAAAGGTAGGGTTATCGAGCAGGTTACCGATTTGCAGCAACTCGGTGAAGCGGATAAACCGGGCATCTTCCAGAGCCACATCGTCCGAGGCATTGGTAAGTGCGTGGCAGGATGCCTGAAATTCTCGGAGTATTTTATCAGTTACAGAGGCCATGGGTTAAAGCGGATCGTCTGTAAATTCGGTGAGCAATGATAGATCGAGCCGGAAACTGACATGGCTGATGCCAGGCGGCAGGTTACCGGTGCGCAGCCCGGGGAAAGTTTCCTGATCCACTGTGTAAAATGTGGAATCGATGACGTGAAAGCGGTAAGAGTAGGTCACCGAATCGGGGCCATAGTAACCGGAACCGATGCTTTCGCACTTTTGACGAAATTGTTGGATAGCGCCCCGGTGGTTTAGCCGTTCAATGATTTCCAGGTACATTTCGCCCATACTGTCGGTATCGGATTGACTCAGGGTTTCGATGCGGTTCACCATGAGCTGCAACGACCTGTCCGGCAGTGCCTGTAACTGGTTTTCGGATGAAAAACGTAACTGACTGCTTTGTCGTGCCACGGATTTCACTTCGCAACAATGTGTGGGCAGTACAAAATCGTGGGCTGTGCGATCGGGGCCGTACCAGCTTTCGATGGTTGTCTCGGGATTGGCTCCGTTTTCCAGTTGATGGCCGATATAGAGCCATTCCCCGTAAAGGCCTTTGCATTGGTCGGCAGAAAGGACTGGTTCGAGTTGAACGAGCCGTTTGAAGTTTTCAAAGGCTTCGAGTAGGCGATCGAGCAGCAAGTGGGAAGTGTCCGTATCCTGCACGGCCTGGGTGAAGGTATCAAGAAAGGAATCGAATACCTGGCGCAGAGGTTGGTGCAGCAGCGATACAATCACGGTTTCGCCTGTGGCCGAATGCAGGATGTGGCGCATGTTGGGTAATTGAAACCCTCCTAACACAGTGGCATCGGCAAGCCGGATGAGCAGCGTCTTGCTCTCAATGCCTTCTACCGTTTGGGTGTGAATGATGATATGTCCGCCAGCCGTTGCCCGTTCCATGCTATTCTCTTACCAGTACGTTTTCGCGAGTTCCTACGGTAGGAATGAAGAAGTAGAGCGAGGGGAACAGTCCGGTGCCGCCATCCCCTCCAATGGCTCCTTCTACAGTATAGATGATGAGCAGTGCCTGTCGTGTTTCGTTACGCAAGTTGTAACGGTAGGTGGCCTTTTTGGTATTTTCATCCTCGTATTCTTCCTGATTGTATTCGTTGATAATGTCGAAGGTGTTGTCTTTATCTCCATCAATCAGCGCATCGATTTCATAAAAATCATCCCCCGGTAATGCCACGTCTGAACGCTGAATGGGTGAAATAGCCACATTTTGAATCGTGCGATAGGAATTATCCTTCTTCAGCCGCTTCATCACCACACTAAAAGAGTGCAGGTCATTGCCGTGATTTTCCAGAAACACCCTCAAATCATCAAAGTCACGGCTTTGTTCGGGATGAAATTGAAACGCATTCAAAAAGGTAGTGATATGTGTATATGGAACTCCTGCAAAATTCAGGTTCCGGTTTTCAGGCGGATAGGCACCCGGAACGGCAAATCCCTCCTGCCGAAGCTTGTCGATCAGTCTGAGTACAGTTTCGAGGTTGGTCTTTTGGAGGGCCACATCTTTTTGAAAATACTTTGTCCGTAAACTTTGGCCGCCAAGGTCCATTCTGCGTTGGGCGGTGTAGCGCAGCTTGTTGGGGTCAGTAATTTCCATCCTACGGTTTAGCGAATCGGCTGCGGTGCTGCGCGCCACTTTGATTTCCCAGTTGGCCGGAGTCATTTCATCGTGGCTGTTCATGTTTTCGAAATCTCTGCGTAGCCGCAATTCCAGGTTCATGATGTCGCTGAACCAGTAATAGAGATCGCTGTCGGTATAAATCTGCACACAATCTTCAAAACCAATGCGGTAGCCGAACCAGCGCCCCATCTGGTATAGGGAATCTTTTCGGGTACTGCGTCTCACAAAATAGGAGGTGGACAGGCCCAGGATGGTGAGTCCGCGTGAAAGGCGGTTGCCTCCTACAATGATGTGGTTACGCTTGTGGTCGCGATCGTAGCGCAGGGTGTGGTTTTTGTGCCGAAGGGTAGCATCGTTTTTTCGGGAGTGCAGGCTCACGAGGTTGATATTTTTTATTACTTCGTGGACCTGTGCAGCGGTTATGGCATCTGGTATCTTATAGGTGTGGTGTTCGCCAAAATACTCACGGAATCTGGGATCGGCAGCATTCTGGCGAATGGTTTCCAGGTGCACATTGCAACTGGCCACCATATCCGGCTCGTGCAATACGGCATTTTGAATGTGTTGCAGGAATAGTGAAATATAGTCGGCTAGGTAGTCGATTTTATGTACTTCGTGCGAAGTGTGGACCAACATACTGTTGTGGTCGTCATGGTCACGAAACTGCCGAACAATTATGGTGGTAACGTAGTGCAGAATGGCGTGTTGGAGACTGTCGGGCAATCGGGTAAAGTGGTAGGAGGTGCCGCGCCCTGTGGTGAAAAAACCTCCATTAGGCAGAATGTCGTCTTGAAAGCCGGTGTCGTGATCAATTTGAACGACTATAGATAGTCCGGGTTGCGATCCACTGCCAAATACACGCTCGATGCCAAGATATTCACTCCCGTGCCGAATGGGCACGATGAAATGCTCGGGAAAAAGGTCAGAGTTTTCATCAATATGGTATTCCGCCCCGTCAATGGTCCAATTGCGGGCATCGTCTTCCATCCGCTGAAGCACTACGGAATAGGGCGTAGCGGTGTAGGCCACAAAAGATTTTTGCTCGATGAGGGACAGAATGGTGCGAATGCTGCGGTTGATGGCTTTCGGGTCGTATTCTCCACTGTCTTTTTCTTTTTTAGTGAGCGAATTGATTGAGGCATTGTCGGCCTCATCGTCTATGATGAGAAAGGGCGTACCAGTAATTTTGTAAACATTGCTGCGCTGCTCATCGCTTTTCTTTTTCAACCATTTGATGAGGTTTTTCAGAATGTGTACGTTTTTCTTGATGACGAACACAATATTGTCGTTGAGGCTGAGGTTGGCAATGTGCGCGGGTAAAATGGCGTTGGAAAAATCGGCCACATGGGTTGTGCCTTTTTTAATGCCGAAGGGAAAACCTTTTTGCCGACCTACCCCATACGGCAGGTTTTTTTCATCACGCCCAACGATGCCCTCGTTCACTCTGTCTTGGGTTTGCTGACGCAGGTCTTCTGTCATACCGGTAAACAGAATCACGATGCGGTAACCCATATCGAAAGCCTTGTTGATGAGGCCGGTGTAATTGGCGGTTTTCCCGGATTGCACATAGCCATAAGCTAGTCCGCGCCTATCCCACTGGCCTTCTTCCTTTGGGTTGAGGCAGCAGTCCAGCAGAGTGAACGTGTCGGCATCCAGATAAGGAAGCATGGACTTTTTGCCATCAGCAATAAGCATGGTGCGGTAGTGGTTCCAGCGCTGCATGGTGGTGTCGCGCATGGCGGTGTCCAACCAGCCGCCTACTTGGTGTTCCTTGATAACGGGGGGAGGATCATCTAGGTCAAAGTGGCTAAAGACTTCTTCTTTAAACGCATCGTAGTCCGGTATTTCGCTGTTCCCCTGTCCGAGCTTATCGTAATGCATGCGCACAAGGTCTTCGCACTCTTCAGGGCTTTCCTGTGGAAAAACAGGGCTATCGATATGGGCATCGATTACCCGCACACAACTGGCCAGTATCTGGTTATAATCGCTCATCAAAAAATTGTTGCAGTTCTTTTTCGTGGTAACACCAGGGTTCTATTTCCATTAGTGCAGTCATGGCTTCGGCCCGGGTCGTGCACTTTTGGGCTGATTGTAAAATGCTCAGGGCCACTTCCTTTTCCACTATGGTCAGCTTATCGTTCCGCGACATACGGTCGTGACGGCCGGGATCGTCATCGTTGTTTTCTATGATTTTAGCCACCGGTAGATTACTGCTCAGTAACTCAAATATTTTTTTCAGCTCCTTTTCGGATATAATGTTTTCATCTATCAGGTGCTGAAATACAGCATGTCGCAGGTTAGGGCGGTACTGCCAGCATTGCAATTCAGGGTTCAGCTCCTGTTTCCAGATAAGACCGTCTCCAATGCTGCCACGGATTTTACGTTCTTCCATCTTTGCCCTTCTGTTCACTTTACCGATGGATTGCAGGCGCGATTTTTCCAGAAACTCACGGATGGCTTTTTTGAAGATGTAGGGAATCTCTGCGTTGGTTTTGGTGATGTCCAGGCTCCATAGATGATCGGCATTGTTTGGGTAATCAACGACCACACGCGACAGTTTGGCGTTATTCGTGGGTTGAACCAGCCCCAGCCACCCACCGTTTGGAGTAAGTAAACGGTTACACCGATAGATGTAAATGCCCTGCTGCCGCTCCAGCCCCTCAAAGAGGGTGTAAGAGTTAAATTGCCGCGACTGGCTGTAATCCTCTTCCCAGTAGTTGGGGTGTTGCAGCGTCCAGGCCGTTTGCCGACAGTCGTAGTCCGGTAAAGGCGTGGTAGAGTATTGCTGGCTATGCTCAGGGATGGGGCTGACTGCTTTTATTTTAATGCCTTGATTAATGATGGTAAGCTGCCCCTGCCCGATAAAGCGGTGAAAGCACAGGGCAAGGTAATTTTCCAGCTCACCGGTTAATTGCATAAAGTCGTTTTTCTCCTGCGGTGCCCGATCCCAGGCATCCCAACGAACAAGAGTGCCATGTTTGGCGCCTAAAGGAAGCTCAAAATTTACGGCCTCCCAATCTACATGACGTAGTTTCCATGCAGGTTTCGCCAGCCCACTAATAAAATCCAAGTCGAGGGCCCTTGCCACGGGTGTCTCAGTCCCCTCATCCAGCGATGCTACGGTAAGGCATCGTGCCTGACTGATGGAGGCCGTTTTCATCCCAAAACCAAAGCGTCCTAAATCATCAGGATCGCGTTCTTCCAAGGGGTTGGACGAACCGAGCTTGAACGCGTTAACAAGAGTGTCTTTGTCCATGCCCTTGCCGTTGTCCGTCAAAGTAAGATATGGCTCACCCTCGTTCCAGCGTAGGTGCAGTTCTACTACAGATGCCGCGGCACTGATGCTGTTATCGATCAGGTCAGCCACGGCCTCCCGCAGAGAATACCCGAGGTTCCGGTTGGATTCCAATACGGGTACCGGATCAGGGGTGAAGTCTTCTGCTGGTTTATAATGAATCGAAACCACTAAGCTTTCAAGTTATTTACTTATTTGATTAAAAATTTCTAAAACAACTTCTCCAATTTGTTTTGCCAAATAAGGCGGTACTGCATTCCCAACCTGATGGTATTGTGCCGTGCGAGTACCACAGAACAAATAATTGTCCGGGAATGTCTGAATTCTAGCGGCTTCCCGAACCGTCAAACTGCGGCATTGTGCTGAGTCATAATGGATAAAGTAATGACCATCCTTTGAAATATGGCTGGTAACTGTGGTTGCTGGGTCATCTGGTAATTGAACACGGAAGCGATCTGCAAATTTTCCAGATTCAACATTCTCATGGTCAGGTAACAACTCTTTGCCATGCCTTGCATAGTCTTTCAAGCGAGGAAATTTGCCGTATTTTTTAGTATACATACTCGCAAATAGGTATCTCTTCAAATCCTCAATCAAGTGACTACGAGATTGATGGTTTGCAACTCCACCTAATCGCTTGTCTTTATACCATTCTGCTAATGGGTTTCCTTGTTTTGGCGTATCACAATTAATGAATTCACTACCTGTCTTAAAGTGATACTCTGGTAATTTAGTTGGACCAGAACCTGGCAGAAAACCGTTCATTGACACGATCTCTGAGCGAAATTGTTTTACAAGTCTCTGCCAAAGTTCGTCAGAGTCTTTCTCTTTTTTGTAGTAACGTTTAGTCTTCTCCTGACCATCATCAGTCTTAACTTTCTCACTCCGAAGAAACGACCTGTTTATTTCGCTTCTTAAAGAGGGCAAGTCACTGATTACATCAATAAGGTTGGTAACACTTCCTTCGGTAAGTACAGTTGGGGCTATATCTATATCTTCTCTGACCCCTAGCAGTATAACCCGATGACGTTTTTGTGGTATGTCATAGTCTTCCGATTTAATCAGGTAATCTCTGTCTGATTTATATCTTGGTTGACCTTCTTCTAACTCAAGAGGTTCTTTTACAAGTGAGAAAATTCTATACCCAGAACTCTTGAACTCAGGAAAAACAACCGAAGGGTTTCGTAGATCTCTTTTTATAAGTTGAAAAATTTTAACGCCATCAACTTCAGATGACAATAATCCCTTTACATTCTCCATTACAAAAACCGCTGGTTGATGCTTGGCAATGATCCTCAGATATTCTTTGTACAAGTGAACCCGATGATCAGTATTGGATATACCCTGGTTTCTTGATCTCCCTGCGAGAGAATATGCCTGGCAAGGAGGTCCACCTATTAACAAAAAGTCCTTATTATCTCCAAGAGCCTGCTTAATGCGGTTGTCGATTAAAATATGCCTTGAAGCTATTTCTTCAGGGCTATAACCACCCCTTTTCTCATCATCTTTGTCATACTCCTCCGGATATGGTAATTCAAAATTCCATGCTTCTTCATCAGCATTCTCCCACTCTACTTCATGCTTAGTTTTCAATTCATTTATTAACGCCTTCCTTTTTGGCCAAGACTTTTCACGAATGATGTCATAATAATCTTCAGGCACAGATCCCTCGGAAAATTGTCTAAAGAAGCTCCTTAGCCTTAAGGTTTCATGTGCCTTTACATCCTTTTCTATAGATAGTTTAATTTTGAAAACCGATTCGTCATTCACCTGGATAGATGAAAAACCTTCTCCCAGTCCTCCAGGGCCAGCAAAGATGTCAATTATTGGTATTTGATTTGGAGCTGATGTACTCATACTAGTTCATTCAACAAATGTTGAAGTGTCAATTCTCTTTTTTCTATTTTAAGCTCACATTCCCAGATGGTGATAACTTTCCAGCCCAATTCTCTTAATCTGGCTACGTTTAACTTGTCCTTTTCTACAGTCTTATTCACTTTATTAAGCCACCAATCAGTTCTGGTTTTTGGAATTACAAAATATCGACACTCTTCATGCTTATGCCAGAAGCAGCCATGAACCTGAATGACTGTTTTGTACTTGTGTAAAACTATATCCGGCTTACCCGGGAGTTCTTTCACGTGCAAGCGATACCTAAACCCCTTACCATGCAAAAACTTCCGTACCAGCAATTCTGGTTTCGTATCCTTTCCGCGGATACGCGACATGTTATAACTTCTGGTTGCGGTGTCATGTACATCCGTCACGACTAAAAATAATTATGACATTCTTTATGTAAAATATATTTATATATGAAAGGCAAAGATTTTCAATTAAGCTTCATAATTTAATATAGACCTTGAGTTTAACCTTTCGTTCCCACCACCAACTCCCCCATATCCACCTCCAGCGCATCGGCTATTTGCTTATAGGTGAGCAGGGTGATGTTCTGATGACCATTTTCAATCGCGGAGAGGTAGGTCTTCTCGAATCTCAACTTAGAGGAGACATCGATCTGACTCATGCCTTTGGCCTTTCTTATCTCGGCTATTCTGGCGCCCATAGCTTTTAAGAATTCCTTGTCGGTCATCATAAAACCAAGGTCAGAAAAATCAATGCAGCTTAGGTTATGATATATCATAACTATCAGCTAATTTGTTATGATAAAACGTAACTCTTTGTAACAGAGAAACAGGGGGCGGATAAATCAGGGAACAGGGTTAAGACTTGGTAGAAACCAATAAGTCCCTAATGTCAACATCAAGATATTCAGCAATGTCAGCCAGGGTGTGAAGTGAGGGCTGGATGTCATTTGTACTCCAAAGAGATACAGTGGATTCCGTTTTGCCGAGGTGCTTGGCAAGTTCTTTACTAGCAGTACTCTTCTCTGCCAAAACTGCCTTAATACGATTTAGATTTCTCTTTGGTGGAGCCACTGAAAAAGTACCTTTTCAGTGAATATAGAGATTGTCTGAAACCTTGATTTTGGGGTTTATTTCGATGAAATCATAATAAATAATGATTTGATTAGAGATAATTATGATTTCACAGAAATTTATGCTAGTTTCATAAAAATTAATCTCGATCTTATCTAATACTCAATGGACCCAAAATCAATCGCCTTGCACCTGATTGGTGAAGACCTGAAGTATCACCAGATGGTAGCCCAATGTGCACCAGTAGAGATTCATATCGAATTCTTCCCTGACTTTGCCACCGCAGTTAAAAACCTATTGGGTCAGGCAGATCAGGATGACTCCTGGGAAGACAGGTATGTGCTTGCCCTGCAGAAGGGGGAGCGGCTGATGTGGGGAGACACGGAAGGTATCAGGGCAGTAGCGGAGGAGGTTTTGGCGGCCTTGCAGGAATGAACAATGTTGAATGATGAATGGATAATGAGCCCATTCAGCATTTTATGAAGCAGATATTTTCCGCATCTTCACATATACCCCTGAAGGTGTCGTTCCAATGAACCAACTCACTTACCAGCTTACACCTGATTATAGCGAGGTCAAAAAGAAAGAGCTCTGGCTTGGGCTTGAGCTTTCAATTGATGGTAAAAGTCCCCTCTTGGCCCCTAATGCTGATGACTTTGACATTCGCGAATTGCTTTCATCTGGCAACCCGGTTAGTAAAAACCCGCATTTTATCCTCACCTGTAGCTGCGGCAGTCCCGGTTGTGCTGGCTATTTTAAAGGGGTAAAAGTGAATATCGCGGATGAGAAAGTAGAATGGCTTGATCAGGACCAGGGTTTTACCTACCAATTCGTAAAAGAAGTTTATTTTTCCACACTTCGGGCCCTTTACAAAGAACTCTGTGACTGGAATAATCATGCAAAATCACGAAGATTAACTCTGCGACTTTTCCCTGACTGGCACCTGACGGATGACATAATTAGTGATGGTGCTTATCTGATTAACGTTGAATGCTAAATGAAAAATGGGTGCATTCATCATTTCTAAGCCTCAGGTATCCTCTATCAAAGCCAGTAAAGCTTCATTATCAGGTAAAACCTTGCGATACTTCTCAGGCATTTCCTCCTTGGTTTTAAAAGTAGCTACACCCATGGGTTTGTCCAGGCCATGTAGCGCATACTCTACAATCACATTGTTTTTCTCTTTGCAGAGTACTATCCCCAAGCTATTGTTTTCATGAGGTAGTTTAACCTGCCTATCCAGCACACTCAGGTAAAAGTTTAACTGACCTGCATATTGGGGTTTGAATTCACCCCGTTTGAGTTCAAAGGCCACCATGGCCTGCAGCTCACGGTTGTAAAAGAGCAGGTCTATAAAGAACTCTTTTCCCTCCACCTCCAGCCGGTATTGGTTGCCCATAAATGAAAAGCCCTTGCCCAGGTTCAAGATAAACTGGGTAATGTTGTCTACGATCCGATTTTCCACCAAACGCTCATCATCGGCTTCTTCCAGCGAGATAAAGTCGAGCAGGTATTCGTCCCGAAATTGCCGAATGGCCTTATTAGGTGCAAGTGGCAGGGTCTTGTTAAAATTGGTAGGCAGGCTTCCTTGGTTGTAAAAGAGCCTATTCTTCAAGTGGTTTTCTAACACTCTTTTTGACCACCCTTGACTAGCACTCTCACTGATGTAATAGGCTTTTTCTTCCAGGCTATCTGTTTTAGAAATGATCAGGAAGTGATGTGTAAAACCTATGTCCCAAAAATGTTTTTGCAATTGGTTCACCAGTGGTGAACCAATTTCGACAGTCTCATTAGTTGCTGTTTTCGGCAATGGGTTCGCCAGTGGTGAACCTAATACAGGCTGCTGCGCATAGGTTTCATAAAACAACCTCATTTTCTTCAGGTTTTGAGCAGAAAAGCCTCTGAGGCCTGAAATAGACTGATTTAGCGCTTTCGAGATTTGATCCAGTACTTTATCGCCCCAATTGGCTTTTTGTGTTTCTTCTGAAAGCCTGGCTCCCACGTGAAAGTATAGCTGGAGCATTTCCTGGTTCACCTTCCGCGCTGCCTGGTATTGTGCATTCACAATCTCCTGGCGCAATTCATTGATCACCTCGCCAATATGTACTAATTGCTCATCCATTCAACAGCTTTCTAAACCGACTCATCATACATATAAGTTAATAATGATATACAATAACACAATTATCAATTGAAATATTAATGTAAATGACGATCTCTGCTACTCGAATCTCTTAAGCTGGTGTTCTAACGAAGAGTGAGCTTGCGAACTACATTGAGCCTCCATCTAGTAAACTCAATCACTTTAAACGACAAGGGGATTACTTCGTCCTTGGTCCTCGTAATGACGAGTATTAAAGTTTGGCGCAAGCCAAACCCTCAGTGGTCCTTTGTACAACTCTGTGACACAACGAACCCCCGCCCAAATAATCCTTAGTGCACCATCTTCCGGTTTTTACTACATTCAGTCACAACCTTTTTCTACTATGAAAATCAACCGAAACCTCATAGCCACACTCTTCTGCGTGGCGGCACTCTTCCTTTTCGATATTTCTCTATTTGCGCAGTCTAAGCCCAAAACACCAGTAGACCCTTCTTTCTACAGCAGCTATAGCTGGCGAAACATCGGTCCGCAGCGAGGTGGCCGCTCACTAGGCAGCATGGGTAGCCCCGGCAGACCCAATGAATATTACTTTGGCGCTACGGGCGGAGGCCTTTGGAAAACCGTAGATGGCGGTAACGAATGGTTTCCGGTTACCGATGGGCAAATCAGCAGCTCCAGCATAGGGGCCGTGGCCATAGCCGAAACCAACCCCGACATTGTGTACATAGGCGGAGGCGAAACCCAGCTCAGGGGCAGCATCACCCAAGGCGATGGCGTGTACAAAACCACCGATGGTGGTAAGACCTGGCGACACCTGGGCCTGAAAGAAACGCAAGCCATTTCACGCATTCGCGTGCACCCCACCAACCCCAACATCGTCTATGTAGCTGCCCTCGGCCATGTCTATGGCGACAATGAAGAGCGTGGTGTTTTCCGCTCCAAAGATGGTGGCAATACCTGGGAAAAGGTGCTGTACGTAAGTGATAAGGCTGGTGCAGCCGACCTTATCATAGACCGCAACAACCCTGATGTGCTCTATGCTTCTACCTGGCAGGTGTACAGAAAGGCCTGGAAAATGTGGGGTGGCGGCCCTGACTGTAAGCTTTGGAAGTCGGTAGACGGAGGTGATAACTGGATAGACATTACCAAAAACCCAGGCATGCCGGAAGGCCCCATTGGTAAAATCGGTGTGACGGTATCACCAGCGGACCCTAACCGCGTTTGGGCAGTGGTAGAAGCCAATGAGGGTGGCATCTTCCGCTCAGATGATGCTGGCTGGACCTGGGAACGGGTTAACAGCGAAAGGAAATTGCGTCAGCGTGCTTTCTACTACTCTCGCCTGGTAGCCGATCCATTGGACAGGGATGTGGTTTATGGACTCAATGTACGCTTCTGGAAGTCGACCGATGGCGGCAAGACCTTCGATACCCAGATTCGCGTGCCGCATGGCGATAACCACGATTTGTGGATAGACCCCAACGACCCGAAGCGCATGATCAGCTCCAATGATGGAGGCGGTACAGTGAGCATCAATGGTGGCCAAACCTGGACGGAGCAGGACTATACCACCACGCAGTTTTACCATGTAATGACTACCTCTGATGTGCCTTATCATGTAGCAGGTGCACAGCAGGACAACTCAACTTTGGCCATGCCCAGCGATGGCTGGGGCCATATGCTCGGTCGTGGACCGGGTCATGGCTACCACTATGCAGTAGGTGGTGGTGAAAGCGGCTGGATAACCCAGAGCCCTACCGACCCCGATGTATTTTATGCCGGTAGTCAGGGTGCATTGCTTACCCGTTACAATCGCAAAACAGGCCAGCGTAGAGACATTCAGGTGTATCCGCGCTTCTTCTCTGGTGAGCCCTCCTCTGCCCTGCCCGAGCGCTGGCAGTGGACTTTCCCGATTATGTTTTCACCGCTGGACCCAAGTGTGATGTACACCACCTCGCAGCACCTTTGGAAGACCACCAATGACGGCCAGACCTGGGAGAAAATCAGCCCGGACCTTACCTATGCCGACCCGGAAACGCTTGGCAAAACTGGCGGGGTCATCACCATGGACATGAATGGCCCGGAGATTTACGCGACTATCTTTGCCCTGGCCCCTTCCAGTCACGACATCAACACCATCTGGGCCGGTTCGGATGATGGCAAGGTGCACATCACCCGCAATGGGGGTAAGCGCTGGACCGACATTACTCCTAAGGAATTGCCGAAGTTCTCGCGCATCAGTATCATTGACGAGAGCAAGTTCAATCCTGGTACTCTCTATCTGGCAGCCAATCGCTACCAGGTAGACGATCGCGAACCTTATGTTTTCAAAACCACAGATTACGGTAAAAGCTGGACCAAGATCATCAACGGCATTGCCCCGGGCCACTTCGCCAGGGCCATTCGTGAAGACCTGCAAAAGCCGGGAATTCTTTACTTAGCTACAGAACATGGCGTCTATGTCTCCTTCAATGATGGGGCACAGTGGCAGTCGCTACAGCTCAACTTGCCCGACACGCCCATTCGCGACCTGGTATTGAGAGATAATGATATCGTGCTCGGCTCGCATGGCCGTGGCTTCTGGATCATGGATGACATTGCTCCTTTCCGTGATGCGGTAGCCATCAATGCCGATAGCAAGGTGACGCTCTTCAAACCTGTGAATCCAATTAGAGGAATCTACAATGCGCAGATTCAGTACTTCCTACCTTCCGTAGCCGATTCGGTGACCATTGAGATCATGGATGCAGAAGGCAAGCTCATCAAATCATTCACTGGCAAAGGAGCCAAAGAAGAAAGGGGCAAACCCGGTACTGCCAAAGGCCTCAACTCCTTTACCTGGGACCTGCGCTACCCTGGGGCCGTTACTTTCCCCGGCATAATCATTTGGTCGGCACGTCCACAGCGAGGCCCATTGGCTCCGATTGGAGAGTATAAAGTGCGACTGACTACCAATGGACAATCACACGAAAGCTCGTTCAACCTGGAAATGAACCCTAACTACACGGGCATTACCGCAGCCGATTTGCAAGAGCAGTTTGACCTGGCTTCGCAGATTCGAGACAAAACCACCGAGGCCAATCAGGCAGTGATCTTGATCAGGTACATAAGAGAGCAGGCCAACAAGCTGACAGAGGCAGGTGAAGGAAGCCCTGAAATGGAGGCCATGCTAGAGAAAATGCAAGTCATTGAAGTGGACTTATATCAGGTGAAAAACCAGAGTAATCAGGACCCCTTGAACTTCCCCATCAAGCTGAACAACCGGCTTGCCTCGCTCAGAAGAAGCATTGAAAACGGTCAGGCCAAGCCCACGGATGCGGCCTATGTAGTCTTTAAAGAGCTGTCGGACGAGCTGAAAGGACATATGGATAAGTTGTACAGCATTATCGATTCTGACATACTGGGCAATGCAAATCTCAAAGGTAAAATCTCATTTGACATAGAAAAAAGACGGATTAAGAACTAACATTCGTCATTGCCAGGAAGGCTTTGCCTAACGAAGCAATCTCCTTGTCCTAACCGGGAGATTGCTTTGCTTTTCTGCTGAATTCAAAATTCCCCTCCTGGGAGCCTGCATGCCTTAGGTATGGGGCTAGGGGTGGGTGGTCACATATTGTGGCAATTTTAACTCGAACTTTTACTGTATAGCGAAAAACTAAGAACACACGTCATCCCGATAGCCATCGGGATCGTTTCAGCATCTACTACAATCGAACAGGTGATGAATGAAAGGGTTTATTCAAGCTCATAGTTACCAGTAGTTCATCTCAAATTATCTTCACTACGCTGTGAAGTGCAGACCCTGAAATAAATTCAGGGTGACGTATTAGAGTGTTTTGCGAGTGAGTCTACCTGCCGAGAGGCAGTAGACGACCGAAGCAATCTGTCAGAATTAATCGGGGACATTGGTTGCTTAAGCGAGGTTCAGGTTAGGCCGAAACAGTTTGCTTAGCTCGATTGCATTCCGCTCACAAACCAAAAAGAACGTCATATCGAGCGTAGGGAGATATCTTTTCACCCAACACAAGACCGACCAGGTATAGCACTGCATTAGGAGAAAAGATTCCTCGTTCCTCGGAATGACTTGGTGAGGTAGTTTTGCCTAAACTCAGAATTTTAGTCATAACAAACGCATTTAAATCACTCTCCTTCGAAGCATTGATGCACGCCCTTTAGAACGTCATATCGACCGTAGGGAGATATCTTTTCACGCCACACAAGACCGACCAGACATAGCACTGCATTAGGTGAAAAGATTCCTCGTTCCTCGGAATGACTTGGTAAGGTAGTTTGACTCTTCCCCTCAAGAACCTCTTTCCGACAGCAGGAACAACCATTCTCAATTCAATATTGACCAGCCTGTTCCAATTAAAACAGCCCCTCTATGAGATGTTTTTATACTATCAGGTGATAACATATAAGTAAATCATACTTTACAAATTTATGCGTCACCCAATGCCAGATTAAATTAGTGTTAACCTTCATTTTTGGGTTTAACTGAATGGTAAACGGCCCGGCATACGATAGCCCATATGGAATGGGGAATTTAGATGTACAATTAACTCCACACACACACTATGAAGACCTCAGTACAAAGGAAGCCCCGAACCTTCCTTCTGCTGACCTTGCTGCTCACTTTTTTGGCAGTACAAGTCAGCGCCCAAACCGTATTTATCAACGAAATCCACTACGATGATGTAAGCACCGATGATGGTGAAGGCATAGAAGTAGCCGGCCCGGCCGGAACCGACCTGACCGGATGGTCACTGGTACTCTACAACGGCAGCAATGGCTCCGTGTATAACACGATCAACCTGAGTGGCACCATACCCGACCAGGCTTCGGGTTTTGGGACCATATTCTCAGCCTTGCCTGTCAATGGCTTGCAAAATGGCGGCCCCGATGGCGTTGCCCTGGTAGACAATTCCGCTATGCTAGTGCAGTTTCTCAGCTATGAAGGCACCATGACCGGAGTTGGTGGCGCAGCCGATGGCGTACTCAGCACCGACATTGGTGTAGCCGAAAACAGCAGCACCGTAGAAGGTACCTCCCTTCAACTGGGCGGCACAGGCGCAGTCTATACCGACTTTGTATGGGAAGCCTCAGCTGCTTCGACTTACGATGCCATCAATGGCAACCAGTCTTTTGGCAGTCCTACTCCTTCTGTGATCATCAATGAGGTAGACAGCGACACACCAAGTACCGATGTAGAAGAGTTCATTGAGCTTTATGACGGTGGTGCAGGCAATACGGCCCTCGATGGCCTGGTAGTCGTGCTCTTCAATGGCAGCACTGATGTAAGCTACCGCGCCATCGACCTGGACGGTTTTACTACCGATGCCAATGGCTACTTTGTGATCGGTAATGCCGGTGTTGCGAATGTGTCCATCACCATTCCCAGCAATGGCATTCAGAATGGAGCCGATGCAGTGGCCCTTTACCTGGACGATGCAACGACCTTCCCCAATGGTACAGCCGTAACAAATACCAACCTGCTCGATGCCCTGGTATATGACACCAATGATGGCGATGATGCCGGACTGCTCACCTTGCTGAATGCAGGTGAAGCCCAAATCAACGAGGATGCAGGTGGCGACAAAGACAATGAATCAATGCAACGCATTCCGAATGGTGATGGTGGAGCATTGAACACCAGCAGTTATGCAACAGCCACCCCAACTCCTGGCGCTTCTAATGATGTTGCACAGCCGGTCGACCTGATCATCAACGAAGTGGATGCCGATACTCCGGGCACTGATGTAGCGGAGTTTATCGAGCTTTATGATGGTGGTGTGGGCAATAGCTCGCTTGATGGTTTTGTGGTTGTACTCTACAATGGCAGCACTGATGTAACCTACAATGCCATCGATCTCGATGGTTTCACCACTGATGCCAATGGCTACTTTGTAATCGGTAATGCCGGTGTAGCGAATGTTTCGATTACCATTTCCAGTAATGGCCTTCAAAATGGTGCCGATGCGGTAGCCATCTATCAGGACGATGCAGCCAACTTTCCCAACGGAACGGCTGTGACTTCCACCAACCTGGTTGACGCTTTGGTATATGACACTGACGATGCAGATGATGCTGGTCTCCTAGCGCTTCTGAATGCAGGAGAAGCCCAAATCAATGAAAATGCAGGCGGAGACAAAGACAACGAGTCGATGCAGCGCATTCCGAACGGATCGGGTGGTGCATTGAACACCAGCAGCTACGCCACGGCCGCCCCAACTCCGGGTGCCACTAATGATGTAGCACAGCCCACCAGCATCATCATCAACGAGGTGGATGCTGACACCCCAGGCACAGATACGGCAGAGTTCCTTGAACTCTACGATGGAGGTGCAGGTAACAGCCCGCTGGATGGCCTGGTAGTAGTGCTTTACAATGGCAGCAGCGATGTGAGCTACAATGCCATAGACTTGGATGGCTTCACTACTGATGCCAATGGTTACTTCGTGATCGGTAATGCTGCAGTGCCCAATGTATCCATCGTGCTTTCCAGCAATGGCATTCAAAATGGTGCAGATGCGGTTGCCCTTTACCAGGACGATGCGGCCAGCTTCCCCAACGGAACAGCCGTGACTAACACCAATCTGGTGGACGCATTTGTATATGACACTAACGATGGTGATGATGCGGGTCTGCTTCCTTTATTGAACGCAGGCCAAGCCCAAATCAATGAGGATGGTGAGGGAGACAAAGACAATCACTCTAACCAGCGCTTCGCGAATGGAACAGGTGGCGCTTTGAACACCAGCACTTATGTGCAGGCCATCCCCACCCCAGGCGCTGCCAATACCAATGTATTGGAGATGGTAGACTTGATCATTAACGAAGTGGATGCCGATACTCCAGGCTCTGACACTGCCGAGTTCATCGAGTTTTTTGATGGCGGAGCAGGCAACAGCCCGCTGGATGGTTTTGTGGTGGTACTCTACAATGGCAATGGAGATACCAGCTACAATGCTTTCGACCTGGATGGTCAGATTACCAATGCTGATGGTTACTTCGTGATTGGTAATGCAGCAGTGGCCAATGTAGACCTGGTAGTCTCTGGAAACACCTTGCAAAATGGTGCCGATGCAGTGGCCCTTTACCTGGGTGATGCTACTGATTTCCCGAATGGAACAGCCGTAACAACCACCAATCTGGTAGACGCCCTGGTGTATGACACCAACGATGCGGATGATGCCGGTCTGCTGGCACTGCTCAATGTGGGTGAAGCGCAAATCAACGAAGACGAACTAGGCGATAAAGACAATCATTCGCTACAACGCATACCGAATGGTGGTGGTGGCAATAGAAACACCAGCACCTATACGCAGGCCGCTCCTTCTCCGGGAGAAGAAAATGGCGTAATTGTAGACCCTAACCCCATCACCATTGCAGCCGCTCGTGCAACTGCCGAAGGTGTGACCGTGAAAGTGAGAGGAACCGTAACGGCTTCTGACCAATTCAATGGCCCGGCCTTTATCCAGGATGCTACCGGTGGTATTGCCATCTTCGATAGTCAACTGCATGGCGATGGTCTTTTTGCCATTGGCGATTCAGTAGAAGTGACAGCCACAAGAGCCGCATTCAACGATCAGGTGCAGCTTTCGGCCATCACCAACCTGGTGAGCTTTGGCCTGGCTGCCAACCCTATTCAGCCCGCTACCATCACACTGAACGACCTACCTAACTTTGCCGGTCAGCTGGTTCGCATTGTAGATGTGACCTTCCCTAATCCGGGCGACCTGCTCTTTGGCAATTCCAACTTCGACCTGACGGATGTCAGTGGCACCGGTCAATTGAGAATTGACAACGATGTGGAAGCGCTGGTAGGCCTGGCACAGCCAGAAACCTGTGCTGAAGCCATTGGCGTTGTTGGCAGGTTTCTTACGGCTTTCCAACTGCTGCCAAGACAAGGCACTGACCTCTCATGTGCAGAGCCGTTTGTGCCGAGTGGTGACGACCTGAGCATTCCTAAATCAGAAACCTTCGACATTGCTACCTGGAACATTGAGTGGTTCGGTGACGAAAGCAACTTCCCAGCCTCGGATGCAGAACAAAGAGATAGCGTCTTGGCCATTATCGAGGCTTTAGAGGTAGACGTTTTGGCCGTGCAGGAAATTGCTGATTCGGCCTTGTTCCGTCAATTGGTAGACTCACTGCCAGGCTACGATTTCATGCTTTCGGAAGCTGTTTCCAGACCAAATGATGCCGGTGTGAAGCAGCAGGTTGGTTTTATCTACAACACTGCCACGGTAAGTCCAACGGAGTTCCGTCCATTGCTTTCTAGCATCCATCCATTATACAATGGTGGCGATGCTTCAGCCCTGGCCACTTATCCAGATCCGGACCCGGCACGCTTCTATGCTTCTGGTCGTTTACCTTATCTGATGGTGGCCGATGTGACCATTAATGGGGTGACCGAAACTCTGCACATGGTAGCATTGCATGCCCGTGCCAACTCTGGCTCTGATGCACAAGGCCGCTATGACATGCGTAAATTCGATGTTGAGGTATTGAAGGATTCTTTGGATTCTCAGTTCGGCAGCACCAACCTGATTTTACTGGGTGACTTTAATGATGACATTGACGAAACAGTGGCAGATATTCCATCTACTATTAGTTCTTATGATGTCTACATTCAGGATACCGCCAACTACAATCTGGCCACGCTCCCACTGAGTGAGGCTGGTTTCAGAAGCTTTGTCTTCCGTGAAAACATGATCGACCATGTATTACTGTCACGCGAGTTGGACGAGGAATTCCTGCCATCTTCACCGCGAGTAGGTTATGAGTTTTTCGACACCGATTATAGCAACACGGCTTCAGATCACCTGGTGGTTTCGGTGAGGCTTCAGTTCGAAGATCCATTGGTATTCAACGAAAGTGTAGGTGCGGAAGTAGTGAGCTACAACCCTGGCACTCGTAGAAATGGCCGCCCGGTTTTCCGTTGGAGAGCCAACCCGAATAAAGCCTTGGGTCACCCCTATGAAAACTTCTGGTACAACTTTGTAAGCCTCGGCTTTGGTGGTGACTTGACGCTGAAAATGAGTGCTCCCATCAGCAACCTGCCAGGCAACGACCTGAAGGTGTTCGAATCTACCTCGGGCTTCTGGAGAATTCCATGCTCATGGTATCCAGAGCAGGCTGAAGTATTTGCCTCTGAAGATGGTGTTGATTTCTTCTCACTAGGCACTGGTTGCCTGAATGAGAAATTCGACCTGGAAGTAGCAGGTCTGAGAACTGCCGAATACATCCGCATAGTAGACATCAGTGATCGCAACGTTTTCCGTGGCAATGCCGATGGTTATGATGTAGATGCAGTGAAAGCGATTGACGAATCGGGTTCCGAAGGGCTTCAAATGATTGCGGCTAACGCTAGTTTGAACATGGAAAATTTTGCTCCGAATGAAGAGTTCTCTGCCGAGCTGCAAGTGATGCAAAACCCTGTGCAGGATGTGCTGAGGCTCAGCATCAACGTGGTGGACGAAGAGATTACCACTCAGTTAAGGGTGGTAAGTATGCAAGGCGATGTGATCTACAGCCAGCAGCACAGTCTCTTCTTTGGTGACAATACCATTGAGATCAACATGGCAGGGAAAACCAAAGGTTTCTACCTGGTAAAAATGGACGAGCTGGAAGGTGGCCTAAACCATGTGAAGAAAGTGATTAAGCACTGATAGCGTAATCAACAACCGGATTTATTGAACCTGGAACCACCCTCGTAATGGGGGTGGTTTTTTTGTGTTCCATAACCGCAAAACTCAAAAGAACGTCATGCTGAACTCGTTTCAGCATCTACTCGAAAACTTGACGTAACACCGAGAGGAGATGGCTTGACCAGTCCATATAGTTTTCGTGTTCCAATGGTAATCAAGAGCATAATCCTTGATTAGTGTAGACCCTGAAATAAATTCAGGGTGACGTATTAAGATAGCTTTCACGCCCTTGTTGGTGTTCTTCACAAACAAGCCTATTGATTCCGTGACCAAACCAGAGAACCTGCGACAGAGGTCAGTTGTCTCTCTCTTAGCTACTGACAGATTGCTTCGCTTACGCTCGCAAAACGGTCAACCTCGAAAAGAAGTACTCTCATGAATCAGATTCCTTCTCACCTGGCGCTTGCATGCTGCGAGTGCCTCGCTTCATTCGCACTTTAATTGTTCTCTAAGATAGGTCCGCACTACAAGTGCGAACCAGGAAGGGAGAGTGCCATATATAATAGACCTAAGATTCATAGTAGTCACAGCTTCCGACTTACTGGCGGATGAATCAGAGAACCTGTGATTCGAGGAATTATCGAAACTAAGTTATCAAGTCATCTCGACCAGGGGGAGAGACCTTTTCACACCCTGCCTTGCGACTGTCCTGAGAACGTGAAAAGATTTCTCGTTTCACTCGAAATGACGTGCTAAGGAGTTTTGGTGTGCGCTGCTTCAGCTCAGTACAGGCTCATCGCAACCCCATAAGCATCATTCGCAGAAGCCACAGTTGAAACCTCACGGACAGTGATTTTGTATTGCGCTTCTTTGCGCCCCTCAGCGTGCTCTGCGGTTTAACCGTCCTAATACTTGAAGCAAGGCAGAATGGTATCTCTTCTGGTACGCTTCACAATCTTGCCGAATGACAGAGTAAGCGAAAACTCATGGGCACCACCCGTGGCACCTGCCAATCTGGATATGGTAAAATCATAGCTATAGCCAAAAGACAGATCCTGATTCAACTCAAGCCCCACAAGACCAATAACTGATTCGTTTTTGATGATCTTATCGACACTTTGAACAGGGATGCCCCGATACCAACCGCCAATCAATAGTGGCTGGAAATAGAACTGCATACCAGCATCCAATTGATTAAAAGCTCCCTGCTTTTTGTAATTGACCGCAAAGGTAATGGAGCGCTCCTGAAACTGGTATTTGACCGTTCTCAACCTGCGGCCATCTGCAAGATTCACTTTATAGCCAGCATGTACCGAGTATTTTCTTGACAGCTGACTTTCTCCATCTACAAAGGACTGATTCGGCTCGTTGATATGATGCACAGCCGCCCCCAACCAAAAGGCATTGGTGTAAATCAATCCACCCGCAGAGGCACTCAGGTATTTCACTTGCAAAGTGCCATCAAAGACTTCTCCCGAAGGTCCAATGACCACTCCGTTATTTATGTCTATCTGGTTACCGAATACCAGGTCCTCAAAATTGACATTCTTCTGAAAGTAAGAAAGCTGTATGCCCGTGCGCATGATCAATTGATCAGACACCCGCATTTTATAAGAGTAGATGGCGCCTATCTCAGAAGCCTTGTACTTCAAAAAACTCTCCTCATGTTGGTTTACAATCACACCAAATCCACTCTCCAAAGCTTTGTTGAAGTAGTCAACATAAGCCGACATGGTGGTGAAAGAATGGGTGAGAGAGGGCCACTGATTTCGATAGTTTACTCCCACCCTGGCGCGATCTGTTGAACCAGCCAATGCCGGATTGAGATACAAGGGTGACGCATAAAACTGCGAAAATTGAGGGTCTTGTGCTTTGGCCTGAAGGGCCATTAGGTTCAAAAGGAATGCCAGCAACATCAAAGCACCCAGAACCTTTATCAGGTTCCGGAGTGCCTTGACCACCAGCATAACGAAACGAGTCGTACGCATGGTCATCTACTTTGGTTGAGGATGCCGGTAACACCTTGTTACCAACACAAAAGTTTCTTTATCCCAGCTACCTCACCTACCTCTGAGTCTCCTGCGGATGACTCAGAGGGAGATAGGGTTAATCAATCAGCGCAAAGACACCATCTCGCTCTACTTTGAGCCCATTAAAGCTCAGGCCGATCAACTTGTATACATAGTTTCCATTCTCGGCAGGCAAACCATTGACATAGCCATCCCAGCCGGGTGTGTTAACGTCTTCTGTACTAAAAATCACTTCACCCCAGGTGTTGAAAACCAGCAAATTCACCTTCTCTAAGCCCAGCATTCGGGGTCTGAAAAAGTCGTTGTTGCCATCGCCATTGGGGCTAAAGGCATCGGGCACCATGATGCGGTAGCCTTCTGTGATTTCGATTACTTTCGTTTGAATGGCCGTACAGCCACTGCCATCAGTTATCGTCAGGGTTACCGTGTAGGTACCGGGAGCATTGTAAGTATGGATGGGGTCTACTTCTCTTGAGTCGAAGCCATCGCCAAAGTCCCAGCTCCAGTCGATGATGTCGCCAAAGGAATCATCGAAAAAGCTGACAGGATCATTGGCAGCCGCGGCACCATCTCGCACAATGCTCTCGGAGGTAAAATCGAAGTCGGCTTCGCCCAATTCAGGTATGGTGATGTCGATCGATTTGGACAGGCTACAGCCCTGATCATCGGTGATGAGTAAAGTGAGCCTACCGGGTTCTGAAACAATGTTCTCTGAATTGGCGCTACCGCCACGACTCCATTCATATTGGTAACCACCGAAGCCTCCACTTACTTCAGCCGTTACCCGGTTATCTACCGTTCGATTTTCGCAGTTGACCACAATGTCGGTGCGGAGGCCGATTCTAAGCGGCTCGGGCTGCTGCACACTGTAAGTACCGGTTGCCGAGCAGCCGTAACGATCAGTCACCGTCACCGCATAGGTGCCTGGCAGAATATTGATCAGGCTTTGCAGAGTATCGCCATTAGTCCAGCGATAAGAATAGGGTTCTCTACCACCAGACACAATCAGGTTGATGCGACCACTTTTAGGATTACCACATTTCACAGCATCCTGCACAAAAGCATCCAAAGTGACGGGTTGTGGCTCAATAATGTTGAAGGTCTGCTGCAGGGTGCATTCATTCTCATCGGTTACCGTCACATTGTACTGCCCTGGCTTCAAGTCGGTAATGGTTTCTCCTACATTGCCTGTATTCCATTGAATGGCCAATTGACCCACGCCCCCTTCTATGTTGAGGGAAATGGAGGCATCATCGGCACCTACACAACTGATCACAGAAATTACCGGTTGGAGCCTGAACAATTCTGGTTTTTCCAGTTCATATGAGGCATTTATCTGGCAACCACGGGCATCTGTCACCAGCACCGAATAAGTGCCTGAACTGATCCCAATCAGGTTTTTAGTAATCTCCTGATTACTCCATTGATAGCTATAAGGCCTGGTGCCCCCACTTATTTCCAGCTCAATGCTGCCATTGCGGTCATCAAAGCACTGGCTTTGGTTAACCCTGGTATTGGTAATGCGAAGTTCATCAGGTTCAGATACAGTGATCTGTTTTTCCTGGACACAACCCAGGGCATCTACCACTCTCACGGTATAGTCTCCGGCTCTTAAAGCATCTATGCGATCGAAAGTAGAGCCCGTACTCCACAGGTAAGCATAGGGAGCGGTACCCCCAGTGACCTCAAGTTGTACATTGCCATCCTGATTGCCCCTGCAGGCCAGGTTCAAATTGCCCGAAACCTTGATGTTGAGTGGCGCTTCCGGCTGAAGAATCTCAAAACTCTCCTGTACAATGCAACCATTCGCATCGGTTACGCTGACGGTGAATTGCCCCGCATTCAATTCTGAAATGGTAGCAGTTCTGGCTCCATTGCTCCACAAATAAGTGTAAGGGGCAATGCCTCCTTGGGGCACTACCGTAGCAAAGCCGCCATTGCTCCCAAAACAGTTAAGATCATCGGACTTATCGATGCTGGCAGAAAGTGCCAGGGCTGGTTCTGAAATCACAACGGTGGCAGTGGTGGCGCAACCGCCCTCATCGGAAATCACGGCCGAATACACACCCGCAGCCACGCCACTTAAGTCGCGGGTTGTGCTACCGTTATTCCAGAGGTAGGTATACGATCCACTACCGCCCGTTACGTTCAATGAAATTGCTCCATTGATTTCTCCTTTGCAGGAAATGTCTTGCTTGTTTACCACCACGCTTAAGTCACGTGAATCGCCCACTACCACTGCGGAAGTGAC
>Ga0316204_10001838_pt1 | contig 53391 bp, 46 predicted proteins | sample 6monrhotite_MG_2_FD_205661 | JGI IMG/M metagenome (GOLD analysis project Ga0316204, IMG submission 205661) | Microbial mat bacterial communities from mineral coupon in-situ incubated in ocean water Damariscotta River, Maine, United States -... | ecosystem: Environmental > Aquatic > Marine >... | reverse complement strand
ACATTACTTTTTTTAATAAGAGCATGTGAGATGGAATTGTTTTATGACCCGTTGATTATTTATTTTCAAAATGATTATTTATATAAAACAATGCCAGAAATTGATACTTGGCATTTAGTGGTAGATATGCTTTTTAGATATACTTTAAATTCATTGATTACTATTGCAATAATTTATCTCATGTTTAGGAAAAAGAAACATGTGAAATTTACAGGCTCCCTTTTAATGATTGCCTTTATGATCTTAATCTTTGTATTTGTTTTACAGTTGAGAGATGAGTTTAGATCGGGATATTTATTTCCTTTTTATGTGAGAAGATTTATAATACAACCATTGTTTTTACTACTGCTTTTACCCGCTTTTTATTATCAAAAACTTCGTAATTCGTAATTTTAACAGTTTTATTTGAAAATCATGTAGTAAATTTGCAATGTATATGAAGCGAGTTTATTTTAAAATACAAGCCATTTTTTTAGCACTCATGATTTTAGTAGTGTCTAATTCATATGCAATTACTTCCCACTTTTGTGGTACAACTTTGGTCGACGTTTCTTACTTTGGGAAATCAAGAGCTTGTGGAATGATGCCTTCTAATGATGATTGTAAGGATGAGCAGACTATAGAGAAAAGCTGTTGTAAGGATGTTGTAGAAATTATAGAACCAGAGGTTTTAGATAAAACCACAACACTTAAATTCGATAGTGAAGACCTAACAACAGTGATTTGTTTCGCTGTTTCTTATATTAATTCTTTTCAAGAAAGAATAGTTCAGAACAAAATTCTTGAAGAGGAAGCTCCGCCGGATATTGACTTAGATATTCAGGTATTACACCAAACCTTTTTAATCTGATTTTAATTTTTTAACTCACAATATTCATCTTTTTAAGATGAAAAAAGTCATGTTATAAATTAAAATTAACTCAACAATGAAAAAAATAATGATCAGCATCATATTGCTGATTTCAATACAGTCGTTCTCTCAGCAAACATTTAGAGGGATGATTATGGATAAAAGTAATCCTAAAGATAACCTCGGTGTTTTTGGTGTAAATGTCTACTGGTTAAATACAACGGTAGGAGGCACTACAAACGAAAAAGGATGGTTCGAGATTCCTTATAAAACCGCATATAAAAAATTAGTAATTAGTTATGTGGGTTATAAGACAGATACTTTAACCATTTCAAGTTTGGAGCCAATACACCATTTTTTAACCCCAGAAAATGAACTGGATGAGATTAAGATATCAAGCAAGAAGAAAGCAACACAAAAATCTTTTATTCAAACAGCAAATGTATTTACAGTCAATAGTGATGAACTTTTAAAGGCTGCTTGTTGTAATCTTGCCGAAAGCTTTGAAACAAATCCATCAATTGATGTAAATTATTCTGACGCGTTAACAGGAACAAGACAGATTCAAATGTTGGGACTTAAGAGTCCTTACCTTCTCATCTCACAAGAGAATATTCCTTCTATTAGAGGAGCGGCTCAAGTATATGGATTGACCTTTACACCTGGAACTTGGGTAGAAAGTATTCAGATTACCAAGGGAGCAGGAAGTGTTATTAACGGATATGAGAGTATTTCGGGGCAAATAAATGCAGAGTTGGTAAAACCATTTACAGATAAGAAGTTTTTCTTGAATGCGTATGGTTCTTTGGGAGGTAGATTAGAATTAAACACACATTTTAATCAAAGAGTATCTAAAAAATGGCAAACAGGTGTATATGTACATGGAAATTACAGAGGAGAAAAGTTTGATAACAATAATGATGGTTTCTTGGACAACCCCCTGATGAATCAGATTAATATTATGAACCGTTGGCAGTATACGGACCCTGAAAAAGGATGGGTAAGCTTTATCAATTTTAGATATATGGATGATGAAAAGCAAACGGGTGAATTAGATTTTAATCCTGATATAGATAGAGGAACAACGAACTTTTGGGGAAGTGAGATCCACACCAAAAGATTTGACTTTTCCTCAAAAGTGGGATATGTTTTTCCCGAATTGCCTTTCCAGAGTTTTGGATTTCAATTTGCCTATAGTAACCACGAACAGGATTCATATTTTGGATTGAATATCTATGATATTCAACATCAAAGTATATATTCTAACGTGCTCTTTAACTCGATCATTGATGATACTAGGAATAAGTTCTCTACAGGTATTAGTTTTACGTACGATTCTTACGAAGAGTTGGTAAATGTGAATCAATATCGTAGAAATGAGAATTCCGTTGGTGCCTTTTTTGAATATGCATATGATAATTCAGATGATTTTAGTTTGACCGCAGGAATTAGAGTAGATAGTCATAATTTACTGGGTACTTTTGTTACACCAAGACTACATGCTCGCTATGTGCCATGGGAAAGGGGGGTGCTTAGAGCTTCTATCGGTCAAGGGCGAAGAAGTGCTAACATCTTTGCAGAAAATCAACAGCTGTTTGGTAGCTCAAGACAGATTAATATTCAATCTACCAATGGGAAAATCTATGGATTAGATCCCGAAGTAGCATGGAATTATGGAATCTCTTACTTGCAAGGATTTAGACTGTTCGACAAAAAGGGAGATATCACGTTCGATTTTTATAGAACGAATTTTCAAAATCAGGTAGTAGTAGATTGGGAAAACCCTCAGGAAATTTCGTTCTATAATTTAAACGGAAAGAGCTATGCGAATAGTTTTCAAACGGAAGTAAATTATAAATTAGTAGAAGGTTTAAATGTTCGATTGGCTTATAAATATTACGATATTGCAACCGATTATCAATCGGGAAAATTGATAAAACCATTAACGCCAAAAGATCGATTCTTTGCTAATGTGTCTTACGAAACAGATAAAAAAGAAGAGAATAAGCAATGGAAATTTGATGTCACGTATAATCATATTGGTTCACAAAGATTACCAGATACATCAAGTAATCCAGTTCAATATCAACTTTCAGCCAATTCAGAAGGTTATAGTTTGTTAAATTCTCAAGTCACCAAAGTATTTTCCGAACAATTTGAAGTATACGTAGGAGGAGAGAATCTAACGGATTTTAGACAAAAAAGCCCTATTTTAGCTAATGATAATCCTTTTGGAAACCATTTTGATACAACTATTGTCTATGGGCCAATTTTTGGAAGAATGTTCTATGCAGGATTACGATTTAAACTAGATTAACAATGAAAAAAACAATTTTTATATTATCATTTTTAATGATATGCTTATCAGCAGAAGCTCAAAAGAAAAAAAAGAATGCAAAAGTTGCTATTGAGGTAGATGGTGTTTGCATGATGTGTAAAAAAAGAATAGAAAAAGCGGCACTAAACACCAAAGGTGTAAAATTTGCTCTTTGGAATGTGAAGACGCATATGCTTTCTTTGATTATTGATGAACGAAAAACAGATGTGAAGACTATTCAAAAGAATATTGCAGCTGTTGGACATGACACAAAGGGTATACGGGCTAAAGATCACGTATATAATAATATTGATCCTTGTTGCAAGTATCGAGATAAAAAGGTTGTTGATGACCATAAAAACGAGAAGCAATGAGAAAATATATAGTTACAATTGGTTTAATGGCTTTTATAAGTGTATCTATTTCTTGTAAGACAGAAAAGAAAGAAGAGAAGCAGGAGAAAGTGGAGTTGAGTCAAAAAGAGGTATATCAATGCCCTATGGACTGTGAAAAGGGAAAGACATACAAAGTAGAGGGAAAATGCCCAGTGTGTCATATGAACTTACGAAAGGTTCCAAAGAAGAAGGAACATAATCATTCTGAAAAGGAATAATACAATAAAAAAACCTCGGAAACTTCCGAGGTTTTTTTATTGTATATAAGGTACAAGAAATTACATCATTCCTGGCATTCCACCACCCATAGGAGGCATAGCTGCAGCAGGAGCATCTTCTTTAATGTCTACCAATGCACATTCTGTAGTTAAAATCATTCCAGCAACAGAAGCTGCATTTTCAAGAGCAACCCTTGTTACTTTCTTAGGATCAATAATTCCTGCTTCTAGCATATCTACATATTGATCTGACTTCGCGTCGTAACCAAAATCTTTTTTGCCTTCCAGTACTTTATTAATCACAACAGAACCTTCACCACCAGCATTTTCAACAATAGTTCTTAAAGGAGATTCAATCGCTTTATTTACAATCTGTACTCCTGTAGTTTCGTCTAAATGATCTGTGGTTATCTTTTCTAAGACTTTCTTAGCTCTTACCAAAGCAACTCCACCACCAGCAACGATTCCTTCTTCAACAGCAGCTCTAGTTGCATGTAAAGCATCATCTACTCTGTCTTTCTTTTCTTTCATCTCTACTTCAGAAGCAGCACCTACATATAACACAGCAACACCGCCTGCTAATTTTGCTAAGCGCTCTTGTAATTTTTCTCTATCGTAATCTGAAGTGGTTGTTTCTATTTGCGCCTTGATCTGGTTTACTCTAGCTTTAATAGCATCCGTATTTCCAGAACCGTTTACAATAGTCGTATTGTCTTTGTCAATAGTTACCGTTTCAGCAGTTCCTAGAAGATCTAAAGTGGCATTTTCTAAAGTAAATCCTCTTTCTTCAGAGATAACAGTTCCACCAGTAAGAATAGCAATATCCTCTAGCATAGCTTTTCTACGATCTCCAAAACCAGGAGCTTTTACAGCAGCAATCTTTAATCCACCTCGTAATTTATTCACTACCAATGTAGCTAATGCCTGTCCATCTACATCTTCTGCAACAATTAATAATGGTCTGCTAGATTGTGCAACTGGTTCAAGTATTGGTAAGATCTCTTGTAAGTTCGATATCTTTTTATCAAATAACAGGATATAAGGATTCTCGAGATCTGCGATCATTTTATCCGCATCCGTTACGAAGTATGGAGATAAATATCCTCTGTCGAATTGCATTCCTTCTACAACATCCACATACGTGTCCATTCCTTTTGCTTCTTCAACCGTAATAACACCTTCTTTACCTACTTTACCAAAAGCAGTGGCAATTAAGTCTCCAATGGTATTATCATTATTTGAAGAAATGGCTGCTACTTGCTGAATCTTTTCTGAAGAATTTCCTACTTCCTTAGATTGCTTATTTAAGTCATTAACAATAGCTGAAACCGCTTTGTCAATTCCTCTTTTAAGATCCATAGGATTTGCTCCTGCTGCTACATTCTTTAGTCCTTCTTTTACAATAGCTTGTGCTAATACAGTGGCTGTTGTAGTTCCATCTCCTGCAAGATCATTGGTCTTAGAAGCTACTTCTTTTACCATTTGCGCTCCCATGTTTTCAAGCTCATCTTCTAGCTCTACTTCTTTAGCAACAGAAACACCATCTTTGGTTACACTTGGTGCTCCAAAAGATCTGGAAATAATTACATTTCTTCCTTTAGGGCCTAAAGTTACTTTTACTGCATTTGCTAATGCATCTACACCGCGCTTTAATCCGTCGCGTGCTTCAATATCAAATTTTATATCTTTTGCCATTTTGTTAGTTTTTCGTTCGTTTAAAAATTAAACAATTGCTAAGATGTCGCTTTCGCGCATCATTAAATAATCTTTTCCTTCTAATTTTAATTCTGTGCCACCATATTTCCCGTATAAAACAGTATCTCCTACTTTCACTGTTAAAGGCTCGTCTTTTTTCCCAGTACCAATAGCTACAACAGTTCCTCGTTGAGGCTTTTCTTTCGCATTGTCCGGAATAATGATTCCTGAAGCTGTAGTAGTTTCAGCTGGTGCAGGTTCTACTAGAACTCTATCTGCAAGAGGTTTAATGTGTATTCCCATCTTATATGAATTTTGAGTGTTATTTTTAATTTTCTGTTAAAAAGTAGTCAGAAACTATGCCAATGCATGAAAACTGACATTTTTTCAAAGCACTGTTTTATTCGTTGAAAGGAGTGGTAAAAAAAATGCCAACGTGTCATTTACGTTGGCATTCAAATATTGTTATCTCCCTAATTACTTGGGTAATGAGTCATTCGTAGCAGGAGGTGTAGTCGGATTCGTTGTGTTCTCTACTCCATCTATTTTACTATCAATGTTCGTAGTGTTGTTATTAATTCTTGGAATGGCAAAGTTTGCTAATAAAATTAAAGCAAACATAGCGATAGCCAATGTCCAGGTTGTTCTGTCCAAGAAATTATTAGTGCTCTGTACACCACCTAAAGATTGTGCTCCTCCGCCTCCAAAAGAAGAAGATAATCCTCCACCTTTTGGGTTCTGTACCATAACAATTAATATTAAAGCAATCGCAACGATAATGATTAATATTAAAAATGCAGTATAACTCATGATCTATGTTTTTGTAAATTTTTTACTCTTTTAATTTGGTCTGCAAAGAAACCACTTTTTTCTGGATATTTCAAACTTAAAATCCTATAAGCTTTAATGGCGCTATCATATTTTTTCTGCTCTAAATAGACTCTTGCCAAAGTTTCCGTCATTAAAGAAGAATCAGAGTCGTTTTTAGGTATAGAAATGTCAATATCTACTCCTTTTTTAGTAGGTGATATTTTAGGGTTGTTTTTGATGAATCGATCTATGATAGATTCCTTATCAATCTTAGTTTCTTTTACAACAACATCATTTCTAACAATAGGTTTTTTTACAGAAAGTTGCAACCATTGATTGAATGAATGTGTCTCGGATTTATCGAAGGCCAAGGGTTTTCCAATCTCTAATTTTTCTTCAACAGGATTGTCATTGGATTGCTCTGACAATAACTTTTGCTGAATAGCATTATGAATGTTCCTTTGAGAATCAAAAGCCGTAGACGTTATAAAATCAAATAGTAAGGTTCTGTCAGTAGTATAAGCAGCAGTTATTTTCAACTCACTGTTATACTTGTAGCTATCCTGGTCTTTGAGACCTTTTAAATAGATAGTACGGGCCGATTGAAAATATGGATATGATTCAACAATAGATTTTACGCCTTGTATCTGCTCTACTCCCAGCGTTTCAGGGTTCTTTAAAATTGATATGTATTCCCGAGGTGTTATTACCATTTTCCAACGGAAGAATTAAATATATCCTGAGTAAGCCTATCTAAGATTTCTGCGAGCGCAGCATCTAAAACACTTCCTGTTAATTGTGCATCTGCAGCAAAATCTGAATAAAAAGAAAACTGTTTTTCAAAATCATCTTCAGGTTTTAATCTATTAAAAAAACGAACATTAATAGATACGGTCAATCTGTTTTGAGCCGCCGTTTGTTGCGATGTTGCACTCATTGGATTCACTCTATACCTTGTAATCTCTCCTTCAAAACGAAGATCTCCGCCACTTGGGACCAGACTCAAGCTAGTTTGACGAATAAAAAGATCTTGTAGTTCTTGCGTAAATAATGGACTTAGTTGAGGTTCTACAAGTGCCGCTTGATTTGGAAAGTAGTCTACTTGAATAGTTTTAGCATTACCCACATTACCACCTGTGAAAGAATATGCTCCGCATCCAACCAAACCTAAGGTTGAAATAAAGAGAAGAACTAATAAAAGCTGTTTTTTCATAATAAAGTTAAAATGTTTTGTCTTCAAGTGACCTTCTATACTGTAACAGGATTGAAAGATAGAAAATTGTATTGAGATGTTCTCACTATAGATCGTACTGTTTGATTTTTCTATACAAAGTTCGTTCCGAAATCCCTAATTCCTTTGCCGCTAGCTTTCTTTTGTTGTTATTTTTTTCTAAAGATTTTTTAATCATCTCAATTTCCTTATCCTGTAAAGAGAGGCTTTCCTGTTCCTCTATGGTCTCTACAAAATCAAAATTACTCTGTGTATTTGGGGTACTTGGAATTTGAAGAACCTCTACAGGTGCATTTTCTTTTGTTTGTTCTTCATATATTTTTTCTAATAGTTGATGATTCTCTTCTTGTACCTTTTCAATATTCCCGTTTTGCATAATATCTAGGGTAAGCTTCTTGAGATCATTGATGTCATTTCGCATATCGAATAACACCTTATACATAATATCTCTTTCGGTAGCAAAATCATTATTTGCGTTCGATCCGCCAATTACAGCAGGTAAATTTCCCTGATGATTAGGTAAGTATTGACTCAGTTTCTCAGTAGAAATCATCCTGTTCTCTTCAACAACGGAGATTTGTTCAGCGATATTTCGTAACTGTCTAATGTTTCCAGGAAAACGATAATTTACTAAAAGATTGGCAGCACTTTCATCCAACCGAATAGTAGGCATTCTATATTTTTGGGCAAAATCTGCTGCAAATTTTCTAAATAATAGGTGAATATCATCTTTACGATCTCTCAATGCTGGCAAATGAATTTCAATAGTGCTAAGTCTGTAATACAAATCTTCTCTGAACTTCTCCTTGGCAATTGCTTCTTGCATATTCACATTAGTTGCAGCAACTATGCGCACTTCTGTCTTCTGGACTTTAGAAGATCCAACCTTAATAAACTCGCCATTTTCTAAAACACGTAATAAACGAACTTGTGTTGTTAAAGGAAGTTCTCCTACCTCGTCTAGGAAGATCGTTCCGCCATCGGCTACTTCGAAATACCCTTTTCTATCTTGTGTTGCTCCTGTAAAAGATCCTTTTTCATGACCAAATAATTCACTATCAATAGTTCCCTCAGGGATAGCTCCACAGTTAACCGCAATATATTTTGCATGTTTTCTGTGTGATAATTGATGAATGATCTTAGGAATACTTTCTTTTCCAACTCCACTTTCTCCTGCTACCAATACTGAAATATCTGTAGGTGCTACGCGGATTGATTTTTCAATAGCACGATTTAGTTGTAGATCATTACCTATGATTCCGAAACGTTGTTTTATAGCTTGTAAATTTTCCATAGTTAAGATTGTTAATAGTATTCAAAAGTATATCGGTCTATTGTGCCATCTATATATGTTCTAACCTCAATTGTAGGATAATTACTTGAGTTATACGTAAATAAAGAAGTATAAGAACTGCTATTGATAATAGCACTATTAGCATCTCTATTCGTAACCTCTGTTTGATTGCCTACTGAAGGGTGCGAAGAAAAAGTATCAATGATTGTCGATGCATAAGCACTTTTCTTATCATCCAAAATAGCAACACTTGAAAATGTAACGTGATTATTAGCATTGTAATAATCGGATTCCCAACTACAATTGGTATCTGTATAATTTATAAGCAGACGATTAGTAAGTACATTGTTCGGATTATACGTTTCAATACTCGTGTGAGAGCATGAGGTGTTGGTGTATTTGTATAAAAAATAACTCAATAAACTATTGGCATTGTCATATCGATCCCTTCGAATTGTAGTAGCATTCACCTCATAATATTTTCTTACCTGAACTAAATTGTTACTTGAGTTAAAATGAGAGATCTGAGTAACATCAGCTATATATTCATAGACTTGTTTAGATGATAAACTTCCATTATTATAATAATTAATAATAGAAACCTTACTGTCTGAGTTGTAAGTGTAATCACTCTCTATTGTATTATTCTTTAAGACTCTTTTTATTTTTAAGTTAGTAGGTAGAGTATCGGGGTTTTCTGAATCGTTATTAGAAGTGCATTGACTTAGAAATGCCGCTAAAAATAGAAGGAGTGTAATTTTATTTTTCATCATTATTTTTTAATTATTATCTGAATAATCTACTGCATTTCCAATTAATGTTGCAGAGGTACAGCTCTCAACTTTTACATTTACAAAATCACCCAATTTATAATGCTCTTTAGGGAATACGATTACAGTATTTTGCGTATTTCTTCCTTTCCATTTATTAGGATCTTTTTTAGAAGTACCTTCTATTAAAACTTCTTCTACTTTTCCCAAATGTTGTTGCGTTCTATATAAACTGTGTTTTAATTGTACATCAATCAGTTCCTGTAAACGTCTTTTTTTAGTAGCAAACGGAACATCATCCTCCATTTTTTTAGCAGCTAATGTTCCTGGTCTTTCCGAATATGCGAACATAAACCCAAAATCATATTTTACATGTTCCATCAACGCTAATGTGTCTTGATGATCTTCTTCTGTCTCTCCGCAAAAGCCAGCAATCATATCTTGAGATAATGACATTTCAGGAATAATCCTGAAGATATTATCTACCAGTTCCATATATTCTTCTCTTGTATGCTGCCTATTCATTGCCTTTAACATTGTATTACTTCCGCTTTGAACAGGTAAATGAATATACTTACATATGTTTTTATGTTTTGCCATCGTATGAATCACATCTAAACTCATATCTTGAGGGTTAGATGTAGAAAAGCGAAAACGTATTTTTGGGAATTCAACTGCACACATATCTAATAATTGAGCAAAATCTACTGCTGTGGCTTGTGCCATTTCTGAAGCTTTTTTGAAGTCTTTTTTCAAACCTCCTCCATACCATAAATAGCTATCCACGTTCTGACCTAACAATGTAATTTCTTTGTAGTTCTTTTCTTGCATTTCTCGAACCTCTTCGATAATACTTTTAGGATCTCTACTACGCTCTCTTCCCCTAGTGAAAGGGACCACACAAAAAGTACACATATTATCACACCCTCTTGTAATAGATACAAATGCCGAAACGCCATTATTGTTTAAACGTACCGGAGATACATCGCCGTAAGTTTCATCTTTAGATAAGATTACATTAACAGCATCTCTACCAGCGTCTACTTCTTCAATAAGGTTGGGTAGATCTCTATATGCGTCAGGCCCAACAACTAGATCAACAATCTTTTCTTCTTCTAGGAATTTCTCTTTCAAACGCTCGGCCATGCAACCTAGAACACCCACCTTCATAGTAGGATTAATTTTCTTTACAGCATTGTATTTTCTTAATCTATTTCGTACTGTAGTTTCTGCTTTCTCTCGAATTGAACATGTGTTAACCAATACGAGATCTGCATCTTCAAGGTTTTGAGTCGTATTAAATCCTTCTTTTTTTAAAATGGAAGCTACAATTTCGCTGTCATTCATATTCATTTGACATCCATAGCTTTCTATAAAGAGCTTTTTAGTATTCTCTTTTTTATTTTCAGTAACAAGGGCTTGACCTTGTATCTTTTCGTCTATAATTTTTTCGATCTGTTCCATACTCAAAAAATGATGTACAAAGATACAACCAAAAATCAAAAATTATGACAAATTGGCAGAAAATTAGCGTGTAATGTTTTGTTAAAATAGCATGGAAAATGAACTTTAAAAAAGCTAATAAAAAAAAACTACCTACTTTTGCAATCCTTAAACATCATGTACAATATGGTGTACATACAGATAATTGAAACGATATATGGCAAAGAATTTAGTGATTGTTGAGTCACCTGCGAAAGCGAAAACAATAGAGAAATTTCTTGGAAAAGATTTTCAAGTTGAGTCAAGTTTTGGACATATTGCAGACTTACCATCTAAAGAATTAGGAGTAAGTGTAGATGGAGATTTTAAACCTAAATATATAGTCTCTACCGACAAAAAAGCGGTAGTTAAGAAATTAAAAGATCTAGCAAAAAAAGCAGAAATTGTTTGGTTAGCGAGTGATGAAGATCGTGAAGGAGAAGCGATTGCATGGCACTTGGCAGAACAGTTAAAATTGAAATCAGAAAACACAAAGCGTATTGTGTTTCATGAGATCACAAAGAAAGCAATCTTAAAGGCTGTTGAGAATCCTAGAGATATCAATTACAATCTAGTAAATGCACAACAAGCCCGTCGAGTTTTAGATAGACTGGTAGGATATGAATTATCCCCTGTTCTTTGGAGAAAAGTAAAAGGAGGTTTATCTGCTGGAAGAGTGCAATCGGTAGCGGTTAGACTTATTGTAGAAAGAGAACGAGAAATAGAGAACTTTACAACAGAAGCATCGTATAGAGTAGATGCTGAGTTTACCAACGCTAATGGCAAGAAATTCAAGGCAAAGTTAGCAAGCAATTTTAAAGACAAAGAAACCGCTGAGTCATTTTTAAGATCTTGTGTGAATGCTGAACATAAAATTGCTGATCTTCAAAAGAAGCCAGCGAAAAAGACACCTGCAGCGCCTTTTACAACATCAACTTTGCAACAAGAAGCATCTAGGAAATTAGGCTTCCCAGTAGCTAAAACCATGTTGATGGCACAACGTTTATATGAAGCAGGTTTGATCACTTATATGAGAACTGATAGTGTGAATTTATCAGAGGATGCTAAAAATGCAGCACAAGATGCCATTACTTCTGCCTACGGTTCAGAATATAGCAAGACTCGAAATTTTTCCACAAAATCTAAAGGAGCTCAAGAAGCTCACGAGGCTATAAGACCTACCAATATGGAAAGAAATGCTGTTTCCGTAGATTATGATCAAGATAGGTTATACGCACTGATTTGGAAAAGAACAATAGCATCTCAAATGAGTGATGCGCAACTGGAAAGAACAGTTGTGAAGATAGAGAATAACAAGAACGAAAAATTATTTACTGCAAATGGAGAGGTTATTACTTTTGATGGCTTCTTAAAAGTATATTTAGAAGGAACAGATAATGAAGATGATGAGCAAGCTGGAATGTTGCCTGCTATGCATGAAGGAGAATCTGTGCACAATAGTTTTATAACGGGAACTCAACGATTTTCAAAACCACCCTATAGATTTACAGAAGCTTCTTTGGTTAAAAGGTTAGAGGAACTAGGTATTGGTAGACCATCTACTTATGCGCCAACCATATCTACCATCCAACGAAGAGAATATGTTGAGAAAGGAACAGTAGAAGGCAAAGAAAGACTATATGAGCAGTTGTTATTGGTAAATAATGAAGTAAGCACAAACACGCTTTCAGAAAGAGTAGGTTCAGATAAAGGAAAACTGGTGCCAACTGATATTGGAAATATTGTAAACGATTTTTTAGTAGCAAATTTTTCTAACATTCTAGATTTTGGCTTTACAGCTAAAGTAGAAAGTGAATTTGATGAGATCGCTGAAGGAAAAGAAGATTGGACGGCCATGATAAAAGAATTTTATCAAGATTTCCATCCAACGGTAGAAGATGTGGCTGCTAATGCGGAAAGAGCGAAGGGAGAACGATTATTAGGAATCGATCCTGAGAGCGGAAAAAACGTCTATGTACGTTTGGGAAGATATGGCGCTATGGTGCAAATAGGTGAGGCTACAGATGAGGAGAAGCCAAAATTTGCGAGTTTGCAAGGAGAGCAAACAATGAATAGCCTTACGTTTGAAGAGGCTTTAGACCTTTTCCAATTGCCAAAAACAATTGGAGAGTATGAATCTCTAGAGGTAGTTGTTGCGAATGGAAGGTTTGGACCTTATATAAAATTTGATAGTAAATTCATCTCTTTAGATAAAGGTGAGAATCCAATGTCTGTAGATATGGACCGCGCTATTGAACTTATCGAAGCTAAAAGAAAAGCAGATGCACCCATTGGTAATTATCAAGGATTGGGTATTCAAAAAGGAGTGGGGAGATTTGGACCATTTATCAAATGGAATGGAATGTTTATTAACGTGAACAAAAAATATGATTTTGATAATTTAAGTCAGGCCGATCTTGAACAACTGATTGAAGATAAATTGCAAAAGGAACGGGAAAAACTGATTCACAGTTGGGAAGATGTAGGAATTCGAGTTGAAAAGGCGCGATGGGGTAGATTTCATGTATTGAAAGGAAAGATTAAAATAGAGCTGCCTAAAACTACCGATATTGAAAAACTTACCAAAGAGGAGGCTATTAAGATGATTGAAGCAAAAACACCAAAAAAGAAAACAACTAAGAAAAAAGTAGCTAAAAAGAAATAATATTTAAGTACTTTGCGACTATAATTCCTCCTGAATGAATTTTGACTTTTTAACTCCTGTTGATGAAGCTACAATAGCGCATACTGTGCTGTTGGAATCTCAGACCATCGGAAGTACTATTGTAATCAACTCAGCAAGTAATTTGGAGCCTGAATTAGATGGTGTTCGTATCGCCATTTTTGGTGTAGAAGAGGATAGAAATGCGGAGGATAATATAGGTAGTGGAAAGGATCTGCACTTTATTAGAAAACATTTGTATCAGCTTTTCTCAGGAAACTGGTCAGCTACTATAGCGGATCTTGGAAATATTAAAAAAGGAAATGCAACATCCGATACTCATTTCGCAGTTAAAGAAGTTACCACATCACTTTTAAAGAAGAATATCATTCCAATTATTATTGGCGGAGGTCAAGATATAACATTTGCAAATTATAGAGCCTATGATGCTTTGGAGCAAACTGTAAATTTAGTTGCAGTAGACAGTATGTTCGATCTTGGAACTTTGGATGATGAGCTCTCTTCTAAAAGTTATTTGAGTAAGATTATTATGCAAGAACCAAATAACTTATTCAATTATAGCAATATAGGGTATCAGACGTATTTTAATTCTCAAGAAGAGGTGGCGCTTCTAAAGAGTCTTCATTTTGACCTGTACAGGTTGGGAGAGGCGAAAAACTTGGAAGTCGTAGAACCAGTTTTTAGAGATGCCGATATTGTTAGTGTAGATATTGGGAGCGTACGCCAAAGCGAAGCACCTGCTAATAACAATGTGTCTCCAAATGGTTTTTATGGGGAAGAGATCTGTGCTATTTCGAGATATGCAGGAATAAGTGATAAAGTTTCTTCATTTGGTATATATGAATATAATTCTAGACATGACAGGAATTATCAAACTGCTCATTTAATAGCTCAGATGATTTGGTATTTTATTGAAGGTGTAAATATGAGGGCAAAGGACTACCCATATTGTACGAAAGATAACTATCAGAAATTCACAGTTTTATTGGATGACGATGAGCCAATAAACTTTTATAAAAGCGACAAAACAGGAAGATGGTGGATGGAGATTAATTTGATAAAAGATAATAAATACAAAAGACATGCGTTAATACCATGTACATACCAAGATTACTTGGAAACGACGAATCAGAAAATACCCGAAAGGTGGTTCTCAGCGATGAGAAAAATGATTTAATTTAAAGATAAAAAAAACTTTGTTTAAAAATACTAACCGATTGATTGTATTTTAGCAAAAAAAATGATAGGTTTACGAACTTTTTTTTGGAAGATTTAATAAAAATATGAAGAAAGCAGCATTATACACTTTGTTACTAACACTGATTTACAGTTGTGGATCTAATGATCGAGGAGAACTGGTTGGTATTAAAACAAAAGGACAATGGTTTACAGAAAAACCATACGGAATGACCCTGATTCCCGGAGGTTCTTTTACAATGGGTAAGCAAGATGAGGATATTATAGGAACGATGGATGCTCCGGCAAGAACCGTTACTGTTAAATCTTATTACATGGATGAAACTGAAATTACAAATTCAGAATATAAGCAGTTTGTATTTTGGGTTAGAGATTCCATTGTAAGAACTAAATTGGCATTGCAGTCAGAATTTGTTTCAGCAGGTGATTCGTTACCTTCTGGTGGAATTCATGATTATGCCTTTAAAGTGATCGACACGACAGGAGCAAATGCTTATGATAAGTATATGTTCGAGAACTATTACGAAGTAGGATACGATTCAGTTCGTCCGTTAAGTTGGGAGAATGACATCGTATGGGAGCCATCAGAATACCCTGATGTTGACTACGTAGAGGTAATGGACTCATTATATATCAAAAAAGAAGAATCTTCTAATGGTATCAGAATTTTTGATAAAAAACATTTAAACTATAGATATTTCTGGTTCGATGGTACTGCAGCCGCAAAGCATGGAGGAGATAGAAAAGATTTCTTAAAAGCAGAATTGTTAAATGTGTATCCAGATACAACGGTATGGGTAAGAGACTTTAATTATTCATACAACGATCCAATGCACCAAGACTATTTTTATCACCAGGCGTATGGAGATTATCCTGTAGTTGGTGTAAACTGGTATCAGGCTAAAGCATTCTGTAACTGGAGAACAAAATATAAGAACGATAGAATTAGAGGTAGAAAAAGAACCTTACCAGTACCTTCTTTCAGACTTCCGACGGAAGCAGAATGGGAATATGCAGCGAGAGGAGGCTTAGAATTTGCAAAGTATCCTTGGGGTGGTCATACAACTACAAGTGATAGAGGATGTTTCTTAGCAAACTTTAAACCAGTGAGAGGTAACTATGCAGTAGATGGTGCATTATATACGGTAGAAGCAAAATCATACAACGCTAATGACTACGGCTTGTATAATATGGCAGGAAACGTATCGGAATGGACAAATACTGCTTACAATCCTTCTTCATACTACTTAGGATCTACAATGAATCCTAATGTAGAAGATATAAAAAACAAGAGAAAAATTATTCGAGGTGGTTCATGGAAAGACGTAGCTTATTTCCTTGAGGTTGGCTCAAGAGACTTCGAATATGCAGATACAGCCAGAAGTTATATTGGCTTTAGAACTGTACAAAGCTACTTAGGTAAAAACAAATAATTATTATAAATTCCTGAATTAAAACTTAATTATGGCACAATCAAAATCAACAAAGAAATTATTTAATATGGCATACGGAATCGGTGCCGCAATTGTAATCCTTGGAGCATTATTCAAAATCCAGCATATGTCTATTGGTCCTTTAACAGGGGGGCTAATGTTAACAATTGGTATGGCTGTGGAAGCTGTCGTTTTCTTTATCTCGGCTTTTGAGCCAGTAGATGAGGATTTAGATTGGACAAAAGTGTATCCTGAATTAGGAGGATTAGATGGTGATTCTGAACCTACGGATGCACAGGGTCTATTAACTCAAAAATTAGATAACTTATTACAAGAAGCAAATATTGATGCAGGGTTAATGGAAAGCCTAGGAACAAGCATGAAAAACTTCCAGGGAGCAGCGGAAGGTTTATCTGCAGCATCTGAATCTATTTCTTCTACGAACAAATACAATGAGCAAATGTCTTTGGCAGCTGTTCAAATGGAATCGCTAAACGGTTTGTACCAAGTACAAATGGAAAATGCTAACAAGCAAGCTGAGGTTAACAATACAATGATTGAAAACTCAGAAAGATTAAAAGAGCAAATGGAATCTTTAGCAACAAACTTATCTTCCTTAAACGGGGTATATGGTGGTATGTTATCTGCAATGTCTAGCAAATAATTAGTTCAATTAATTAATAACTTAAAAAACTAATTATTATGGCAGGAGGAAAACTATCCCCAAGGCAGAAGATGATTAACCTGATGTATCTGATCTTCATTGCAATGTTAGCAATGCAGATGGATAAAAAGGTATTATCGTCTTTTGGTTTCATGAAAGAAAAGATAGAAACAGCGAATGATGTTTCTGCAAGAAGTATCCAAGGAATTTTAAATGGTCTTCAACAGAAAGCTGATGATCAGCCAGAAAAGTTCAAAGATTTAAATGATAAGGCTAAACAAATAAGCAGATTATCTGACGATTTGTTTGACTATATTAAAAACTTAAAAGACACTATCTTAGTAGACGTTGATGAAGAAGATAAGGAGAATTATGAGTCGATGAGTAGTGGAGATAGAGTAGACGAACTCTTCTTTACAGGAGATAAGTTTACTCCTAAAGGAAATGAGTTTCTTAATAAAGTAAATGGCTATAGAGATGCTGTTATTGCTATTGTTGATAACGAGCCTAAGTTGGCTAGTTTGAAAACGCATATCCTTAAGCGTTTTAATACTGATCCTCAGCCAGCAAGAGAAGAAGGTTCTCCTAAAATTCCTTGGCTAAAGAGTAGGTATGAAGGAATGCCAATGATTACAACTATCGCTAATATTACCCAAATGCAAGGTGATGTTAAAACTACTGAGACTGAGATTTATTCGAACCTACTAGGAGGTCAATTAGAAATAGATAGTAAGTTGACTACTAATAACTATAAAGGTATCGTAAGACTTGAGAAAACAGCATATTTTGCTGGAGAACGAGTGAAAGGTCAGGTAGTGTTAGGAAGATATGACGACCAGTTAGTACCAAGTAAAGTTACTTTAGGGACTCAAGATATTACTAATAGAGTACAAAACGGACAAGTAATGTTAGATATGCCAGCTGGTAATGTTGGTAATAAAACGTTTAAAGGTGTTATTACGTTTATGCAAGATGGTGAACCTCAAGATATTCCTTTTGAAAGTGAATATTCTGTAATTGCTGAGCCTAACGATGCGATTGTGTCTGCAGATAAAATGAATGTAGTATATCGTGGTTTAGATAACCCTATTTCTATCTCTGTACCTGGAGTAGGAGATAAAGATATTACTTCAAGAGTAACAGGGAATAGTAGATTAACTAGAACTGGTTTAGGTAAGTATATGATGCGCCCAGGAACAGGGAACGAGGTAACAATCAATGTTTCTGCGAAGTTGAGTAGCGGTAAAACCATTACTACACCTAAGAAATTTAGAATCAAAGACATTCCTGCAGCGATGGGAACTGTTCGTGGTGATTTTGGAGTAGTAAGAATGCCTAAATCAAGTTTAAGCAGAACTCCAATTGGAGCGGGATTACCTGATTTTGTGTTCGACTTAAAATTAGATGTACAAGGATTTACTGTAAAGGTACCTGGTCAGCTAGCAGTAAAAGTAAACGGAACTCAACTAGATGCGCGTGCTAAAAGTGCTTTAGCTAAAGCTAGAAGAGGTGATGTGATTACTATTTTCGATATCAAAGCAACAATTAGAGGTAATTCGAGTTATGTTTTAAAGAGAGTATTACCTGTAAGTATAGAAATTACAAATTAGAAGTATAAATTTAGTAGTATGAAGAAGCATATATATATCGCAATTGTAGCCTTACTAACCACTGGTTATGTAAGTGCACAGGCTAATTTATTAAATGCAAAGTCGGCTGATGAAATTGGAAAGAAATCCAAAGAAAGAAAAGCGGCAGATAATGATGCGCCTTTAGCATATGGATATATCGATGATAGAGATATCTTATGGTCTAAGGTAGTATGGGAATATGTTGATTTAAATCAAAAGATCAATTTACCATATTATTTTCCAATTGATACTGCTAATATTTCTACAGACAGACGTTCTCTATTTGATACCCTATTAAAAGGAATTAAGAGCGGAAAGATTAAAGATGTATATTCTGATTCTTTCTTTACCTCTAAAGTCACAGAAAAGGATATCAGGGAGAAGCTGGTAAATACAAGACGAAATGGAGATTATGTAGATACCTTTAATATTCAAACGAGAGATATTGAAGCGTACATGATCAAGGGAATGTGGTATTTTGACAAAAGAGGAGGAGAATTAAAGTATCGCCTTTTAGGACTAGCTCCAATGGGTAAGGATGTATTAACGTTAGGTGTTCAAGAGATTGATGACAATGAGTTATACGAATTATTCTGGATCTTTTATCCTACAGCAAGAGAGATATTACACGATGCTAAAGTGTTTAATCCTAAGAATGCTTCAAATCCGATCTCTTATGATCACTTGTTAAACGCAAGAAGATTCAATTCTGTAATTGTTAGAGAAGAAAATATTTATGGTAACAGAAAGATATCTGATTATATCAGAGGGAATTCATTGTTCCAATTATTGGAAGCTCAGAAAATAAAAGACAATATTAGAAATAAGGAAATGGACATGTGGAATTACTAATCCTACCAATTTCTAAAAATGATAAAAAAAGCGTTTGCATTAGCAAGCGCTTTTTTATTGGAATCTATTACTTTTGACATATGGATCATACGAAAGTAGATTATATTATTGTAGGATTGGGATTGGCAGGAATTGCTTTTGCAGAACAACTGTCTAAGCATAATAAAACGTTCTTGGTCTATGAAGATGATTCGCAAACCTCTTCATTGGTAGCGGGCGGAGTATATAATCCTGTAATATTGAAACGATTTACACCTGTATGGAATGCGGAGTCACAGCTTCAAAAAGCGCTGCCTTTCTATAAATCTCTAGAAGAGAAGTTACATATTCAGATCGATAGAAAGTTTGTAACAAAGAAAGCATTTAAATCAGTGGAAGATCAAAATAATTGGTTCGCTGCTTCTGACAGACCTGTACTCGGTCAATATATGAATCCAAAAATATCGAAAAAAAAGATACCCGGTATCGTCGGTGATTTTGGTTTTGGTGAAGTGTATCAAACAGGAAGAATTGATACACATACGTTGGTTACGGCATATAGAAAGCACTTGGAACAAACGGATCAAATTAGGTATGAGCAGTTTAATTATAATGAGATAAGTCATAAAAATAATGAACTTGACTATGAAGATATTGCCGCTCAGTATATTGTCTTTGCCGAAGGATATGGAATTGTACACAATCCCTTTTTTAATTATTTGCCATTAAATGAAGCCAAAGGCGAACTCATTACCATCCATGCTCCAGAACTGGATATTGACTTTTTACTAAAATCAACATTATTTGTACTACCGTTAGGGGGCGATCTTTATAAAGTGGGAGCTACATTTAACTGGAAAGATAAAACGGGAACCCCATCAGAGGAGGGTAAAAACGAACTCATTGAAAAACTGAAAAACGTGATTACCGTTCCATATACGATTGTGGATCAATCTGCAGGAATACGTCCAACAGTTAAGGATAGGAGACCGATGATAGGGATACATCCAGAAAATGAAAGAATGGTGGTGCTAAATGGCTTAGGGACTCGAGGAGTTATGATTGCTCCAACCATAGCAGAGGACTTGTTTCATTGCATAGAAAACAAGAAACCTTTAGATCTGGATATAGATATTAAAAGGTTTGAAAATACTTATTTCTCTCCCTGATAAGAAACAAACATGTTAATCCAAAGAATTCGAGATAATCTTAAATTCAACGGAGCTAATAGGATCAATGCAATCAAAATAGCTGCAAAACTTTGTAGTAAAGTTAAATCGAATACCAATTTAGCAATCAAGAAAGTGATGATTGAAAGCCCCACAGTAATGCCGTAATTCACATACATTGCCCCATAAAAAAAGGATGGTTCGATCATGTATTTCAAATTGCAATTAGGGCAATTTTTATGAATTTTTGTAATTTTATTTGGCATGAAAGTGAACCCATGTAGAAAGAAGCTTCCTTCGTGGCATTTTGGACATTTTCCTTTTGTAATACTGTAAATTTTTGTCCCTTTTTTAAACATGATATAGTGTATTTTTTTGCCTAGATTTGCACACAACAAAATTACATATTTTTAATGGTTAATGTCCATAATTTAACGGTTTCCTTTGCAGGAACGGACTTGTTTTCCGGGATTACTTTTAAACTAAATAAAGGTGATAGAATCGGATTGATAGGTAAGAACGGAGCAGGAAAGTCAACGCTCTTAAAAGTCTTGTCAAAAGATATTGATAGTAGTGGTGGTACCATGGCTTTTGATAAAGACATTAGCATAGGATTCTTAAGACAAGATATAGATTTTGTACAAGGAAGAACGATTTTAGAAGAAGCGTATCAAGCTTTTGAAGAAATCATTGAAATTGAAGGAAAGTTAGCATCTATCAATGATCAGTTAGCCACTAGAACCGATTATGAAAGTGAAACGTATAGCCAACTAATTGTAGACCTTACCGAATTAACAGAAAGATACGAGCTATTAGGAGGATATAATTACCAAGGTGATACCGAAAAGATATTACAAGGATTAGGTTTTCAACGGAAAGACTTTGACAAGCTTACAGATACTTTTTCCGGAGGTTGGCGTATGCGTATTGAGTTAGCAAAGTTATTATTACAAAATAACGATATTTTGCTACTGGATGAGCCTACAAACCATTTAGATATAGAATCTATTATTTGGTTAGAGAATTTTTTAAAATCGTACGCCGGAGCAGTGGTCTTAGTTTCTCACGATAAGATGTTCTTAGATAATGTTACAAATAGAACGATTGAGATTTCTCTAGGGCAGATATACGATTATAAGAAACCCTACACTGAATTCTTAAAGCTAAGAGCTGAGATTAAAGAAAAGCAGTTGCAAGCACAGAAGAATCAGGAAAAGGAAATCAAACAAACCCAACAGTTAATAGATAAGTTTAGAGCCAAAGCAAATAAAGCTTCTATGGCGCAATCACTGATTAAGAAACTAGACAAGGTAGAAAGAATTGAAGTTGATGGCGAAGACAATGCTACAATGAATGTTCGTTTTGCGATTTCTAGAGATCCAGGGAAAATTATTGTCGAAGCAGAAAACATATCTAAAAGCTATGGCGATAATCACGTACTGGAAAATGTGGATTTATTGATTGAACGAAATAGTCGAATAGCATTTGTTGGACAAAACGGACAAGGGAAATCTACACTTGCTAAAATGATGGTTGGAGAAATTCCGTTTGAAGGCAAACTAAAATTGGGACATAATGTAGAGATTGGTTATTTCGCTCAGAATCAATCAGAGTACCTTCCACCTGAGAAGACCGTTTTGGAGATTATGGAGGATGCGGCCACAGATTCTAACCGAATGCGCGTTAGAGACATGTTGGGTGCATTTTTGTTTGGTGGAGATGCGGTAGATAAAAAAGCGAAAGTACTCTCTGGAGGAGAACGAAATAGATTGGCCTTATGTAAATTATTACTGTCACCATTTAATGTACTCATCATGGATGAGCCTACAAACCATCTAGATATTGCTTCCAAGAATGTGTTAAAAAAGGCACTTCAGAAGTTTAATGGCACCCTTATTCTGGTTTCTCACGATAGAGAGTTCTTACAAGGTTTAACAGATACAGTATATGGGTTTAAGGATAAAGTGATTAAAGAGTATCTCGGAGACATTGATTATTTCTTGGAGCAACACAAAATGGAAAATTTGCGTGAGGCAGAAAAGAGAACTGTTGTAAAAGAGGAGAAATCAAGTTCTAAAAAGGAAGCCTACCAACTCTCCAAAGAGCAGGAGAAGGAATTGAGAAAATTACAGAATAAACTCTCGAAGATTGAAACGCAGATTTCTGATCTAGAATCTGAGATAGCCGACATCGATATTGCACTTGCAGAAAATTATGAAGAAGTATCTGCTCAACCTGACTTTTTTGAGAATTATCAAAGCAAAAAAAATAAGATTGATAGCTTGATGGAAGCGTGGGAAACTATAGAAGAAAAAGTAACCTCATACTCTTAATGATGCTCTTTGCTGACACATATACTAGAAATCAGCAAGTGCACTTATCCGTACTTCAAGAAAAGAACATACAGTTGTTTATGAAGCGAGAAGATGAGATTCATCCCTTTGTCTCTGGCAACAAATTCCGAAAGTTGAAGTATAATATAGCCCATGCTAAAGAAGCAGGTTTGAAATCTATTGTCACTTTTGGTGGCGCATATTCCAATCATATTGCAGCTACGGCAGTAACGGGAAAACTATACGGATTAAACACTGTTGGCATTATTAGAGGTGAGGAATTAGGTGTAGATGTAGAGCATACTATGCGTACGAATGCAACATTACGTCGAGCTTATGAAAATGGAATGCAATTTGCTTTTGTATCTAGAGAAGACTATAGGAAAAAAGAAGAAAAACTTTTTTTAAAAACGTTGGAAGAGCAATACGGAGAATTTTATTTAGTTCCTGAAGGAGGCACGAATGATTTAGCTGTAAAAGGATGTGAGGAAATTTTAACAAATGAAGATACTTCGTTTGATTATATTTGTTGCTGTGTGGGAACAGGAGGTACGATTTCAGGATTGATTCGAAGCGCAAAAGAGCATCAGAAAGTGATTGGATTTCCAGCGTTAAAAGGAGATTTTTTAACTAGTGAGATTGAGAAGTTTATAGGAAAAAAGAATAACTGGGAATTGAATACAGCGTATCACTTTGGAGGATATGCAAAATATCAACCTGAGCTGATACATTTCATAAATGGATTTAAGAAGGAAACGAATATTCAACTTGATCCAATTTATACGGGGAAAATGGCGTTTGGTGTATTAGACATGATTGAAAATGAACAATTACCAGATGGAAGTAAGATTTTAATGATCCATACAGGAGGTCTGCAAGGAATTCAAGGATTTAATAGCATGTTGACCAAAAAAAATAAAGAATTACAGATTAACTAATGAAGTTACGAATTATCATATCGGTTTTACTATTGGCTTTTTTAGCAAGCTGTAGTTCGAGTAGAAGAACTACTCAGAAGAAAAGAAAACCCAGTGTAGTTGTAAATGAACCTAAGCCAAAGAAGTTACCATCTGTAAAACAGATACAACATGTCAGAAAGCTTGAAAAAGGAAACAAAAAACTGAATCGACATACTTTAAAGTATATCCGCGAGTATGCTCCGATTGCTGTATTGGAAATGATTGAGTATAAAATTCCAGCGAGTATTACCTTAGCTCAAGGAATCTTAGAATCTGGAAATGGAAGAAGTCATTTAGCCTTGAAATCTAAAAATCACTTTGGAATAAAATGCCATAGAGGTTGGAAAGGTGAACGTGTCTATCACGATGACGATGCTAAAGGAGAATGCTTTAGAAAATACAGGTATGTGCAAACTTCATATAAGGATCATTCAAAATTCTTGTCAGGTAGAAAACGTTATGCTTCATTGTTTAAACTAAGAAAAACCGACTATAAAGGTTGGGCAAGAGGTTTGAAAAAAGCAGGGTATGCTACAGATAAAAAGTACCCTAAAAAATTAATCAAGATTATACAGGATTATAAATTGTATGAATTTGATAAACTGAAGAAGAGAGATATGGCTAGGTTTGTGAAAGATGAAAGAAAAAAGCCGAAAAAAGAACCAAAACTCAAGAAACAGATTCCATTTTATTATCAAGTCAAAAAAGGAGACACTTTATATTCGATCTCTAAGAAATTTAATATTTCAGTAGCTAAAATTAAAGAAATGAATGGCTTAAAGAGTAATAGCTTATCTATTGGGCAACGTCTTTTAGTCAAATAAAAACCCGCAAGAACCATAACATGCTCTCGCGGGTAAATCAACCAACTAACAAATCGCTACCATGAGTAGTTTTTGCGCTTTGCTTGCTTCTTAATAGCTTTAATAAGCACGCTTTCTAACTCATCCTTTTTCACGTTTTCTTTACTTTTTTTTGCGATAAAAGCAGTACGCTTTTTATTCAAATCCTGAATCTTTGCTTTAATATCTTTCCTTTTTTTGGACTGCTCTTTTACATATAATTTTATTTCTTTTGCAGACTTATTTTTTAAATGCTTAGGTAAGGTTTTTTTGTCCAATTTATCATAATCTACCTTTTTATCTTCATCGGCATCTACGAGATCCCAACCAGAGTTACTGTACATTCTACTGCTTTTACTCACAGCTCTTTTAACACTAACTTCCTTATCTATTTTCATTGCGTTACCATCCTGAGCAGATTGGTTTGAATATTTATTATAACCATGCGTTCCGTAATAGATATATGTTTTATTCAGTTTTTTATTTAGGATAATGATGTCATCGTCATACGGTGTAATAATATGTACAACTCTTTTATCTTGATTGATGGTCATATAGTCACCTCCACCAAGATCGGCACCATCTTTCCACATTCCAGAGATACCGTTGTTGTATGCACCACAAAAAATAGTATTGATAATGATATCCTTTTCCTTAGCATCCGTAATGGCATCCTTATAGTTTATTTTCCCTTGCGTAAACGGTTCGTTCCCTGCGATAAAAATAAAACGAAGATCATTTTTGTTCTTTCCCCAATCCAATTCCTTTAGAGAAGTTTGAATTACTTGTCCGCAAAACTCGTTACCACCATTGGTGCTTAAGGAGAATAGCTTTTCTGAGATCTCATCCAGGTCACTGCTGAATTGCAATACCTGTCTAATATATCCCTCTCGAGCAGATAATCCTGAATTTCCGTATTCGTATAATGCGATTTCCAAGTCAGGTTTTTTCATTCCGTATTTGGCAAAAGACAATTCGTTCACAATAGACCACAATTGTGATTTAGCTTGTTTGATCAACCCATCCATGCTATTGCTAGTATCTAACAATAAAGCTACTTTGATGGTTTCCTCTTTAATAGGATCCTCCTTCGTAGGATTGGCAGCATGTCCTATTTGAAGAAATAGAATCAATGCCGTAATGGTTACTTTTAATGGTAATGTTTTCATGATACTTGTTTTTTAAGGTTATAGACGATTAAAAGTTTGGTTATTATTTAATTTCAAATTTTACATAAATCGTAGAAACGATCTTTATTTTCTCAAATTGAACAGGGGCTTTATCCTTGGCACGATCATTATAGAACCCTTCAGCTTTAGCATACACATTCGAAGTGTTTAGATTTCTCGAAAAACCATGATGATAGGTATTCTCATTCACTAGCATCGGTCTTCCCACTTTTTCTCCAACGGCATCTAATAAATAGCCTGCCTTTTCTTTTGCTGCTTTAATAGCGGCAATCCTATTTTGTTTCTTTAGGTTGATGATATCTGAATGACTCACTTTTTTAACATGAGACTGGTGTACTTTCGATTTTTTAAATGTTTCGAATACTTTTTTTAGCCTGGAAGCGTCTTCAACTTTCAGTGTGTAGTTTGCAGTAGAAAGGATATCTTTTGAGAACCAACCTGTTTTTAAAATGGTGGCATTGACATCAGATATGGATAGGTTTTCAACTGGAATACCTATAACCGCTAATTGCTTTTTAAGATCACTCTCTTGTTGCTGAATGGTTACTTTTTTACTTCGTACCATACGCTCTTTTAGCATGATGCTAATGTAAATTTCATTTGGGACGATCTCTTTTTCTGCTTTTCCTGTCACCTCAATATAAGGCTTGTTCAGTGTGGAATTACTGTTGTGTTGACTAAAACCAATTGAACTGGTAAGTACGAATAGAAGTAAGATTGCTTTTTTCATTGTCATATGTTTTAATGTTGTTGGCTTAGCTACTACAATTTTAGCGCCAACTTTGATTAAAAAAAATGGGGAATGAGTGAATGGAGCGTTTGAATGAGTAAACGGGACATACTTTTGAGTGAAGTATGCTTTTTAGGAAGCAAAAGACCTGTTTTGCTAGTAAACGCGTTTTTTTGAATGCGTTTTTGTGTGTATGTTTACATTCATATATAGGAAATGACAAAAAAAATCTACATATCAATTCTGTTCGTAATTGTCACATTCAAACTAACTTTTTCACAAGATAGTGGAAGTGTTGATTTTCCTCCGACCTTTTTAGTCAAAGTCAAAGTTGTTGATGAAAAAACGGATAAACCTATTCACAATGCTAGGGTTAGCATAAACGGGAAGATCTTTCCATATAATTACATGCAGGATGTGTATTTTGTTCAGGCAAGAGCGGGAGATGAGTTAGTGGTCACACATCCAGATTTTGACAATGTGTATTATCTTATTAAAGACAATGAAGATATTAAGGTTGAAGTAAGGGACTTTAGCGGTGTTAAAAGTAAAAGAAACAGCTATTTTAGAAAAAAAGAAAGAAATGATAAACTGACGTCCATAGATTCGAAGGTTCCAATTTCGAAAGGATTATTCAAATCTAAAATTGATTTGTTTAATACGTATTTAGACTCAGCAAAGTATTATAAACAAATAAGTATTGATAAAAGTTTATCTTTTATACAAAAGATTCTTTCCACTAAAGAGAGCAATAATAGAAATGCTGCTACTTACAATATACTGGCAAGCATTTATATGCATTGGAAGCAATATGATCTAGCAATTACAAATTATACGGCTTCATTAAAGTTTTTAAGTAGTGTTGATACTAAAATTCTACTAGCTCGGGCACAGTATTTATTTAAGAAATATAAAGAAGCTGAAAAGTCGTACTTGGACTTAGTACTTATTGAAAGTGAATTAAGAAATTTTGAAAAGGTTGAAGTTTATGAGGGAGTTGGTGATGTTTCTTTTGCTTTAAAAGAGTACCCTAGAGCTTACGAATATTATAAAAAAGCGCTAGATATTGCTGAAAAGATAAAAGTGTTACCAAAAATAACAGATCTAAATTCTAAGTTAGGAGATGTTTTAGCTGCTCAAGGAAATATCTCTCAGGCAAGAGGAAGATTTGCAAACTCGTTGAATTTAGCTTCAAAAGAAAACGTTGTTAGATCAATAAAGGAAAAGGATAAAGTAGCGGATTTTTTTAATGATAATAGTGAATTTGATGACGAGATTGAACTGAGAAAGGAATCTTTAAAAGAAGCAATTACCATAGTTAATGATTCCATTAATTCTATAAAAATATATAATGATTCGACGTCTATAGTAGATGGTTTAGGCAGAGTTTTGGGTTTAAAAAATGTTACTCCTCAATCTATTAACTATAAGATTGGGCGCGCATATGCTCAAAAAGAAGAATTTCAAAACGCAATCCCTTATTTGCAAAACAGCATTAATGTTCCAGACAGTATAGATAATATTGAAATTAAAAAAGATGCGACCCGTAAACTATCAGAAACCTATGCCGCTGTGGGAGATTATGATAAAGCACTAAATACTTACCAGGATTATGTAAAACTTGTAGATCAACTATACATAAGAAAGGGGCAGGAAATCAATAATGCGCAAAAATTTGGGGAAACATTAGCTGACAATCAAAATAGGATTGCCGTATTGGAAAAAAATAAAGAGCTTAGCGATAATCTAATTGAATTGGCGGCTAAAGATCAGCAATTGAGTGAAGAACGAAATCGAAATCAGCTGATCCTTATCTATAGTTTGTTAGCAGGGTTGTTAGGATTAGTGACGGTAGCCTTTTTACTATTCCGAAGTAATAGACAGCAAAAATTGGCAAATAACTTATTGGCGTTAAAATCTATGCGTTCACAAATGAATCCGCATTTTATCTTTAATGCCTTAAATTCTGTGAATAGCTTTATTGCTGTGAATGATGAGCGGAATGCCAATAGATATTTATCGGAGTTTTCAGTGTTGATGCGTTCTGTATTAGAAAATTCAGATGAAGATTTTATTCCACTTTCCAAGGAAGTTGAATTACTGGAGTTGTATGTAAAACTGGAGCACAATCGATTTAAAGATAAGTTTGAATACGCTGTTGAAGTGGATAAGAGTATTGACATGGATCAATTTTCTATTCCGCCGATGTTATTACAACCCTATATTGAGAATGCTATCTGGCATGGATTACGCTATAAAAAAGAAATGGGAAATCTATCCATTAGTATTGCTCAAAAAGATGTAGACACAGTAGAAATATGCATACAGGATGATGGCGTAGGAAGAAAGAAATCTATGGCGCTAAAAACGAAGAATCAACTGAAACAAAAGTCAAAAGGAATGAGCACGATTAAAAACAGAGTGGCCATTCTAAACGACATGTACGAAGATAGAATTTCCGTGCAGGTGAACGATCTGTTTGAAAACGGAGAAGGAACCAAAGTAGAACTATTATTAAGAAAAAACTAGCTATGAAAATTAATGCAATTATTGTCGAAGATGAGGCGGTAAGCCGAGAAATACTAAGAAATTACATTGGAAAATATTGCCCCAATGTCATTTTAAAGGGAGAAGCAAGCAATATTGAGGAAGCCTATGAATTGATTCAAAAACATGAATTGGATTTGGTTTTTTTAGACGTCGAGATGCCCTTTGGGAACGCTTTTGACCTCTTGGAAAAAGTAGAAGACAGAACATTTGAAACTGTTTTTGTAACAGCATATGATCATTATGCAATTGAAGCACTAAATAGTCATGCTTCGTATTATTTGCTAAAACCAATCTCTATAGATGAGTTAATCAAGGCGGTGAATCATGTAACAGAGATTAAGGAAAAAGAAGATGATTTAGAACATAAGATCTTAAAACCAAATATTACCTCTGCACAAGGAAAGATTACCATTCCGCAACAAGATGGTTTCGAAGTATTGGATGTGAATGATATTGTTTTTTGTAAAGCAGATGACAATTATACAGAAATCCATTTGGCGAGTTCTAAAAAATTAGTGAGCAAAACGCTGAAGTATTTTGAAGATGTATTGAGTGAATACCCTTTTGCTAGAATCCACAAATCGTATTTGGTCAATATCAATGCGATTACCAAGTATAAAAAAGGAAAAGGAGGCAGCGTAATTGTATCCAATGGGAAAGAAATCTTAGTATCTTCCTCAAAAAAAGGAAGACTATTATCTTACTTTAAATAATAATACATGAAAGTAATTAAACCGGTAAACGGAAAACATCCAGAAATTGCTGAAGACTGTTACATTGCTGAAAATGCAGTAATCGTTGGGGAGGTAACTATTGGGAAACAATGCAGTGTATGGTTCAATGCAGTGATTCGTGGAGATGTACATTATATCAAGATTGGGAATAAAGTAAATATCCAGGATGGTGCCGTAATACATGCAACCTATCAAAAATCACCTACAACCATTGGAAACAATGTTTCTATTGGGCATAATGCCATTGTGCATGGGTGTACTATACAAGACAATGTTTTAGTAGGTATGGGCAGTATAATTATGGACGATTGCGTGGTGGAAAGTAATTCCATTATTGCCGCGGGAGCAGTAGTTACGAAAAATACTCTTGTAGAAAGTGGGAGTATCTATGCAGGAGTACCTGCTAAAAAAGTAAAGGATATCTCGCAAGAATTAATATCAGGAGAAATTGATAGAATTGCGGATAACTACGTAGAATACGCTAGTTGGTTTAAAAAATAAAAGTCCGATCCTCATAAGATGGATCGGACTTTTTGCATTAATCAACTCAAACTATTCTTCGTTCTTTTCTTTCTTTTCTTTCTTCTCTTTTTTATGTTTTTTCATCATTTTTTTACGCTTCATTGCTTTCCCTTTCATTTTTCTCTTACCCTTTTTTAGTTTCTTGAACTTCTCAAACTGAGCCTCATTAAGGATAGATTTCATTTTTCTCTGAAAAGCGATTTGATTATCTAATTTAGCATTCGCCAATTTATAACGCTCATCTGCTGAAAGCTCTTTTTTCTCTTCACGATGTTTCTTCATCTTCTTATAAGCAGCTCTTCGATCATTAATTTGAGCTAAAACTAAAGGTTTTACCTGGCGTTGCTGAGATGCGCTTAGTTCTAAAGCGATGGTCATTTTTTTCACTGCTAATGTAGCTTGTTGCTCTGCAGTCATTTTCTCTTTGTGTTTTCTCTTATGCTTTTTTTGAGCCTGAGCGGTCATTGTAAAAGCGAAAACAAGTACTAATAGTGATGCTAATTTTTTCATGTTCTGTTTATTTAACGTTTTATATTATTAATGCTTTTAAGACCTAAGTACTTAGAAAAGGTTTAAATTTGACAATTGTTTTTAATACATTTTTAACATTTGACCAATGAAGAAAATATTTCTACTAGCCTTCTTATTTTCATTGAGTACGGTAGCTCAGGTAAAAGATAGCGTGAATCTTAGCAACCCTAATGCAACGATCTATACCCATATTTACTATTTGCAACAGGATAGTTATGAACCTGAGAAATCTGCAAAGACCATTTATGGACTTTCAGAAAAAGAAGCGATTGCTACCGCTATCAAAATAAAAAGAGTATTAGATGGGAAAGGGCTGCAAATAGATTTCAATAAGATTCCGAATAACCCTGACTATAATGATACCATCGGGTATAGCAAATTTTATAAATATGTGCTGTTCCCTGAAAGGATGCCACTGATTTCCGTTGAAAAGCACGGAGATAAATGGTATTATTCTGTAGAAACTGTTGAAAAAATTGACATGCTCTATGAAGAAGTTTTTCCATGGTATATAGATCAAATCCAAGAGATCATTCCGGGATACGGGCATAAAAAAGTACTTGGAGTAGAAATATGGCAACTGGTAGCATTGATCGTGTTATTATTATTGACCATATTGGTCTATTATATTGCAAGAAGAATAGCCTATTTTATTCTACAGAAAATCTTGTATAGGTTTACGAAAAATTATGCATTACCATCCATCAACCAAGCGTTAAAGAAATTAGCACACCCAATTAGCTTGTTAGTTGCATTGGCTTTAATAGATAAAATCTTCCCTTCTTTACAATTCAGTTTAGAGGTGAATAAGTGGTTTTTATTAACGCTTAATATCGCAGCAACAGTTTTCTGGATTTATGTATTCTTAAAACTAGCAAAGGTTTTTATTATACTCTATGAAGTATTTACAGAAAAAACCGATAGTAAGTTAGATGACCAATTAGTTCCTATTTTAGGAAATTTCTTAACAGGATTAATTGTTGTGATTGGAGTTTTAAGGATTATCACCTTTTTTGGTGTGAATCCAACGGCCGTAATAGCGGGTGCTTCCATTGGAGGTTTAGCGATTGCGTTTGCTTCTCAGGACACCGTAAAGAACTTAATAGGGACGGTAATGATTTTTACCGATAAGCCTTTTCATATTGGCGATTGGATACAAGCAGGAGAAGTGGTAGGTACGGTAGAAGAAGTAGGGTTTAGATCTACTCGAGTAAGAGCAGCAGATACCTCTATTTATCAAATTCCGAATAGTAAGCTATCTGAGATGGTTATCAATAATAGCGGACTACGTTTGTATAGAAGATATAATACTCAGTTGGGAATACGTTATGACACGCCTCCAGAATTAATTGAAGCGTTTGTGAAAGGAATTCGTGAGATTATAACTGCACATCCAGATACTAAATCAGATAATTTCTTGGTCGAGTTCAATGGCTTTGGAGACTCAGCGCTGTTAATTATGATGAATATGTACTTGAAAGATCTAGCATGGGCTTCTGAGCAGAGATCGAGACATCAAATTCATATGGCTATTGTAAAAATGGCAAAAGAATTAGGAGTCGATTTTGCATTCCCATCTACTACTGTTATGATAGAGCAATTTCCAGAAAAGAAAGGAATTGATTTAAAATACAGCACAGATAGCGCTAGAATTGATGCTGTGCTAAAACAGCAAGTGTCAAACTTTAAAGCTGAATTAGGAGACGAGTCTGAGGCATGAGAATTACCAAAGCAATAGAAAACGTCTTTAAGAACTATTTGCCATCACCTTTTACGATCGCAATTCTTCTTACCGTACTAACTATTGTATTGGCCTTGTTATTTACAAAACCTATAGACACAGGTTGGGGAGCGTACATGGTTGATGTATTAGGCTTTTGGGAGCAAGGAGTATGGTCCAACTCGTTATTGGTATTTGCCTATCAAATGATGCTGATATTAGTCTTAGGACATGTTTTGGTACTGAGTAAGCCCATTAGCAATGCCATTCTAAAAGTAACGCAATACTGTAATAGTACTTCAAGTGCCGCCGCGATTGTAGCATGTACAACGATGTTAGTGGCATTTTTTAATTGGGGTTTAGGATTGATTTTTGGGGCCTTATTGGCAAGAAAAGTAGCCGAACATGCGCAACGAAATAATATCCAATTAAATTACCCAATTATTGGTGCAGCCGGTTATACGGGCTTAATGGTTTGGCATGGAGGAATTTCTGGTTCGGCACCTATCAAAATTAATGAAGATGGTCATATCGCTGGAATTATGAAAGAAGTTTCATCTCCAGAAATATTAGAGCAGATTCCGAATGTTATTGATTATAGCCAGACTATTTTTAGTTGGTGGAATTTGGTCATTTTTTCCGTTGTTGTGGTAGCGATTACATGTTTGTTTTTCTTTCTAGGAAAGATTGCTAGTCCTACAAAAATTGATCTTCCCGAATATCGAATGGAAATGGATGAAGAGAAATCGACGAAGGCAGATAAATTAGATAGTTCTAAAGTCTTGACAATCGGTTTTGGTCTCATCATTTTAATTGCTTTTGGATTCCGATATTTTGAAGATATCAAAGCCTTGAAGATTACCCCAAATTTGATTAATTTTTTCATGTTGGGATTAGGCCTGATATTACACGGAAGCTTTAAGAAGTTTACGAATGCTGTCGGAGAATCCATCTCCGATGTTTCAGGAATACTCATTCAGTTTCCTCTATATTTTGGGATTATGGGTATTATGAGTAGCTCTGGAATGGTTACGCAAATCTCAGATTTCTTTGTATCGGTATCAACGGCAACGACATTGCCCATTTTTACATTCTTCAGTGCAGGTTTGGTAAATATATTTGTGCCAAGCGGAGGCGGACAATGGGTAGTGCAAGGTCCCATTGTTGTGGAATCGGCATTAAAACTTGGCGTTCCATTACCGAAAGCCATTATGGCGCTAGCCTATGGAGATCAAATTACCAATATGCTCCAACCTTTCTGGGCATTACCCTTATTGGGAATCACAAAGTTAAAAGCAAAAGAAATACTACCCTATACACTAATAGCGATGGTAGTAGGAAGTGTTATTTATATCGGAGGATTATTATTGTTTTAATGTCAGTTCGAGTGAAATTGCAGTGCAATTTAGTATCGAGAACTATGACATCTTGATACAAATTTCTATTTTCAAATGAAAATGAAATTCACTCGATGGGACAAGTGTTTTTAGTACATTTATCAAATGATCTGGCTCTCGGATAAAATAGCATTCCCACCCTATGAATTGACCTCTGAAGAAGGTATTATAGCATTAGGAGGAGACCTTTCTACTGAAAGATTATTGCACGCATATCAACATGGAATTTTTCCATGGTACTCAGAAGGTGAGCCTATTGTTTGGTATTGTCCTAAAGAGCGGATGGTCTTATTTCCAGATGAACTAAAAGTATCGAAGTCATTACATCAAGCAATTCGAAAAGAAGAGTTTACCATTACCGAAAACACTGCTTTTGAAGAGGTAATACATCAGTGTAAACATATTGAAAGAAAGGATGATTTTGGTACTTGGATCACCGATGAAATGGAAACTGCATATATAGCATTACATAAACTAGGATACGCGAAATCTATTGAGATCTGGAAAGACGATGATTTGGTTGGAGGTCTATATGGAGTACAAATTGGAACTGTATTTTGTGGCGAAAGTATGTTTTCTAAGATATCCAATGCCTCAAAAATCGCATTTGTTTATTTGGTTTGGTCTGGAAAATATGAACTCATCGATTGCCAAGTGTATAATAATCATTTAGCAAGTTTAGGCGCTAGAGAGATCGATAGAAATGAGTTTTTAGGATTGTTGAAAAAGTAGTTTCGTTATCGTGTTTGTATATGGTTTGTTGCGTGTTTTAAGCGCCTAATTTAGCAAATACAAACCGAATAGAAATCCGCTAGGACTTTCGTAAGTAGGTTTTTCCTAGCAATTAATTTTAGAATTTCTACATTCAAAAAATTATATTTGGATTACGGGAATCAAATAGGTGAATTTAATACAATCACAAAAATAGTATGTAAGACAGACGTCTCCTATAGTTCCAGTTTTAAGATTCAAAGTTTTCATCTCATCTGTAGTCTGACCCGAAATACTTGAAACAATACAATCTCCATTTTGTGTAGACGAAAGCCACTCATTTATATCATTAGCCGTTTGGGAAGGTTCTACTACTGGATTATCTGGATATAAAAATTGACTATCTAATCCTATATCAAAATTATTTTTATTATCATAAATATATTGTAATTCATCTATAGTAGGTATTCTCCATGCATTCATATTGGATAAATTATTGTTTATACTTTCAATAACATCTTCGGCATTTAATAAAATAGGTTCATGTAGAAAAGCCATGATGTAAAAACCAGTACCATTTATTTCTAAAATTAACCCTTCTTGTTTTAACTTTTCTTCATCATAACCCAACTCTATAAAATCTAAAGTAGTAGGAGCATGGATTGATTGTACTGTTACTAATTGATATGCCGTATAAAAATTTAATAAAGCTTCGATATCTCTATCAGCTTCTAAAAGCTCTTCAATAGAGTATCCCGAACTCATTCTGAGTGTTATACTATGACTCGATTCAGAATTATTACTTGAAATTGTCCATTTAATTTCATATTCTTCATAAATATTACCTTTTAAAAATGTTCTAGAACTAGATTCATCAGAAAAAATTCCTACAACTTGATTATTTGATAAAATTTCCCATTTTCCAGTTTGCCCTTGTAATAAAGGAGTTCCTTTTAATTCTATTTGTCCTTCAACAAGGTTTACATTTAAGACCTCTATTTCTAACGTATGGGGTAATGGAAATTCATTTTCGCTACAAGTAAAAAAGATTAGAACAAAAGTTAAAAAAAAGGGCGTGATTTTACTTTTCATTTGTGAACTATTTTATGATTTTGCTTATCTTTAATGTTTGCCAACTCTAATGATATGTTAAGTTTTAATTCAATATATCAGACAATAACGAAGTTACCAGAAATAGCGGGAAGACACAAATTAAATAAGATGGAGTCTTTAGAATATACTAATTTTTAAGAAATTTCATGCCATAATTATTGGCAATTGAATCAATTTCTTGTCGTGTAGGCTTTCGCTGTTTGGCAATTGCTGCAATCTCATCAAAGAAATGTTCAAATCCACCAGGAGTAATCGTGTTCATGGTAATTCCAGTAATGGAGTCTATATTTTTAAAGTGATGCGGAATTCCCTTAGGTAAACGCACCATATCTCCTTTTTTTGCTGTCATGGTTTGATCTCCGCAATAGAATTCATACGTGCCTTTGAGTACATAGAACAATTCATCTTCATGTTCATGCACATGTTTTGGAGGCCCACCGGCAGGAGGTGTTTCCGTCATGATCACTGTATATGCACCATCCGTTTCCTCGCTTAATATTTTTCCAGTGATAGCCACGCCAAATACATTCCATTTTTTTCCAGCATCGGAAGAAACATGGATAGGGTTTTCAGAAACGGTTTCTGTTTTTTTGGCATTCTTACAACTGAGTAAGAAAACGAGTATGACAAGCGTAGCAGTTATTTTTCGGAACATAATAGAAGTAATATGGGTTCTAAAATTAACCAAAACAATGAAGAAACAAAACAAATAACTTTGGTATTTTTACATTGTTAAAACGAACACTACTCAGATGAACATACAAAACGCACAACAACAGGTAGACGAGTGGATTCAGAACCACGGAGTCCGTTATTTTAATGAATTAACCAATATGGCGCAACTGACTGAAGAAGTTGGGGAAGTGGCACGAATCATTGCACGTCGATATGGAGAACAAAGTGAAAAAGAGTCTGACAAAGGTAAAGACCTTGGCGAAGAGCTAGCAGATGTACTTTTTGTGGTCCTATGTTTAGCGAATCAAACAGGAGTTAATCTGCAAGAATCTTTTGAGAAAAAATTAGATATTAAAACAAAACGTGATCACGACCGTCATCACAACAACGAAAAATTAAAATAATGAAGTTTACCGATAAAATACAAAAAGGATCTTTTTGGGTCAACATGCTTAAAGTAGGGGTAGTGTTTTTAATAGCGATTAGTTTTATTTCGTTATTAATCTATAGTTTTCAAGATGTAATCTCTTTTAATTGGGAAGGAGTCGCAGAAACTAATTTTAATAACGGACAATGGAAACGCTTCTTTGCTACCAAGATTATAGCCAGTATTATATACGGAACCTTTATTGCCAATAAGAATACAAAATAAAAAAAGCGACCCGTGGGTCGCTTTTTTATTTAATCCAATTGAATCAGATCAATCTGACTTTCTTTTACTTTTTTATTGAGTTCTTTGACGCGTACATCGAACATTGAATACAACTTGGCAAGCTCTTGGTCTATCTCTTTGGTAATTGCATTTTTAAAATCAATAGCTTGTTGAGTCGGCGCATAACTTCCAATTCTCGTAAGAGAATTTAAATGCCCTAGCTTGTTATTTAAGCGTATAGGAAAGTTTAAAGGATCTTGATTACTCTTACTTTTGGTTTGGTATAAAGTCTCTTCGACTTTAGTCATATCTTTTACCAATGCACTTGCATAATCTAACATAGCCTTATGTTTCTTTTTATCCTTGATAGATTTTTTAAGGGCTTTTATTTGAGATCTAACTTTTTTGACATTTTCTAACGCTGTATGAATCTCCGTCATTTTCTTATTAATCTCATTGATAAAATCAAACTGAGCCTTAGTATCTGCAAAAGAAGCTTCAGAAACTGGGTTTTTAAGAATGGTAAAGTTTCGAGATGCGCTAACGTCCCCAACTTTTAAAGTAACCTTATAATCACCCGGTAAAGCCATAGGACCATTTAAGGATGCCCACCAAAGGATCATTCCTTTTACACGCTTTGCTCCAGGATACATCATATTCCAATAAAAGATATTATTCCCGTCTTTTACAGTAAGTTTTGTTTCCTTTTTCTTTTTATAAGGCTTTGTACTATATGTTTTTATCAATTCATTTTTGCCATCATAAATACTTAGGCTAACCACATCTTTATCGTCTTTTTCTTTGATAAAATAGTTGATCGCTACACCACCAGGGTGATTGGTTCCCATAGTTTTAGAAGTGGCTCCACGACCACCACCCATTCTATAACTATCTTGAGGTTTAAATAGAATGACATTTTCTTTTATGGCATTCGTAGTCAACTGATGTAAAGGAGTTAGATCATCTATCATCCAAAAAGAACGCCCTTGAGTAGCCGCAATTAGGTTATCATTTTTAATGGCTAAGTCCGTAATAGGAACAATAGGTAAATTTAACTGAAAAGGCTTCCAATTCTTACCATCATTAAAAGAGATATACATTCCGCGTTCCGTTCCTGCATATAGCAACCCTTTTCGTTTAGGGTCAGCTCTCATGGCTCTGGTAAAGTCTTCAGCTCCAATTCCGGAGGTAATCAATTTCCAAGACTTTCCGTAGTTTTCAGATTTGTAGATATAAGGACTATAATCTCCTGTTTTATATTTTGTTCCAATAATATACACCCCTCCTTTATTAAATGGGTCTACTTCAATACAATTGATCATCATCCATTCAGGCATTTTTTTAGGCGTGATATTACTCCAGTTTTTACCTCCGTCTTTGGTTACATGTACTAATCCATCGTCGGAACCTGTATAAATTAACCCTTTTTCATATTTAGATTCGTTGACCGCGAAAATAGTACCATAATATTCAACTCCTGTATTATCCTTGGTAATAGGACCTCCTGAAGGGCCTAATGTTTTAGGGTCATTTCGAGTTAGATCTGGGCTAATGATTTCCCAGGATTGTCCTTCGTTTGTAGTAGCGTGCAAATGGTTAGAAGCAGCATACAATTTGTTCTTTTGATGCGGTGAAAATAGCACCGGGAAATTCCATTGAAAACGATACTTGAAATCTTCTGCACCATGTCCCATAGGATCGTCTGGCCATACATTTACAGCTCTGGTTTCTCCTGTTTTATGATTTCTTCGAGTTAACAACCCACCATAGCTTCCCCCATACACAATATCATTATTAGTAGGATCTACAGCAATATGTGCGCTCTCACCTCCAGCTGTCGACTCCCAGTCACTTTCGCGTATAAAACGTCCGTTCGTTCTGTGAGGAATCCGTATAGTAGAATTATCTTGCTGTGCTCCGTAAATACGATATGGAAAATGGTTGTCTGTGGTTACACGATAGAATTGAGACGTAGGTTGATTGTAGTAGGTACTCCAATTAATTCCCGCGTCAAACGAAACTTGTGCTCCACCATCATCTCCGATGACCATACGCTGATTGTCTTCTGGAGCGATCCATAAATCGTGATGATCTCCATGTGGTGCATTGAACGTTTTATAAGTTTTTCCGCCATCCGTAGATTTATGGTAACGAACATTCAGTACATATAGAATATTTTCATCCTGAGTATCGGCATACAAACGAGTATAATACCAAGCACGTTGACGCAATTTACGCTCGCTGTTAATCAATCGCCATGTTTTACCAGCATCCATAGATTTATAGACACCGCCTTTTTTGTTTTCGATCAAAGCCCAAACAATATCAGAGTTTACAGGTGATACGGTTACACCACTTATTCCCCAAACTCCCGATGGAAGTCCCTTGTTGGTGGAAATATTGGTCCATGTTTCACCTTCATCGGTACTCTTCCATAGCGCAGAACCATCACCTCCACTAGACAGGCTATAAGGAGTTCTACGAATATTCCAAGTTGTGGCATACAATACTCTCGCATTGTTAGGGTCGATAATTAAATCAATCACACCAGTATCTTTATTAGCAAATAGTTTTTTATTCCATGTTTTTCCTCCATCAACAGATTTGTATACGCCTCTCTCACTTGAAGATTTGTACAGATCCCCCATCACACCAGCATACACGATATCTGGATTTTTAGGGTGGATTCTCACTCTGGGAATATGTCTTGCATTTTTAAGCCCCATATGTTCCCATGTTTTTCCTGCGTTAACGGATTTCCAAATACCATCACCCGAAGAAACATTTCCCCGAACGGTCTTTTCACCATTTCCAACATAGATAACATTGCTATCCCATTCACTTACGGCAACTGCTCCAACAGAGCCACCGAAGAATCCATCAGAAATATTCTGCCAGGTATTTCCAGCATCTGTGGTTCTCCAAACACCTCCTCCGGTAGATCCCATGTAAAATAGGTTTGCTTTTCCAGGGACTCCTGTAACTGCAGCACTTCTACCTCCTCTAAAAGGTCCGATCATTCGCCATTTGGTTGCGCTATAATATTCTTCAGAAAATTTGTCAGGATTTTTTTGTGCGTTAACTTTGTAATTCTCAAAAAATAAAAGACCTACAAAAAGAAAAAGTACTTTTTTCATGTTAGTTGTTTGTTTTTAAGGAGCCTAAATTTAAGAATTTAAAACCAGAGTGAGTCGTTTTATGAATCTACATATAGAAGGTGTCGAAAACACATTATTGGAAAAGAGGATCAATGTCTCTGGATCTAAAAGCGAATCCAATAGATTATTGATTTTACAGGAACTATTCCCGGAAATCACCATCGAAAACCTTTCTGATTCTGATGACTCCAATCACTTACAACATGCATTGCGTACTTCTGAAATGGATATCAATATTGGACATGCGGGAACCGCAATGCGCTTTTTAACCGCATTTTTTGCTGCGCAAAACGACAAAACAGTGGTTTTGTCCGGTTCCCATAGAATGCACAACAGGCCGATAAAAATCTTAGTTGATGCATTAATCGATTTAGGGGCGGATATTTCTTATGCCGAGAAAGAGGGATATCCACCGTTAAAGATCAATGGGAAAACGTTGTTAAAAGATTCAGTTGCTATAAATGGTAATGTGAGCAGTCAATATATCTCTGCACTATTGTTAATTGCGCCAAGCTTACCAAATGGATTGACCATTAGGTTAATCGGAGAAATTACTTCGATTCCATATATAAAAATGACATTAAGTTTACTCAATCAGTTGGGTATTGAAAATGACTTCAAAGATGCTACGATACAAGTTAAATCTCAACGAAGTTTGGATGCGAAAACTGTAGTCGTTGAATCTGATTGGAGTTCTGCATCTTATTTTTACAGCATAGTTGCACTAAGCGATATTGGTTCAGAAATTACGTTGTCCTCATATAGAAAAGAGAGTTTGCAAGGAGATTCTTGTCTTACGGAGATATATGAACATTTTGGAGTGGAAACGACTTTTGAAGAGCATACAATCATGCTGAAAAAGAAGCATGTCATTTCTAGCGCAGTCAAGAAATCCGGAATTAAATTAGATTTAAGCAATGCGCCAGATATAGCTCAAACTATAGCCGTTACTTGTTTTGGATTGGGTGTCGCTTGCAAGTTGATAGGACTACACACGTTAAAAATAAAAGAGACAGATCGTTTAGAAGCGTTGAAAACAGAACTCACCAAATTAGGAGCTACTATAGCTGTAACGGATCACAGTTTACATCTTGAATCATCATATGAGATTATAAAGAATGTTAGTATTGAAACATATCACGATCATAGAATGGCCATGGCTTTTACTCCGTTGGCAATGAAAGTTCCGATCCAAATAAATGATGCAAATGTGGTTACGAAATCGTTCAGAAACTTTTGGCCAGATCTGCAGCAAATTGGCTTTCAAATGAATGAGTTGTAAATTAATCGGTCAAACACTTGACAACGCCTATTTCCAAGTCGTATATTTGCCGCCGTCATAAACAAAGAATACTAGATGAAACTATCTCACTTTAAATTTGATCTACCAGATCATTTACTAGCAAAGTATCCTTCAGAACACAGAGACGAATCTCGTTTAATGGTGTTAAACAGAAAGGATCAAACCATAGAACACAAACTGTTTAAAGATGTAATCAATTATTTTGATGAAGGTGATGTAATGGTTTTAAACAATACCAAAGTGTTCCCTGCAAGGATGTTTGGTAATAAAGAAAAAACAGGTGCTAGAATTGAAGTTTTCTTATTAAGAGAGTTAAATGCTGAGAACCGATTATGGGATGTATTAGTAGATCCTGCTAGAAAAATTAGAATCGGAAACAAATTGTTTTTTGGAGAAGACGATAGTTTAGTGGCAGAAGTAATAGATAATACAACATCTAGAGGAAGAACACTACGTTTCTTGTATGATGGTAGTTATGAGGAGTTTAGATCCAAATTATTAGAATTAGGACAAACTCCATTACCAAAATATATTAATAGAGAGGTGGAGCCTTCGGATGAAGAAAGATATCAAACGATCTTTGCTAAAAATGAAGGAGCCGTAGCAGCACCCACCGCTGGATTACACTTTTCTAAGCATTTAATGAAGCGTTTAGAGATTAAAGGAATTGATTTTGCTGAGTTAACCTTGCATGTTGGTTTAGGTACATTTAGTCCTGTTGAAGTGGAGGATTTATCAAAGCATAAAATGGATTCTGAACAAATCATTATTCCAGAAGGTAGTGCACAAATGATTAATAATGCATTAGATGAAAAGAGAAAGATATGTGCTGTAGGAACTACGGTAATGCGTTCTGTTGAATCATCAGTCTCAGCAAGTAGAAGATTAAATGCGTATAAGGGATGGACAAATAAATTTATTTTCCCACCGCACGAATTTAGTATTGCAAATTGTATGATTACTAATTTTCATACTTCGCAATCAACATTATTAATGATGACCGCAGCATTTGCCGGATATGACTTTGTTATGGAAGCTTATCAGCAAGCCGTAAAAGAAGAATACAAGTTCTATACATACGGAGATGCAATGTTGATTTTATAGAGAAATCATATTAAATAAAAAATAAAAAGGAGTGATGATTTTCATTACTCCTTTTCTTTTCTAGATACCCATTCTCTTTTATTACTTTTGCACTAGATGAAACCTAAAAAGAAAGACATACGAGCACTAACCAAAGAACAGTTACGTGATTTCTTTGTAGCGAATGGCGATAAGGCATTTCGTGGAAACCAAGTGTATGATTGGTTGTGGAGTAAGTCGTTACATACTTTTGAGGATATGACCAATATCTCTAAGGAAACTAGAGAGATGTTGAAAGAGAACTTTGTAATCAACCATATTCAGGTTGATAGCATGCAGAAAAGTAAGGACGGAACCATTAAGAATGGTATTAAGTTGCATGACGGATTAATTGTAGAGTCTGTATTGATTCCAACTGAAACCAGAACCACTGCTTGTGTTTCAAGTCAGGTTGGATGTAGTTTAGACTGTAAGTTTTGTGCGACAGCTCGCTTAAAAAGAATGCGAAATTTAAATCCAGATGAAATTTACGACCAAGTAGTTGCTATTGATAAACAAAGTAGACTTTATCACAATCATAAGCTCTCCAATATTGTGTTTATGGGAATGGGAGAACCTTTGATGAATTATAACAATGTACTGAAAGCTATTGATAAGATAACTTCTCCAGAAGGATTAGGAATGTCAGCTAAAAGAATTACGGTTTCAACATCAGGTGTTCCTAAGATAATTAAAAAAATGGCTGACGATGAAGTAAAATTCAATCTTGCTGTATCATTACATTCAGCAATAGAGAGCGTTAGGACTTCTATTATGCCATTCAATGAGCATTTTCCATTACAAGATTTGCGAGAATCGTTGGAGTATTGGTATGCAAAAACAAAAAGAGCCATCACCTATGAGTATGTGGTTTGGGATGGGATCAATGATGCAAAAGAAGATATCAAGGCCTTAATAGATTTTTGTAAATATATTCCATGTAAAGTCAATTTGATTGAATATAATCCTATTGACGATGGTGAGTTTCAACAAGCCAGTTCAAGAGCTATTGACAACTATATTTCTAATTTAGAGATGCATGATATTACAGTCAATGTACGTAGGTCTAGAGGAAAAGATATTGATGCGGCGTGTGGTCAACTGGCGAATAAATCTTAACACTTTTCATAGCTTATATTTTGTACTTTAGCAGGGCCTCATGAAGTTAGTTGAAGACATAAAACAACCCATCAAAAAAGAGATGGAACTCTTTGAAGAAAAGTTCAAAGATTCAATGCTTTCCAAAGTTCCATTGCTCAATAGAATTACCTATTACATTGTTAGAAGAAAAGGAAAACAAATGCGTCCGATGTTTGTCTTTCTGGTTGCCAAAATGGTTTCTGATGGAGGCTTTGATCAACGAACCTACCGTGGAGCTTCAGTGGTAGAACTGATTCACACAGCTACTTTGGTTCATGATGATATTGTAGATGAAAGTAATCGAAGAAGAGGTTTTTTCTCCATTAATGCCTTATGGAAAAATAAGATTGCGGTATTGGTAGGTGATTATTTACTTTCTAAAGGACTACTACTTTCCATTGATAATGAAGATTTCGATTTGCTAAAACTCATTTCTATTGCAGTGCGCGAGATGAGTGAAGGTGAGCTATTGCAGATTGAAAAAGCACGTAAATTAGATATTACGGAAGACGTTTATTTCGAAATTATTCGACAAAAAACAGCTACGCTTATAGCAGCTTGTTGTGGTATTGGAGCAGCTTCAGTAGGAGCTAGTCAAGACACCGTGCAACAAATGCGCATGTTTGGGCAAAATATTGGAATGGCATTTCAAATAAAGGATGATCTGTTTGATTATTCAGAAGAGAAAATTGGAAAACCAACAGGAATAGACATCAAAGAACAGAAAATGACCTTACCATTGATTTATGCATTGAACCACGGTTCAGAAAAGGATAAAGCATGGCTGATTAACTCTGTGAAAAAGCATAATAAGAATAAGAAAAGGGTAAAAGAGGTTATTACCTATGTAAAACAAAGTGGCGGTATAGAATATACCATTACTAAAATGCATGATTATAAAAATAAAGCCCTGGCAATCTTAGACAATTACCAGGACTCTCCTTATAAAAATTCGTTGTTAAAAATGATAGATTACGTAGTAGAACGTAAAATTTAACTATAGGTTAAATGCTTTTTTTACAGCATCAACATAATCTAATTTCTCCCAAGTAAAAGTTTCTATTTCTCTTTCTACCGTTTCTCCCATTGGGTTTGAGAATGTAACCACTTTCTTTTCTGAAGCTCTACCCATATGACCATAAGCAGCAGTTTCAGAATAAATAGGTGATCTTAACTTTAGACGTTGCTCAATAAAATATGGACGCATGTCAAAAATAGTTTCTACAACTTTACTGATTTCACCATCTGTTAAATCAACATTCGCAGTACCATAAGTTTCAACATTAATACTAGTCGGTTTTGCAACTCCAATAGCGTAAGAAACTTGCACCAATACCTCTTTACAAAGACCAGCGGCAACTAAATTCTTAGCAATATGACGTGTTGCATATGCTCCAGACCTGTCTACTTTAGAAGGGTCTTTTCCAGAAAAAGCACCTCCACCGTGCGCGCCTTTACCACCATAGGTGTCTACAATGATTTTACGCCCTGTTAATCCAGTATCTCCATGCGGTCCTCCAATTACGAATGTTCCCGTTGGATTAATGTGATATGTAATTTTATCATTAAATAAGGTTTGAATGTTTGCAGGTAATTTAGCAACCACTCTCGGAATTAAAATGGTAATAATATCCGATTTAATTTTTTCTAACATTACAGCATCACTTTCATCAAAATCATCGTGCTGTGTAGAGACTACAATCGCGTCAATTCTTTGAGGCACGTTGTCGTCAGAATACTCAATAGTTACCTGACTTTTAGCATCTGGACGCAAGTATGTAATGTCGTTATTCTCTCTGCGCAATTCAGCTAGCTCAATTAACAAACGATGCGATAGCTCTAATGCTAAAGGCATGTAATTTTCCGTCTCGTCTGTAGCATAACCAAACATCATTCCTTGATCTCCTGCTCCTTGATCTTCTTTGTTTGCTCTTTCTACACCTTGGTTGATATCTGGTGATTGTTCATGAATGGCAGAAAAAACGCCACACGAACTACCATCAAACATATATTCACTTTTGGTATATCCAATTTTGTTAATTACATCACGTGCAATCTTTTGAACATCTAAATATGTTTTCGATTTTACCTCACCAGCCAATACAACTTGACCCGTAGTAACTAACGTTTCACATGCTACTTTAGACGTTGGGTCAAAAGCTAAAAAGTTATCAATTAGTGCATCAGAAATCTGATCTGCAACTTTATCTGGGTGTCCTTCAGAAACACTCTCTGAAGTAAATAAATAGGACATATAATTTCTTTTAGTCTGTTTATACAAGAAGGGTATTTGAGTTGCTTGGTCGCTAAAAGAAGTAATGAATTACTGCTTTAGCATTTTTGTGTATTCTGAAATAAATTCAGCACAAGAGGTTGCAATCAGTCAAATTTATCCTCCAAATTCGTGGGCAAAATTAAAGATTATAATTTGATAAAAAATAAAAAACTGAGAAAAAATTTGGTTATTAAATTTTTCTGTTGCAATATTTGTGCTCACAAAGTTCAATGACTTATTGAAATGTTATCAAGAAAGGCGGAGGGATTAGACCCTGTGAAGCCTTAGCAACCCTTTAGCAATAAAGAAGGTGCTAAATTCTACTTTATAAGCTGAATTCATTTTTCAGTATTTAAGATAGATAACCAAACGAATTTACTTTCGGTAAAATCGTATTCTCTTTTTAACATTTTTCTATAGTACTATCTGCAAAGATAAATTTGACGTTTGTTGTATTTAATAGAAAGATGGAGACAAATCATTTTGAAACAGTATCGGTAAGAACCCAGGCAGAGCGCTCACAATATTTGGAGCACTCTACGCCATTGTATCTCACTTCTAGTTTTGTTTTTGAAGATGCTGAAGATATGAGAGCTTCTTTTGCTGAAGAGAAAGAGCGAAATTTATATAGCCGATTTTCCAACCCTAACACTTCAGAATTTACGGACAAGGTTGTTTTGATGGAAGGAGCGGAAGACGGGTATGCTTTTGCCACAGGAATGGCAGCTATTTTTTCAACTTTCGGAGCCTTGTTAGATGCGGGAGATCATATTGTTTCGTGTAGATCTGTTTTTGGTTCAACACATACCTTGTTTACCAAGTATTTCCCAAAATGGAATATTGAAACTAGTTATTTCAAAGTTGATGAAGTGGCTACTGTTGAACAATTGATTAGACCTAATACAAAAATCCTATATGTAGAGTCACCTACAAATCCAGCCGTAGATATTTTGGATTTGAGATTGCTAGGTGAAATCGCAAAAAAACATAATCTAATATTTATTGTAGATAATTGTTTTGCAACTCCATACTTACAAAAACCAATACAATTCGGTGCGGATTTGGTTATTCATTCTGCCACAAAATTGATGGACGGTCAAGGAAGAGTCCTAGGCGGAGTTGTAGTTGGTGAAAAAGCTCTGATTCGTGAAATCTATTTATTTTCAAGAAATACAGGGCCAGCAATGTCGCCTTTTAATGCTTGGGTATTGTCTAAGAGTCTTGAAACATTACCTGTTCGAGTAGAAAAACATTGTGAGAATGCCTTGAAAGTTGCGCAGTATCTAGAAAGTCATAAAGAAATACTTTCTGTAAAATATCCTTTTTTAAAATCGCATCCACAATATGAGATTGCTAGAAAACAAATGAAATTAGGAGGAAATATTATCGCTTTTCAGGTTAAAGGAGGCTTGGAAGCGGGTCGCCAATTTTTAAATAAGATTAAACTTTGTTCATTATCTGCAAACTTAGGAGATACAAGAACTATTGTAACACATCCGGCATCTACCACACATAGTAAACTGTCTAAAGAAGATCGGTTAGAAGTTGGAATTACAGACGGATTGGTTCGGGTTTCAGTTGGGTTGGAGCATGTAGAAGATATTATTAATGATTTAAATCAAGCCTTAGCATAATGGCGAATATTAATAAAGAAATACAGAAAAGAATATTGGTTTTAGATGGGGCCATGGGTACCATGCTGCAACAATATCAATTTTCTGAAGAAGATTTTAGAGGAGAACGGTTTAAGGATTTTCAAATTCCCTTACAAGGGAATAATGACTTGTTATCTATTACGCAACCAGAAGCGATTAAAGAAGTACATCGGAAATATTTTGATGCCGGCGCAGATATTATTGAGACGAATACCTTTTCTGGAACTACCATAGCAATGGCAGATTATAAACTAGAAAACTTGGTATATGAATTGAATTATGAGTCGGCAAAACTAGCTAAAGAAGTAGCTGAAGAATACACAAAAAAGACGCCAGATCAACCTAGATTCGTAGCAGGTTCTATTGGCCCGACAAACAGAACGGCCAGTTTATCTCCAGATGTAAACAGGCCAGAATATAGAGCCGTGACCTTTGAAGAATTGAGGAAAGCTTATAAAGAGCAAGTTGAGGCGCTTATTGATGGCGGTGTTGATCTTTTGCTGGTAGAAACTATTTTTGACACACTGAATGCGAAAGCAGCATTGTTTGCTATAGAGGAGGTAAAAGAAGAACAAAATATTGATATTCCGATCATGGTATCGGGAACGATAACAGACGCTTCGGGAAGAACCTTGTCCGGACAAACGGTGGAAGCTTTTCTAGCATCGGTTTCTCACATTTCGTTGTTATCGGTAGGCTTTAACTGTGCTTTAGGAGCTGAGCAATTACAACCTTACTTAAAAAGATTGTCGAGAGCTACTTCCTTTTATACTTCCGCGCATCCGAATGCAGGATTACCTAATGCTTTTGGAGAATATGACCAATCGCCGGAAGAAATGGGGCAGTTAATAGAGAATTACTTACAAGATGGACTGATCAATATTATTGGAGGTTGTTGCGGAACAAGTCCTGCGCATATCCGAGCCATAGCTCAAGCTGCATCGAAGTATGAACCTAGAAAAACGGAGGTATAAGCTATGAGTAAGTATTTAACACTTTCTGGTTTAGAACCTTTGATTATTACACCCGAAAGCAATTTCGTTAATGTAGGTGAACGAACAAATGTGACAGGTTCTCGTAAGTTCTTGCGTTTGATTAAGGAAGAAAAATACGACGAGGCGTTAACGGTTGCGAGAGATCAAGTAGAAGGAGGTGCACAGATTCTGGATGTGAACATGGATGAAGGAATGTTAGACGGAGTGTATGCGATGACTACCTTTCTGAATTTAATAGCTTCCGAACCAGACATTGCGCGAATACCCATTATGATAGATAGTTCAAAGTGGGAGATTATTGAGGCCGGACTGCAAGTAGCACAAGGTAAATGTGTGGTGAATTCTATCAGCCTTAAAGAAGGAGAAGAAACATTTATCAGGCAAGCAAAACTGGTAAAAAGATATGGAGCCGCTATCATTGTCATGGCTTTTGATGAAGTTGGACAGGCAGATAATTACCAACGACGTATAGATATTTGTAAAAGATCCTATGATATTTTAGTGGATATAGTTGGTTTTTCTCCAGAGGATATCATCTTTGATCCAAATATATTTCCAGTAGCAACAGGAATGGAAGAGCATCGTAAAAATGCACTGGATTTCTTTAATGCTACTAAATGGATTCGAGAGAATTTACCCTATGCAAACGTTTCAGGAGGAGTTAGTAATGTATCTTTTTCTTTTAGAGGAAATAATACAGTGAGAGAAGCAATGCATTCTGCATTCTTATATCATGCCATTAAAAATGGAATGAACATGGGAATTGTAAATCCGACAATGTTGGAAATCTACGACGACATTACTCCAGATCTATTAGAGCGTGTTGAAGATGTATTGTTGGATAGAAGAGATGATGCTACAGAACGCCTGTTAGATTTTGCGGAAACGGTAAAAGGAAATAAAAAAGAGAGCGAAGAAAAAGTTCTTGAATGGAGGAATACGGCATTACAAGAAAGAATAACACATAGCTTGGTAAAAGGAATAGACGCCTTTATTGTTGAAGATGTGGAGGCGGCTAGACAAGAATCAAGCAAACCCATAGAAGTAATTGAAGGTCATTTGATGATTGGAATGAATGTGGTGGGCGATTTGTTTGGAAGCGGAAAAATGTTCTTACCTCAAGTAGTGAAATCTGCAAGGGTTATGAAGAAAGCAGTGGCTTATTTGCAGCCATTTATAGAAGCAGAGAAAGACGGTAAGGTAGAAAGTGCGGGTAAAATATTAATGGCTACTGTAAAGGGAGATGTACATGATATTGGCAAAAATATTGTGAGCGTAGTTCTAGGGTGTAACAATTATGAGATTGTAGATCTTGGAGTGATGGTGCCACCAGAAAAGATTATTGAAGCTGCTAAGAAGGAAAACGTAGACGTTATTGGATTAAGTGGATTAATTACTCCATCTCTAGACGAAATGGTATACTTATCTAAAGAAATGGAGAAGAATGATTTCTCAGTTCCTTTGTTGATAGGAGGAGCAACGACATCTAAGGCACACACCTCAGTAAAAATTGCGCCACATTATTCCAATGCGGTTGTTCATGTAAATGATGCGTCCAGAGCGGTTACTGTAGTGGGGAATCTATTAAAGAAGGATAATGCAATCTATAAAAATCAGATTAGGGAAGAGTACAATCTGTTTAGAGAGAAGTTTTTAAACAGATCGAAGAGCAAAGAATATATCAACATAGCAGAAGCTAGAAAGCGAAAGTTTCAAATAGATTGGAAAACTGCTGAAATCAAAACTCCGCATCAACTAGGAGTTCAAGAAGTACAAGATTTTGACATTACAAAGCTGGAAGAATATATAGATTGGAGTCCGTTTTTTAGATCTTGGGATTTGCATGGGAAATACCCTAATATTCTAACAGACAAAGTTGTTGGAGAGCAAGCATCTGAATTATTTGAAGATGCAAAAAAACTATTGAATGAAATTTTCGAAAAGAAATTGTTGAAAGCAAAGGCAGTCTTCGGATTGTTTCCAGCAAATACTGTTGATGACGACGATATAGAAGTGAGACATAATGATACTAGTTATCAATTTATCACTTTGCGTCAACAACTTAAAAAACGAGAGGGAATTCCATCACATGCATTAGCCGATTTTATTGCGCCAAAAGAAAGTAATCTTCAAGATTATATCGGGACCTTTTGTGTAACCACTGGTTTTGGAACTAAGGAATTAGCAGATAAGTTTGAAGCGAATAATGACGATTATAATGCAATTATGATCAAGGCCCTAGCCGATCGTTTAGCCGAAGCCTATGCTGAATATTTACATAAAGAAGTAAGAACACAACATTGGGGATATGCATCAACAGAAGATTTGTCAAATGAAGAATTAATTAAAGAAAGCTATAGCGGAATTAGACCTGCACCAGGATATCCAGCCTGTCCAGACCATCTTGAGAAGGTCACTATTTGGGAATTGTTAGATGTAGAGAAAAGAATAGGTGTACAACTAACTGAAAGCTTGGCCATGTGGCCAGCGGCTAGCGTTTCTGGCTATTATTTTGGGAACAAAGAAGCGAAATACTTTGGACTCGGAAAAATTACGCAAGATCAAGTTAGAGACTATGCAAAAAGAAGAAATATAACATTGGAAGAAGCTACAAAATGGCTAAATCCAAACATAACAGATTAGTATGAAAGTAACCGAACATATTGCAAATGCAAAAGAAAAAACATTGTTCTCATTTGAGATTTTACCACCTTTAAAAGGACAACATATTCAATCTACTTTTGACAATATAGATCCGTTGATTGAATTTGATCCACCTTTTATAGACGTTACCTATCATAGAGAGGAATATACATACAAGGAGCTGGAGAACGGTTTATTAAAGAAACAAGTAGTAAAGAAAAGACCTGGAACCGTTGGGATTTGTGCAGCTATTCAGAATAAGTATGGAGTAGATGCCATACCGCATATTCTATGTGGAGGTTTTACAAAAGAAGACACCGAGAATTTCTTGATAGACCTAGATTTTCTGAATATAGATAATGTGATGGCGTTGAGAGGAGATGCAGTAAAGAGTGAAAGTTATTTTAAACCTGAAAAAGAAGGACATGCGTTTGCTAGTGAATTGGTTTCTCAAATTCAAGACTTGAATAAAGGGATGTACTTAGATGAAGATTTGTTAAACACATCCCGAACAAATTTTTGTATAGGTGTAGGAGCATATCCAGAAAAGCATATGGAAGCGCCAAGTTTGGATTCGGACATTCATTTTTTAAAAAAGAAGATAAAAAAAGGAGCAGATTATATAGTGACGCAAATGTTCTTTGACAATCAGAAATACTTTGCTTTTGTGGAGAAATGCAGAGAAGAAGGGATTACAGTGCCCATCATTCCAGGGTTAAAACCTATAGCAACGAAGAAGCAATTAAATCTGATTCCACATCGTTTTCATGTCGATTTACCTGACGATTTAATTATGAGCGTGGTAAAGTGTAAAGACAATAAGGAGGTGAGACAAGTAGGAATTGAATGGTGTATCGAACAAAGTAAGGAATTGGTAAAAGCTGGTGTTCCTATTTTGCACTATTATTCGATGGGAAAATCTTCTAATATTTATGAGATTGCGAGTAAGGTATTTTAAATAAAAAAGACAGAAAAGAAGATATCTAAATGATGTCTCAAAAAGAATAGGTCAATTGAAAAATTGATTTTAAAAATCTGAAGCAGCAATGCTCAGTAAAAGTTCAATAACTTATTGAAATGTTATCAAGAAAGGTGGAGGGATTAGACCCGATGAAACCTTAGCAACCCTTAGCTCTCCTGTTTAAGAACACGATCTAAGAAGGTGCTAAATTCTACCAGAATCTGAAAATTGTGCTGAATCCAATTCAGTACAAATCCAGAAATTACGGATAGATAACCAAACGAATTTACATACCGTAAATCGAATTTTCTTATAACATTTTTCTAGTAAGTGTACCTTAAAAAGGTACGTTTTGACTTTTGAATTAATTATGTATTAACTCAAAAAAATAGAAAAATGAGTACACAAAAATTTTCAACAAATGCGTTACACGCAGGATACGATGTATCGCAAAATGGAGGAACGAGAGCCGTTCCTATTTATCAATCAACAGCATATGTGTTCAATGATTCGGATCACGCAGCTAATTTGTTTTCTCTAGCAGAAACAGGAAATATTTACACACGGATCAATAACCCTACAACAGATGTTTTAGAACAGCGATTAGCAACTTTGGAGGGCGGTATTGCAGCCGTAGCAACAGCTTCAGGGGCTTCGGCAGTAGCGACAACGCTACTTACCTTACTAAAAGCGGGCGACCATATCGTAGCCTCCAACAGCTTGTATGGAGGAACCTATAACCTTTTAAAAGTAACACTGCCAAGACATGGGGTAACGACCACTTTTGTAGACCCGTCAGATGAAGATGCA
>Ga0316204_10001837_pt1 | contig 53397 bp, 57 predicted proteins | sample 6monrhotite_MG_2_FD_205661 | JGI IMG/M metagenome (GOLD analysis project Ga0316204, IMG submission 205661) | Microbial mat bacterial communities from mineral coupon in-situ incubated in ocean water Damariscotta River, Maine, United States -... | ecosystem: Environmental > Aquatic > Marine >... | reverse complement strand
CAGGTTTCCAAAGCGGTTTCTAACTTGGATATAGTCACTTCTGATTTGCAATCTGCAGTGATGAAAACACGTATGCAACCGATCAAAAAAGTATTTGGTCGATTCCCTCGCGTTGTACGAGACCTGGCGCGTAGCTTGAAAAAAGAAATCAATCTTGAAATGGTTGGTGAGGAAACAGATCTTGATAAAAATCTGGTTGAAGCGCTAGCCGACCCATTAGTACATTTAGTTAGAAATTCTGTAGACCATGGCATAGAAATGCCCGATGTCAGACACAAGTTAGGTAAACCTAAGGCAGGTTCAGTTATTCTTTCAGCCGCTCAGGAAGGTGATCACATTCTGTTAGTTATTTCTGATGATGGCGCTGGTATGGATCCAGAGGTATTACGAGCTAAAGCTGTTGAAAAAGGTTTGATGGATACCGATAGCGCCGCTCGCCTAGAAGATAAAGAATGTTATGACTTGATATTTCACCCCGGTTTCTCAACAAAAGCTGAGATTTCAGATGTTTCAGGTCGTGGAGTTGGGATGGACGTGGTAAAGACACGTATTTCGCAACTAAATGGTTCAATTGAAATTGATTCAACAAAGGGTAAAGGTACAGTTCTTAGTATTAAATTACCATTAACGCTAGCTATATTGCCTACATTAATGGTTAAAGTAGGGGCAAGAAATTTTGCATTACCATTAACCAGCGTTAATGAAATATTCCATCTTGAGTCATTTAAAACGAATGTTGTAGATGGGCAGCTAACTGTTATGGTTAGAGATAAAGCGATGCCATTATTCTATCTGACCAAATGGCTGGTTACAGGCATGGATGACGATGCCTCAAGTGAGAATATTGAAGAGCAGGTAGTCGTTACGCATTTAGGTAATCAAAGAATTGGGTTTGTTGTATCGCAGGTAGTAGGTCAGGAAGAAGTGGTCATTAAACCACTCGGCCATTTATTACATGGACTGGATGGCTTTGCTGGCGCGACAATTACAGGCGATGGGCGTATCGCACTGATTCTTGATGTGCCAAGTTTAATGCGAGCCCATGTCCGATAACAGGATGGAAGTGAATGACAATAAAGGTACTTGTTGTAGACGATTCGGGTTTTTTTCGGCGTCGTGTAATAGAGATGCTGAATGGAGACGCGCGGATTGAAGTAGTCGGACAGGCTGCGGATGGCCGTGAGGCCATCAGAAAAACACAAGAACTAAAACCCGATGTTATTACCATGGACATTGAAATGCCGGTTATGGATGGCATTACTGCCGTGCGACGTATTATGGCTATACAGCCAACTCCTATCTTGATGTTTTCATCTTTAACACATGAGGGAGCGCAATCGACGTTTAGTGCGCTAGAAGCAGGCGCGGTAGATTATTTACCCAAAAACTTTCATGAGTTATCAAGCAAGCCTGAAGAGATTACACGAATACTCTGTTCACGTGTTCATTCAATTGGGACTCAAGGTTCACCAAGGAAGATCCAGTCAACATCTTCATCTGGTAAAGCCCCAGCTAGAAAACCTATATTAGCACCCTCGCCAACATCAGCTCGTAATATAGCACCTTCAGCATCTACTGCTAAAGGTAACTACAAATTATTGGCAATTGGTTCATCGACTGGTGGGCCAGTAGCATTACAAGAAGTCTTAACAAAATTACCAGGTGATTTTTCACTCCCAATTGTTTTGGTGCAGCATATGCCAGGCTCATTTACTGAAGCATTTGCAAATAGATTAAATCAAATGAGTGAAATTGAAATTCGAGAAGCAAAAGATGGCGACCAACTAAAACCTGGTTTAGCTTTGCTTGCGCCAGGTGGCAAGCAAATGTTAATTGAGGGGCGCGGTAATGTAATGCGCATACGTATTCAAGAAAGTGAAGAGGGTCAAAATTATAAACCTTGTGTTGATCTTACATTTAGTTCGATTGCTAAAGTAATGCCGGCAAATACGTTGGCCATAATATTAACAGGTATGGGTGCAGACGGACGAGAAGGATGCAAGCTTCTAAATCAAGGTGGGTCAACTATCTGGGCGCAGGATAAAGAAACCAGTGTTATTTACGGAATGCCAATGGCGGTTGCTGAAGCAGGTATTACAGAAAAGATTTTACCGTTGTCTGACGTCAGCACTCAGATCGTGAATAATGTTTAAGTCATTTGACACATTAACCGTATTTGGACTCATCGTTGCATTAGTTGCTATTTTGGGTGGTAATTTACTAGAAGGTGGCAAAACGCAAACGCTTGTGCAATTAACGGCATTAGTGATTGTGTTGGGCGGTACCCTAGGGGCCATAATGGTTCAAACACAGCGACCAACTTTCTTACGTGCAATGCGCATGTTGGTTTGGGTGTTCAAGCCACCAGTGATTGATTATGAAAGCACAATAAATAAAATTGTCAATTGGAGTCGCACTGCACGTAAAGATGGTTTGTTAGGTTTGGAAGTGATAGCCGATAACGAAAAAGATGATTTCTCACGCAAAGCATTGCAATTATTGGTTGATGGTAGTGAGCCCAAAGTGATTCGTAACATATTAGTAGTTGATATAAATAGTCATGAAGAAACCGAATTGAATGCAGCAAAAGTATATGAAGCAATGGGAGGATACGCACCAACAATAGGTATTATTGGTGCAGTTATGGGCTTGATACATGTTATGAATAACCTAGCAGATCCGGATGCACTAGGGGCAGGTATTGCTGTTGCATTTGTTGCTACTATTTATGGTGTTGGGCTTGCGAATCTTTTGTTTTTGCCTGTTGCCAGTAAATTAAAATCATTAATCAATGTTGAAATACGTTTTTATGAAATGGTTGTTGATGGTGTTAGTTCAATTGCGGAGGGTGAAAATCCACGCAATATAGAAATAAAATTACAGGGGTATTTGCGCTAAATACAAAGCAAAGATATGTAAAAATGATAGGTAGAAAAAAACAGGTAGAAGAAGACATTCATAGAGACAGGTGGATGGTTTCGTACGCAGATTTTGTAACGCTATTATTTGCATTTTTCGTTGTCATGTATTCTGTATCTTCTGTTAATGAAGGGAAATTCCGTGTTTTATCTGATTCATTATTGACGGCATTCAGTGTTGAAGGCCGTACACTTGAGCCTATACAAGTTGGCGAGTTGCGTCGTGGAACAGGCCCTGAAGCCGTGCAAGTTATCAAGCGCTCTGAGATTGCTGATCGAGTTGGTTTTCCAGCCAGTGCGGCAATGAAACGTGTAGGTGAGATTGAAGACGCTGGCGATAAGCCCATGAAAGTATTATTCGAAGGGTTGCGTGCTTCTGTAGCTACGCTTTCTGATAGAGATTTAGTCAAAGTGCATAATAACGATTTTGGTGTAGAAATAGAAATTAGCACTAGTGTATTATTTAAAAGTGGTGGCACCGTTCTAGAGGAACAGTCAACACCCGTGCTAAGAAGATTGGCAAGTGTACTTAAACCCTTCCCACACGACATTAATGTTCAGGGTTATACTGACAATATTCCAATTCAAGGCAATGCTTTTCCTTCTAATTGGGAGCTTTCTGCTGCCCGTGCTGCCAGCGTTGTTCAACTGTTTGCAAGATTAGGTATTCAAGAAAACAGATTATCAGCAACAGGCTTTGGTGAATTTAGACCGATAGCTGATAACGCTACAAGGGAAGGGCGCAGTAAAAATAGACGCGTTATTATTTTTGTTCCTTCTTATAAAGATAAGCAATCGGTTATTGATGCAGTAAATCGTTTAGGCTCTGAGCTTGATCGTGGGATCGTTATGGACAGGTCTGTTACAGGAAATAAAAGAGAAGAATTTAAAACAATTATAAACGAACCTGCGCCAGAAATTATTCAAGAGCCTGTTAATGAGTCTCGATTTTTCAATCCGGCGCCTGTAGCAGAGGTTAGACAAGCTGAAGCAGATAATGAAGTAAATCTTGCGCCAGTATCAGTAAGCCCCACAGGGTCACAGAAACCTATAGGTGCATCTGATGATATTCGTCATATAGCACGTGAGCCGATTGAAGGTGCATCTCAAAGTTTGTTGGAGCAGCGCCGATGAAAATCTGGAGCGTGGCTAATCAAAAAGGTGGAGTAGGTAAAACTACAACTGCTGTGTCTTTGGCAGGTTTGTGTGTATTACATGGTGCCAAGGTTTTATTGGTTGATATGGATCCACATGGATCACTGACATCTTATTTTGGATATGATCCTGAAACAATACAGCCTAGTTTGTATGATGTTTTTCAAGCTGAGAAAATGGATCCTGGATTTACGCAGTCACTGATTCGTCCAACAACACTGAGTAATCTTAATTTATTACCTGCGTCTACAGCAATTGCCACATTGGACAAACAGCTTGGTGCAAAAAGTGGCATGGGGTTGGCTATTGTCAATGCGCTTAAGCACATAGAGCAAGATTACGATCATGTGTTTATAGATTGCCCACCAATGTTAGGAGTATTGATGGTGAATGCCTTAGCTGCTTGTGATCAATTGGTAATTCCTGTGCAAACAGAGTTCCTTGCTATGAAAGGTCTTGATCGTATGTTGAATACACTGCATATGATAGAAAGAGCCAAGTCTATTCATATCAATTATACAATTGTTCCAACGATGTTTGATAAACGTACAAGGGCATCATTAGAAAGCTTACAATATTTACGCGATAATTATGGAGAGCACTTATGGACGGGTGTGATTCCAATTGATACGCGATTTCGAGAATCGAGTAAAGAAGGTAAGCCTATTAGTCACTTTAGAGTGAGTACACGTGGTGCACGTGCCTATTCATCATTACTGGATTTGTTACTACAAGGAAAAGATACTAATAAACAGGTTGCAGCATTATGAGTCGTGATTCCAATACAAAATTAATGGCACAGCAAACAGCTGTTATGGCTTATTTAGAAGATTTATTAAATGAAATTCCGGAAACTAACGAAATTGAAGTTTATGATAACGTTGTTGAGGTTTTTTCAAAGCAAAAAATAATTAAACCTAAATCTGATATCAGCATTGAACCTGCGATCAGTCATGAGCCTGCAAAACCGAATACAGAGATCATCGCCGATGATGTTGAACAGGCACTTAATACGCAAGAAACACAAAGCAAAATTGAACAAAAAACAGAAAATGTTAAGACAACAGGAACTCATAAAGAGGCAATAGAGTCGGAAGATGATAAGCAAGCTGCAGAGCTACACGTACCCGAATGGGCAGAACAAGAGTTTCAGTGCTTATTGTTTCATGTAACTGGAATTACACTGGCTGTACCTTTGGTGAAATTGAATGGCGTTATTCCATGGAGCGAAGACATTACGCCAATGCCCGGGCATTCTCCTGCTTTTCTAGGAATACTCAGGCATCTGCAAAAAAACGTCCAGGTTATGGATGCTGCAGAAGTTATTTTGCCAGACAATCAGCGTCAGGAAGTTTCACCTGTGGCGGAACGTGTGAATAAGATTATCTTAATGGATGAAGGAAAATGGGGATTGGCCTGTGATGATATCGGTGAGGTGATAACGCTTAAAAATACAGATGTGCGTTGGCGCACCTCAGAAGGAAGACGAGCGTGGTTAGCGGGCACTGTATCTGATCGTCTTTGTGCTTTGCTTGATACTGATTCGCTATCAAAAATGCTGGCTGAAGGTGAAAAAAGCTAAACTTTTTCGATTTCCAGTCGAGAGAGTAAGTGTAGAGCGGGTATTGTCATGAAAAGCATCAGTTATTCTGATTTGTGGCACGAAAACTGCAATCTGTTATTCAAGTAATGCAATATGACCAAATTTTGACAATTTAGGGACATATTTAAAGACATAAAGGTGGATAGACTAATGAGTCAAGCTGTAGAAAGTGGATTTGATGATGTAATACAATGGGTTACATTCAAGCTGGATAATGAGATCTATGGCATACGCGTAATGCAGGTGCAGGAGGTACTTCGAGTATCGGAAATAGCCCCTGTTCCAGGTGCACCGTCTTACGTTATGGGGATTATTAATCTGCGAGGTAATGTTGTTACTGTTATCAACACGCGAAGCCGTTTTGGCTTGTCGTTAACTGATAATGATGATGATACGCGTATTGTTATTTTGGAATCAGATGACAATGTTGTCGGCATTTTGGTTGATAGTGTTGCTGAGGTTGTTGATCTTAAACGCGATCAAATTGAAACATCACCAAATGTTGGTAATGATGAAAGCTCCAAGTACATAGAAGGTGTTGCTACATTAGAAGGTGAATTGTTAATTTTGATTGATATCAATAAATTATTAACTGAAGAAGAATGGTCGGAGTTGGATGGTATTTAATATTCCAAAGGCATTATGGATGATATTCCTAATATAACTCCTGTTAAACCACTTTGGCCTAAAAGGCCGAATGAAGATAGTAAAAAGCATCCACCAAATGATGATGAAGATGCGAAGAAAGAAAAAAATAAAAGCAGTAATCAGCCCGGCCCTCATGACCCTGATTATGATGGTCAGATAGATGAATATGTTTAGAGGACTCAGAGATGTTTGAAAATTTAGTTATCCCTGGTTTATATATAACGATGCTTATCATGTTAGCACTGTTCGTAATTGATCAAGTCAGGTTGACACGTCTGCGACGAAAACTAGCTGTTCAAACAGATTTAATTGAGGCGATTAAAAATGATGTGCGCGCTCTGTTTTCAGGTTCCGTAGGTGAAGATAATCGTATATATAAATTAGAGCAACGTACTCGCCGTATGAAAGAAAGACAAGAGCAACTTGAGAATAGTAATTATGCTGACCGCCCATATGAGCAAGCTATTAGGATGGTACAAAAAGGAACCAACGTAGAAGACCTGATGTCTGTATGTCATTTAAGTAAAGGTGAAGCAGATTTAATAATTATGATGCACGGTGAAAGCAAGCAGCAGAATGATGAACAAGGATCGTACCATTAATATGATTAATTCATACCTGAAGGTAAGAAGTTAAATATTTTGTAGTAAAGAAGCGCCAACAAGCAAGTAATTTTTAGGGGCCTTAAGGCCCCTTCTTTTTTTCTGTTAATAATGATTGTGAATGAACATCTTTTTTTTGTGTACCTTGAGGTATAGGTGAAACACGTTCAGCCATAAGGTAAGAGAATGCAATAACGCGAGCAATGGTCAGATATAGGGTTCGTGGTATTTCTTCACCCAGATCAATCTGCGACAGTACCTGTGCGAGTAGTAAATCCTCATGTAATGGAATATCATTTTCTTCAGCAATTTGTTTAATCTGACGTGCTATTTCGTGTTCACCTTTTGCGGTAACTTTAGGTGCATTTTTACCATCATACTGTAGCGCTATGGCAATATCAGCCTGATCTGTATTGTTCTTTTTCATGCTCTTTCATCTAGAATATTATTGATTAGTTCATGGGTAAATGAGGCTGGCGGACTGCCCTCAATGCAGCATAGTTGTTTTACAATCAGCCCGGCATCTTCAAGATCATTTTGTAGTTCTTGAAGATGCTTCTGGAATAACTTTACTGTTTGTTTTTGCTCTGACCAAAAAGTAATAGATGTTGATTTTTGATGAATAGTTATATTGCTATAAACTTGACCTAAGCTTGTAATATTGAAAGATACTTGAATAGTCCAGCCGTTGTTTTCATTGTCAGATTCATCTTCGTTATTATTTTCATGTTGGATTTTGAATTGGAAAAGATCGATATCATTATTATGTCGAACAGGAATCTCAAAAACCCAGGAGGGCTTTTGATCAGGCTCTACGTTGTGATGAGTCAGTTGATTCAGTTGTATGCGAGCAAGTGATGACTCTGCATCTTTAAGAAAAAATGACAATATTTTTGATAGATTATCTAATCTCGAAAAACGCGCAGAAGGTTTTGAAATTTCGAAATTAAAATCAGCCTTAAAAGGTATGTGGCTTGCGTACATAAGTGATGTGGGTGTATTTTTTGCTGCTATGAGTTCAGGCGTTAACTGTTGTAAAATCAGATTCATTGGCATCGTTCGGATAATGGAAGGGTATACAGGTATATTACCGGCACTGGCGGACTGAGCTGATACAGCGCTTTGTATTACAGCGGAGGGCGATGAAGGCGAAAAATTTGCAGGTAAAAAGAAACGATTAATGGGTTGGGCTGGACTTTGCTGATTATTAATCCCCGTAGATACTTGTGATGCCAATGCTTGTTCAGGAGTGAAAGTACGTATCAAACTACCAGTTGTAACTTGCGTGAAATTCTGTCGAATAAATAAATAATCAGGCTTTGTTGCTGATGATAATAACGAACGACTTTCAAGTGGGCTAGTAGTAGGTACTGTTGTCTTATCTAAAATTGCTGAGGCTGCTTGAGCTGCTTTTTGAATGGCGGCTTGACTCGATGTATTTAGCAAATTTTGGACTGATGACTGAATACTTGCTTGAAGAGCAGGTCGAAGTATTGGTGGATTGCTTTCACTTGTTTGTGTGGTATTAACTGGCGAATTTGAGAGGGGTATCTGCTGCTGTAAAGCGCGATATAGGCGTAGTAAATTAGCTTTAAAATCCTGGTTAAAGGCAGTGCTTACAGTTTGCTGTGCCAGTTTAGCTTCTAGAAACAGACCAGAATTATTAATCGCATTTTTGACACCATTTGCTGACCTCAAAGCATTTAGATCAGGTAAGGATTGATATAGTCGTTTTATAACTGATTGGATTTGTTCTGGGAAACGAGTTAGTTGATTTTTTGATAAACCTTCTACCAAATTGCTAAGCAGTTGAGCATGGTTTTGCTGTTTGGGTAGAACAGTACGGATTGCCGCTTCAATCTGATTTTGTATTTTATTTTCTGCTATGAGCTGTAAGACGGGCTTATCACCAAGTTTTATCACCTCAAGTGTCAGTTTTTGACCAATTTCTAGGTTAGCTTTAACCTGGGCAGTCAATAATGTGGCGCCAATACGTAAGTTGACCAGACCATCTACTACATTTGAAACAACATTTGCCTGCACAATCTGCCCTGGTTTCCAGTTTAGGTTACTATCAGACGATTTAGTGATCGATATGGCCTGAAAAATGTTGTGATTTGATGGTATTTGCATTGATTTTTTGGATACTTAATTTGAATCAGGGAAAACTATCATGGTGATGCCATTAGTTAGATTATATACCTTATTATCGGCATAAAATCTGCATAATTAAATGTTATAGTGGAATTCTTTAGTTAGCGTAATAATACGGTGTATGCTATTAAAAATGATAGAGAAAATAATCATCCAATATGTGTTATTTCTTATTGCTTGCAAGACTTTAGGTATATCTGATGGATAATAGTCAATATAATGATTATCTTTGGTATACACGCGATAAGCAGGGCATAAAAGGCCCTTTCACTATTGGTATGATGCATCGTTTTATCTTGATAGGTCGGCTGCAGCTAAAATCTGAAGTGAGTCGCGACAAACGTGATTGGCTTATAGTTAGAAATGTATCCATTCTTATCCCTGAAGAAATGCAGCATATACGAACAGATGAAGACCAGGAGCGTCTACTTCAGGCGCAATTGCGTGAAGATGAGCGATCAAAAGACCGGCGCCGTGAGAAGCTGGGTGAGTTTCAAGGCCGTCGAAATAAAACGGACCGTCGGCAACCTGAGGGTGTCATCTCAAAAGCCTATCGTAGAACAAGAAGTCATGTTACAAATGAAACACTAACAGATGAAAGAAATATTTTACCGAGCCTATTTATTGTTAGTGTAATTGTATGTTTATTGATTACCGGTATCTATGTTTACCTAGAAAGTGATCAAAGTGCATATAAACAAGCAGATTGCACCATCCCTGCAAAATCGGGTGTAAACTGGAGTCATTGCCAAATGGAAGGTAAGGCACTCATTGGTGCAATGCTGGAAAGAGCTACGATACGGAATGCCAATTTAACAGGTGCAAATCTAAGTAGTATCAAACTTGCACAAGCTGATTTGAGTTATGCCAATTTAAGCATTGTTTCTCTTGCGAATGCAGATCTGAAAAAAGCAATATTGAAAGGCGTTAACCTGCGTGGTGCAGATTTAAGTAATGCAATTTTTAGAGGTGCCGATTTATCTTACGCAGATCTTCGTGGGGCACAAATAAAAGGGGCAGACTTTTCAGGTGTTATCTTATCTAAAGCAATTTGGGTTGACGGTTCTCAATGTAAAGTTGGGGCAGTTTCTGTTTGTACAAAATAATGCAGGGCTAGAAGAGCTTAATAGTCGATATTAAATTGATTATTTTCTTTAATTGAGTGTTTTTGTGACTTTCTTCTTCATAAAAGTATACAAACGTCCGATGTATAGGTATTAGATATGCATAGAGAGTAATGCAAATGGCAGATGTGCAGGGTTTAGTCAATAAGATTCAGGAAGATTACAAATCAGGTAAACTGAAGGTTCCTAGTTTGCCTGAAGTCGCCATTAAAATTAATAAATATGTTGGCGACCCGAATGCGAACACAGCTAGTATGGCGAGAATTATTCAGCTAGATCCGGCACTCACAGCTAAATTAATTCAGGCCGCTAATAGTGCGATATATTCAGGAAATGGACAGGTGCAGGATTGTCGAACTGCGATTGCGCGGCTTGGAATGACAACTACACGAAATATGGTTATGAGTTTTGCGCTAGGGCAAAGTTTTCAGGTTGGATCTGCAATTGTTCGAGATGTGGCAAGAAACGTATGGCAAAAAAGTAGCGACGTAGCTGCAATAAGTTATGTGCTTGCACGAGTGACAATGGGGATGGTTCCTGATAAAGCATTGCTTGCAGGTCTGGTTCATAATATAGGTGCTATTCCTATTTTGCATTATGTTGCAGAAGATCCTGAGATCAGAAAAAATCGAGCATTAATCTATGATCTTGTAAATAGGTTATCTGCGAGATTAGGTAGTCTTGTTTTACGTCAGTGGTCTTTTGATGAAGAATTAATTGGTATCCCGCAACATATTTCTGATATTGATTATCAGCCAGAAGAAAAAGTAAATTATGTTGATATCGTTATTGTTGCCTATGTGCATAGTCAGTTTGGCAAAGAAGGCCAAGATGGACCAAAATTACATGAAGTGGCATCATTTAAAAAATTGCCACTATTTCAGATTGGCCCTGATGCCAGTATAGAACTTTTATATACCGCAAAAGAAGAAATTAACACATTAACAAAAATGCTGACATCTGTCGTATAAAAAACTCAGTACCTAGTATTGATTGTCTAGTTCAGCAACCCAGAGTAAGTTAAACTTTGATTTCGTATACTTAATCTTAAATGAAGGTAAAAAATGAGTTTAAATGCACGTATAGGTATTGTTACCGTTTCAGACCGTGCCAGTCGTGGCGAATATGAAGATTTAGGTGGCCCGGCTATTCATGAATGGATAGATAATGCATTAACGTCTGATTGGGAAGCGGTTACACATGTTATTCCTGATGAACAAGAAATTGTTGAGCGAACGCTTAAAGAATTATGTGATGATGAATCTTGTTGTTTAGTCGTGACAACAGGTGGAACAGGGCCTGCTAAGCGAGATATCACGCCAGAGGCTACCGAGGCTGTTGCAGATAAAATCATGGACGGCTTTGGCGAGTTAATGCGCTCTGTTTCTCTAAAGTTTGTACCGACTGCAATTTTATCGCGTCAAATAGCTGTTATCAGAGGTAATTCGTTAATTGTTAACTTACCTGGCAAGCCGTCTGCCATTGCGGACTGTTTAAATGCGGTTTTCCCGGCAATTCCTTATTGTATTGATCTGATAGAAGGGCCATTTCTTGAATCGAATGAAGACTTTATCAAGGTTTTTCGTCCCAAGCCGAAATAAAGGTAATACATTCCGATTTGAGAAGTGATGATGGCATTAGAATCTAACCAGTTGAGAGTGGGGGCTTGTTATAGTAACGGCGAATTTGGCAAAAAATGGATTGTATGGCAAATTTCAGAAGTTTTTACCGATGACGTAAATATTAACATGGTGCGTTATCGTATTCTTGTTGGTAATAATCGTCGAAAGTATGCAGTACTAAGTGAAGAAGAATTTATGAATAAAATGCGATACGAAGTTGAATTAATGGAAAGTACTTGGCAAAGAGTTGTTTAACTCATAAAAAATGAAAAAAAATATTACTTACCTTATTATTGTTAACCTATTCGTAGCTTGTTTGTTGGTGTGGATAGGTTTTGATCGTATTCGAGATTTTAAGTCTTATCATGATGCTATTGCCAAAGAATCAACGCTTTCTGCTTCCTCATTGGTAGAAGGCTTTATCGCTGAAAGAAACCGACAGGTCACCTTATTTGCTCGTAATAATATTCAATTAATAAAAGACTTTATTCTTACACCTTCTGCCGATGGTTCATACCTTAAATTACAAAGACAGATATTATCTTATTTCCCAAATTATTTTGCATTCAATGTGGTCGATAAATCGGGTGAGCTTGCGCGTGATGATTTCGATGGGTTCATTGGTGAACTTTGTGTTTCGGATTTACTTGACTTCAGAAAGAGAGGGAGTCACCTGGCAAGGATACATCCAAATGACATAGCTTATCATTTTGATGTGTTAGCCCCTTTGGCAGCAGAGCTGGATCAGGCAGTTTTGCTAATTAGTTTTCATGCTAATGTGATGGGTAAGCTGTTGAAAAGTTCTGAAACAGCCGAACATCAACTTATGTTAATTTATCAAGGCGCATCAAATCTAATAGAAGTGACAGCCGATGGATCCAGAATAAACTGGGAAAGAGATGACTATAGATTGTCAAAGGAAGAAAAGTCTCGAATTTTGTATGAACATCCCGTTGCGGGTACGGTCTGGACGGTAGTTGATTTTCATACGCCAGAATTATTTAGCGGGTTTATAAAGATAGTTGTTAGTGAGTCACTAGTCATCATGGTGATATTTATTTTTATTACACTAATGATGTTTATACAAATCAACCGGGAAGAAAAATTACGCAAGCAAGCAGAGCGATATAAAGATGATTTTCTTTCTGTCGTAAGTCATGAATTAAGAACTCCAATTACATCTATTAAAGGGTCGTTGGGCTTGATTAACAACGGTGTAACAGGTGATCTTAGTCCTGAGGTTGAGCAATTGCTTAAAATTGCCAAAAATAATAGTGAACGTCTTGCGTTATTGATTGATGATTTACTTGATTTACAAAAAATCGAAGCGGGTAAAATGGATTTTAAATTTCGTAATGAGGATCTTATTGAGTTAGTGCAACAATCGATAACGAATAATCTAGGTTATGCCGATAAATTTAATGCTAGTTTTGAGCTCAAAAAGTCAGTTGATTCAGTGTCTGTGATTGTCGATGCAGTTCGTATCGAACAAGCGTTGAGTAATTTGTTGTCGAATGCTATTAAATATGGTGCTACAAATGATAACATCGAAGTATTAGTTGAACTAATTGGTTCAATTGTGAGAGTTAGTGTAAAAGATCATGGGGAAGGAATTCCTGACTCATTTCAGGATAGAGTGTTTCAGAAGTTTGCTCAACATGACACCAGTACAACACGTGAAACAGCGGGTACAGGTTTGGGGTTAAGTATCGTTAAGAAAATAATTGAAAATCACAATGGAGAAATATCCTTCGAGACAGCTGAAGGAGTAGGTACAACATTTTATTTTGATTTACCTGTGCATTAATTAGTTGTTAAAAAATATAACAGGCTTAATGTTAAGTGATACGTAAAGGCTTTGTTTCTTCTGGATAGACTAAATTTGTAAAGTATATGGTACCGATGGGCGGACTCGAACCGCCACGCATTTCTGCGGCGGATTTTGAATCCGCTTTGTCTACCAATTCCAACACATCGGCATAAGGTGCATTAGTATAAAGAAATCTACGGCCTTGGCAATACCTTGAATGGAGTTTATCAGGGCCAGGTAATGCATTAAATGAGACGAACTGTTAACATCTGCCGCCATGAAGAGACAGGATTTCCAATTTGATTTGCCCGAGGCATTAATCGCGCAGTTTCCAGTAGAAAACCGCGTGGATAGTCGTTTATTACATCTTGTGCGTAATGAAAGTGTGATATCTGATCAGCAATTCCAGGATTTAGCCGATTTTATAAACCCAGGTGATTTACTGGTTTTTAATGATACGCGTGTTATCCCTGCGAGACTGTTTGCTAAAAAAGAAACAGGCGGAAAAATAGAAATTCTGATTGAGCGGATTATTAGCGACAAACAGGCGTTAGCTCATGTCCGGGCAAGTAAATCACCGAAAGCAGGTAGCCGATTAATTCTCGAAGATAATACGGTAGTTACAGTTATTGGTCGCCAGGGTGATTTATTTGAACTGGAGATTAGTAATAAGGGAACTTTATTAGAGTTGCTTGATAATATAGGGCATATACCACTACCACCTTATATACAACGTCAAGATAAACAAGAAGATCAGGAGCGTTATCAGACAGTATATTCACGTGTTCCTGGTGCCGTAGCGGCTCCAACAGCGGGTCTTCATTTTGACCAGACGTTACTTGATGTGTTGTCTAAACAAGGTGTTAAACAAGCATATGTCACATTGCATGTTGGTGCTGGAACATTTCAACCTGTTCGTGTGGAAAACATTAAAGACCATGTTATGCATAGTGAATGGTTAGAAGTATCAAAGGCAGTTTGTGATCAAATAAGACAAACTAAAGCATCTGGGAAAAGAGTTATCGCAATTGGTACAACCTCAGTACGTGCACTTGAATCAGCCTCACAAAGTGGAGAGGTACAACCATTCTCTGGTGACACGACTATATTTATATATCCAGGATATAAATTTAAAACAGTCGATGCATTGTTAACAAATTTTCATCTGCCAGAATCAACTTTATTAATGTTGGTTAGTGCTTTTGCAGGTTATGAGTTTACAATGAATGCTTATCGGCATGCAGTTGAGCAAGAGTATCGTTTTTTTAGTTATGGCGATGCCATGTTTATTGAATGAATAATAGGCTTCAAGAATGAAATTTAACCTGAAGAGTACAGATGGTAAGGCACGACGAGGACAGTTGACGTTTGATCGTGGCACCGTTGAAACACCTGCTTTTATGCCTGTTGGAACTTATGGCACGGTAAAAGGTATGACGCCTGAAGATGTGAGTGCGACGGGTGCAGAAATAGTTTTAGGAAATACGTTTCATTTAATGTTACGTCCGGGAACTGATGTAATAGAAGCGCATGGTGACCTGCATGATTTCATGCATTGGTCAGGACCAATATTAACTGACTCTGGCGGCTTTCAGGTCTGGAGCTTAGGCAAGTTACGTAAAATTACAGAAGAAGGTGTCACATTTAAATCGCCCATTAATGGTAGCAAGATATTTATGGGGCCAGAAGAATCTATGCAGGTTCAGCGTAAGTTAGGTTCGGATATCGTTATGGTATTTGATGAATGTACGCCTTACCCGGCAACCGTAACAGAAGCACGTGAATCGATGGAGTTATCCATGCGCTGGGCCAAGCGAAGTCGTGTTGAGCATGCAGATAATCCAGCTGCTCTGTTCGGTATTGTTCAGGGAGGAATGTATATAGATCTTCGTAAACGTTCATTAGAATCATTGGTAGAAATCGGCTTCGAAGGGTATGCATTGGGGGGGTTGTCAGTAGGTGAGCCGAAAGCAGATCGTGAACAGATTCTTACACAAGTTGTTCCCGATATGCCGGATGATCATCCGCGTTATTTAATGGGTGTAGGCACGCCAGAAGATATTATTGAAGCGGTTAAGCGTGGAATTGATATGTTTGACTGTGTTATGCCAACACGTAATGCGCGTAATGCTTATTTGTTTACACGCAAAGGGGTCGTGAAAATACGTAACAGTCAATATGCAAGTGATACCCGGCCACTTGATGATCAGTGTAGTTGTTATACGTGCCAGAATTACAGTCGTGCATATCTACGCCATTTAGATAAGTGTGGCGAAATGCTAGGAGCCCATTTAAACACAATCCATAATCTACATTATTATCAAGAATTAATGACTTCATTGAGAGAGGCGATAGAAACACAAACGCTGGATACATTCGTGCAATCGTTTTATGATATGCGCAATTAGTAAGTTATTTATAAGGTTAACAAAAAAGCGATGTGCAATCTTATTCTGAAGATAAGATACTGAAAAATATAATAATAATAGTTAAAGATTGTTTTTTTCTAAATTTATCCTAATTACTAAATATAATATTATGTGTCTTTATGTATTGTTTAGGCAGTTATGGCATAATGACCCACGATTTATTGGCACTATATTTAGAGTGTCGGTTTTAAAAATTAACATAAACAATAAGTTAGGTAACTATCATGAGTTTTTTTATTGCTGAAGCCATGGCTGCTGATCCAGCTGCAGCCTCTCAACCTGGTGGTCTGGCGAGTTTTTTGCCGCTGATCATTTTGTTTGCCGTGTTTTATTTTCTATTGATTCGTCCGCAAAGTAAACGCGCCAAAGAACATAAAAATATGGTTGCTGCACTCGCCAAAGGCGACGAAGTGGTCACTAATGGCGGTATTCTCGGTAGTATTACTGAAATGGATGATAACTACGTTACGTTAAAAATCGCTGAAGGCGTAGATATTAAAATCCAACGTGCATCGGTTTCCACTTTGGTACCCAAAGGCACCATTAAAAGCAGTTAATAACTAACGGACTTTGTGAAAAAATTTCACGAAAGGTTCTAAAAATAAACAACAGGGTCGTTTTTCAATGTTAAACCAATATCCCGCCTGGAAGTATTTACTGGTCATTGCCGTATTGTTATTCGGAATTGTATATTCCTTGCCAAATTTTTACGGCAAAGATCCTGCTTTGATTATTTCTCCATTAAGAGCTAATGAACTGGATAAAACTCAACGCGATAATATTGTTGAGGCCTTGAAGAAAGCGAATATAAATTATCTGGCAAAAGAACGAGTCAATGAAAAAATGCTGATTCGTTTTGCCGACATTGCTACACAGCTTAAAGCCAAAGAAGCGCTAAGCACGATGTTAGATGGTAAATTTGTTGTCGCACAAAACCTGGCATCTGCGACGCCGGCCTGGTTACAAGGTTTGAATGGTAAACCTATGTACCTCGGGTTGGACTTGCAAGGGGGTATACATTTCCTTATGGAAGTGGATATGAAAGCTGCCGTTAAAAAAGAAAAGCAACGGTTTGTAGGTGAAATAAAAACTAATCTCAGAAGCAAAACGATTCGTCATGCAGGTGTAACACTCGAACAGAATATTAATATACGCTTTCGTAAAGTAGAAGAACGTGATAAAGCATTAGCTTATCTTTCAACAAAAATACGTGATCTGGAGTTTTCAGAGATTGAAAAGAATGGTGAACCGTATTTGTCAGCCGATTTAAAAGAAGATGCACAAAAAGAAGTAAAAAGACAAGCGCTCATTCAAAATATAACGACATTACGTAATCGTGTTAATGAGGTAGGCGTGGCAGAACCAATTATCCAACAAAGTGGTGATAGTCGCATTATCGTTCAGTTGCCTGGTGTGCAAAATCCTGCTGAAGCCAAGAATATTCTTAGCGCAACCGCGACATTGGAAGTGCATCTGGTAGATGAACGTAATCTAAGTGTACAGGATTTTGTAGAAAGCGGTAGAGCGCCGCCTGGTACCCGCATCTATAAAGATAGAAAGGGTGTCCCCGTTTTATTACGTAAAGAAGTGGTGTTAACAGGTGAAAGTATTACACATGCTTCTTCCGGTTTTGACTCAAGAACCAATCAACCTTCCGTTACGATTAACCTGGACAGTCGAGGTGGGGATAGGTTTGATAACTTCACTAAAGAACATGTTAAAGATTCTTTAGCTGTGGTTTTTATTGAAAGCAATAGAAGAACGAAAATTATCGATGGCAAGCCAACCAAGGTAACAGAAAAAATTGAAGAAGTGATTAATGTTGCGGTTATTCAGGAACGTTTAGGTCGACGTTTTCAAATTTCCGGAATGGATTCACCTAAAGAAGCAAGAACGTTGTCGATTCTTCTTAGAGCGGGTGCGCTAGCAGCTCCAATTGAAATAATAGAAGAGAGAACAGTTGGTCCAAGCTTAGGACAGGATAATATAGATCAGGGTTTTAACTCAGTCATGATCGGCTTTGTTCTGGTATTGATATTCATGGCCATTTATTACAAGTTGTTTGGTATGGTTGCTAACATAGCGTTGTTCTTTAATCTGGTGATTGTTATGGCGTTGTTGTCATTGTTGCAAGCGACATTAACCCTTCCAGGAATCGCGGGTATTGTACTCACTGTCGGTATGGCTGTTGACGCAAATGTATTGATATTCGAACGTATAAGAGAAGAGCTACGCATAGGCAATAGTCCGCAAGCTAGTATACACGCCGGCTATGAGAAAGCTTTTTCAACAATAGCCGATGCTAATATCACAACGTTATTAGCAGCAGTTGTACTATTCAGTTTTGGTAGTGGCCCTATTAAAGGTTTCGCCGTCACGTTATCGTTAGGTATCCTAACCTCTATGTTTACTGCGATTGTGGGTACGCGTGCAATAATTAATTTGATCTATGGTGGCAAGCGAATTCGCAAGCTTTCCATATAATAAATCAGGCATAAAACAGGACTAATTATGTTCAAGTTATTAAAAGAAAATAAAATCGATTTTATGGCTAAGCGAAAAATTGCGATGGTCATATCAGGAGTCATGTTATTAATTTCTGCCTTTGCGTTATTTAGTAACAGTTTAAATTTTGGAATTGATTTTACTGGTGGAACATTGGTCGAAGTTGGTTATCCCGAAAGTGCTGATTTGGTATCAATTCAAAAAGTATTGGGAGAGAAAGGTTTTAGCGAAGCTACTGTCGTGCACTTTGGTACAACTAAAGATGTTCTAATTAGAGTGGCGCCACGAGAAGGCGTTTCGCAAAATGATATTAGCACTCTTGTTTTGCAAGCACTTAAAACTACCTCAGAGAATATCCAGTTAAGAAGAAGTGAATATGTTGGCCCTCAAATTGGAGATGAACTAACTGAGAAGGGTGGTTTGGCAATGTTGTATGCCTTAATTGGTATCTTGATTTATGTTGCATTGCGTTTTGAGTATCGTTTTTCAATTGGTTCGGTATCGGCTTTGGTTCATGATGTTTTACTTGTGCTAGGTTTTTTTGCAATAACGCAAATTGAATTTGATTTAAGTGTACTGGCCGCTGTTTTGGCTGTGATCGGTTACTCCCTAAATGATACGATCGTAGTATATGACCGTATCCGTGAAAACTTTCGCAAGATGCGTAAGTGTACATCTATCGAAGTGATGAATACTTCGATCAATCAAACACTTTCACGAACATTGGTTACATCATTAACCACTTTACTCGTTCTTTTGGCGTTATTTTTCCTAGGCGGTGAAGTTATCCGTTCTTTTTCGATAGCATTAATAGTGGGTGTATTGATAGGGACTTATTCATCTATTTACGTGGCTAGCACCGTGGCTTTGAATTTGGGTGTGAGTAAAGCTGATTTAATGCCTGTGAAAAAAGAAGGTGAAGAATTCGAGGCGCCATAATTAAAGATTATGGCATTTTCATTTTTGTAATAGAGGTAGTTAAACAGTATTAAGAAAAGTTTTAAATTTATTGTGCTTTTCTTACTTCGTCTAAAGGGTCCGACTCATCCAGTCTTGAGTCAATTTTACTGCATAATGAATCGCTCTTTTTTTCGCATAATTCATTGCTTACATTCATAACAGTGATCGTTGCCCAAACAGCAGCAATACACCAAAGTAGTACACCCAGCCCTACAGTACTCCAACTGATACCCTCAAGATTTAATGGGCCGCCAAAATAACCGTAAACAAGGCTCGCGATCCCTGCAATCCAAAATACACCAATCGGTGCAGCGCAACATCCCGCGCACCCATAACGACAAACCGATAGTGGTGGAGTGAGTAATGATAATAAAATTCTTTTCATGTAAGGTCTTCTAGGTAATTGACAGTATTTCATGTATAGCTTAACTGTAACATAGTCGAAATTATTTTGAAAAAAATCATATAAATTAGCATGTTATTATTTGCAAATAATCTCAGGCGATAAATTCATTTACTTGAGAGTCCACTGTGACTGCAAATACAAATAATGGAATGCAAAAACATTAATGTGTAGAATTATCTGAAGTGACTGTTTCTGTATTATCAAGCTTCATGCGTAGTCTAAGATTGTTAACTGAGGATGCATGATTGACTGCAGTATCTTCGCTGATTCGGTTCTCTTTAACCAATTCAAATAATGTTTGGTCAATCGATTTCATGCCTGAACTGGTACTTTTCTCCAGGCTTTCTCGTAGATCCCAGAACTCCCCGCGTCTAATCAGGTCGATCGTCCGAGAGGTAGGTAATAGTAATTCGTATGCCAATACGAGCTTGCCGGCTGCGTCAGGAATCAATCGCTGAGAGAGCACTGCTTTGAATGTGTTTGCAAGCGTATTCAGTACATGGTCTCGTTCATCATCTTGAAACATGTTTATGATGCGTTCAAATGTTTGTGTTGAGCTATTGGCGTGCAATGTTGTTAAGCATAAGTGGCCTGTATCAGCAAATTCCATCACTTGTTGAATTGTGTTTCTGTCACGCACTTCACCAACCATCAAAACATCAGGTGATTGTCGTAATACACTGCGGAATGCTTTCTGATAGCTGTCTGTATCAATACCAATTTCACGTTGGCTGACAACAGATTGATGATGTGGAATATCGTATTCAATTGGGTCTTCAACCGTAATAATATGACCTAAGTCATGTTTGCTACGGTAGTCGATCATAGAGGCAAGGGTGGTAGATTTTCCAGAGCCTGCTGCTCCAGTGATAATAATAAGTCCACTTTTCTGCAGAGCAATATCCTTTAACTCGGAAGGGAGGCGAAGTGACTCAAAATCAGGAATTTCATTGGGTACCGCTCTAATGGCAAGCGATGTCTCTTTACGTTGGCGGTAGGCATTAACCCTAAAGCGCCCCAGATCAGGCAATGAAATACCGATATTTACTTCGTTTTCTTTTTTAAACTCGTTCATCTGATCTGTTAGTAAAACGAGATTTAACATAGCATCGATTTGTTGGCCGGACAGAGGCTTGTTTTCAGCGCGAGGTTGCAGTTGACCATGAACTCTGAACGCTGGAGGGCTGCCGGCAATGAGTAGTAAATCACTCGCGCCTTGGTCGCGCATTTTTCTTAATAGTTTTGATAGAAGATCCATTTTTCCCAGCCTTAAGTATTTTCCTAAATGGAGAATCTACCGAATAGCTGCAAAAGGCAAGTAAATTATTGATGATCTGAAGATATTTTAGGGGCGTTAAATATTACAATAATTTTTAGGAAGTTTATATAATTCTTTGAATATATTACTTATATAGTGATTTTTGATTGGCTTCAAAAGGGATTATGTCAGCATTATTATCAGGGCGGATTATTTTTTTATTTTGAAGTTTATCTTCATCAGAGACAGGCGAAATAGCGAGTATTTCAAATACATTACTAGATGAATCATAGCCTTTTATAAGCGCAAGTTCTTCCATTCCTCCTAGTACATCTCGCATGACCATTTCCATGGCTTTTGGACCGAGAGGCATGCGTGACTGATTTTTTTTAGACATGATTTCAAGTACCGGTCGAGTGTTATTTGATATTTATCTATCGGCGGAGAATGCTTTGAACTTGAGTCAAAAAATAGAGTTAGTTATCTTAAAATTTAAATGATTGTTATATTATTTTTGTTTAATTACTTTTATTTCAAAGAGTAATAATTGGTTTCTAATCTTGAATGTTAAGGAAAAATATTTTTCATATATTGTAGCTATTGAAACTAACTTGATTGCGGCACTCTATTTTCAGGCAGCAGGACTGCTGAAGTAAGCGCTTATCGGTCTACATTTTCGGGGACGAATGCCTGAATTTCTCTCAGGATCGCATGATGGATTTTCGGTGTGCCAGCGATAATATTACCATTCTGCAGGTAATTATCATTGCCTCTGAAGTCTGTCGCTATGCCACCAGCTTCTTTAATCAGCAGTACCCCTGCTGCCATATCCCATTCGCTTAATCCAAATTCCCAAAAGCCATCTAGCCTGCCTGCTGCCACGTAAGCAAGATCTAGCGATGCGGCCCCGGCTCGTCGAATCCCTGCTGTATCAGGAAATAGGGCTTTGAACATATGCATGTAGGCATCAAGGTATTCTTGTTGCCTGAAGGGGAAGCCTGTGCCCAGCAAGGCACCTTCGAGTTCTTTTTGTTTGGTCACTCGCAAACGCCGGTTATTTAGCTGTGCGCCAGCGCCTTTTGAGGCAGTAAATAATTCCTGTCTAACAGGGTCATATACGACTGCTTGGTCAAGCCGGCCTTTGTGTTTAAATGCAATAGATACGGCAAATTGAGGAAAACCTCTAACAAAATTGGTTGTTCCATCAAGTGGGTCAATAACCCATTGGTACTCAGCATCGTCACCCTGTAGGCCGCTTTCTTCAGCAAGAATGCTGTGTTCAGGGTAGGAGCGTTTCAGAATGCTAATGATTTCCTGTTCAGCCATTTTATCAACATCTGTCACAAAATCGTTGCGTGCTTTCGTTGTCACTGCTAGTGAGTCGACGTGGTCTGCATAGCGCATGATGATGTTGCCAGCGCTACGTGCAGCGCGTACGGCGATATTTAACATAGGGTGCATGATGAATCTGAAACCTGTTACTTGGATAAGGAAGCGCAATGATAGCAGATAACGGCTCAAAGCTTAATCCACTGGTGCTTAAATTTGTTATTATGCATTTTTTACGAGATTTTGTGATTGTTTATGTTTTCAAATATTAGAATTGTGCTCGTTGAAACAAGTCATCCGGGTAATATCGGTGCAGCGGCTCGGGCTATGAAAAATATGAATCTAAATGATTTATGCCTGGTATCACCCACGAATTACCCTCATGCCGATGCTTTTGCTCGTGCGGCGGGTGCAAATGATGTTCTAAATAATGCAGTTGTAGTTGATTCACTTGAGGATGCAATTTCTGATTGTACGCTTGTTATGGGAGCAAGTGCCCGTTTACGTACATTGAAGTGGCCTCAGTACACACCGGTAGAAGCTGCAGCTGTGTTGAAAAAAGCCAGTTTAACTAGTCCGGTGGCACTGGTTTTTGGCCGCGAGCGCACAGGGTTGAGTAATGATGAATTACAGTTGTGTCATTATTTAGTTCACATCCCAAGTAATGAAGCATTTAGTTCGCTGAATTTGGCAGCAGCAGTGCAAGTGTTAGCTTATGAGTTGTTTCAGGCGTTACAACAAAACGAAGTTAGAACCGAGCCAGTGGAAGAAGATGAAATACCGGTTAGTCAGGCTGAAATGCAACGTTACTTTGAACATTTACAGGATGTGTTAGTGAAAGTTGATTTTCTTGATCCTCAGCATCCTAAAAAGTTGATGCGACGTCTGCATCGTTTATATAACCGGGCTCAGCCGAATCAGAAAGAGATAAATATTTTACGTGGCATCCTGTCAGCAGTGGAAAAGGAGATACAGGGGCGCAATAGCTAAATATTCGTGCTAGAGTTTATTTTCATAATGATTAATTTAGGAACTAATTATGTTTAAGCGCATACGTGAAGATATCAGTTGCGTATTTGATCGAGATCCGGCTGCCAGAAATGTCCTGGAAATATTGTTTTCCTATCCTGGCGTGCATGCATTGTTGTTTCATCGTTTAAATCATGGGTTATGGAATCTTGGGTTAAAATGGTTTTCCCGGTGGTTATCTTCATTTGCGCGCTGGTTTACTGGTATAGAAATTCATCCAGGGGCCCGAATCGGTCGGCGCTTTTTTATTGATCATGGTATGGGTGTTGTTATTGGTGAAACAGCTGAAATTGGTGACGATTGTACGCTTTACCATGGTGTCACATTAGGTGGTACTAGCTGGAATAAAGGAAAGCGCCATCCTACACTGGAAAATAATGTTGTGGTTGGTGCGGGCGCTAAAATATTAGGGCCAGTTATTATTTCAGCAGGAGCCAGAATCGGATCCAATGCTGTTGTTTTAAAAGATGTAGGTGAGGGTAATACTGTCGTTGGTGTGCCTGGCCGTATTATTACGCCCATCAAATCTGAACAGGAAGCTAATCGTAAGGCAATAGCAGAAAAAATAGGATTTGATGCATATGGTATGCATGATGAAATGCCAGACCCGGTTGCCAATGCTATTAATAATATGTTGGACCACATGCATTCAATGGATAAAAAAATTGAAGAAATGTGTGGTGCAATTAAGGGTCTGGGAGCTGAAATTGTTGAAATGCAGCTACCAGAATTAGGGCCATGCGAAATCAGTAGCGCAGTTTCATCAGATGATGGATTGGGTAAAGAAGAGGAAAATAGTAATTTAGATAAGCTAACTGATTGATAATTAGGACATAAACTTTTTTTAATCTAATACTTGACTATTTTAGTCAGGATAACCTATAATTACCCCTACGAATTAGTCAGGCATTTTATGCCCGTGTATTAGTATATTATTTAATTTTGCAGGATATTGCAATGAGACTGACAACAAAAGGCCGTTATGCGGTCACCGCTATGCTCGATTTAGCCCTACGTAAAGACCAGGGTCCTATTTCACTCGCTGAGATTTCTGAACGACAAGGGATTTCTCTATCTTATCTAGAGCAACTATTTACGCGATTACGACGTTCAGAGTTGGTTAAAAGTACACGTGGACCTGGTGGTGGTTATACGCTAAGTCGTGCTGCTGATGAAATCGCCGTTGCTGAAGTTATTACTGCCGTCGATGAAAAAGTAGATAGCACTCGTTGTGGTGGTTTAGGAAATTGCCAAGATGATGAGCGTTGCTTGACACATGATTTATGGACCGACCTTAGCGATCAGATTTATCATTTTCTTGATAATATTTCGCTTGGCAGCCTTGTATCGCGTGAAGGTGTCCAAGAAATTTCTGAGCGACAAGAACGACGTCAATCAAAGTCTCAAACTGTCGATTTAGATCAGAAAACGACCGCCACAGTTTAAGTTTTAGAGATAGACAAACTTAGTTAATTATTTTTGAATGAGGTACTGAAGTGAGCGACAGGAAACTACCCGTATATCTGGATTATTCAGCAACTACACCTGTAGACCCGCGTGTAGCAGAACTGATGTGTCAGTATTTGACAATGGACGGTAATTTTGGAAATGCCGCATCACGTTCTCATGAATATGGCTGGCAAGCAGATGACGCAATTAAGGCAGCGCGAGCGGATGTTGCTGGTCTAATTAATGCTGATTCAAAGGAAATTGTCTGGACATCGGGTGCTACCGAGTCAAACAATCTTGCAATTAAGGGTGTGGCGCACTTTTATCATAAAAAAGGCAAACACATCATTACCTGTAAAACAGAACACAAAGCGGTTCTTGATACATGCAGGCAGTTGGAACGTGAAGGTTTTGAAGTAACGTATCTTGATCCTGAAGATAATGGCCTGGTAGATATTGATAAGTTAACAGCTGCTATGCGCGATGACACAATTTTAGTATCCATTATGCATGTAAATAACGAAATAGGTGTCATTCAGGATATAAAAGCGATTGGTGAAATAACACGTGAGCGTGGCATTATTTTTCATGTTGATGCGGCACAAAGTGCCGGTAAGGTAGAAATCGATATGCAAGATATGAAAGTGGATCTTATGTCATTTTCAGCACATAAAATTTATGGCCCTAAAGGCGTCGGTGCGTTATATGTTCGCCGTAAACCACGTATTCGTCTTGAAGCACAGATGCATGGTGGTGGTCATGAGCGTGGTATGCGTTCAGGCACGCTGGCAACGCATCAAATTGTTGGCATGGGTGAAGCATTTCGTTTAGCTAAGTTAGAAATGGCTGCAGATAATGAAAAGTTAATGAAGTTGCGTAACCGTCTTTGGGATGGTTTGAAAGACATGGAAGAAGTTTATATCAATGGTGATATGGATCAACGAATTGCCGGGAACCTGAATGTAAGCTTTAACTACGTTGAAGGTGAATCATTGATTATGGCGGTTAAGGATCTCGCAGTATCTTCAGGTTCTGCTTGTACTTCTGCCAGTCTGGAACCATCCTATGTATTACGTGCGCTAGGTCGTAGTGATGAGCTCGCACATAGTTCTATTCGTTTCACATTCGGTCGTTTTTCGACAGAAGATGATGTTGATCATGCTATTGAGTTGATGCGTTCCAAGGTTGAAAAATTGCGTGATCTTTCGCCGCTTTGGGATATATACAAAGAAGGTATTGATCTATCGAAAGTTCAATGGGCTGCACATTAAATTAATTATTATTGGCTTAACATTAAGCTAAACTAGGAGAAGAATCATGGCGTACAGTGAAAAGGTAATCGATCATTATGAAAATCCACGTAATGTTGGATCATATGACAAAAGTGATACCACAGTAGGTACCGGTATGGTTGGTGCACCAGCGTGTGGAGATGTGATGAAGCTTCAGATCAAAGTTAATGAGCAAGGCATAATTGAAGATGCTAAATTCAAAACTTATGGTTGTGGTTCTGCCATTGCTTCCAGTTCGTTATTAACTGAATGGGTTAAAGGCAAAACGCTGGATGAAGCACGTGAAATCAAGAACACAGATATAGCAGAAGAACTTGAGTTGCCTCCAGTTAAAGTACATTGTTCTGTATTGGCTGAAGATGCAATTAAAGCCGCGATAGAAGATTATCAAGGTAAGAAATAATTAATTTTCTGTTGGTTTTTATTTGTAATGCATTAAAAGAAGTGAGTAGTAAACATGGCCATAACATTAACTGAAGCTGCTGCTGAACGAGTAAGTAATTTTCTGGATAACAGAGGTAAAGGAATAGGGTTACGTTTGGGTGTAAGGACGTCTGGTTGTTCTGGAATGGCTTACGTGCTTGAATTTATCGATGAGATGGATGAAAGTGATCAGGTTTTTGAAGATCATGGGATTAAGATTATTGTTGATCCAAAGAGCATGGTTTATCTTGATGGCACAGAGTTAGACTTTAAACGCGATGGCCTTAATGAAGGCTTTGAATTCAATAACCCAAATGTTAAAGACAGTTGTGGTTGCGGTGAAAGCTTTACAGTGTAATTGTTGTTAGTGTCTGATTATGTCGTTTGATCTCACATCAAATTATTTTGAATTATTTGGAATGCCGGTGTCTTTTTCAATTGATACCGGTTTTTTAATGCAGCAATATCGAGAATTACAGCAAGCTGTGCATCCTGATCGTTTTGCTAATGCGTCAGAGCAGGAACGTAGATTATCTCTTCAGTATGCAACGCAAATAAATGAAGCATTACGTGTTTTAAAAGACCCCCTGGAGCGCGCGCGCTACTTACTGCAACTTAAAGGTGTGGTATGGGATGATGAGCAGACAACAATTTCCGACCCTGCATTCCTGATGCAACAAATGGAATTAAGAGAATCGCTCGAAGAAGTCCGAGAGCAGGCTGATCCGTTATCGGTTATTGGTAGTATTCTGGATGATGTGACAAAACTATTTCGTGAGAATAGTAAGGTTTTAGAAGTATTATTAAAATCAGAAAACGAAAATGATTGGCTGCAGGCAAAAGATCAAGTTAGGAAAATGCAGTTTCTCAATAAACTAACATCAGAAGCGGAGTCGCTTGAAGCGGCTTTGGAAGATGAATTGTAAATTAATGAACTAACAAAAATTATGGCATTACTTCAAATTTCAGAACCAGGTCAAACAGCAGCGCCGCACCAGCGTAAATTAGCTGTTGGTATAGATCTTGGTACAACTAATTCGTTAGTCGCAACTGTTAGGAGTGGTGTGGCAGAAACGTTAACAGATACTAAGGGTAATCACTTATTGCCTTCTGTTGTGCGTTATCGTGAAAATGATATAGAGGTAGGCCAGTCTGCGAGACAAGCCGCACCCCAGGATCCGATGAATACAATTGTTTCAGTCAAACGATTAATGGGACGCGGATTAGATGATATTCGTAAACATGAATTTGGTGGGTATAACTTCGCCCAAACCGATTCTGTCGTACCCAGGATATCAACTTGTGCAGGTGATGTTAGTGCAGTAGAAGTCTCCGCTGAAATCTTGAAAACATTACGTGACCGCGCTGAAGAAACTTTAGGTGATGTGTTAACAGGTGCTGTGATTACAGTGCCTGCATATTTTGATGATGCGCAACGCCAGGCTACAAAAGATGCAGCCAAGCTAGCGGGCTTACATGTGTTTCGTTTATTAAATGAACCAACAGCCGCCGCAGTTGCCTATGGACTGGATAAAAAGTCAGACGGTATTATTGCGATATATGATTTGGGCGGTGGGACATTTGATGTTTCTATTTTGCGTTTGAATCGAGGTATTTTTGAAGTAATGGCTACAGCAGGCGATAGTGCTTTGGGTGGCGATGATATGGATTCTGCTGTAGCTCACTGGATTATGACTGAAGCAGGTATCAGCGATGATGTTGATCACGCACAAATCAGACGTCTTATGCATGAGGGTAGACGCGTTAAAGAAGTGTTAACTGATGTTAGTGAAACAGCTGTGCAAATAGAGCGTATGGATGGAAGTCAATGGCAGGGCATATTAAATACGGAAATATTAAATAGTTTAATTGATCCTCTTGTCTCTAAGACAATTAGCCCTTGTCGTCGTGCATTACGGGATGCTGGGCTGACGATTGATGATATTGAAGCGGTTGTGATGGTGGGAGGTTCTACACGTGTCCCACGAGTGCGTGAGAAAATTGAAGGTTTTTTTCAACGCCCATCACTTGTAGATATTGACCCGGATAAAGTAGTGGCGGTAGGAGCGGCTATTCAGGCTGACATTCTGGCTGGTAATAAACCAGATGACGAAATGTTATTGCTTGATGTTATCCCTTTATCACTAGGTCTTGAAACAATGGGTGGATTGGTCGAAAAATTAATTCAACGTAATACCACCATTCCTGTAGCAAGAGCACAAGAGTTCACAACTTATAAAGACGGTCAAACGGCTATGTCTTTACATGTGTTGCAAGGTGAACGAGAAATGGTGTCAGATTGCCGTTCATTGGCAAAGTTTTCATTGCGGGAAATACCGCCAATGGTTGCAGGTGCGGCACGTATTAAAGTAACCTTTCAGGTTGATGCTGATGGATTGCTAAGTGTAATAGCTGAAGAGCAAACTAGCGGAGTTCAAAGTAGTATCGAAGTTAAGCCTTCTTATGGTTTAGAGGATACAGAGATTGAACGAATGTTACGTGACTCTATGGATCATGCAAAAGATGACATGGAAAACAGGCGTTTGAGAGAGCAGCAGGTTGAAGCTGATCGTGTAATAGAAGCACTAGATGCTGCAATGCTGGCTGATGGCAACAAATATCTTGGCGCCGAAGAAAAAATTAATATAGAAGATGCGTTGTTAGCGTTGAGAGAAATTAATCAGACTAATGATGCGCAAGGTATTAAGCAGGCAGTAAAACAACTGGAAAAAGTGTGTGCCGGCTACGTAGAACGTAGAATGAACTCCAGTATTCAGGATGCCATGTCAGGGCATAGTGTTAATGAGTTTGAGTCATAACAGGACTTTAGTGAGAGGACGTAGTAATGCCGCAGATTATTTTTTTACCCCACGAAGAAATTTGTCCTGAAGGTGCAGTTATCGAAGCAGAGCCGGGTGTCACAATCTGTGATGCAGCCTCAAAACACGATATTGATATTGAGCATGCTTGTGAAAAATCATGCGCGTGTACAACTTGCCATGTTTATATTCGCGAGGGACTGGCTTCTATTAATGAGTCAACTGAAGAAGAAGATGATTTACTGGATAAAGCATGGGGGCTTGAGCCTGATTCGAGATTAAGTTGCCAGACTGTAATCGGAGATAAAGATTTGGTTGTCGAGATACCTAAATATACAATTAACATGGTTTCTGAAAACCATTAAACAGTATGATGTATTGTTAAAACTGTTTGAGACAGGAGAGAGATGATGAGTTTAAAATGGATAGACACACTCGATATTGCAATAGAGCTATATGAAGCTCATCCTGATATAGACCCAGCCACAATTCGCTTTACAGACCTTCATCAGTGGGTTTGTGAATTACCAGATTTTGATGATGATCCAGAGCATTCAGGGGAAAAAATCCTTGAAGCTATACAAATGGCGTGGATAGAAGAGAAAGAATAGCATATGAAACAGAGGGTTAAGTTAAGTACTTAATTTAATTTAGCTCTTATTTTAACTTCACTCATGAAATGATATTTTGCCCTCCCTAATTGCTTGAAAATCAAAGCAGATGTACACTTACACATTGAGAAAAAAATATGAAAAACCCGTGTAGATTCGTGGGTTTATACTATTTTATTACAGTTGAAACCTAACTTTGTAAATATGTGGTTTGAAAACGCAATCACAGCTAAATTTATGTAATAGCAAAAATGGAAACAGGCAGCGAAAAAACTAACTTGCTGGACTTAGATCAGCAAGAATTAAAAGATTTTTTCAATTCTATTGAAGAAAAGCCTTTTCGTGCCAGTCAGGTTATGAAATGGATATATCATGAAGGTGTAGTTGATTTCCAGGAGATGACCAATCTGAGTAAAGCCTTACGAAATAAGCTTGATGATATTGCAGAAGTTCGCTTGCCCGAAATGACCATGGAGCATCCATCATCAGATGGAACGCGCAAATGGATATTGAAAATGTTTGACGGGAATCAGATAGAAACAGTGTTTATACCTGAAAAAGGCCGCGGCACTTTATGCGTGTCCAGTCAGGTTGGGTGCACACTGAACTGCACTTTTTGCTCAACAGCAACCCAGGGTTTTAATCGCAACTTATCAACTGCTGAGATTGTTGGGCAGGTTGTCTTTGCTAATCGTGCTTTAGGTATACCTAAAAATAAGGCCGTATTACCTGTAACTAATGTGGTTATGATGGGCATGGGCGAGCCGCTTATGAACTTCGATAATGTTATTAGAGCTATGGCTATTATGAATGATGATATTGGTTGCGGGATATCAAAACGTCGAATTACATTAAGCACGTCAGGTGTTGTGCCTCAAATGTTAAAGATGCGTGATGTATGTGATGTGAGTCTCGCGGTGTCTTTGCATGCGCCAACTGATGAATTAAGAAATGAATTGGTCCCCATTAATAAAAAATACCCGATAAAGGTTTTGCTGGAAGCTTGCAATCATTATGTCAAGGATAAGGCACGGCGACGTGTTACGTTTGAGTATATTATGATTGATGGTGTTAATGATTCGCCAAAGCATGCCAAGCAGTTGGCTCGTATACTTGAAACCGTGCCAGCAAAAATTAATTTGATTCCATTTAATCCCTTTTCCCAATCAGATTTTAAACGTTCAAGCCCAGAAGCAATTCAGATATTTCAAGATATTTTAATTGCCGCTGGTTACACAACTATTGTGCGTAAGACCCGTGGAGATGATATTGATGCTGCATGCGGACAATTAGTCGGAAATATTCAGGATAGAACAAGAAGGCAGGAAAAAATGCGTCAGCAGTCTGTTGATATAAGAGGGATAGTATAATGCGCAGTATTTTATATTCGGCGATCATCTTGTTATTTGCTTTATTATCGGCCTGTGGCGGAGGAGGTGATGAAGTAGTTAAGCAAAGTGAGAAATCTTCTCGGATTAATGTTGAGTTGGGTATTACCTATTTACGACAAGGCAAATATCAAATTGCGATGGATAGACTGCAAAAAGCCGTTATTCAGGACCCAAGCAATGCGCTTGCATATAGCAGCCTGGGTTTATTGAACGTTCGTTTGGATCAATATGATGATGCGGAGTCTAATTTCAAAAAAGCAGTAAGTCTTGAGCCCGATAATTCAAGTATCAGAAACAATTACGGTGCTTATCTGTGTAAACAGAAACGATATCAGGAGTCGCAGGAGCAATTTCTTCATGCAATCAAGAATCCATTATACCGATCGCCGGAAAATGCTTATCTCAACGCAGGTATTTGTTCAGCAGATAAAAATAAAGCCGAAAAACATTTCCGTGCAGCTTTACGCGTTAACTCTAAGTTTGCACCAGCGTTATTAAATATGGCTAAGTTAAGTTTGGAATTAAAACGTTATTTGTCAGCGCGAGCCTATTTGCAACGTTTTCATGAAGTAAGCAAATCAACTGCGGCAAGTTTATGGACGAGTGTGCAAGTCGAAAAAATATTGGGTGATAATAACTTAATGCAAAGCAGAGCACTATTATTAATACGAAAATATCCTGACTCAGAAGAGACGAGACAATACCATCAATGGAATAAATAAATGAGTAATAAAAAAAATAAAGACTCAAGAAATAAAAAGCAAAGCCCGGGATCAGTTTTGCGAGATGCAAGAAATGCAAAAGATTTTTCCGTACAGCACATTGCATCAAAATTAAGGCTGGCATGTGATGTAGTCGAAGCGCTTGAAAATGATGAGCTGGATAAGTTGCCTGCTCCGATTTTTGTGCGTGGTTATATACGTAGTTATGCCGCAATAACGGGTGCTCCAGGCGAGCAGATTGTTGTTAGTTATAATGAAATTATTGGTGAGCAATCTGAAGTGTCTTTAAGTATGGTTCGTCTTGGTGATGCGGCAGATGAAACCAATGAAAAATGGAGGCGATTTTTACCCGCAGTGATTATTGTGATGATAGTTTTACTGGTTGTCATTGTTTGGTTGTCAATGGATTCGAAGCCTGTATTAGATGCTGATACGGATGGTACGGCTAAAGTAGAAATGAAAGCTCAAGTACCGCAAGCGAAAGACAATGGAAGCTTGGCTTTGCCGCTAGAACAAAAAAAGTCCGAGAATACTGAGGATAGTAAACCAGCTAAAGTGCTTAATGAGACTAAAGAGTCTGAAGTAGCTGCAGTGTCCGCACAAGTAAAAGAAGCTATTAAACAGGAGCAGGAAGTTTTAAAACCTGCTTTAGATAAATTGGTATTTGAATTTTCAGAGAAATCATGGTCTGACGTAAGCGATGTAAACGGTAAACGATTAATTTTTAGAATGGTAAAGGCAAACGAAAAAATAACGGTTACTGGCAAGGCGCCGTTTAAGATTACGCTAGGAAATGCACAAGGCGTTACACTAACAAGAAATGAGGTTATTGTAAATCTACTGCCTTATATACGTGGTAAAGTGGCGAAATTTAGCCTGGGTAAATAAATTACATAGTAAAATGGTTTTATATAATAATGATTAAAGTACATAAGATTGAACGTAGGATATCTCGTCAAATCATGGTAGGAAATGTGCCAGTGGGTGGAGGTGCACCCATTAGCGTACAAAGTATGACGAATACTGATACATGTGATGTTGATGCTACCGTTAAGCAAATAACGGCATTAGAGAATGCTGGTGCAGATATCGTTCGTGTGTCGGTTCCGACTATGAATGCTGCCGATGCATTTGGAAAAATCAGGCAGCAAGTTAACGTGCCTTTGGTATCTGATATTCATTTTGATTATAAAATTGCATTACGTGTAGCAGAGTTAGGTGTGGATTGTTTGAGAATCAATCCAGGAAATATTGGAAAAGAAGATAGAATCAGACAAGTAGTAGATAGTGCTCGTGATCATAATATACCTATTAGAATAGGGGTGAATGCAGGTTCGTTAGAAAAAGACTTGCAAAAGAAATATGGTGAGCCAACATCAGAAGCATTAGTTGAATCTGCCATGCGTCATATCGATATCCTTGATCGTCTTGATTTCCAGGACTTCAAAATCAGCTTAAAAGCTTCTGAAATATTTATGACAATTGGAGCCTATCGCTTACTTGCAGATCAAATTGAGCAACCATTGCATTTAGGTATCACAGAAGCAGGCGGCCTGCGGGCAGGTGCAGTTAAATCTTCAATTGGTTTGGGTATGTTACTAGCTGATGGTATCGGTGATACGATTCGCATTTCATTAGCAGCTGATCCTATTGAAGAGATTAAAGTTGGTTTTGATATTTTAAAGAGCCTTCATCTACGTAAAAAAGGGATTAATTTAATTGCTTGTCCATCTTGTTCTCGACAAAATTTTGATGTCATCTCTACCGTTAACGAACTTGAGTCACGTCTGGAAGATGTCCAGGAGTCTATTGACGTAGCAGTTATTGGCTGCGTTGTAAATGGGCCGGGTGAGGCTAAAGAAGTAAGTGTCGGTCTAACAGGGGGCACACCTAATTTACTTTACATAGATGGGAAGCCGTCCCATAAAGTGACAAATGATCATCTCGTTGATGAACTTGAAACCAGAATTCGTGAAGCAATTGCTAGGCAAAAAGAAGCGGGTGAAGCCGAAACAATTGAAGTAAAAGTTTCCTGAAAATAATTTGCTAGATCATCAAAAGCAGGAAAAATAGGAAGGATATGAGTAAAAGCGTTAAAGCAATAAGAGGCATGCATGATGTTGTGCCAGAACAAACCCCACTTTGGCAATTTCTTGAAAGCACAATAAGTCGTATTTTGAGCGCTTATGCTTATCAGGAAATACGCATGCCTATTGTAGAAAAAACAGAATTATTCAAACGATCCATTGGTGAGGTTACTGACATAGTTGAAAAGGAAATGTATACCTTTGAAGATCGAAATGGCGACAGTTTAACTTTACGCCCTGAAGGAACGGCTGGGTGTGTACGTGCAGGAATTGAAAATGGTTTGTTGTTCAATCAAGTTCAACGTTTCTGGTACATGGGTCCCATGTTCAGACATGAGCGTCCACAAAAAGGTCGTTATCGACAGTTTCACCAAGTAGGTGTTGAAACCTATGGTATGAATGGCGCGGAAATAGAAGCTGAATTGATATTAATTAGCGCTCGTTTTTGGCGTGAGCTTGGCCTTGATGATATAGAGTTACAAATTAATACATTGGGTAGCTCCAAGGAGCGTGCAATTTATCGCGATAAGTTAGTAGAATTTTTAAGTGGACATCGAGATAAACTTGATGAAGATAGTGTCAGGCGCCTTGATACCAATCCGCTAAGAATCCTAGATAGTAAAAATCCGAATATGCAAGAGCTGATTGAATCTGCTCCGAAACTTATGCAACATCTTGGTGAAGAGTCAATACATCACTTTAACAGGCTTAAATCTTTGCTTGATAAGGCAGGCTTGCAATATAAAGTAAACACACGTTTAGTTCGAGGGCTAGATTATTATTGTCATACTGTCTTTGAATGGGTCACTAAAAGCTTAGGTGCTCAGGGTACAGTGTGTGCAGGCGGTCGATATGATGGATTGATTGAGCAGCTGGGTGGAAAGCCAACATTTGCTTGTGGTTTCGCACTTGGTGAGGAACGACTAGTGTCTATGCTAGAAGATCAAAGTATTAAACCAGTAGATACTTCGCCGCATATTTATCTAATTAATGTGGGGCCTGAAGCAGAAATGCAAAGCTTACAGGTGTCAGAGCAATTGAGAAACAAAGTGCCTGATTTAAGATTGATGTTAAATTGTGGTGGAGGCAGTTTTAAATCGCAAATGAAACGTGCAGATAAAAGTGGTGCGCAATTGGCATTAATAATTGGTGAGGATGAAGTAAAAGAATCATCAGTGCTTATAAAATTTCTGCGAAGCAGTGAAGATCAGCGTATGATACCCATAACTGATGTGACAGATAATATAAATTCAATTTTAAATAAATAAATCCAAGACATGAGAGGAAGTAATTGTGGATTACGCAACAGATGAAGAACGTGTAGAAGAATTAAAAAGATGGTGGAAAGAGAATGGTAAATCAGTCATTTTAGGTGTTGTGTTAGGTCTATCAGTTTTGTTTGGTTGGCGCTGGTGGGGCGATTACCAGGAAAATCAATTCATGCAGGCTTCTACATTATATAGTCAGGTAGAAATTGCCATACAGAATAAAAAAACTGACCAGGCAAAAGCTTTCTCCGATGAAATTATAAAAAAATATGAAAAGACGCCTTATGCGGTTTATTCAGCTTTGTCTTTATCAAAAATGGAAATTGATAATGGCGACATGAATGCAGCGAAGGCTCATTTGCAATGGGCTAATGATCATGCCGACACACCAGAGATGAAAAAGTTAGCAGGAATAAGGTTGGCCAGATTATTATTTTCATTAGGTGAAGTAGACGCAGCATCAGTATTGATAAAAGGCGTCGATGGTGGTGAGTTTAGTGCTATGTATGAAGAGCTAAAAGGTGATATTTCTGTTAAAAAGGGTGAGCAGGGTAATGCCCTGGCAGCTTATAAAAAAGCAGCTGAGCTTGTGCCGATTGGTGGCCGAATTAACCCATCATTGCAATTCAAAATAGATGATCTTACTAAAGTTCAATAAGGCAAAATGAAAATGAAGCGTTTTTTAGTAATTGTATTTATTTCACTGTTAACAAGTGGCTGTACCTGGCTTACTAGTTATTTTAGTGGTGATGATAATGTTGACCCGCCAAAAAAACTGACAGAATTAAAAAATAAAATTACAGTAGAAAAGATTTGGTCGACAAACATAGGTCAGGGTAGCGGTGAACAGTTATTACGTTTAGTGCCAACAATTGAAGATGACTATGTTTATGTTGCTTCGCGCGATGGTAGTGTTCTGTCGTATGCAATACAGTCCGGCCAGAAAATATGGGAAACGAAAACCAATAATAAAATTTCCGCAGGTCCTGGAACAGGTGAAAATCTAGTTGTTGTTGGAACACGTAATGCAGAAGTGATTGCGTATGATCAGACAACTGGTAAACAAGTATGGATTGCTAAAGTCTCAAGTGAGGTGTTGTCTGTCCCGGCGATTCAGGAGAATATCGTTGTTGTTAGAACGTCAGATGGTCGTGTGACTGCTCTCGATGCTAAGCAAGGAAAAGTAAAGTGGGAATTTCAAAAACGTGAACCTTCACTGACTTTAAGAGGCACAAGCAAACCCGTTATATCATCAGGTAGAGTTATCAGTGGTTTTGATAATGGCCAATTGATATCAATTACTCTTGAGCAAGGGCACCAAAGTTGGCAGAAAAAAGTGGGGGTGCCTCGCGGGCGAACTGAGCTGCAACGTATTATTGACTTGGACGCAGACCCTATTGTAAGCAATGGCGTGATCTATGCTGCAGCTTTTCAGGGCAACATAACGGCTATTAATGAATCTGATGGTAATATTATCTGGCGTCGTAAAATATCGTTATATGCAGGCTTGGATGTAGAAGGTGAAAATATATACCTGACAGATGCAACCGGCCAGGTGTGGTCATTGCATATTAAGAATGGTGCATCTTTATGGCGTCAAGCGGCATTGCAACGTCGATCTCTCACGGCTCCCGTCGTATTTAAAACGTTTGTTGTCGTCGCAGACTTCGAGGGTTATCTACATTTTCTTGATCAAACTGATGGTGATCTGCTTGCAAGAGTGCAAGGTGATTCAGATGGAATACAGGTCGCACCAGTTGTTAAAGGCAATATATTGATTAGCCTTGGTCAGAGTGGTGAACTAACAGCCTTTAGGATTAAGTAAGGTTATATAACAAACATGATCCCAGTTATCGCTCTTGTCGGGCGCCCTAATGTTGGTAAGTCAACGCTATTTAATTTTTTGACTAAAACTCGTGATGCGTTAGTGGCTGATTTTCCTGGTCTGACGAGAGATAGAAAATACGGTCAAGGTAAAGTGGGTGGAGCACCATATCTGGTTATTGATACAGGTGGCTTAAGCGGTGAAAGCGAAGGTATTGATGAATTGATGGCTCAACAAACTCGTTTAGCCATCGAAGAAGCGGATGTTATATTATTTTTAGTTGATGGTAGAAATGGTGTTACGGCATCAGATCATATTATTACCCGTGAGCTACGACAAATAAACAAACCAGTGTTGCTCGTTGTAAATAAAATAGATGGTGTTAATGCGGAAACAGCCGTAGGTGATTTTTACGAATTAGGCTTGGGTGAACCGTTGGCGATCGCTGCGGGCAGTCGTGGCCGTGGCGTGCTGCAATTAATGCAGAAAGTAATCGACAAATTCCCTGAGCAAGATGAATCGGAAAATGAAGACATCGCTACAGGTATCAAAGTCGCTATCTTGGGTAGGCCAAATGTTGGTAAGTCAACATTGGTTAATAGATTGATTGGTGAAGACAGAGTGCTTGCTTATGATATGCCGGGCACTACACGCGACAGTATTTATATCCCGTTTGAAAAAAATGGTCAGGCTTATACCTTAATTGATACGGCTGGGGTTCGGAGAAGAAGTAAAGTGCATGAAGCTATCGAAAAATTCAGTGTTATAAAAGCGCTGCAAGCAATTGAAGAGTCGAATGTCGTTATTATTGTACTAGACGCTCAACAAGAAATATCAGATCAGGATGCAACATTGTTAGGTTATGTACTTGATACAGGGCGTGCTTTATTGCTGGCTATTAATAAGTGGGATAATTTACAGGAAGAACAAAGAGAAAAGATAAAAAATGAGCTTGATTTTAAATTATCTTTTTTGGATTTCGCTGAAATGCATTTTATTTCGGCTTTACATGGTACAGGTATTGGACACCTCTTTGATTCAGTTCAAAAAGCTTATGAATCAGCAACACGCAATTTATCCACTCCAAGGTTAACTGATATACTCGAACGTGCAGTAGAAGAGCATCAGCCTCCTCTCGCAAAAGGTAGAAGGATAAAGCTTAGGTATGCTCACCAGGGAGGGCGTAATCCTCCTGTTATTGTGATACATGGAAACCAAGTAAAGTCTACGCCAGAAACGTATAAACGGTATCTAATAAATACGTATAGAAAAGTTTTACAACTAGTTGGTACGCCTGTCAGGATTGAGTTTAAAGAAGGGAAGAATCCTTATGAGGGGCGCCGTGCCAAACCTACCGAAAGAAAAAAATATAAAGAAAGCGTTGGAAGGCAAACTGTAAAATCCTACCGTAAGAAAAATAAACAATAGCTTACAATCATTTGTTAATGAATATTTTACAACGTTATGACTTATATCGTAGGGATATTCTTACATAGTGATGAGCCATAAACTGATAGCCACAAAAATTATTTTTTTATATAATTAGTTTATCAATATAGGTTCATATGTCAGGTAAATGTCTTTATAAAGGTATAATCCTCGTTTAATCAATTATGATCGATCTGGAAATTAAGGATAGTCGTGGTAATGTCATTATTCATAAATTGGGTGAAGGCAAACATACGCTCGGTAAATCACCTTCATCTGATATTATTCTTATGGATTCTTACGCCTCACGCCACCACGCTGACATTATTGTCGCCGGTGATAATATCGTGTTAATTGATTTCAATAGCACTAACGGTATCTGGGTTGATAACTCACGTGTACTTGAAAAAGTAGCATTAAAATCAGGTAGTGTATTTAGAATTGGTAGATTAGAGCTGATGGTCAGTGAGTCAATATACAACTATGCCATAAAGAAAGGTGGGGCGTACTCAACTGAAGAGGTTGATATACTCCGAAATCTTGTTGAAGATGCGGTGATACTAGATTTAAATCAGCATCGAAAATTAAAAAAGAAAGTAGGGTAAAAGCTAGTTTCTTTATTATACAGCTAAATCAAATAACCCTTGAAGAGTTAATTGTATTTGCCTTGTAGTTAAATGCCCTTCAAAACTTGATGGGTCTCTCCAGTATTCACAATTAATTTTTTCAACGCCCGGATTCTTATTTGATTTAACAATCAGTCTGGTTGAGTATATTTCATCTGCTGTAGTGGCACCGATGGGTATTCCTATAGCAGCAATAGTAATGGGGCCTGATAAAACATATTCTGTTTGAGTATAGATATTAATAATAACGAATATTGAAGGCGTGAGAGTTCGATTATTGTTAACGGGTGCTCTCATTTCCAATTTGCAGTATGGGTTGTATTGATCCAGTGTTGCTTCCGAAAGTATTTGTCCATTTTGTATAAAAATGAATGCTGTATTAGCTGGAACAATAATTTCTTTTGTTAACTCAAGTGTCATACCGGGTTTTAATGTTTCTGATGCGTATTTGGGTTCTATTTGGATATTTATTCCGCACCCGGATATAGCGCCTAGTAAGCTCAATAGCCAAACAAGATATTTAAATTTAGACATGATTTTTATCATTTTCACGGTCTTTGCGAAGGAGGCAAAAATAATGAGGGGTCGACCATATTATTATTAAGACTTACAGACCAATGTAGGTGAGGGCCGGTAACACGCCCCGTCATGCCGATTTTTCCAATAACATCATTTTGCGAGATAAGTTGATTGTTTTTCACATTAATTTCATCTAAATGACAATACATGCTAATTAAGCCCTGGCCATGATCTATAAATACTGTATTGCCGTTAAAAAAATAATTACCAGTTTCGACAATGGTTCCTTTTGCAGGGGCGAGGATTAACGTACCTTGTTTGGCAGCGATATCCAGCCCACTGTGTGGTCTTCGGGCTTGTTTGTTAAAGAAACGTTTTAGGCCGAATGCACTGCTGTATATGCCTTCAACTGGTCTATTAAAATTGAGCTGAACATCATTATTATCGCTCCAATGTTTCAGTGCTTTGTTGATTCTGATTCTATCGGCTGCAATTCTTTTCATGTCGTATTTATTGGGGTTTACCATACGTTTGTTTTTAATGGTGATGTGTTGTTCGGGGTATTTTTTTTTGGTTACCTGAAAGGGTATGTAATAAGGTTCTTCACCTTTTATACGTACCTGTGCCTTGTGTGTGCCTTGTTTTATATTCAATGGTAAGCCAATAATCGCCAGCCAATTAGTTTCGTTTTTAACAATCATAACTTTACGTTTTTTAAATAAAACGGTCGGCCTTTCAGTAGTATTTGATATTGGAAGAGCGACAATTCCTCCAGGAACAGGTAGCGTATCGGGTAGTGCATATACGAAGGCAGGAAACAGTAGAAGTATGAGTATGTATCGCATTAGTTTTTTTCCTCGACCCGACATTTAAGTTCACCATCTGCTAATTGCGCGTGGATGCTGTCACCTATTTTAACTTGCTGCTTGCTCTTTATGACAGACTGATCGTTTGTACGCAGGATGCTATAACCACGGTCCAGAGTGGAGAGGGGGCTTATCGCATCAAGTTCACGCGTAATACTACTGAGTGACAGATGTGCATGTTTAATTTTTTGCTTTATTGTTTTTTGAAGCAAGTGAAACAATTGTTGTTGTCGGTCAGTATAATTATTTATTTTATAGGCAGGAGATTGTTGCAATAACCTGGCAGTTAGATTTTTATTTTTTGCTGCTGTTTTTTCAATTTTGTTTTTGCAGGCAGCACGGTATCGCATCTCCAGGTTGTCTAGTTTCTGTTCTGTTTGTTTTAGTCGGAACCCGGGGTGATACTGCTGCAACCGTGCGCTTGCTTGTGCTAGTGCTTGTTGTGCTTCATTTTGTTTTTGTCGTATCAGGTGCTTTAGTTGATTAATTTTATTGTTCAGTGAATTATTTACTTCCTCTTGGTGAGGGCTTATGTATTCTGCGGCTGCGGAAGGTGTAGGTGCGCGATAATCGGCTACAAAGTCTGCGATGGTGAAGTCAATTTCATGACCGACTGCCGAAACAATCGGTATGGGGCATTTATAGATTGCTCGCGCGAGCACTTCTTCATTAAATGCCCAGAGATCTTCCAGTGAGCCGCCCCCTCTGGTGAGTAATAGTACATCGCATTCATTTCGATTTACGACTAACTCAATAGTTGTGGCAATTTTTTTAGCAGCTGTATCACCCTGTACGGGAACCGGATAAATAATAACGGGTATAGAAGGAAAGCGTCGCTGTAATACACTGAGCACATCATGTACTGCTGCTCCAGTGGGTGATGTAATAACACCTATCGTTTTTGGCAGGGCAGGAATCTTTAGTTTAATATCCGGGTCGAACAATCCTTCTTTATCAAGTTTTGCTTTAAGCTCATCGAATTCTCTTCGTAGCGCTCCATCACCAGCTTCTTCCATGTGCTCTGCAATTAATTGAAACTCACCTCGACCTTCATACAGTCCTACTTTGGCTCGTATGAGCACTTGTAATCCATTGACCGGCTTGAAACGGCAAAGCTGACTACGGTTACGGAACATAGCGCATCTAACTTGTGCCTGTTGGTCTTTGAGAGTGAAATACCAGTGACCAGATGATGGACAGGCAAAATTGGACATTTCACCTTCTATCCACATCAGTGGGAAGCTGCCTTCGAGTAGTGTTCTTACTTCACGATTAAGTTGGCTGACACTCAGAACTTCGCGTTTTATAGTAAATTCTTCAGGTTCAAAATCGTAGTCTGTCATGAATTATTCGCAGGTTTGGTTAGTCCAAAAATTAGTAAGTAGATAATAGCAGTTGCAGATTGCTTAAATATACCAATAAAACGAATTGCAATAAGAAAGGGCCGGTAAACCGGCCCTTTCAGATAAGCTGTGAATAATGCCTAGTTAGAAATTAAGTCAGCATTAGCAGCTTTACTTGCTTGTATTTCAGCTAATTTGGCATGAGATTTAGCAGTGTTGGCTAATTTAACAGCTTTAGTATAATCGCCTTTTTTAAAAGCGGCTTTTGCTGGGCCAAGCAATTTTTTATACGTATCACGCCATTCAAAGCCCATTTTTGCTACTTTGTTGTTTGCAGCAACAGCTTCAAAAATAGCATTAGATGCATCTTTCTGGCTAGGGCCAGCGAATGCAACAGATGAGCCAAGAATCATTGCTAAAGCAGCAGTGAGAGCAGTTTTTTTCATGTTTATCCTCCAAAGGGTATTAATATAATTATTTTCGTCCGTAATTTTGCTAGCAGATGGTGTTCGTTTATACTGCTGGCAGGTGATTGCACTACTAAGTGTTTTGTCACTTCCTTTTATAGATACATTTATAACTGGTTTACGTAGCGCTCGTCAAATTCTATAATTAAGCGCTAATTTACTGTTTTCTAATAAACTGCTAATGGTTGCTATAAATGAGAATAATACAAGAAGCACTGACATTTGATGATGTTTTACTAGTTCCCGCTCACTCGACAGTAATGCCACGTGATGTGAGCCTAAAAACAAGGTTAACCCGAGGAATTGAGCTAAATATCCCGTTAGTATCTGCTGCGATGGATACTGTTACAGAGGGGAGACTGGCGATAGCACTGGCTCAGGAGGGTGGTTTAGGCATTATTCATAAGAATATGACACCTGAGCAACAAGCTTTTCAGGTGCGGATGGTGAAAAAATTTGAAAGTGGTGTAATAAAAGACCCCGTGACAGTAAAACAAGATGTTAGCATTCGTGAAGTGATGGATATTACCCGTGCTCATAATATATCAGGGGTACCTGTTGTTGATGGTGATTTACTCGTAGGCATCGTTACAAGTCGTGATTTACGTTTTGAGAAGGGTTATGACAACCCCGTATCGAGCATTATGACGCCTAAAGAAAGATTGGTAACGGTGAAGGAAGATGCTGTTTTAGATGAAGCCAAGGCTCTATTACATAAATATCGAATAGAGAAAGTCCTTGTTGTTAATGATGACTTTCACTTGAAAGGCATGATTACCGTCAAAGATATTCAGAAATCAAAAGATTTCCCAAATGCCTGTAAAGATGACCAAGGTAGCCTACGTGTCGGTGCAGCAGTAGGGACAGGTGATGATACAGAAGATCGTGTCACAGCATTGGTTGAAGCAGGCGTGGACGTCATTGTTGTTGATACAGCTCATGGGCATTCTCAAGGGGTCCTGGATCGTGTGAAATGGGTTAAGAAGACATTCCCTGAGGTTCAGGTTATTGGCGGTAATATTGCTACTGCAGATGCAGCTCTAGACCTGGTTAAAGCGGGTGCAGATGCAGTTAAGGTTGGCATTGGCCCAGGTTCTATCTGTACGACAAGAATAGTAGCCGGTGTGGGGGTCCCTCAAATTACAGCTGTGGCTAATATAGCCGAAGCGTTGAAGAAAAAGGATGTACCATTAATTGCAGATGGGGGTATTCGTTTTTCAGGGGATATTTCTAAGGCATTAGCAGCCGGTGCTCACTGCGTCATGATAGGCAGTATGTTTGCTGGTACTGAAGAGGCGCCAGGAGAGGTTGAGTTATATCAGGGGCGTTCGTACAAATCATATCGAGGTATGGGTTCACTAGGGGCGATGAAAGAAGGTTCAAGTGATCGTTATTTCCAGGAGTCCAGCAACATAGACAAATTAGTTCCCGAAGGCATAGAAGGTCGTGTTCCTTATAAAGGCGCATTATTGAATATCGTGCATCAATTAATAGGCGGTATTCGTTCCAGTATGGGTTATGTAGGTTGTGGCAATATGGATGATATGCGTAGTAAACCGCAATTTGTTCGAGTGACCAGTGCGGGAATGCGAGAAAGTCATGTACACGACGTGACCATCACTAAAGAAGCACCCAACTATCGCGTGGAATAACACGTATCATTGACTACCAAGTTAACTATCCCCTCAATAACCAGAAATAAGGGGGATGAAGATCGATTTAATGACAGGATAAATACAGTGACAACTGATTCAAATGCCAATATTCATGAAGACCGTATTCTGGTATTAGACTTCGGTTCGCAATATACACAATTGATAGCACGACGGGTTCGTGAAGCAGGGGTTTATTGTGAGTTATATGCCTATGATGTATCAGATGATGACATAAAAGCATTTAACCCAAATGGTATCATTCTTTCAGGTGGACCTGAGACTGTTACAGCGGAATCAACCCCCCGCGCACCTCAAATTGTTTTTGATATGGGTATTCCTGTTTTGGGTATCTGTTATGGTATGCAAACCATGGCTGCGCAATTAGGCGGTGAAGTAGAAAACGCAGATCATCATGAATACGGTTATGCACAAGTTCGTGCACGTGGCCATTCCAAGTTGTTAACAGATATTGAAGATCATACAACGGCAGAAGGTTTTGGCATGTTGGATGTATGGATGAGTCATGGAGATCGGGTCGCAAACATTCCTGATGGTTTTAATGTCATTGCATCAACTGATAATGCTCCACTAGCGGGTATGGCTGATGAATCGCGTTCTTTTTATGGATTGCAGTTCCATCCAGAGGTTACCCATACGAAGCAAGGGCAGCGAATTATAAATCGTTTTGTGCATGATATTTGTGGTTGTGCATCGTTATGGACATCTGCCAATATTATCGAAGACAGTGTTAAGCATATACGTGAACAAGTAGGTAGTGATCAAGTATTACTTGGTTTATCAGGTGGTGTTGATTCATCAGTAGTGGCAGCTTTATTACACAAAGCCATCGGTGACCAGTTAATTTGTGTATTTGTTGATAATGGCATGCTGAGACTCAATGAAGGCGACCAGGTTATGGCAACCTTTGCGGAGCACATGGGTGTAAAGGTCATTCGTGCTGATGCGGAAAAACGATTTCTAGATAAGCTTGCGGGAGTAACCGATCCTGAGCATAAACGTAAAATCATCGGTAATATGTTTATCGAAGTGTTTGAGGAAGAATCTGAAAAATTGCCTAATGTTAAATGGTTAGCGCAAGGCACAATTTACCCTGATGTTATTGAATCAGCTGGCGCAAAAACAGGTAAAGCGCATTTAATTAAATCACATCATAATGTGGGTGGCTTGCCAGAACACATGAAATTGGAATTATGTGAACCGTTACGGGAATTATTTAAAGACGAAGTAAGAAAGCTCGGAGTTGAGTTAGGATTACCTTCAGATATGGTTTACCGTCACCCATTCCCCGGTCCTGGTTTAGGTGTGCGTATACTTGGTGAGGTTAAAAAAGAGTATGCCGATATTCTCAGGTTAGCTGATGATATTTTTATCTCTGAATTAAGAAAACATAATTTGTATGATGGCGTAAGTCAGGCTTTTGTTGTATTTATACCAGTTAAATCGGTTGGCGTAACAGGCGATGGTCGTCGATATGATTATGTAGTTTCACTTCGAGCAGTTGAAACGATTGATTTTATGACAGCGCGATGGGCTCATTTGCCTTATGAATTTCTTGAATTGGTTTCTACGAGAATTATTAATGAAGTGGATGGTATTTCACGTGTTGCCTATGACATATCAAGTAAGCCGCCAGCTACGATAGAGTGGGAATAAGTATTCAGTAATGAATGATGAATACTGGATGCGTAAAGCCATCAGGCTTGCAGAAAAGGCAGAATCGGAAAATGAAGTGCCTGTTGGTGCGGTTCTGGTGCAAGACGGTAAAATAATTGGCGAAGGCTGGAATCAGCCAATTGCTAATAATGACTCCAGTGCACATGCAGAAATACAGGTATTAAGAGATGCAGGTAAAAAGCTCGGAAATTACCGTCTTCCAGGCGCTACACTATATGTTACTCTCGAACCTTGCACGATGTGCGCGGGAGCGATCATCCATGCTAGAGTCGCAAGGCTCGTATTTGGCGCACATGATCTTAAAACAGGTGTTATTGAAAGCGCTGATAAAGTACTGGATCAGCCCTACCATAATCATAAAGTGTTATATGAAGGTGGCTTGTTAGAAAGTGAATGCAGCCAGATGTTAACCTCTTTTTTCAAAGCAAAACGAACTAGATAATATAATGACATCGAAAAATAAATTTATATTAATTTCAATTTTTCTTGTGTTTATAAGTGGCTGTTCAAATATGTCCAACCAGACAACGCCAACTGTTACTGTTATTGATCGCAGCGAATCAGGGCAGGTAGTTACAAAAACAACACGTGATCCGCAACAGATATTGGCTATTGATAAGCTAATGCTAGATGCAAAGCAATGGCGTGAGAAAGGTCAATATGTAAAAGCTGTAGCGGTACTTGAGCGAGCGTTACGAATTAAACCCAGAAATCCTTTTATCTGGTCACAGCTCGCAGAATTGCGTTACACACAGAAGCAATATAGGCAAGCGGAATCCTTGGCTTTACGCTCAAATCAATATGCTGGAAATGATATAGCCTTGAAGCAATCGAATTGGGTGTTGATTGCCAACGCAAGAGATAAGCAAGGAAACAAGGCTGGATCAATTGCAGCCAGGAAAAAGAGTAAAGAATAGTCTTTAAATAAAGATAATTTACTGAAGTATCATATACTTTCAGTATTTTTCTTTGCAGTACCTTTCATTTCGTATATTATATTAATCACGTTTTTAAATGCGGGAAGCCTATTTTGGCCGTTTATTCAGTCGACAAACTTATATCTGAAGCACGCAGAATTGCAGCAGATTATCGTCGTGCCACAGGTAAAAGTCTGGGCGGTGTGAGTGGTGAAATTGCTGAGAATGATGCTGCTCGTCTCCTAGACCTTGAGTTAACCAACGATCCATCCTTGGGTTATGACGCAATTGGTAAAGGCTCTCGAGAAGGAAAAAAAATTCAGATTAAGGGCCGTGCAATATTCGATGAAAGTAAATCGGGTCAGCGAATTGGGCAGCTAAAAGTAGCGCAAGAGTGGGACAGTGTAGTTTTGGTGATTATGAATGAAGACTTCGAGCCTGTCGAAATTTATGAGGCAACGCGTGAAGAGCTGTCCGAATCAATTGAAGATAAGCCAAATAAAAACAAACGTGGTGCTATGACATTAGCGCGCTTTAAACATCTGGCAAAACTTGTCTGGCCCGCTGAAGAGGCTGAAGTTGACGATGTAAATGGAAATGCATAATCATTTATTGATAGCCATTTACGTTACCTAGATTTCAATTCTCATGTTAAATGCCTCGGAAATTCTGGGACCAGATGGTCCATTTACTCATAAAATTGATCATTTTGCTGCACGACAACAGCAGATTGATATGGCAGAAGCTGTACAATCTGCTCTTGAAAATCAATCTATAGCGATTATTGAGGCAGGAACAGGCACAGGTAAAACTTTTGCCTATCTTGTGCCCGCACTCATTAGTGGTAAAAAAGTCATTGTATCTACTGGAACAAAAAATTTGCAGGACCAGTTATTTCATCGAGATCTGCCTAATGTGTGTGAAATATTAAAATTGCCAACTAAGGTAGCCTTACTAAAAGGGCGAGCTAATTATTTATGTAAGTACCGTTTAGATGTAACGTTAATGGAAGGAAGGCTGCGTTCTCGAAGTCAGATCGCATATCTACAAGCTATTAGAGAATGGTCAGGTAAAACAAACTCGGGAGACATTGCTGAAATACGTGGTGTGCCTGAAGATTCGTTGGTGTGGCCGTTGGTGACATCTACTGTTGATAATTGTCTGGGTTCGGATTGCCCTTCATTTAATGGTTGTTTTGTAATGGAGTCCCGTCGCAAAGCTCAAGAAGCAGATTTACTGGTTATAAATCATCATCTCATGTTTGCAGATATGGCGCTTAAGGAAGATGGTTACGGTGATCTGCTGCCAGGTGCAAATGCATTTATTATTGATGAAGCGCATACGCTACCCGATGTTGCGACACAATTTTTTGGTCAATCAGTTAGTGCTCGGCAATTGAATGAATTGTGTAAAGACACTCGGACCGAACATCTAGCCGCTGCGGGTGATATGAGTGATTTAACACAGGCATCTGACAAGTTAGAAAAGGCCGTTAGTGACTTTAGACTGGCGCTGGGGAAAAACATTGGTAGATTGGCCTGGAAGCAAATAAAAAATCAAAATGCTGTTAAAGACGCACTTGATGATTTACAAACAAAACTAGAAGTGTTGTGTGAATGGCTAGAAGTCGCGTCTGTCCGTAGCAAAGGGTTGGATAATTGCTGGAATCGCGCAAAAGAGTTTATTATAAAAATAAGACTTTTAACCCAATCAGATGATGACAATTTTATTCAATGGCTTGATGTGCATAAGCGTTCGTTCGTATTTCACTTGTCACCATTAGATATTGCTGAAAATTTTCAAGCTCAAATGCAAGGTATTCCTTGTTCTTGGGTGTTTACATCTGCAACATTAACGATTAATGGTGATTTTAAACATTTTAAGCAACGCCTTGGTATTGGAGACTGTCAAACTATGCAACTAGACAGTCCATTTGATTATGCTAACAATGCATGGCTTGTCGCAACACCTGATATGCCTGATCCTAATAGTCAAAATTACACCAAATCAGTCATTGACTATACAGTACCGTTATTGGAGGCCAGTAAAGGACGCGCCTTTTTATTATTCACCAGTCACCGCGCGTTAAGAGAAGCAGAGATATTATTAAAAGACCGTGTTGACTTTCCTATGTATGTACAAGGTGATGCTCCCAGGGATTTACTGCTTGAGTCATTTCGGAAAGATGGCAATGCTTTGTTGCTTGGTACCAGTAGTTTTTGGGAAGGGGTTGATGTAAGAGGAGATGCCTTGTCGATTGTTATTATTGATAAATTACCTTTTGCTTCACCTGGAGACCCTGTCTTACAAGCAAGAATTGAGTTAATTAAAAAAAATGGTCAAAATGCGTTTTTTGATTTTCAATTACCTAATGCAGTTATTACGCTTAAGCAAGGAGTCGGTCGTTTAATACGTGATGTTTCTGATAGGGGTGTGATGGTGATTTGTGATCCTCGTTTAACTGGAAAGCCTTATGGTAAGGTGTTTTTAAAAAGCTTACCACCAATGAAACGTATGATTGATGTTGAACGAGTTAAAGGGTTTTTAGAGCAATTATGAAGAAAGGGGTCTATTTGTGAAAAATATTCTCGCTATCGATACCTCAACAGAGGCTTGTTCTGTTGCTTTGGTGATGGATTCCGATGTAATTGAACGATTTGAGATTGCACGCCAACGACATACCGAATTAGTGTTGCCAATGATTGATTCCGTACTCGAAGAAGCAGGTATATCTATCGCGTCAATTGATGTTTTAGCTTTTGGTCGAGGGCCTGGTAGTTTTACAGGCATTCGTATTGGCACAGGTGTTGTGCAAGGTATTGCATTAGGAGCCGGATTACCGGTAGCACCTGTTTCGAGTTTAGCTGCAATTGCACAAGGAATTTATCGAACTGGTGGAGATAAAAAAGTTATTGCTGCAATCGATGCTCGCATGCAGGAAATCTATTGGGGTTGTTTTCAACTGGATAAAAAAAGCTACATGCAGGCTACACAGGCAGAGGTTGTTGCGAAGCCGGAATTTTTGCCGCTACCTGCTGGCGACAATTGGTTTGCAGCAGGTACAGCATGGTCGGCGTATGAAAATGAGTTAAATATCTTAACCAAAGAAAAAGTAAAAGAGTATGATGGTGGCTGTCTACCACATGCACAAGATATAGCTATATTGGCTTGTGATGTTATTGAGAAGGATCAATTGATTTCGGCAGATTGTGTAGAGCCGGTTTATCTAAGAAATGAAATTGCCTGGAAAAAACAAAACCAATAGAATTAAAAAACTTAACCTAGGAATGCATGATCAGAATTTAAATAAGTTTCTTCATCTTGAGTGTTTTTGCGGTTGAGTATTTTATTGCGATGTGGGAATCGACCGAATTGCTTTATGATAGACTGATGATGTTCAGCAAATTTTATATTATTCTTAAGTTTATGATGTTTATATAATTTAACTGATAGATTCTGTTTTTCAATGTCCTCACTATGCATTAACGGCATGTAGAGGAAAGCTAGCTTATCATTTTCTAAATCAAGATCCTGTTTTCTCTCTATTGCGCTGCAAGTTATTGATACCGCTTTTTGTTCGGTGCTAAAGCTTATAGCTTGGTTGCGATACATATTCAAGGGGAATTGATCGAGTATGATAACGAGAGCAAGACTCCCAATAGCATTATTACTCCAATGGTCTAGATCACCAGAGGCAGCTGTTTTCCACAATGTTTCATAGTCATTTCGAATGCTATTATCTAATTCAGGAGTCGATGAGAACCAGCTTTGTTGCATGCTATCTGAAAACCAGAAGTTGATGATATCGGATGATGTTATTTTCATGTTTTTCTCTCGCGATTTGCAATAATGATACCTGAAACAATGAGAAACATGCTATAGAAATCTAATGATCGTATTTCCTCGTTTAAGAAAATATAAGCTATAAATCCGCTAAAAACAGGTAATGTATAATAAATCATTCCTGCTTTTGCTGGGCCGAGCTCATTAACAGCTTTATTCCAGAAAATGAAAGCGATTAGTGAAGCAAAGATACCTACGTAAAAAATAGATAGAATTATTTTACTATCAAATATAACTGCAGGTGTTGTTTTGTTTTCCCAGATATAGAACGGGAGTAAAAATATCAGTCCTAGAATGAATGTACTTAATAGAAATGCTTTTATGCTTAGCTCTTTAGGCTTACGCTTTATTAAGAGACTATAAATGGCAAAAACGAAGGCGGCAATAAGCATCCATATATCACCAATAGCAAAAGATATGTTAAGAATAATAGAATAATCACCATTTGTAATAAGTAAAAGGACTCCAGTAGTTACAAGTAATATGCCGATTCCTTTACCTATGGAAATTAATTCACCATAAAAAAATCTTGCTAATATAATAATAAATATGGGGAAGGTAATGGCGATTAATGAAAGATTGATTGCCGTTGTAGTATGAGCAGAAAAATAAATAAGCGTGTTAAATATGCTTACACCAAATAACGCAGTGATTAACAGGTAGGAAGTATTGTTCTTTAAGCTATTCCATTCAGTAATAAGCGCTTTATAAGCAAACGGTAAAAATATTACAACGGCAACAAGCCACCGAAAAAAAGCGAGAGTAATGGGTGGGATGTTCTCATGAAGTCCTCTCGCAATAAGAAAGTTGCCCGACCAAATGATGGTTGCGCCAAGAGCAAAAAGGTAGCCTGCAAATATTTTTTTGTTTTGATGTTTTATTGTCAAGTAATGTAAGGCCGTTTTTTAAATAAGAAAAAACTTTAGCTTAAGTTTAAAAGGGACAGTGATAAAACACAATGATATCTTTTGATAAAGGTTTTCATTTTTTCACAAAATACTAAATGTTAATATAATTTTTTATAGTTACTATGAAGGTAGTATTTTTTAATATTAGAAAAAATTATTTTTTATTTTTATTTTCAGTTGTGGATTTGTTTCTAATTTACCTGTATTTTGTAATCTGGATTTTTTGATGCAAAAAAATAATAAAAAGGAAGGTATTATGGAAAGTAATAAAAAAAATATAAAGAACAAGAATAAATTAAGCGCTACGAACAAAAACACTCCTGAGTCACCTCAGCGTCGTCAATTTCTAAGTAATACATGCGCTTTAACTGTGACGGGTGTAACTGCTGGGTTGTTAGGCTCTGGCGCATTATTAACCAGTAAATCGGTTAGCGCAGATGAATTTAAAAAAGAACTCAGTAAGCCTTTGCGGGCGCTGGAAGGAGAAGAACGACAGGAGCAGGTGTATAAATTACGTAAGCAGGCAGCGAAACGTTATCGTAAATTACCTCCAGTTGTTCAGATTAACAATGGTGATGATGCAGCTTATACAGCACGCATCGGCAGTTTTACCAAGGGTATGCCTCATAACGGTCTGGGTGAAGTTGATAAAGACATTTATGCAACATATTTACAGGCCATAGAAACAGGTGATCGTGATTTATTCGATACGATTCCAACACCTGGGAATATTACATTAAGGAATATTGAGAATATCTGGTCTATTGATTATCTTGGCCCTGATTCCCACAGCCTTACGATCCCTCCAGCACCCGCTATAGCGAGTGCTGAACATGGCGGAGAGTTTGTTGAGTTGTATTGGAAAGCACTTACCAGGGATGTTCCTTTCGCTGATTATAGTGTTAACGCTGATATACAAGCAGCGATAAGTGATATGAATAAGCTGTCTGATTTCCGTGGGCCTAAAGAAAATGGGCAGGTTACTACAGACACGTTGTTCAGAGGTGCTTATTCAGGCGATCTGGAAGGCCCCTATATTTCACAGTTTCTGGCAGTTGATATTCCCTATGGCGCCATGTTGGTGCCACAAAAAACCATTACTGCTCCTTTCGGTCAAGACTACATAACCAGTTATAACGATTGGGTAAATCAACAAAATGGTAATGTTGCTAAACAAAAAACAAATGATCCTGTGCATCGTTATTTACGGAGTGGTCGTGATTTAGGCGAATATGTAGGGCGTGATTTTCTTTATCAACCTTACTTGAATGCGGCCCTTATTTTAACGCGTGGTTTAAAGTTACCATTTGATTCAAATAACCCGTACATCAAACCCGGTAAGTCTAGTCAACATGGGCATAATACATTTGGTGGTCATCATCTTTATCACATGGTTGTTCGCATAGCGAACATTGCTCAGAAACATGCCTGGTATCATAAGTGGGCAGTGCATCGCCGTTTGCGACCAGAAGAATATGGCGGCAGAGTACATAATCACATGGTAGGTGATGCAGTCTATCCTATGCCAGATGATTTATTGAATTCAGATGCTATACAACGGGTGATTGCAAAATGGGGTTCGTACCTACTGCCACAGCAATATCCTGAAGGGGTGCCACCACATCCTGCTTACCCTGCTGGCCATGCTACTATTGCAGGTGCTTGCACAACAATGCTAAAAGCATTAATGA
>Ga0316204_10001834_pt1 | contig 53472 bp, 46 predicted proteins | sample 6monrhotite_MG_2_FD_205661 | JGI IMG/M metagenome (GOLD analysis project Ga0316204, IMG submission 205661) | Microbial mat bacterial communities from mineral coupon in-situ incubated in ocean water Damariscotta River, Maine, United States -... | ecosystem: Environmental > Aquatic > Marine >... | reverse complement strand
GCAAGGCCGACAGGGTTCGGCATATGCAAACCAGCGATTTGCGTCTTTAACCGATCCGACGTCACCGGGCCCGAGCGCGGACCCAATCCCATGTTCAGCGCCTTGAGCGCCAAGCCATGCGCCCGTTCCGGATCAACCCGGCGCAGTGCTGCGAGGCCGATGTGTTCAAGCGCCCTCATGCCAGATCAGGGAATTGATGGAACCCGTCTTGCAGGGGCAGTGGTTTGCTCCAAAGGACGTCATTCATCTTCAGCTTGCGGTGAAGATGCGGAAACAAAACACCCGCGCGTGCAGGTTCCCATTTCAACAGCTCCAGCCCGTCGGCCTCGACCGCGAGCAGGACCAATCCCGCAACCCCGGCAAAGTATTTCGCCGCTGTCTCGGCGACCGTCTCGGCGGTAGAGAAATGGATATAGCCGTCGGTCACGTCAATTGGCGCGCCTTCGGTCTCGCCTTTGGTCTGCAAGATGGCCCATTCTTCGGCCCGGAATATTTTGTAGATCAGCATGGGCGTGTCATGGCCTTTGCGCATCTGATGGTCAAGCATCCTGAAGCGAACCGTTGACGTAAGGGCCGCTTGCGCTTGCAGTGATTAAATTTGACTCTGGCAAATCGCCTCGCCAAGCTGAACCCATTCCAAACTTTGGGGGACTTGATCCGATGAATTCACGTATAATGATAACAACCTGTGCGCTGGCTGTGACGGCTGGCATGGCGGCGGCTGACTACTCGTTGACCATTCTGCACACCAACGACTTTCACGCCCGGTTTGAGCCGATCAGCCGTTTTGACAGCGGCTGTTCTGCCGAGGACAATGACGAGGGCAAATGCTTTGGCGGGACCGCTCGCCTGGCTACGGCGGTGACCGAAGCGCGTGCGCGCACGAACAACTCTATCCTTCTAGACGGCGGCGACCAGTTTCAGGGGTCACTGTTTTATACCTACTACAAAGGTGCTGCCGCCGCTGAGTTCATGAACCAGCTTGGCTATGATGGCATGACCGTGGGCAATCACGAATTCGACGATGGGCCTGAGGTTCTCAAGGGCTTTATGGATTCAGTGCAGTTTCCTGTGCTGATGTCCAATGCGGATGTCTCGGGCGAGCCGCTGCTGGCCGGTGCGCTGCAAAAATCCACCGTGATCGAGCGTGGTGGAGAAAAGATCGGCCTGATCGGCCTGACGCCTGAAAACACCGACGAGCTGGCAAGCCCCGGCCCGAATGTGAATTTCTCGGATCCTGCCGCTGCCGTGCAGGCCGAGGTCGATAAGCTGACCGCGATGGGCGTGAACAAGATTATCGTGATGTCTCATTCCGGCTATGTCGTGGATATGGAGGTCGCTGCCAACACAACCGGCGTTGACGTGATTGTCGGCGGTCACAGCCACACGCTCTTGGGTGAGGATGAGAATGCCGAAGGGCCATATCCGACCATGGTGGGAACCACCGCCGTCGTGCAGGCCCGGTCTTACGGCAAATACCTGGGTGAGTTGAATGTGACGTTCGACGACAACGGCGTGATTACCGAAGCGGTTGGCGCGCCGGTCCTGATAGACGCTTCTGTGGTCGAGGATGACGCCACAAAGGCCCGGGTGACAGAGCTTGCGGTGCCTCTTGATGAAATCCGTCAGCGGGTTGTCGCAGAGGCCGCCACAGCGATTGACGGGGATCGTTCCGTCTGCCGTGCGATGGAATGTTCAATGGGCAATCTCATTGCAGACGCAATGCTGGACCGTGTTGAAGATCAGGGCATCCAGATCGCTTTCCAGAACTCGGGTGGTATTCGTGCCTCGATCGATGCAGGCGAGGTGACGATGGGCGAAGTGCTGACAGTGCTGCCGTTCCAGAACACTCTGTCTACATTTCAGGTCACCGGTGCGACAATGATTGCCGCACTTGAGAACGGTGCCAGCCAGCTTGAAGAAGGCTCTGGCCGTTTTCCACAGGTGTCGGGCATGTCATTCACGGTTGATCAGAGCCAAGAGCCAGGTGCGCGCGTGAGCGACATTATGGTTGGCGGCGCGCCCATTGATCCAGACGCTGTATACGGTGTTGTCTCCAACAACTTTGTCCGCAACGGCGGCGACGGGTACAGCATGTTCGTAGATGCCATGAATGCCTATGACTATGGGCCCGATCTGGCCGATGTGACCGCCGAATTCATCGCGGCAAACGCGCCTTACCAGCCATTCACGGATGGGCGCATTACCATGAAGTAAGCCTGATCAAACTGGTCAGCAAAGCGCGCTGCGGACATTCCGTGGCGCGTTTCGCGTTTTGAAGGGGTGTCTATTGGACGTCTGTGCTCTGATCATTTGCAGGTGGATGGCAAAGGGGTCAAATACGAGGCCCATCAACAGACCGCACTTGCGTCGCCGCTTATCCGTCGCATAATCATATCAAGCAGGTACGCTTGCCTCTTTTCGTCAGGGTCGCCAGCTTGTCCAACGCGCCTGATGACGGACGCTCTTGCGGCCTTTCACATGGACTGGCGCGCGAATCAGCGGCAATTACGATGGCAGGGAGGAAGACTTATGCCAGATCTAACCCTGCCGACCGTCCCAATCGACGGACAGAAACCGGGAACCAGCGGCCTTCGTCGGAAAACAGCGGTATTCAGAAGGCCACAGTTTCTGGAGAATTATGTCCAGTCGATCTTTGACGGAATCGGCGGGATCGCCGGCAAGACGCTTGTCGTCGGTGGCGATGGCCGGTTTTTCAATAATCAGGCAATCCAGACCATCCTGCGTATGGCGTCAGCCAACGGTGCAGCCAAATGCATTCTGGGACAAGACGGCATCCTGTCGACCCCGGCGGCCTCTCATCTGATCCGGCTACGCAAGGCAGATGGCGGGCTGATCCTGTCGGCAAGCCATAATCCGGGTGGACCGGATGCGGACTTTGGCCTGAAGTACAATGGCCGCAATGGCGGACCGGCTTCAGAGGCTGTGACGGACAGGATTTACCAGCGGACCAGGACGCTCGATCATTATCGCATTTGTACTGCCAGTGATCTTGATCTGGGGGCGATTGGCCATCAGGTGCTGGACGGCATGGCAGTCGAGATCGTCGATCCCGTCGCTGACTATGCCGATCTGATGCAGACGATCGTTGATTTCGACAAAATCCGCGCATTGTTCGCGGGAGGTTTCACCATGTGCTTTGATGCGATGCACGCGGTCACAGGCCCCTATGCCCATGCGATCCTAGAAGGCATGTTGGGCGCGCCGGTGGGGACCGTGATAAATGGCACACCGAGCCCTGACTTTGGCAAAGGCCACCCTGACCCCAACCCGATTTGGGCCAAACCGCTGATGGACAGGATGTACGCCCCCGATGCCCCTGATTTTGGTGCGGCTTCCGATGGCGACGGGGACCGCAATATGATTGTGGGGCGCGGGGCCTATGTGACGCCTTCGGATAGTTTGGCGCTCTTGACGGCACAGGCCCATTTGGCCCCCGCCTACCGTGGTGGTCTGGTGGGTGTTGCAAGGTCCATGCCGACCTCGCGCGCGGTGGATCGTGTGGCCAAGAGCCTTGGCATCGCGTGCTATGAGACGCCAACGGGCTGGAAGTTTTTCGGCAGTTTGCTGGACGCTGGCAAGGTCACGCTTTGCGGCGAGGAAAGCGCTGGCACCGGCTCTGACCATCTGCGCGAAAAAGATGGGCTTTGGGCCGTCCTTTTATGGCTGAACATTCTGGCGGAAACAGGGAAGTCTGTAACAGTATTGATGGCTGATTTATGGGCCGCGCATGGGCGCTGCTATTATGCACGGCTGGACTATGAGGATGTGGAGAGTGCCAAGGCAGAGGCCACGATTGATCGCCTGCGTGCGAAGCTTCCCATGCTCGCCGGTGCCAAGGTCGGCGCATTGACAGTCGAGATGGCGGATGAGTTTGCCTATCTTGATCCGGTGGATGGATCAAAATCTGCGGGGCAAGGCATTCGCATCGCCTTTGAAGGCGGCGCGCGTGCGGTGTTCCGCCTGTCGGGCACCGGGACGCAAGGGGCGACGATCCGGCTTTATCTTGAGCAGTTGGAAACCGATCCTGACTGCCTGCAATGCGACCCGGAGAAGATGCTGACCGATGTGCGCGAAGCGGCGCTGGCTCTTTCTGACCTGCACGCAATCACCGGGCGGGATGCACCCGACGTGATTACCTAAGCGCGATCGGCACCTGCGCGCCGTGAGACAGATAGGCAAAGCCGTTTCCGTCCAAAATCAGCGTATCATCCGACAGGTGAACCGCCTCGCCCAACGCAACCTTGGCCGGTGCTGTCAGTGGCACTGACTGCTGCGCCGTCGAAAGGTTAAAAATGCAGGTCAGTGTTTGAGCATCCACGCATCGGGTGAAAGCCAGCAATGGTTCGGGCAGCGAGATGAAGGTTGTCTTGCCACGCGACAACGCAGGACTGTCCTTGCGATAAGCGATCATCCTTTTGTAATAGGCCAAAATACCATCCGGGCCTTGTTGGTCCACCGCCTTGGCCGCCTGCGGCGCTTTCACGGGCAACCATGGCGTGCCGGTCGAAAACCCGGCGTTTTGCGCATTCTTTTCCCAGACCATCGGCGTGCGGCATCCGTCGCGCCCTTTGACCGCGGGCCAAAAGCGGACCGCAGGCGGATCGGTCAGTTCCTCGAACACCAGTTCCGTCTCGGTCTGGCCCAGTTCCTCGCCCTGATAGATGCCGATAGTGCCTTCGAATGACATCAGCATGGCGCAGGCAAGCCGGGCCATGCTGTCCTCTGATACCGCATGATCTGCCCAGCGTGTGACCTGACGCGGGACGTCATGGTTGCTGAACGACCAGTAGGGGTGGCCGTCAGGCGCACCGGATTGGAACCCTTCGATGCAATCGCGAAAGTGTTCGGCCTTGAAATCCGTGCCCAGCATCGCAAAGCTATAGGCCATATGCAGACGATCCGCGCCAGCGGTGTATTCGCCCATAATCTCGATCGCGCGGCGCCCCGTCTCGCCGACTTCGCCGACCATCGCAATGTTCGCGTACTGGTCGGTCAGGGCGCGCAGTCGTTCCAGAAAGCGCAGGTTTTCTGGCCGCGTCTTGTTATAGATGTTGTCCTGCATCCTGTAGGGATCGGTCACGATGCCCAGCGGCCTGGCTTGTGCCGGCGGGTTCGAGCGCAGCTGCTGGTCGTGAAAATAGTAATTCACCGTATCAAGGCGGAACCCGTCAAGGCCGCGATCCAGCCAGAATTTGCAGGTATCAAGGATAGCATCGACGACGGTGGGGTTGTGAAAATTCAGATCGGGCTGTGAGATCAGATAATTGTGCAGATAAAACTGCCCGCGCTGCGCGTCGAACTCCCACGCCGGGCCACCAAAATGGCTGTGCCAGTTTGTCGGCGGGGTTCCGTCGGGCTGCGGGTCTGCCCAGACGTACCAGTCAGCCTTGGCATTGTCGCGGCTTGCGCGGGATTGCTTGAACCAAGCGTGTTGATCGGACGTATGCGACAAGACCTGATCAACGATCACTTTCAGCCCGCGCGCATGGGCCTCGGCGATCAGCTCATCAAAGGTGGCCAGATCACCAAACAACGGGTCGACGGACAGATAGTCAGACACGTCATAGCCCATATCTGCCTGCGGTGACGTGAAGATGGGGGACAGCCAGATGCAATCCACCCCAAGATCCGCGATATAATCAAGACGGTGGATAATCCCCCTCAGATCGCCGACGCCATCCCCAGAGCTATCCTGGAAAGACCGCGGATAGACCTGATAAATCACAGCACTGCGCCACCATTCTTGCATGAATTGGCTCCTGCCTTTGGAAATCTTCAATACATCAGCCCTAGATCGAAAGGGATCAAAGGTAAACTGGCCCTCTTGGTCGCGACCTACTGCATCAATATCGGATAAAGCGACAGCACAAGCAGTGCGGCCATCAAGACGTTGAACGTCCGCAGGCGCCGCGCGGTTCCCAGCCAACGGCGCACCTGCACACCCGTCAAGGCCCAGACCGTCACCGACGGCAGGTTTACGGCTGCAAAGACCAGCGCAACCATAAGTGATCCGATCACGACCCCGCGGTCCTGCGGCGCGTAGGCACTGATGGCCGTGATCGCCATGAACCAGGCCTTTGGGTTGACCCACTGAAACGCTGCCGCCTGTAGGAAGGTGAAAGGCGTTCCTGTGACTTCTCGGGCTTCTGGCGGTACCGCATTTGCGATCTTCCATGCCAGCCACGTCATGTAGGCGGCACTCAGTACCTTCAGCACAACATTCACACTGGGATAGGTTTCAAACACCTGCAACAGGACGACTCCGACCATTGTTACCATAAAGGCGTGGCCCAGCGAGATGCCCAGCATATGTGGTATGGTCCGGGGCAGGCCATAGTTGGCGCCAGAGGCCATGAGCATCAGGTTATTGGGCCCCGGTGTGATGGAACTGGCAAAGGCAAAGCCGATCAGGGCGATGAGGATTTCAGAAGTCATTGCGCAACGATACGTGGGGACAGCGCGCTTTGATAGCCGCAGCGTCACTTGATTTGCAGGGTGGGTGAACCCCATGCAGCGCTTCTTCTGGGGTCTCAACAAAAAACGGCCATGCCCGGGAGGAGGTGGACATGACCGTTCTTATTGATCGGCGCTCACCTCTAAAGGGAGGAGGGAGGCAAGCGCGTCCTCGCTGACTTTGCTCGGGAGGAGGTGAGCGGGGTCAGCGGTATGATCGGTTCCAACCCGGGAGGAGGTGGGCCGGTTCCGAAACTGGTGTCTTAAGGTGGCGGCACCCGGGAGGAGGTGGATGCCGCCCCTTAATTGCAGCCCCGCGCCTCGGGAGGAGGTGAAGCGATGGGCCTTGGTCCGAAGCTGCCTGAAGGGAGGAGGCGGCAGGTCCGAATTCTGCGATTACTTGCCGTAGGCCGCCTCATAGGCGATGCCTTTGATCATGCTGCGCGAAATGCCGAGATCGGCGAGGTCGCGTGACGACAGGCCTTCAAGCTCGGACAGGGTTGTCCGGAAAACTTTGCGCTTGGCTGCCTTGTCGGCAAGATGGGCACGGAACGCGGCAAAGCGCTCGGTCAGGGACGTACCGGTAAAAAATGTTTCTGTCAGGACGGTCATAATACTTCTCGAATTCCAGGTTGTGTTGCTATGGCTTCTGCCGTTTGGTTGTGTTCATCATCTATGATTATGCTGCGCCTGCACAATGATTTTCTCAGCAATGCTGCTATGCAGAAATTGCATAAGCACTACTGACCTACTGTCATCATACTGATACAAAAGCAGGCATCGGTGTCTTGACCCTTGTGCTTTGCCCAAAACGTGCCAGATGGTGGTGCAAAACTAGTCACTTAAAAAACCAGAGGTCCTGCCATGGCTGTCACCCGTGATGAAATTCTAGGCGCTTTGGCGCGACTCACTTTGCCCGGTGGCGATGATCTGGTGTCGCGCGACATGATCCGGGCGCTGAATATTGAGGGCGGCGCGGTCCGTTTCGTAATTGAAGCCGCCGATCCGGGCGAGGCGGCAAAGATGGATGGCGTGCGTCGTGCTGCAGAAGATATCGTGCGCCGCCTGCCGGGGGTGGAAAGCGCAACGGTTGTCCTGACCGCGCATGGCCCTGCACCGAAGCCCTCAGAGCCGCCATCGTTAAAGGTGGGCCGTCACCCGACACCACAGGCAGGCCCCGCCAAAGTATCCGGCGTCGACCGCATTCTGGCGATTGCGTCGGGCAAGGGCGGTGTTGGAAAATCGACGGTCTCATCAAACCTTGCCGTGGCCTTGGCGCGCGAAGGGCGTCGCGTTGGTCTGCTTGATGCGGATATCTATGGCCCGTCACAGCCCCGCATGATGGGCGTGAACAAGCGCCCCGGCAGCCCCGACGGCAAGACGATCATTCCATTGCAGGCTCATGGCGTGACGATGATGTCGATAGGCCTGATGATGGAAGAGGGGAAAGCCGTTGTCTGGCGCGGACCGATGTTGATGGGGGCCTTGCAACAGATGCTGGGGCAGGTGCAATGGGGCGAACTTGATGTGTTGATCGTCGATTTGCCGCCAGGCACAGGCGATGTGCAACTGACCCTATGTCAGAAAACAGAGCTCACCGGTGCTGTCATTGTCAGCACGCCGCAGGATGTCGCCTTGCTCGATGCGCGCAAGGCGCTGGACATGTTCAACGCGCTGCGGACGCCGGTGCTGGGGATGATCGAGAACATGTCCACATTCGTGTGTCCGACATGCGGAACCGAGTCCCATATCTTTGGCAAAGGTGGCGTGGCGGCAGAGGCTGAAAAGATTGGTGTGCCGTTCCTCGGTGCTTTGCCGATTGACCTTGCGACCCGGTTGGCCGGTGACAGTGGCACCCCGATTGCGGCGGGCGATGGGCCGATGGCCGAGGCTTACCGGGCGATCGCACGCCGTTTCATCGAAGGCGGTATCGCATGATGACGATCCGCGCCGCAGAATCTGATGACTTTGATCTGATCTGGCCTTTGCTGCGCGATGTCTTTCGGGCTGGTGATACCTATGCGGTAGATCCCGATATCAGCAAAGAGGATGCGCGCGCCTACTGGATGACGCAGGCCCGCGCAACCTATATTGCCCTAGGCGATGAGGGGATCGTCGGCACCTATTATATCAAGACCAATCAGCCGGGCGGTGGCGCGCATATCTGCAACTGTGGATACATCGTCAACCCGGCGGCGCGCGGGCAAGGGATTGCGGCAAAGCTCTGCGCCCATAGTCAGGATGAGGCGCGGCGGCTGGGTTATCGTGCCATGCAGTTCAACTTTGTTCTGGCCAGCAATGCAGGGGCTGTGCGTCTTTGGCACCGGCTCGGGTTTGCGACCGTCGGCACAATCCCAGACGCCTATATGCATCCCGCGCTCGGCTTGGTTGATGCTTTTGTGATGTACCGCCGTCTCTGACAGTCTGGCTTTTGTGTCACAGTTTCGGGAATTCATGGAATCAGCCGGAAATTCGAATCACTTTTTGCACATCTTTGGGCTATTCCGGCCTAGATTTGCACCGATTGGCTTGGTGATCTGAAAAAATTGGGGCTGGGCACCAAAAGATGACGTGGCGGCCGAATTGCACTACATGTAGTATGTCGTGGAATTCAGAGCCCTACAATTATTGCCAAACTTGCCGAGTCAACCCAACATCTTGTTCTTGACCGGCCGTCAAAACACCATCTAGTACCATGAATTCCCAGAAAGTTGTTGCCTGGTGGAATGTGAGGTGGCACAACTGTCTCACGGTAATGACGGACAAGACTTTAAATGGGGCGAATTAAGAACCCCAACCGGCACAAAGCAGGTTTCATACAGGCTTCGCCATTACCAAAATGAGATCCGGCGCGTGAGCGAGCAGACATCCCCCCAGGTGGCACGCGCAGTCGGACTTCCCAGAGATGGGACGAGGCGGCGGATTGATCAGTGGCAGCAGATCAATCCGCCGTTCTCATATCCAGGGCAAATTTGCGGGGGGATAAAGTGATGAGGACCGAGGGACAGTGGTTCTGAGTTTTACAGGCGAACACACCCAAAAGGTGGACGGTAAGGGGCGCATGTCGATCCCCGCCGATTTTCGTCGTGTGCTCGAAGCTGGCGATCCTGAGTGGACCACGGGCCTGTCCCCGCGCATGTTCCTTCTTTATGGCGATCATCTGAAAACTCAGTTGCACGGCTATACGGTTGATGAATTCAACGCGGTGGTCGCGCAGATCAACGCGATGCCGCGCGGGTCTGCCGATAAGAAAAAACTGTCGCGTCTGATCGTTGGCCAGTCCATCAGGCTTGATGTCGATAAAGATGGCCGCACGGTCATGCCCATCAAGCAACGCCAGAAATTGGGACTGACAGATGGCGAACTGACCTTCAGCGGGCTGGGCGACCATTTCGAAATCTGGAAGGCAGAGACGTTCGGCAAAGAGGTGGCAGAGGAACTCTCCGGCTGGCTTGCCGAACAGGAAGATGGGTATGATCCGCTCATCCTGCTGGATGGCTGACCGATGTCTGCTGCCGCCGAAACCTCACCCCATATTCCTGTCCTGATCAGACCGCTCATCGCAGCGGTCTCGCCTGTTTCAGGGGTCTGGCTGGATGGGACTTTCGGGAACGGCGGCTATACCCGCGAATTGCTTGCTGCCGGTGCGGACAAGGTGATCGGCGTGGACCGCGATCCGCTGGCGTTTGAGATGGCCGCAGGGTGGATCGGTGACTACGGTGACCGGATTGAAACAGTCGCGGGGGTTTTCTCGGAGCTTGACGCATACGGCAGCGATCTCGATGGCGTTGTGCTGGATCTTGGTGTCAGCTCGATGCAGCTTGACCTGCCCGAGCGCGGCTTTTCTTTCATGCGTGACGGGCCGCTGGATATGCGGATGTCGCAGGATGGGCCATCAGCGGCGGACCTGTGCAATGCGGCGGATGAGGCCGAACTGGCAGATATCATCTATCTTTATGGCGAAGAGCGCGCCTCACGTCGGATCGCCAAGGCGATTGTCGCAGCACGTCCACTGACCACGACATTGCAGTTGGCAAAAATTGTCGAAGGGTGCCTGCCGCGTGCCAAACCGGGTCAATCACACCCTGCCACACGGACATTTCAGGCGCTGCGCATTGCGGTAAACAATGAATATGCCGAACTGGCCCAAGGGCTGATGGCCGCAGAACGCGCGCTGAAACCGGGCGGCAAACTGGCCGTCGTGACCTTCCATTCGGTCGAGGACCGCATGGTCAAACGGTTCCTTCAGGCGCGCTCGGGGAACACGGCGAATGCCAACCGCTTTGCGCCTGAAATCGCGCAGGTGACACCGGCTTGGCGGGTCGAGAAACGCAAGGCGATTGGCCCCGATGAGGTGGAACTGGCCGAAAACCCGCGGTCCCGATCGGCCAAGTTGCGCGTTGCAATCCGGACCGATGCACCTGCCGAGGCGATTGATCCGGCAAGTCTTGGCATGCCGATGAAAAAGAAAAAGAGGAGCCGATAGATGCGTGGCTTGTTTTATGTTCTGAGCGCACTGGCTGTCATTGGACTGGCGTTTTGGGCCTATCAGGAAAACTACAAAACCCAGACAGCCGTTGCCGAGGTGCGCAGCCTCTACCAGGACATCGGCGCCGCTCATGAGCGCCTTGGCATGTTGCGCGCTGAGTGGGCCTATCTGAACCGACCAGATCGTCTGACTGACCTCGCGGACCTGAATTTCGATCGTCTGGGCTTGCTCCCCTTGATGCCAGAGGCCTTTGGCGCGGTGGACCAGATCATTTATCCATTGCCCACGATCCTGCCGATCACGAACCCGATCGCGCTGACATTCGACGAACTCTCGCAGCGGGAGAATGACCTATGAGCCGCGCACCGCTGCGCCCATTGGCGCGTATCCTCAAGGCCCGCGCACGTGGCGAAAACCCTGATGTGATCGAGGCCGCAAACCGGGCCCGCCGGCATGAAGCGATGGCCGACAAGCAGCGACAGCGCGCCGAAGGGCGCCTGCTGGTACTGGGCCTTGCCTTCTTTTGCGCCTTTGCCTTGATCGGCCTGCGCATGGGGGCATTGGCCGCATCCATCCCCGAAGAGCCGCAAGCCTCGGCGGTGGGCAACCCCATTATCGGACAGCGCTCTGATATCGTTGACAGAAACGGGCGCATTCTGGCGACGAATTTGCAAACCAATTCGCTCTATGCCCACCCGCGCAACATGGTTGATCCGGCCAATGCTGCGAAAAAACTGGCAGAGATTTTCCCGGATTTGAAAGAAGAAGAGCTGTTGGCCCAATTCCAGAGCGAACGTCGCTTTCTTTGGGTGCGTCGCCAGATCAGCCCCGAACAGATGCAGGCGGTGCACGACATAGGCTCGCCGGGGTTACTGTTTGGACCGCGTGAAATGCGTCTTTACCCCAACGGTCCGATCGCCGCGCATATCCTGGGTGGCGCCAGCTATGGCCGCGAAGGCGTTGCAAGTGCCGAAGTCATCGGTGTCGCCGGTGTCGAGCGCGAATTTGACAGTTTCCTGCGCGATCCGGCCAATGAAGGCGCGCCGTTGGAACTCTCACTTGATCTGACCGTGCAGGCCGCTGCCGAACAGGTGCTGGCTGGTGGTATGTCCATCATGAACGCCAAAGGTGCGGCGTCGGTCCTGATGGACATTCGGACCGGCGAGATTATTTCGATGGTGTCTCTGCCGGACTTCGACCCCAACAACCGCCCCCGCGTGCTGACGACCGGCGACCAGTCGGACAGCCCGCTGTTTAACCGCGCGGTGCAAGGGGTTTACGAACTGGGCTCTGTCTTCAAGATCTTCGCAATTGCGCAGGCGATGGAACTGGGTCTTGTGGGCGAGGACACGATGATCGACACCAAAGGTCCGCTCAGCTGGGGGCCGTTCCGAATTCGTGACTTCAGGAACTACGGGCCGGAGCTGAGCACAACGGATGTGATCGTCAAATCTTCCAACATCGGCACAGCGCGCATCGCGATGCAGATCGGTGCCGAGCGGCAGAAGGCGTTTCTGGATTCACTTGGTTTCCTGGCGCCGACACCGCTTGAAATGATCGAGGCACCAACGGGCCGCCCGCTTTGGCCTGACAATTGGTCCGAGATTTCGACCATGACGATCTCTTATGGTCATGGTTTGTCGTCCTCTCCGGTGCATCTGGCAGCCGGCTATGCGTCACTCTTGAACGGAGGCACGCGGGTTGAACCGACACTGCTGCGCCAGACATCCATTCAGCAAGGCCCGCGGGTCGTGAGCGAAGAAGTCAGTGCTCAGGCCCGCAATATGCTGCGTCAGGTTGTGGTGCGAGGGACCGCATCTTTTGGTGAGGTACCCGGATATGCGGTCGGCGGCAAAACCGGTACGGCAGACAAGCCGCGCCTGAACGGCGGCGGCTATTATGAGGACAAGGTGATTTCGACCTTTGCTTCGGTATTCCCCGCCAATGATCCGCAGTATGTTTTGATTGTGACTTTGGATGAACCATCAGAGAATTCAGGTGACGAACCGCGCCGCACTGCGGGTTGGACCGCGGTGCCCATCGCGGCAGAAATGATACGCCGCATTGCACCGCTTTTGGGGCTGCGCCCGCAAGTGGACACGCCTCAGCAGGTCGGTGTAACACTGACCTCGAATTAGGCGAGGGCAGGCAATGAAATCTCTGGCGGAACTGGGGCTGACGGCACGGGGCGGGCGCGAGGCGCAGATCACCGGCTTGGCCGTGGACAGCCGTGATGTAAAGCCGGGTATCTTGTTTGCGGCGTTGCCGGGGGCGCGGGTGCATGGGGGCGAATTCATCCAATATGCCCTTCGGATGCAGGCCGGTGCGATTCTGACGGACGCCAAGGGGGCCGAAATTGCCGCGGGCGCGTTGGCGGGCTCTGATGTGGCTGTGATCGTGGCACAAGACCCCAGACAGGCGCTGGCGCAGACGGCCTCGCTCTGGTTCGGGGCGCATCCTGCGACGGTTGTTGCGGTCACCGGCACGAACGGCAAAACATCCGTCACCACCTTCTGCCGTCAAATCTGGGAAGAGCTCGATCTGCCCGGCGTGAACCTTGGCACCACAGGTGTGGAAGGCGCGTGGAACCACCCGCTCAAACACACCACGCCAGAGCCGATTACCTTGCACCGTGTCTTGGCAGAGGCCGCGCAAAACGGGATCACGCATGTGGCGATGGAAGCCTCCTCGCACGGGCTGGACCAGCGGCGTCTGGATGGTGTGATCCTCGCCGCTGCCGGATTTTCGAACTTCAGCCAAGACCACCTTGATTACCACGAAACCTTCGCGGCATATTTTGATGCCAAGATGGGGCTGTTCGACCGCATTCTGGCCGAAGACGGCGTCGCGGTGATCAATTTCGACGACCCCAAGGGCCAGGAAGTCGCCACGATTTGCACCGCACGCGGCCAAAAGGTCATTGGCGTGGGGCGCCAACCGGACGCCCGCCTGCGCCTGACAGGCCAGCGGTTTGATGCTACGGGTCAGGATCTGCTTTTCGAATGGCAGGGCCGGGTGCGTCAGGCACGGTTGGATCTGATTGGCGGGTTTCAGGCCGAGAACGTTCTGCTGGCCGCCGGTCTGGTGATTGCCGCCGGTGCCGACCCTGATGAGGTGTTCAACACCCTGCCAAATCTGACAACGGTACGTGGCCGGATGGAGTTGGCCGCCACCCGGCAAAGCGGTGCGGCGGTCTTTGTTGATTATGCCCATACGCCAGACGCGGTTGAGACGGCGCTGAAAGCGATGCGCCCGCATGTGATGGGCCGGATCATCGTGATCGTCGGTGCTGGCGGAGACCGCGATGCGGGCAAGCGGCCCTTGATGGGGGCGGCTGCCGCAGAATGCGCGGATATCGTGATTGTGACCGATGATAATCCCCGCTCTGAAGAACCCGCATCAATCCGTGCCGCCGTCATGGCAGGTGCCGTGAGCGCAGGCTGCGCCGACAGCATCACCGAGGTTGGCGATCGGGCCGAGGCAATTTTGCGCGGCATTGATATGCTGGGCGCGGGAGATGCCCTGCTGATTGCAGGCAAGGGTCATGAAACGGGTCAGATTGTTGGCGATTCTGTGCTGCCGTTTGATGATGTCGAGCAGGCAAGCGTGGCCGTCGCAGCACTCGAGGGCTGGATATGACGGCGCTCTGGACATCGGCAGAGGCGGTCGCGGCGACTGGCGGAAAGTCAGACCTGTCGTGGGAGGCAAATGGCGTTTCAATTGATACCCGCACGATCAAAGCCGGTGATCTGTTTGTTGCTTTGAAGGACCTGCGGGATGGGCATGAATTTGTCGCACAGGCCTTGGAAAAAGGCGCTGCCGCCGCAGTGGTGACCCATAGGCCAGAGGGCGTGGATGCTGACGCCCCACTTCTGATCGTGCCGGATGTGCTGGAGGCGCTTGGCGCATTGGGACGCGCCGCCCGTGCGCGCACCCGCGCAAAGGTCGTGGCGATCACCGGGTCTGTCGGCAAAACCTCGACCAAGGAAATGCTGCGCGCGGTACTGGAAAAGCAGGGCAAATGCCATGCCGCCGAGGCCTCTTACAACAATCATTGGGGCGTGCCGCTGACCTTGGCCCGCATGCCAGCCGACACAGATTACGCCGTCATCGAAATCGGGATGAGCAACCCAGGCGAAATCTCGCCGCTCTCGCAAATGACCCGCCCTCATGTGGCGATGGTGACAACCATTGCCGCCGCGCATCTGGCCTCGTTTGAAAATCTCGCCGGTATCGCGGTTGAGAAAGCCAGCGTCATGGACGGGCTGGAACCGGGCGGCGCGGCTGTCCTCAATGCTGATATCGAGACAAGTCAGATTTTGCAGGATCATGCGCAAAAGCTGGGGGTCAAGCAGGTGCTATTTGGCGAAACTGCCCCCGACTGGAGAATGAAAGATATCCGGATCACCGGCGATGTGACCGTCATTGTTGCCTCGGCGAGTGCCGAAGATTACCTGTTCAAGCTCTCGGTTCCCGGCCGTCATTTTGCGATGAACGCGGTGGGCGTCATGGCCGTGGCACAAGCGCTAGGAGCCGATCCTGTGGCGGCGTCACTGGACATCGCGGCCTGGGTGCCACCCGCAGGGCGGGGCGTGCGCGAAGTGGTTGTCACGGATATGGCCAATCAGGGTGAAAGTCTGGAACTGCTTGATGATGCGTTCAACGCAAACCCCACATCGCTGGCCGCATCACTCGAAGTGCTGGCGGCTTCAAAACCCACGCATAATGTTGGCCGGGTTGTCAAAGGGCGCCGCGTGGCGATCCTGGGCGACATGCTGGAGCTGGGTGATGCCGAGGTGCAGATGCACCGCGAGATGGCCGAAAACAAACATCTGCAAGCCCTCGACCTGATCCATTGCGCAGGACCGCTGATGCGCAACTTGTGGCAGGCCCTGCCAGAAGAGCAACGCGGGCGTCAGGTCGAAACCGCAGCGGGGCTGGTTCCTCTGGTCACAAGCCTCGTTGACGCAGGCGATGTGGTGCTGGTGAAAGGCTCAAAGGGCAGCAAAGTCAGTCTGGTCGTTGACGCCATCCGAAAACTCGGGCATCGCCGCCCGCAACAACAATAAGGTATCTGTCATGTTATATTGGCTCACAGCACTGTCGGACGGTGGCGATTTTTTCAACCTGTTCCGCTACATCACGTTCCGGGCCGGTGGGGCGTTCATCACAGCGCTGCTGTTTGGGTTTATCTTTGGCCCCCCGCTGATCAATGTCCTGCGTCGTAAACAGGGCAAAGGCCAGCCGATCCGCGATGACGGGCCCGAGGGGCATTTCGCCAAGGCGGGCACGCCGACGATGGGGGGGTTGTTGATCGTGGGTGCGCTGACGTTTTCAACCCTGCTTTGGGCGCGGCTTGATAACCCTTTCATTTTGATGGTGCTGTTTGTTACCTTGTCATTCGCGGCCGTCGGATTTGCAGATGATTATGCGAAAGTGTCAAAGCAGAGCAGTTCGGGCGTGTCCGGCAAGGTGCGGATTTTGATTGGCATCGTGATCGCGGGTATCGCTGGCTATTGGGCGGCTGCCTATCACCCTGCTGAACTGGCCAACCAACTGGCCCTGCCGATTTTCAAGGATACATTGATCAACCTCGGCGTCCTTTTCGTTCCATTTTCGATTATTGTCATTGTCGGTGCGGCGAATGCCGTGAACCTCACAGACGGGCTCGATGGGCTTGCCATTATGCCTGTGATGATCTCGGCAAGCGCTTTCGGTGTGATTGCCTATGCTGTTGGCCGGACCGACTTTACCGAATATCTGGATGTGCACTATGTGCCGCACACCGGTGAAATCCTGATCTTTACAATGGGGCTGATCGGCGGCGGCCTTGGCTTTCTTTGGTATAATGCGCCACCGGCGGCAGTCTTTATGGGCGACACCGGATCATTGGCCTTGGGCGGTGCATTGGGCGCCATTGCCGTTGCGACAAAACATGAAATTGTGCTGGCCATCGTTGGTGGGGTATTCGTGATTGAGGCGCTCTCGGTGATCATTCAGGTGGTTTATTTCAAAAGCACCGGCAAGCGCGTTTTCCTGATGGCACCAATCCACCACCACTATGAAAAGAAGGGCTGGGCCGAACCGCAGATCGTGATCCGGTTCTGGATCATTTCGCTGATCCTTGCGGTGATCGGGCTGGCGACGCTGAAGGTCAGATAGTGATACCTGTTCAGGGATATAGCGGGCAAACTGTTGCCGTGCTGGGCCTTGGACGCTCTGGCCGCGCTGCTGCCGCAGCGCTGGAGGCGGGTGGGGCGCAAGCTGCCGTTTGGGATGACAGTGCCGTGGCGCGCGCGGCGGCAGAAGAGGCCGGTCTTGCATTGCGGGATCTGACAAAGCCGGGCGCGTTTGATGATGTGGCCTGTCTTATCGTCAGCCCCGGTATCCCGCATCTTTATCCGGCACCCAATCCTGTCATTGCAGCCGCATGGGATGCCGACGTGCCGGTTGATAACGATATCGGCCTGTTCTTTCGGTCTTTTGCGACCGCTGAGTGGGACGGCTTTGATACATCACCGCGGGTGATCGCTGTCACGGGGTCCAACGGGAAATCGACGACGGCGGCGCTGATCCATCATATTCTGGTCGAGAACGGGCGCGCAGCGCAATTGGCCGGTAACATCGGACGCGGTGTGCTGGATATTGACCCCGCCCATGACGGCGAGGTCGTGGTGCTGGAACTGTCGTCTTATCAGACCGATCTGGCCCGCAGCATGACGCCCGATGTGGCCGTGTTCACAAACTTCAGCCCCGATCATCTGGACCGGCACGCAGGTCTGGGGGGGTATTTTGCCGCCAAGCGCAGGCTTTTTGCCGAAGGGGGCCCGGACCGCGCTGTCATTGGCGTGGATGAAGCCGAAGGACGATATATCGCCAACCAACTGATCGAAGGGCCGGGGGATGATCGGGTGATCCGGGTTTCGTCAGACCAAAAGCTGACCGGAGGGGGCTGGGCTGTCTTCGCGCGCAAGGGGTTTTTGTCGGAACAACGCAAGGGTCGGCAGGTCGGGTCGATTGATCTGCGCGCGATCAGGGGTTTGCCGGGCGCACATAATCACCAGAACGCCTGTGCTGCCTATGCCGCCTGCCGCACGTTGGGGCTTGGACCCAAGGGGATCGAGGCGGCGATGCAAAGTTATCCGGGGTTGCCACATCGGTCTCAGCTTGTGGCTGAGCGAAACGGCGTGGTATTTGTGAATGACAGCAAGGCGACCAATGTTGAGAGTGCAGCAAAGGCCTTGCAGGCATTCCCCAGCATCCGCTGGATTTGTGGTGGTCTACAAAAGGAAGGCGGGCTGGAGGGGCTCTTGCCGCATCTGGCCCATGTCGCCAAAGCATATGTGATCGGGCGCGAAGCCGAAGATTTCGCCCGCCAGTTGGGCGGGGTAGAGGCTGATGTCTGTGGCACGATGGACGCGGCAGTTGCGCAGGCTGCCACCGATGCGGAGCCTGGTGATGTTGTCCTGCTGGCCCCTGCGGCAGCATCGTTCGATCAATACGACAGTTTTGAAGCGCGGGGCGATGATTTCATCAGATGTGTGACGGCGCTGCCGGCATAGGGCGGATCATGATCCGCCTGTCGTTTCGGAAATGGCCTGTCCGGCGGCCCAACCTGATGACCATGCCCATTGGAAATTGAATCCCCCCAGCCAGCCTGTCACATCGACGCATTCGCCGATGAAATAGAGCCCGGGCACGTCCCTTGCAGCCATGGTCTTTGACGACAACGCATCGGTGCCGACGCCTCCCAGCGTGACCTCGGCGGTGCGATACCCTTCCGAAGCGGTGGGCCTGTGCCGCCAGTCCGCGAGCCTGTCACAGAGCGCCGCCAGCCCGGCATCGCTCTGATCGGCAATGTTGCCCTCAAGCGGCAGTTCTGCCTTGAGGTAATCCACGAGACGTGCGGGTAAGTGTTGGGACAAGACTGTCGTCAACGCCTTGCGGCCACCCGATTGACGTTGGCGTTTCAGACTGGACAGGACACCGCCATTTGGAATGAGGTTGATGCTGATCTCCTCACCGTCGCGCCAGTAAGAGGACGCTTGCAGAACAGCCGGGCCAGACAGGCCGCGATGCGTAAACAGGATCGCCTCATCAAAGCTGGTACTATCTGTTGAAACGCGGGCGGGTGTGGCCACCCCTGCCAGTGGTTTGAATCTGTCATCCGAGAAGGTGAGCGGCACGAGGCCCGGACGGGGTGTGACGATGGGCAGGCCAAACTGCTGCGCGATCTGGTAGCCCAGCCCGGTCGCGCCCATCTTGGGGATGGATTTCCCACCACAGGCAACGACGAGGTTGTTTGCCGTAACGCTTTGCCTGCGCCCCTCGCGGGTCAGTTCCACCGTGAATGCCGACCCGTCATGGTGAATGTCACCGACCGCCGTTTGCAGCCAAAGCTGCGCGCCGGCCTTGTCCATTTCGGCGCGCAGCAACGCGATGATGTCTTTCGCACTCTTGTCGCAAAAGAGTTGTCCGCGTGTTTTTTCATGCCAGGCGATCCTGTATTGATCGACCAGCTCAATGAAATCCCATTGCGTATACCGCCCGAGCGCGGATTTGCAGAAGTGTTTGTTCCGGCTGATGAAATTCTGCGGGCCGGTGTGCAGATTGGTGAAATTGCAGCGTCCGCCACCAGATATCCTGATCTTTTCGCCCGGCGCCTTGGCGTGGTCCACAATGAGAACGCGCCCGCCTGCCTGGGCGGCGCACATCATGCCTGCGGCACCTGCGCCGATGATCAAAGTCTCAAACCTCATGCTGGCCCATATGGAGGAACACTTCGCAGAGATCAAATTTCGCAAATTTGATGATGTCTCCGGCGGAAGTTTGATCGGACGAAGAAAGCCAATGGGGTGGTTTTTCAGTGGAATCGTAGCGCATTGCTGGTTAAGGTGCAGACAGACCCGGAAAACGGGCGATGTAGGCAAATGAGCGGTGATCCATGACGGAAATGGTCTATGGGACGGTCCCGGTAAAAACCGGCGACCCGGTTCTGCCCCGATGGTGGCGGACAATTGACAAGTGGACGATGTCCTGCATCCTGCTTTTGTTTGGGATCGGTCTGTTGTTGGGGTTGGCGTCCTCGCCGCCGCTGGCTGCAAAGAACGGGTTGGAGCCGTTCTACTATGTGACCCGTCAGGCGATCTTTGGCGGGATGGCGATGGTGGCGATGTTCATTGTGTCCATGATGTCGCCGACGCTGGTGCGTCGTTTGGCCGTTCTGGGGTTTCTGGTTGCATTTGTCGCGCTCGCGTTTCTACCGGTTTTCGGGACGGATTACGGCAAAGGGGCCACGCGATGGTATTCGCTGGGCTTTGCGTCGCTTCAGCCGGCGGAGTTTTTGAAGCCCGGCTTTGTTGTGATGGTTGCCTGGCTTTTCGCGGCGTCTCAACAATTGGGCGGCCCTCCGGGTAAGGCCTATTCCTTTGTCGTGACGATGATGATTGTCCTGCTGTTGGCGATGCAGCCCGATTTTGGGCAGGCCGCCCTGATCCTTTTCGCCTGGGGCGTGATGTATTTTGTGGCCGGCGCGCCGATGATTCTGTTGGTGCTTCTGGCAGGTCTGGTCGGCGTAGGTGGCACAGTAGCCTATGCGAAATCCGAGCATTTCGCCCGCCGGATCGATGGGTTTCTGGCTGCCGATGTCGCGCCCAATACGCAGCTTGGCTATGCTACCAATGCGATCCGTGAGGGCGGGTTTTTTGGTGTCGGCGTCGGCGAAGGGCAGGTGAAATGGTCGTTGCCGGATGCGCATACGGATTTCATCATTGCGGTGGCGGCCGAAGAATACGGTTTGATCAGCGTGCTTGTGATTATTGCTCTCTATGCGGTTATCGTCGTGCGCTCTTTGTTGCGGCTGATGAAGGAACGCGACGTGTTCATTCGGCTCGCCGGCACCGGATTGGTGTGCATCTTTGGTGTGCAGGCCATGATCAATATGGGGGTCGCTGTGCGCCTTTTGCCTGCCAAGGGGATGACCCTGCCATTCGTGTCCTACGGCGGATCATCCCTGATTGCCGGCGGCATTGGTGTCGGTATGCTTCTTGCGTTTACGCGCGACAGGCCACAAGGCGTGATGGAAGATATCCTTTTGCGCCGGGCGGGCCGATGAAGGCGCCACTTCTGGTCATTGCCGCTGGCGGGACTGGCGGGCATATGTTTCCCGCGCAGGCTCTGGCCGAGACGATGCTGGCAAAGGGCTGGCGGGTCAAGCTGTCAACTGATGCGCGCGGTGCGCGATACGCAGGCGGGTTTCCGGATGCGGTTGAGGTGAATGTTGTCGGCAGTGCCACTTTTGCCCGTGGCGGCATCCTGCAAAAGCTCGGTGTTCCGTTTCGGATCTTGGGCGGCATCGCCGCCGCGAAGTGGCGCATGCTGCGTGATCGTCCGGCGGTTGTCGTCGGGTTTGGCGGTTATCCCGCGATCCCTGCGATGGCGGCGGCATGGGCCTTGCGCATACCGCGGATGATTCACGAACAGAACGGTGTTCTGGGCAGGGTGAACCAGCTTTTTGCCAAGCGAGTTGATCAGATAGCCTGCGGCACATGGCCCACCGATTTGCCTGGCCGGATTGCGGGCGTCCATACCGGCAACCCGGTGCGTGCAGCGATCCTTGAGCATGCCGGTTCGCCCTACATCCCGCCCGGCGATTACCCAATGTCGATCCTCGTTCTGGGGGGGTCGCAGGGGGCGCGGGTGATGTCTGACATGGTGCCGCCCGCGATTTCGGCGCTGCCGGAAGGGATCCGGCGCAACATCCGCGTCAGCCATCAGGCGCGGCCCGAGGACCTTGAACGGGTCAAGAAATACTACGAAAGCGAGCTGATGTCGGCGGAGGTACAGACCTTCTTTGATGATGTGCCGCGCCGGATGGCAGATGCGCAACTGGTGATCTCGCGTTCGGGTGCGTCGACCGTGGCGGATGTCAGCGTCGTCGGGCGGCCTGCGATCTGGGTGCCCTATGCCGGGGCCATTCGTGACGAGCAGACAGCGAATGCACGACAGTTGGTCGAGGCAGGGGCCGCGATACTGATGAGGGAGGCTGATTTTGAGGTGGCCCCATTGACTGCTAAGCTGACCGAACTGTTGTCAGAAGAGCAAGGGATGCTGAAAATGGCGCAGGCGGCCTTGGCCTGCGGTGTGCCGGACGCGACGGAGCGTCTTGTGGAACTGGTTGAAAATCTGGCAGAGGCAGGCAAAAGATGATGGATGGGAACCCTGTTATGAACGCAGCGACGAAACTGCCCCTTGATGTGGGGCCGATCCATTTTGTGGGTATTGGCGGCATCGGCATGTCCGGCATTGCCGAAGTGCTGCTGAACCATGGCTATAGGGTGCAGGGGTCTGATCTGAAAGCGTCCAAGATTACGGACCGCCTGAAATCACTGGGTGCGATCATCTATGAAGGTCAGCGGGCCGAAAACCTTGAGGGTGCCGATGTCGTCGTGATTTCTTCGGCCATCAAGCCCGGCAATCCCGAGCTTGATGAGGCGCGCGCCAAGGGCCTGCCGGTTGTGCGCCGGGCCGAGATGTTGGCCGAACTGATGCGCCTGAAGTCGAATGTCGCGGTAGCGGGAACCCATGGGAAAACAACGACCACCACAATGGTTGCGGCCTTGCTGGATGAAGGCGGGTTTGACCCGACAGTCATTAACGGCGGTATCATTCACGCCTATGGCTCGAACGCCCGCATGGGGCGGGGCGAATGGATGGTGGTTGAGGCCGATGAGAGCGACGGGACGTTCAACCGTCTGCCCGCGACTATCGCTATTGTGACCAATATCGACCCTGAGCATATGGAGCATTGGGGCACCGAAGACGCGCTGCATCAGGGCTTTTACGACTTTGTTTCAAATATACCTTTCTACGGTCTGGCCGTCTGCTGCACCGATGACCCGGATGTGCAATCGCTGGTTGGCAAGATCGCGGACCGCCGCGTTGTGACCTATGGTTTCAATGCGCAGGCCGACATTCGTGCGGTGAACCTGACCTATAAGGCGGGTGTCGCGCATTTTGACATCGCGTTGCAGACCGAAGATGCGGTGATCGAAGGGTGCGCGCTGCCAATGCCGGGCGATCACAACGTCTCGAATGCCTTGTCAGCGGTCGCGGTGGCCCGTCATTTGGGCATGAAAAAGGATGAAATCCGCGTAGCACTCAAAGGGTTCAAAGGTGTGAACCGGCGCTTTACCAAAGTAGGCGAAGTCGGTGGGGTGGCGATTATCGACGACTATGGGCACCACCCGGTCGAGATTGCTGCGGTGCTGAAAGCGGCCCGTCAGGCGACCGAAGGGCGGGTGATTGCCGTGCATCAACCGCACCGGTTTACCCGCCTGTCACACCATTTCGAAGAATTCTGCGCCTGTTTCAACGACGCCGACGTTGTTGGCATCTCGGAGGTTTTTGCCGCGGGCGAGGACCCGATCGAAGGTGCAAGCCACCGCGATCTGGTGGCCGGGCTGATCCGTCATGGCCACCGCCATGCGCGTGCGGTGGACTCAGAGGCAGATCTGGAACGTCTTGTGCGCGAACAGGCCAAGCCCGGCGATATGGTGGTCTGTCTTGGCGCAGGGACGATCAGCGCCTGGGCGAATGAACTGCCGGCCCGTTTGAAGGCGTGATTGATCCGGTCATCCTCATCGGGCTTTGGGTCGTGCTGGCATTCGTCATGGCGGCCTTTCCATCGAATGACAATCACTGGCGCCGGGCCTATGTGCTGATCGGTGTGGGCGTGCCGCTTCTGATCTGGATCGTCTTGAAAGATGGCGTTGTGATGGGGGCGCTTGCGCTGCTTGTCGGGGGGTTGGTGCTGCGCTGGCCGATTTATTTCCTGTGGCAACGGGTAAAGCAAAGGCTTGGAAAGCAGTAGAATGGCGCAGCTTCTTGTCTTTGGATTGATGCTGATCAGTGCGGCCTTGCCCTTTGCATTGCTCACCAAACTGATGCGCGCCGGACAAACCGGGCTGACGGTGACTATCATTTCGGTGATTGGCGCCACGCTGGTGATCTTTATCTATGCCAGTGGACGACCCTTCGGCATCAACCCGGTCTTTGCGATGGCGGTCGCGATGCTGGCGTGCATCCCGGCCCTTCTCGGTGGCACGGCGGGGGCCTTTCTGGGGTGGCTTCTGCGGCGGCTGGACGACCGGCGTATCTAGAAAACAGAAAGTGAAAATATTTCCTTGAACAGTGTTCATAAATATGGCACAGGTATGAACAGCGTTCAAATATGGAGAAGAATCATGTATGGCGAAGAATTTGTCATGCTCGGAATTGTCGGCGTGGCTTTTGTTGGCGCACTTTTGCTTTCACTCTTCTTGGGCAAACGTCGCAGCAAACTGGGCCTGTCCATCATGTGCGCCCTTTGGGCCGGCTTTACAGGCATACTGTTTTTTGGAATGTACAACGCCAATGGATGGGACGCGATCGGATATGCGATTTTCCTGATTGGGGTAAGTGCCCCTGTCGGGGTAGGCGGTTTGATCGGTAGCCTCGTTGGTTGGGCAAAGAGCGATGATGAACAACATGAAGAACCTTCCCACCGTACGGGGCACGCTGACACCTCATCGTCCTCTCGCTGACTTGACATGGATGCGCGTCGGCGGGCCGGCAGAGATGCTGTTTCAACCCGCCGACATGCAGGACTTGTCTGACTTCCTGTCCGCGCTTGACCCCAATGTGCCGGTCTTTCCGATGGGTGTGGGCAGCAATCTGATTGTCCGCGACGGCGGCATCAGCGGTGTGGTCATCCGCATGGGGCGCGGGTTCAACGGGATTGAAATTGGCACCGATGTGGTCACGGCAGGGGCGGCTGCCTTGGACGCCCATGTGGCGCGCAAGGCGGCGGATGCGGGGCTTGATCTGACCTTCCTGCGCACCATTCCCGGCACGATTGGTGGGGCCGTGCGGATGAACGCGGGCTGCTATGGCACCTATACCGCAGATGTGTTGGCCTCGGTGACGGTGGTGTTGCGCGATGGCAGAATTGCCGAAATGAACGCCGATGCGCTGCACCTTGCCTATCGGCAAAGTACCCTGCCAAAGGGCGCAGTGATTGTTTCAGCCAAGTTGCACCCGCCCAAAGATGGCCCCGAATTACTGCACCAGCGTATGACCGCGCAGCTTGCCAGTCGCGACGAAACCCAACCGACCAAAGACCGGACCGCAGGCTCAACCTTCCGCAATCCCGCCGGTTTTTCCTCGACAGGGCAGGCGGATGACGTGCATGACCTCAAGGCTTGGAAGGTCATTGACAACGCCGGGATGCGCGGTGCGCGCATTGGCGGTGCGGTGATGAACACCAAACATTCCAATTTTCTGACCAACGCGGGTGATGCGACCGCCGCCGACCTTGAGGATTTGGGCGAACTGGTGCGGAAAAAGGTTTACGCTAGCCAAGGGATTGAGCTAGAATGGGAAATCAAGCGGGTCGGTCACCGAACGGGGGCAGATCGCACATAAAAACGGTCGAATGGCCAATGATCCAAGGCAAGGATCAAAACAAATGACGGGTCGCAAAAGGCCCGCGTAAAAGGCGGTAGGGTATGTCGAGCAGGGCAAACCCGAAAGTTGTTGTCCTCATGGGCGGCCCCTCGGCGGAACGCGACGTTTCGCTCAGTTCGGGCCGTGAGTGTGCGGCGGCTTTGCGGGACGCAGAATGTAACGTGATCGAGGTCGATGCGGGCCCGGACGTTGCTGCACGGCTGATCGACATTGCACCGGATGTTGTCTTCAACGCTTTGCATGGTCGCTGGGGTGAGGATGGCGCCATTCAGGGTGTGCTGGAATGGCTTCGTATTCCCTATACCCATTCGGGCATTCTTGCGTCCGCCCTGACCCTCGACAAGCAGCGCACCAAGGATGTTTACCGCAAGGTCGGCTTGCCTGTCGTCGATAGCATTGTCGTCTCGGCCGATGCGGTTCGCGCCGCCCATGTCATGCCGCCGCCCTATGTGGTGAAACCCTACAATGAAGGCTCCAGTGTGGGCATTTATATCGTTGACGAAGATGCAGGCGGCCCGCCCCCATTGGCCGATGATATGCCTGATGAGGTGATGGTCGAAGCCTTTGCGCCGGGCCGCGAACTGACAACAACAGTCGTGGGGGACCGTGCGCTGACGGTCACGGATATCATCACTGACGGATGGTACGATTATCACGCCAAATACGCCCCCGGAGGGTCGCGTCATGAATTGCCCGCCGACATCCCCTCCGAAATTTTTGACGCTTGCATGGATTATGCTGTGCGCGCGCATCAGGCGCTTGGCTGTCGTGGTGTCAGCCGCACGGATTTCCGTTGGGATGAAACGCGCGGGCTGGAAGGCTTGATCTTGCTTGAAACCAACACGCAGCCCGGCATGACGCCAACCTCGCTGACGCCTGAACAGGCCGCGCATGTGGGCATGTCATTCCCGCAGTTGTGCCGTTGGATGGTGGAGGACGCATCATGCGATCGCTGATCCATCGTGCCGTGTCCGATACCGCGCCGGGTGATCCCGCGCCATCGCGGTTGGGCTATCGCTATCAACGCATGATGCTGACACCGGGCTTTCGCGGCATGGTTCGGATCGGTGTGCCAATCCTGCTGATCGCGGCGATCTTTGGGTCCTGGTACTCCCAGCCGGAAAACCGGGCAGCATTCACCGCGCGCATTGAACAAACCAAGCAGAGCTTTCAACAGCGGCCGCAATTCATGGTGCAGACGATGAACGTCATAGGGGGTGATCTATCCGCGATGACAGAAGTGGCCGCATTGCTGCCGTCAGAGTTTCCTGTTTCTTCCTTTGATCTGGATCTTGAGAAAATCCGCGCCGACATCGAAGCGCTCGACCCGATCAAATCCGCCAGTGTCCGCATGGGGCAGGGTGGTGCATTGGAAGTCACACTTGATCCGCGCGTGCCCGTAGCCCTATGGCGCGACGGTCCAACCTTGCGTCTGATAGATGCCGACAGCGTGGTTTCCGGCCAGATCATCGCCCGCGCAGAGCGGCTTGATCTGCCATTGATCGCTGGTGACGGGGCGGAAGAAAAAATTGACGAGGCGCTCAGGCTTTTTGCCGCCGCCGGTCCCTTGATCGCACGGGTGCGCGGACTGGTGCGTATGGGCGAGCGGCGTTGGGATATGGTTCTTGACCGTGATCAGCGCATTCTTCTGCCCAGCGATGATCCCACGTCTGCCTTGGACAGGGTTGTCGCGCTGAACGGTGCGCAGGACATGCTGAACCGCGACGTCACTGTCGTGGACATGCGCAATACGGGCAGGCCGACTTTGCGCATGAACGAAGAGGCGGCAGATACGCTGCGCCGGGCAAATACAACAAACAATGAAAATGGGGCGGGCCACTAATGGGCGATCTTTATGACAGCCAAAGGGCGATGCGGCAAATGCGCAAGGCAGCGATGCAGCGGGGCGTTGTGGCAATTCTGGACGTTGGCACCTCCAAGATCGCCTGTCTGGTGCTGCGCTTTGATGGCCCGGAGCGGTTCCGCAGCGTTGATGGGGTGGGATCACTTGCCGGGCAATCGCAGTTTCGGGTGATCGGTGCCGCGACGACCCGTTCGCGCGGTATCCGCTTTGGCGAAATCGATGCGATGCAAGAGACAGAGCGCGCAATCCGGACGGCGGTGCAGGCGGCTCAGAAAATGGCAGATGTGCGTGTCGATCACGTCATCGCCTGTCTGTCGGGTGCGCGGCCACGGTCGTATGGCCTGGATGGCACATTGAATGTCGCAGGCGGCATGGTTTCCGAACAGGACATCAGCCAAGTGATGGCCTCTTGTGATGTGCCCGATTATGGCGCTGGCCGTGAAGTTTTGCATGCCCAGCCCGTCAATTTTGCCCTTGATCACCGGTCCGGGCTGTCGGATCCGCGCGGCCAGATCGGCAATGAACTCAAGACCGACATGCACATGCTGACGGTCGATGCCACGGCGATCCAGAACCTCTTTTACTGCATCAAGCGATGCGATCTTGAACTCGCGGGGCTGGCGTCATCTGCCTATGTCTCGGGCATGTCGTCGCTGGTCGAGGATGAGCAGGAACTGGGTGCAGCCTGTATTGACCTGGGCGGTGGCACGACGGGTCTTTCGGTCTTTATGAAAAAGCACATGATCTATGCCGATTCGGTGCGCATGGGCGGCGAACATGTCACCTCTGACATTTCGATGGGCCTGCAAATTCCAACCGCCACCGCAGAGCGGATCAAGACATTCTATGGAGGCGTTGTCGCCACCGGCATGGACGACCGCGAGATGATCGAAATCGGCGGCGATACGGGCGATTGGGAACATGATCGGCGCACCGTAAGCCGGGCAGAGCTGATCGGGATCATGCGTCCGCGCGTCGAGGAGATTCTGGAAGAGGTCCGCGAGCGACTGGATGCCGCCGGGTTCGAACATTTGCCCGGCCAGCAGATCGTGCTGACAGGGGGCGGCAGTCAAATCCCCGGGCTGGATGGTCTGGCCAGCAAGATATTGGGACAGCAGGTCCGGCTTGGACGTCCTTTGCGTGTGCAAGGCCTGCCTCAGGCCGCGATTGGACCGGCTTTTTCCAGTGCCGTCGGGCTTACCCTTTTTGCGGCGAACCCACAGGATGAGTGGTGGGACTTTGAGATTCCAGCCGACAATTACCCGGCCCGATCGCTCAAACGCGCCGTAAAATGGTTTAAGGACAACTGGTAATGCGCAAGATATTGCTGGTCTGTCGAAATGCCGGGGTGAAGCCGAGGTTTTTGTCCAGATTTGGTGGCAATTTTGTGTTTTTGTCGTGACCTTTCAGCATCACTTTGTTAATGTGAGTCCTAATAAGCAGTAAACGCCCGCGGGCACGGGCAATAGAAAACAGGCGGATAGCGGTATGACATTAAATCTTTCTCTTCCCGGGCACGAAGAACTCAAGCCACGGATCACAGTATTTGGTGTGGGCGGGGCAGGCGGCAACGCCGTGAATAACATGATCGAGCAAGAGCTTGACGGGACCGAATTTGTGGTCGCCAATACCGATGCACAGGCACTGCAACAGTCCCGTGCAGGTGCCAAAATCCAGATGGGTTTGAAAGTCACCGAAGGTCTGGGTGCTGGCGCGCGCGCCACTGTGGGTGCTGCTGCTGCGGAAGAGAGTATCGAACAGATCGTGGATCACCTTGCTGGTGCGCACATGTGCTTTATTACCGCCGGCATGGGCGGAGGCACCGGCACCGGTGCCGCGCCAATCATTGCCCAAGCCGCCCGTGAACTGGGTGTTCTGACTGTCGGTGTTGTGACCAAACCCTTCCAGTTCGAAGGTGCCAAGCGGATGAAGCAGGCTGAAGAAGGCGTTGATGCCCTTCAGAAAGTTGTCGATACGCTGATCATCATTCCCAACCAGAATCTGTTCCGTCTTGCCAATGAAAACACCACCTTCACCGAAGCTTTCGCGCTGGCCGATGATGTCCTTTATCAGGGCGTCAAAGGCGTCACTGATCTGATGGTCCGCCCAGGCCTGATCAATCTCGACTTTGCGGACGTCCGCGCGGTGATGGACGAGATGGGCAAGGCCATGATGGGTACGGGCGAAGCCGACGGCGAAAACCGCGCCATTCAGGCCGCCGAAAAGGCAATCGCGAATCCGCTGCTGGACGAGATTTCTCTGGAAGGTGCGAAGGGCGTTTTGATCAATATCACCGGTGGCTATGATCTGACCCTCTTTGAATTGGACGAAGCGGCCAACAAGATCCGCGAAAAAGTCGATGGTGATGCCAATATCATCGTAGGCTCTACTTTGGATACCGGCATGGAAGGCCGGATGCGTGTGTCCGTAGTTGCAACGGGCATCGACGCATTGGCCAAGCAATCCGAGAACCCAGTGCCGCGCCGTTCGATGGCGGCTCCTTTGGCACCTCTGGAAGACGTCGCAGCTTCCGTTGAAGAAGCCCAGCACGTGGCACCAGCCGCGGTCGCAGCCGCCGCAGAGCCAGCGTCACGGCCCGCCGCCGAAGAGCGGACACTCTTCGATACGCCTGCTCAGCTAGCCGCTGCCTATCAGCCTGCGCCACAGACTGCACCGGCACCGCAGGCTGCCGCCGATGACTTGCCGCCTCCTGCCTACACACCGCGCCCCGAGCCGGAACTCTCCGAGGCCGACAATTTTGTAGCCCCCCGTCCAGCTACTCCTGGCACTCCATCGCCAGAAGCTCTCGCCCGCTTGCAGGCGGCTGTGAGCCGCGTCCCAAAGGGCGATGCGCCACAACAGCAGCCTGCGACAGCGGCAGCCGATGTCGACAAGTCGCGTTTCGGGATCAACTCCTTGATCAATCGCATGACTGGTGCGCAGGCTGACGGCACACCGCAACAACCCGCGCGCGCGCAGCCACAGGTCACCGCAATCCGGCAGGAACCAGAGCAGGCCGAAGATCAGGAAAAGATCGAAATTCCCGCCTTTCTGCGCCGACAGGCGAATTGATCTGAGAACCAGCTTTCGGTGACGCAACGTTTGTAACCCGAGAAAGGCCGCAATTGCGCGGCCTTTTCCTTTTGTTTTAAAGGCTTTGCGGGTTGCGCCTTGGTATTGCCACAGTTCGCGCCACAAGTGTTTCAGACCGTCGTAAAGAGTGAGTTGAGAGATCAGGTGTAGCAGCCTAATTGGATACACGGGACAGAATGCTGCAAGGGCAAAACAAGCGTGCAAACCACACTGAAAACTGACGTCACATTTGAGGGTACTGGGCTCCACTCTGGCGAAGCTGTGCGCGTTGTCCTGCATCCTGCCGCGGCAAACACCGGCATAGTCTTTCGGCGAACCGATGTGACGGGGCGGCCGACACTCCCTGCCGATTACCGTGATGTGATGATTTCTCCGTTGAACACCCGGCTCAGCAATGCTGATGGTGTGACGGTTTCGACGATCGAACATCTCATGGCGGCTTTGGCTGGCTGTGGTGTGCACAACGTGCTGATCGACGTGGACGGTGCCGAAGTGCCTATCCTTGATGGCAGCGCCGTCAGCTTTGTGCGTGGGATCGTCTCGGCCGGGCTGACACGGCTGTCCGCACCGTTGCGTGCGATCGAAATCCTGCGCGATGTCGAAGTCTCGGACGGCGGCGCGACTGCAAAATTGTCACCTTCGACAACACTCCAGATCGATTTTGAAATAGTTTTCGATGATGCCGCTATCGGGCGTCAGAAAAAAACCCTGAATATGGCCAATGGTGCCTTTGTGCGCCAGCTGTGCGACAGCCGGACATTCTGCCGCTCTGCCGATGTTGATGCGATGCGTGCAAACGGGCTGGCCTTGGGTGGTACCGTGGAAAACGCCGTTGTCGTGGATGGTGACAAGATCCTGACACCCGGCGGTCTGCGCCACGAGGATGAGGCCGTGCGACACAAGATGCTGGATGCCTTGGGCGATCTTTACACCGCTGGTGCGCCGCTGTTGGGGCGTTATACCGGACGACGGGCGGGCCATGCCCTGACAAACAAGCTTTTGCGCGCGCTTTTTGATCGGCCCGAGGCTTGGCGCTTTGTCACATGTGATGCCAAAATCGCCGCACGTTTGCCCGGTGTCGGGGTCAGCATGGCCGATCTGGACGCCGTTGCCTGACAGCATCCCACCGACAGTTGATCGATGACGCCTCAAAAGGCATTTTGCACCTGATTTTTCTATGTTAGACCAAGTGGTAACCGCCTGGGCCAAGCCCATCGGACAAAGAGCCATGTGTGAGTGAGGACGCAAATATGTCAGTCAAAAAGGGCTACGCCAACCGTTGGATGTTCCGTCTTGGCGCTGTCCTCAGCCTGACTGTTCTGGCGGCGTGTAGCAGCGAAGGCAGCGGGCAACCGCTTGATGATCTGGGCGCACAAGCCATCTTTGAGCGGGGTGAACGCCAGATCGCAAGCGGCAATCCCGACGATGCCGCCTTTACCTTTGGCGAAATCGAGCGGCTTTATCCGTATTCGGAATTCGCACAGCGCGCCTTGATCATGCAGGCTTTCTCCTATCACCGTGACGAAGATTACACCAACAGCCGCGCCGCCGCACAACGGTATCTGGATTTTTATCCTGCCGAAGAAGATGCAGCCTATGCCGCCTATCTTCTGGCCTTGTCTTATTATGACCAGATTGATGAGGTCGGGCGCGATCAGGGGCTGACGTTTCAGGCGCTTCAGGCGCTGCGGCGAGTGATCGAACAATATCCTGACAGCGAATACGCCGGCACATCGGTGCTGAAATTCGATCTGGCCTTTGATCATCTGGCCGCCAAGGAAATGGAGGTCGGGCGTTATTACCTCAAACGAGGTAACTATGTCGCTGCTGCAAACCGTTTCCGCACGGTCGTCGAGGATTTCCAGACGACTTCGCAAACGCCAGAAGCGCTGCATCGGCTGGTGGAAAGCTATCTGTCGCTGGGGCTGGTGGAAGAAGCACAAACCGCCGGTGCGATATTGGGGTACAACTATCAATCCAGCGAATGGTATGAGGCCAGTTTCGCGCTGCTGACCGGCGAGGGCCTTTCGGCAGACCCAGTTGGCGACAACTGGCTGTCATCGATTTACCGGCAGGTGCTGCGCGGTGAGTGGTTGTAATCATCGCGGGGGCGTCCCCGCCCTTTGGGCTTTGACATGCTCCGTGGCTTAGACATCAGGGATATGCTGATCATTGACCGGCTGGAGCTTGTGTTTCAGCCCGGCCTGAATGTGCTGACAGGTGAAACAGGGGCCGGCAAATCGATCTTGCTTGATGCCTTGGGCTTTGTTCTGGGCTGGCGTGGACGGGCAGAACTGGTCCGACGGGGCGCCGATCAGGGCGAGGTGACGGCCTGGTTTGATCTGCCGAGCGGCCATCGGGCATTTTCGGTTCTCAATGATGCCGGGATCAGTGCCGAAGATGAACTGATCCTGCGCCGTGTCAATTCACGTGATGGGCGCAAGACCGCCTGGGTCAACGACCGTCGGGTCAGCGGCGAGGTTTTGCGTAACCTGTCCGAGACATTGGTGGAGCTGCACGGCCAACATGATGATCGTGGTCTGCTCAATGCCCGCGGCCACCGCCAGATGCTTGACAGCTATGCGGGGCTGGACGCTGCTTTGGACAAGACCCGCAGCAGTTGGCGCGCGCTGGCCACCGCACAACGGGATTTGGCGACGACAGAGGCAAAGATCGCCGAGGCACGCGCCGAAGAGGATTTCCTGCGGCATGCCGTTGCAGAACTGGATGCGCTGAACCCTGAAGAAGGGGAAGAAGCGACCCTCGATACCCAGCGCCGCTTGATGCAGGCAGCCGAAAAGATCCGAGCAGACATCGCCAAGGCGGCTGAAGCACTGGGCCTGCAAGGGGCCGAAGGCCAGGTGGGTGATGCCTCGCGTTGGTTGCAGGGTGTCGCAACAGATGCCGAAGGGCGGCTTGACGCGCCGCTCGAAGCCTTGGAGCGGGTGATGCTGGGCTTGGATGACGCACAGCGCGGCGTTGCGGATTGTCTGGATGCGTTGTCTTTCAACGTGTCAGAACTTGAAGATGTCGAAGAACGACTGTTTGCGATCCGTGGATTGGCGCGCAAACATAATGTCTTGCCAGATGACCTGCGCGCCTTTGCCGATGATTTGCGCGGGCGTCTGGGCGCGCTTGATGATGGCGCGCGCGAGTTGGCGGCGTTGACCGCAGCACTGAACGACGCGCAGGCGGCCTATCACGAGGCCGCCCTGGCGTTGCGTGGCAAGCGGCAGCAGGCGGCAAAGCGGCTGGATGCATCCATGGCCAGGGAACTTGCCCCGCTCAAGATGGAGCGCGCGGTCTTTGCCACGCGGGTCACCGAGGCCGATCAACCCGGACCTGAGGGGATGGATACCGTGGCCTTTACCGTCGCCACAAACCCCGGTGCGCCAGCCGGGCCGTTGAACAAGATCGCCTCTGGCGGTGAACTCAGCCGGTTCCTTCTGGCGCTGAAAGTTTGCCTGACGCAGGATGCCCGTGGGCTTACGATGATTTTTGATGAGATCGACCGTGGCGTGGGTGGTGCAACGGCAGATGCCGTCGGGCGGCGGCTGGCAGCGCTGGCCACTGATGGTCAGGTTCTGGTGGTCACGCACTCACCACAGGTCGCAGCACTGGGTGGGCATCACTGGCGGGTTGAAAAACAGCAGACCCGCGATGAGACACGCTCGATCGTCGTGGCGCTGGATGCGGGAGCGCGCGTGGATGAAATTGCACGGATGCTTTCGGGAGACAAGGTGACAGAGGCCGCAAGGGATGCGGCGCGCGCGCTGATCAATGCGTGAAAAACAAAGTGGGCGCCGCAAATCTGCGACGCCCTGAACTTTCACCGGTTACCATTCCCACTCGTACTTGCGTATCTCGGCCACTCACCTCCGCGACACACATAGTTCATTTTCAGAAGACCGCAAAAAGGCCCCCAACAACATCAGGAACTTTGTGCAAAAAATGCAGGCCAGTCCATGTTTACTCACTACATTCGGAGGCAACACACGCCACCGTGCCGTGACGTTAACAGGTTATCACGCTGGACAGCAACCTGTACCAAAGTATGTCATGAATACTGACATAACTATCAAGAGTTGCATTGCCTGCGCGGCTGGAACGCTGACACGATTTCGCAAGCAGGTCTGAAAAATCAATAAAATATGACAGTTCAGATAGGCCCGCTGTACAGCCTTACGATCGGGGGGCAGCCCGGTGCAGGGCTGGGTACGGGGCTAAATATAGCCACATTGCACTTATAGGTGGTTTTTTTTGGCCATATTTCGAACTTGTTTTCGATAATTTATGACAGGACGTCACCATGTTGGGTGAGGTACGCGGAAATCTTGGGAAATGGCCTATGACGCGGGCATCCTGAAGATCGCTTGAAATTCCGCTTGGATGCGGTGGGCGCATACCATAGACCTGAACTGGTATCAGATTTGGCGTCTGTCGCGGGGCGATTGATGGCAAGGAGCCGCCTGCAAGAAAGCAACACCTGATGGGCAAGTCAGCAAAAGCGTTTCTGGAGCAAGGGATAGCTGAGGCGACGATGGCTTGCAAAGATGCCGCACGGGTGATGAAAACCCACGGCCCAAATCAAATACAATTCTGGTTCATCGCGCTGGCGATCGGGATCGCTGCGGGCTTTGCCGCTGTCCTTTTCCGGCTAGGTATTTCTGCGATCCAGACTACCGCATATGGCACTGACGATGTCCTGAGGCTACATTCATTTGCGGCCAGTCTGGAGTGGTATAAAATCCTGCTCATACCGATATTTGGCGGGCTGACTGTCGGCCTTATCCTGCATTGGTTCACAGATGACGGCCGCGTGCGTTCGGTTGCGGATGTCATCGAAGGGGCCGCTCTTTCCGAAGGCCGTGTCGAAGTGCGGCGCGGTCTGGCATCGGCCATCGCTTCGATGATTACCCTGTCAACCGGCGGATCATCAGGGCGCGAAGGCCCGGTTGTGCACTTGGCTGCCGTCGTCTCAACGGGCATTTGCCGTTGGATCAATGCCAACGGCATAACCGGGCGTGATCTGCTGGGGTGTGCTGTGGCAGCGGCGGTATCCGCCAGCTTCAATGCACCGATCGCAGGGGCGCTTTTTGCGCTGGAAGTAGTGTTGCGGCATTTCGCAGTGCACGCCTTTGCGCCCATCGTGATAGCGTCGGCGGTCGGAACAGTGATCAACCGGTTGATTTTTGGGGATGTGACTGAATTTGTGCTGCCAGTCCAGAACGCGCTTGGGTTCTATGTTGAATTGCCAGCGTTCCTGATCCTCGGGCTGGTCTGCGGCATCGTCGCGGTTGCGTTGATGAAATCGATCTTCTGGGCCGAAGACTTTGGCAATTACGTGCAGCAGGAAACAGGCATTCCGCGGTACTTGCGTCCCGCAATCGCCGGCGCGCTTTTGGGCGCTTTGGCAATCTGGTGGCCGCATATCATCGGGGTGGGGTATGAGACCACATCAGCCGCGCTGACGGGTGAGTTGCTGTTGTACGAAGCAATTGTCTTTGTGATCCTCAAGGTCGTAGCCGTGGCGATCACAATGGGGGGGCGCATGGGCGGCGGTGTGTTTTCCCCATCGCTGATGGTTGGTGCGCTCACCGGTCTTGCCTTTGGGATTGTTGCGACTTCGATATTCCCGACCGTCTCGGGCAGCGGAACACTTTATGCGCTGGCTGGTATGGGTGCGGTGGCGGCTGCGGTGCTTGGTGCACCCATTTCAACAACACTGATCGTGTTTGAATTGACGGGTGACTGGCAAACCGGGCTTGCGGTGATGGTCGCTGTCTCACTCTCGACCGCCCTGTCGTCGCGGTTAGTTGACCGGTCTTTCTTTCTGACGCAATTGGAACGGCGCAACGTGCATCTTGCAGCCGGTCCGCAGACCTATCTTCTGGCGACCTTCAAGGTGTCCTCCATCATGTGCGAATTGGGTGCTCCCAATGCCGCCTCCGAAGAGGATTGCTGGGAGCTTATTCGCGATGGTGTCTATGTTGACGGCAATGCCACGCTTGAACAGGCGATGCCGATCTTCGACGGCGCAGGCCACAGCTTCATTCCCGTGGTCGCACTGGGTGGTGAAGACGCCCCACCAGAATTGCGGGGCGTTCTGTATCAAGTCGATGCCTTGCGCGCGATGAACCGTGCCTTGTCAGAGACGGCGGCCGAAGAACATTCCTAAACCCGCTCGACCGCGACTTTCTGTGAATAGAAGGCGATGTGGTCCTTGATCGCGGCAACCGCTTCGATTGGCACCTCATAAGACCAGGCGGCGTTGGCGATTGGCCCGCTTTTAGCCTCAATGGTGAAATAGCTTGCCTCACCCTTGTACGGGCATTTCGTGTTGAGTTCCGCAGGTTCAAGAAATGCCATCGCAAGGTCACCGCGCGGAAAATAGATCACCGGCGGATAGTCACCCTCGACCAGTTCAAGCGCATTCTTGCTTTCACCGATGACGGCGCCGGCCGCGCGCACAACCCAAGTGCCGGTGGCAGGGCGGATCTTGATGTGGTCGGCCATGGTGATATCCTTTTTGTCGAGAATCGTCAGCAACCGGCAAGCCGGGCCAACGTAAAAGCGCGCGGTGACTGTCAGAGCGGCGCGCAGGCTTTGGTCAGCCAATCGCGCGTCTGCGCATCCAGTCTTGCAGCAAGAAGCGCCAATGTATCGCCATGATAGCGATCAATCCAGTCCCGTTCTGTCTCCGTCAGCAGGGATGTGTCGATCAACCGCCGGTCCAAGGGGACATGGGTCAGTGTTTCAAACGCCAGCATGTCACGCGCATCAGCGCCAGCAAGGAAAGGTGCCTGCGTCACAACGATGAGGTTTTCGATGCGAATGCCGAAATGCCCCTCGCGATAGTATCCAGGTTCGTTCGACAAAATCATGCCCGCTTGCAGGGCAACATCGGACCGGCGCGATATACCCTGCGGCCCTTCGTGCACGTTCAGATAGCTGCCAATGCCATGACCGGTGCCATGGTCATAATCCTGCCCCGCCATCCAAAGCGGTGCCCTTGCCAACGCATCCAGATGCTGTCCTCCCACGCCCTTTGGAAAACGTATGCGGCTGACTGCGATCATGCCTTGCAGGACGCGGGTGTAGCAGGCTTTTTGCTCTTGCGTTGGGGTGCCAATGGCCATCGTGCGGGTGATATCGGTCGTGCCGTCCAAATACTGTCCGCCGCTATCGACCAGCAGCAAATCACCCTGCGCCACAGGCCGGTTGGTTTCTTCGCTGACGCGGTAATGCACAATCGCACCATGCGGGCCTGCACCACAGATGGTTTCAAAGCTGATATCGCGCAGCGCGTTGGTCTGTGCACGAAAGCTCTCCAACGCCTTTACCACATCAATTTCGGCTAGACCTCCCTTGGGAGCCTCAACATCCAACCATGCCAGAAACCGGACCATGGCCACGGCGTCGCGTTCATGGGCCGTCTTGGCGCCATTGATCTCCGTGACATTCTTGCAGGCCTTGGGCAGGATGCACGGGTCTTGACCCTGCACCACATCGCAACCAGCATCCTGCAGGACCGCAGTGACGATATCGGGGCAGCTGCGCCTGTCGATCAGGATTTGACCCGACATTCCTTCCAGCGTCTTGAGAAACGCGCCTATTTCATGGACGGCCACCTCTGGCCCAAGGTGATCCGCAATTGCATCTGCCTTCCCCGCGCCTGCAAAAAGATCAATGCGCCCGTCGCCATGCAAGACCGCAAAGGCCTGTGGCACCGGATTTCGGGCAATGTCTGTCCCGCGGATATTCAACAGCCATGCAATGCTGTCAGGCAAGGTCAGCACGGCGGCTGTCTCTTTCATCTGTCCGGCAAGACGCGCGCGTTTCGCACCATGCGTCTCGCCGGCATACTCCAGCGGATGTGCAAAGAAGGGTGCATCGGGCGGGGCTGGTTGGTCATCCCAGATAGCGTCAACCAGATTTTCGGTACGGGCAAATTTGAAATCGGTCAGCTTTTCAGCCAGCCCCGCAATCTCGGAAACGGTATGCAGCCAGGGGTCATAGGCAATCGTTCCGCCACCGGGCAACTGCTCGGACAACCAGTTCACCAGTTGTGTTTCGGGCCAATTGACCGGGGTAAAAACATCGGCAACCTGCGCGCGCACCTGTACACGATAGCGGCCATCAATGAACACCCCAGCACTATCGGCCAGAACGGCACAGAACCCCGCAGAGCCGGAAAACCCCGTTAACCATTCCAGCCGCGCATCTCGTGGGGCCACGTATTCACCCTGATGCGCGTCGGCGCGCGGCACCAAAAACCCATCAAACCCGCGCTCGCCCATCAATTGACGCAAAGCCGTCAGCCTTGGTGGGCCTTGCTCGGGTGATGTCTGCACCTCAAAGGTCTGAAACATGAATGAAACCAATTCTCTTTCTTCGTCCGATCAAACTTCCGCCGGGGGCATCAGCTGCCTGCAACGCGGCGCAAGCCTAGCCAGCTTTGCGTATGCCGAGGACCCGAGCCCGCTTGCGCGGATCATTGTCGAACAGACCCGCCAGTTGTTCGGTCATCGCGCCCGCCAATTGTTCTACATCAGTGATCGTGACCGCGCGTTCATAATAGCGCGTCACATCGTGACCAATACCAATCGCCACCAGTTCCACCGCTTTGCGGCTTTCGACCATCGCAATGACATCGCGCAGGTGCTTTTCGAGATAGTTTGCCGGGTTCACCGACAGGGTTGAATCATCCACAGGCGCACCATCTGAAATGACCATCAGGATCTTGCGCTGCTCTTGTCTGCCAACAATGCGCCGATGCGCCCATTCCAGCGCCTCGCCGTCGATATTTTCCTTCAGCAGACCCTCTTTCATCATCAGCCCCAGATTGGGCCGCGTGCGGCGCCAAGGCGCATCAGCCGACTTATAGATGATATGGCGCAGATCATTCAGACGGCCGGGTGTTGCCTCTCGCCCTTCTGCCAGCCATTTCTCGCGGCTTTGCCCGCCTTTCCAGGCCTTCGTGGTGAAGCCCAGAATTTCGACCTTCACGTCACAACGCTCCAACGTGCGCGCCATGACATCCGCACAGATCGCCGCAATCGATATCGGGCGGCCGCGCATGGAACCGGAGTTGTCCAACAGCAGGGTCACAACCGTGTCGCGAAAATCTGTGTCTTTCTCGACTTTGAAAGACAGCGGCGTCGTCGGCGAAGCCACGATCCGCGCAAGGCGCCCGGCATCCAGAATACCTTCTTCGCGGTCGAACTCCCAAGACCGGTTTTGCTGGGCCTGCAGGCGACGCTGCAATTTGTTGGCCAGTCGCGACACAGCACCTTTCAACGGCTCAAGCTGCTGATCAAGATAGGCACGCAGGCGTTCCAACTCGACCGGCTCGGCCAGATCCTCCGCTGCGATTTCTTCATCAAACTCTGTTGAAAAGACGCGGTAATCTGGATCAGCATCAGATATCGGCTGCGGGGCAGGTGGCTCCAACGGCGCTTCGCCCTCCGGCATCTCGGCCTCTTCGCCCATTTCGGCGTCCGCCTGATCATCCATGCTGACCTGCGCTTGGCTTGCGTCCTGTTGATCTTCCTGAGACTGCTCTGGCGTGCCTTCGGCCTCATCACCGTCGCTTTCGTCCTCGCCGGTGCTGTCCGGCTCTTGTTGATCGTCGTCGGACCCGTCTTCGGCCTCGTCGTCCTGATCATCATCAAGGCTGTCAGGATCATCTCCGAGCTGATCGCCATACCCCATGTCGCTGATGAGTTGGCGAGCAAATTTTGCAAAGGTCTGTTGATCGGTCAATGTATCGGAAAGACCCTCAAGCGTCCCGCCGCAATGGTCCTCGATAAACCCGCGCCAATGTTCCATCACATTGTCTGCCCCTTTGGGCAGATCACGGCCGGTGGCCAAATGCCGGATCAGATAGCCCGCAGCGACCGCCAATGGCGCGTCGGAGGCCTGCGTGATCTGATCGTAACCCTTGCGCATGGCCTCAGAGCCGATCTTAGCATCGATATTGCCCGCCGTGCCCGGCATATATGCGGCACCCACCGCCTCTATCCTGGCCGTCTCCATCGCTTCGTACAAATCCTGCGCCATCTGGCCTTGCGGCATATAACGGGCAGAAACCTTGGGGTCGTGAAACTTGTGGCGCAGGGCAAATGCATCCGCCGTGCCGCGCGCCAAGAGCACCTCGTCCCGGGTCATCCGGCGTGACACCTGCGGCAAGCGGATCGTGTCAGAGGTTTGCCCTGCGGGATCGACCGAGTAGGTGACCGCCAACTCAGGATCATCCGCCATCACCTTGGTGGCTTCGGCCAATGCCTTTTTGAAAGGATCGGCTGGGTTATCAGATGGTTTGCTCATGGCGCGGTCCTTTGCTCGGCCACAAACTAGAACCGGGGACAGGTAAAGACCAGTCCCCGACCGGTGGAAACCTATCCTTCTGCGAATTCAGGTTCTTCGAATGTAATGCCTGCCTCGGGCGCGATCTCAAATGGTTCTTCGGCCAGTCTGTGCAGCGTCGTCAGCTCTGCCGCACCGGGCAGGATCGCGCCTGTTTCATCAACAAACGCAAGGCGGGGGCGGAAAATCTTGCCCCCGAGCTCGATCTCACCTTCATCAAAGACATAGGCCAGTTCGGTCACAATGCCTTCGACATTGGCCTTGGCGACATCTTCGCTCATGTTCTCTGCGAAAATCGGTAACAGGGCGTGGGCAATCAAAGTCGAGGCCGTCTCGGCCAAGTCTTCGTGGCTGACCACGTAATCATCAGGCAGCGGGGTTCCAATCTTCATTTTCATGGGTTTGCTCCGGTCCTAAGTACGGTTTCATCATGTGTAAGAAACAGACTAAAGTGTGACAAGTCCACACCTAAGGCCCGGCCCTGGGATCTGGACCACCCTGAACGCAAGAAAGGCGGGAAAAACCCGCCTTTTAAAAGATTCTAGCCTATGTGGATTGGTCTATCCCAAGCTGAGGCTTGCGGCGCTCTCGGGAAGCTCCTCATCAAAGCAACGCTGATAGAATTCTGCCACCGTCTGCCGTTCCAGCTCATCGCATTTGTTCAGGAACGACAGGCGGAAAGCATAGCCTACATCCTGAAAGATGCGTGCGTTTTCGGCCCAGGCTAGGACGGTTCGGGGGGACATCACCGTCGAAAGGTCGCCGTTCATGAATGCGGTTCGAGTCAGGTCGGCAACTGTCACCATCTGGGAAATCGTCTTGCGCCCTTTTTCTGTGTTGAAGTGCGGTGACTTGGACAGAATGATCGCGGCTTCTGCATCATGGCTGAGGTAGTTCAACGTCGCGACCAGCGACCAGCGGTCCATCTGCGCCTGGTTGATCTGCTGGGTGCCATGGTAAAGACCCGTAGTGTCGCCCAAACCCACGGTGTTCGCTGTCGCAAACAAGCGGAAGTAAGGGTTTGGTGTTATGATCTCATTCTGGTCCATCAGCGTCAGCTTGCCGTCTGCTTCCAGCACACGCTGGATGACGAACATCACATCGGCCCGGCCCGCATCATATTCGTCAAAGACGATGGCAACAGGATTACGCAGCGCCCAGGGTAGAATACCTTCGTGAAATTCAGTCACTTGTACGCCGTCGCGCAGCTTGATTGCATCTTTGCCGATCAGATCAATCCGGCTGATGTGACTGTCCAGGTTCACCCGGACGCAGGGCCAGTTCAGGCGGGCGGCGACTTGTTCGATGTGGGTGGATTTGCCCGTCCCGTGATACCCTTGGATCAAGACGCGACGGTTGTAGCCAAAGCCCGCAAGAATGGCCAAGGTCGTGTCAGGATCAAACTTGTAGGTAGTGTCAATTTCCGGCACGCGGTCGGATCGATCAGCAAAGCCCCTGATCTTCATGTCGCTGTCGATGCCAAACAGCTCGCGGACCGAGATTTCTTCGGTTGGCTTGGCTTGCATGTCAGTTGTCCCGTCTGCCATCTTTGGTGCCTTCAATCTTTATCGATCAATCTTTGTTCGGGGATGCAACATAACGTGGGCCGCTGCAAGAGAAAGGGCGTTAAATGTTGCTCGCGCGATCAGCATTGCAGGGTGTTGCACCTAGCAGCGCTGTCGGCGGCGATGTACGCGCCGCCTATCGATTCGAGAGCGCAGCGCAACCTGGGCGGGACTGCTGGCCAGAGAGTAAACAAAGGCTTAACCCAACATGAATTCTAGATGAACGGTTGTTTCCCCAAAGAATCAAATAGTTTGCTTATCGGGGTGTTGTTCACGATTGCGCGGCTTGGTGCCGGTTTGTTCTTGAGGAACAGGACAATTTGTGGCAATTTCTTGCCGATAGATACGAAAACGGTTGCGACCTTCTAAACAGACCTAAGTCTGACGCGCCTGTGTAGTTGGTCGATTGAATAAAGAGTAATGGGGGTGGACGCGATGTTAACGCGGCTGGCAGACAAATTCTATATGACAAGGGGCGAACGGGCCTATGGGCTCGGGTACGTCGTTGTCATCTTGCTGACGGCGATCGTGACGATTGCCGTGATGGCAGGACTGGAAGCACCTTACACTCTGGAATTGGCACCAACGACCTTTGTATATTGGGTTGGCATATCTGGGGCGATATCAGGCGGTGTTGCGCTTTATTTTGCACGTGGCTGGATGGGCAATACCGGCATGCTCGGGATAGCGCGGGCTGTTGTCGGCAGCATTGCTGTCGCGATCATCGCCGCGATCATCGCAGGCACCTTGACCGTACCTTTCGCAGGCACAATCTACGCGCCCTTAGTGTTGGTATCGGCTTTCCTTGCCAAGCCGTGGCTGGCGGCGATCTGGTTTGCGGGCATGTTTGGGGCGCATTATCTGATGCTGTATCTGGAAGAAGAACGCGCATTTGGTGTCGGGCGCTCCGCGGGCCGTCGTGCGACAGAGCAGTTGAGCGCACTGTCACGCGCAAATCTCTATCACCGAGACTAAGAACTACCAAAACGACCAATTGACAGGGCACCTGCGGGTGCCCTTAGGGTCCTGACCCTAATTTTTTTCGCGGAAGTTGCGGCTGACTTTGATCTGGTCCCAGGCCCAGACAACTTCGGAAAGCTGTTCCTCCTGACTGCGGTCGCCGCCGTTCATATCGGGGTGAAGCACCTTGATCAGCGCCTTATAGGCCTTGCGGATCTCTTGTTTGGACATGTTATCCTTGGCTTCCAAAATCTCAACCGCACGGCGCTCGGTGGGCGGCAGCTTGCGCCCCGTCGCGGCACCACGTCCGGGATTGCGGGTCGCGTTTTCGCCGAGCACCTGATGCGGATCATCGACGCCAAGCCGCGCCCATGCCGCCTCTTCTGCAGAGCGCTTGAATGGTTTCGTCGGGCGTTCCCATACTCGGTCACTGTCCATCTGAGCGGCGAGTTCTGCCTCAGAGGTGCTGTCAAAAAAGTTCCATTTCAGATTGTACTCGCGCACGTGCTGCTGACAGAACCAAAAGAAATCATCCAGTACATCGGGTGATTTCGGCGCGCGATACTTGCCCGCCTCTTCACAGCCGTCATGATCGCACACCCGTGTCGAGGTCTCGGATGCGCCAGACATGCCGCGCCGACCACGCGGATTCTTCTTCTTCGAACTCGACACGGACATGTCGAAACCAAAGGGATCATCTTTCTTCATGGGGTGCGTTACCTTTTCGACTCGGAGAAGATACAATAAACTCTGCAGCTAAAGATTGAAGAGGGCAGGCCAAAAAAATGGCACTTGAGACAGAAATACGTGAAGCTTTGGGCAATCTATCGCCGCAACAGCTGGAAGTTGTCAACGAAAGTGCCTTGCACGCCGGTCACGCGGGCGATGACGGGTCAGGCGAAAGCCATTGGCGGATTGTCATCAAGGCCGCGTCACTGGACGATATGTCCCGCATTGCGCGTCATCGCGCGGTTCATGCAGCACTGGGGCGGGATATCATCGGGCGCATTCACGCCCTTGCCATTGATATTCAGTAGTTATTCGGCCGCAACGTCGGGCGAAGCCCCCGAAGCTTTGTCCGCAGCAGGCCGTTCTTCGTCCGAGGGGGTCTCTGAACTGCGCTTTGCGACAAGTTTTTTCTCTACCAGCGGCGCTTCGTTGGTTGTGGGGCGTGGAGCGGTGACAGCAGGTTGCGACGGCGTTTGCGCCGCCATCACGGCCATTTTGGCGCGGCGGAAAACCAGCATATTCTGGTAGACCGTCGTTTTGCTCATCAGCCCTTCGCGCTGCTCGCAAGGCAGGGTATCGGCGCGCAGATATTCCCAGCCGTCGGTAGCCAGCTCATTCATTGCAGCCTGCAACGCATAGGCAAAACGATCTTCAGCGGATTTGACGCCTTTTGCTTTCAGCCCGCGCGCTGGCGCAGGTACGACCTTGTATTCGTATGACATCGCGTCACCCCTGTTTTCATCGCATTGCTATAGCAAGCGGGAAACCGAATTCCAAGCCGGCCGCATCGGCCACCGGTTTTTCCGGCGCGTTGTTGCGCCCCATAGCGATCAGACCGCTTGCCGCGCCGCGGGCGGGCCGCCTGTCAGAGCCCCAGTTTTGCTGAAACGATCCGGTTGACGGCCGCCGGATTGGCCTTGCCACCGGTTGCTTTCATGACCTGCCCGACGAACCACCCCACCAGTTTGGGATTGGCCTGCGCCTTTTCAACCTGCGTCGGATTGGCCGCAATAATTGCGTCTACCGCCGCTTCGATGGCGCCGGTATCGGTGACTTGTTTCATGCCTTCGGTTTCAACAATTTCCGCCGGGTCACGGCCCGTTGTGTAGCAGATGTCGAACACGTCTTTGGCGATTTTTCCGCTGATGTCGCCCGCTTTGATCAAGCCGATCAATTCACCCAGCTGGCTGGCTGAAACAGGGCTGTCCTCGATGCCATGGTCCTCTTTTTTCAAGCGGCCGAAAAGCTCGTTGATCACCCAGTTGGCGGCCAGTTTTCCATCGCGGCCATAGGCGACCTTCTCAAAATAGGCGGCGTTCACCACTTCGGCGGTCAGCACAGTTGCGTCATAATCCGACAGGCCGAAGTCACTGATAAAGCGCGCCTTTTTCTGGTCCGGCAGTTCGGGTAACGTGGCTTTTATACCGTCAACCCATGCCTGCTCGATCTCTAGCGGCAAAAGATCAGGGTCAGGGAAGTAGCGGTAATCATGCGCTTCTTCCTTGGACCGCATTGAACGGGTTTCGTTCTTGTCGGGATCATAAAGGCGGGTTTCCTGCACGACCTTTTTGCCATCCTCGATCAAGGCGATCTGGCGGCGGGCCTCGTGATCGATCGCCAATTGGATGAAGCGCATCGAGTTCATGTTCTTGATCTCGCAGCGGGTGCCAAGGTGGCCGAAATCCTGGGTTTCCTGATAGCGTTCATAGTCGCCCGGCTTACAGATCGACACATTGACGTCGGCGCGCAGGTTACCGTTCTGCATGTTGCCATCACAGGTGCCCAGATAGCGCAAAATCTGACGTAATTTCAGCACATAGGCTGCTGCTTCCTCTGGCCCCCGAATATCGGGGCGGCTGACGATCTCCATTAGCGCCACACCGGTCCGGTTGAGGTCCACGAAAGACATATGCGGGTCCATATCGTGTATGGATTTACCGGCGTCCTGTTCAAGGTGGATACGTTCGATGCGCACATTGCGCGCTTCGCCATTGCCCATTTCGACCAGCACTTCACCTTCGCCGACGATAGGGTGATAAAGCTGCGAAATCTGATAGCCCTGCGGCAGGTCGGGGTAGAAATAGTTCTTGCGGTCAAAAGCCGAGACGAGGTTGATTTCCGCATTCAGCCCCAACCCGGTTTTCACCGCCTGCGCCACACAGCCTTCGTTGATGACAGGCAACATGCCGGGCATGCCCGCGTCAACGAATGCCACGTTGCTGTTGGGTTCGGCCCCAAACTGCGTGGATGCGCCCGAGAAAAGCTTGGCATTGGTTGCGACCTGCGCATGCACCTCAAGGCCGATCACCAGTTCCCAATCGCTGGTCGTGCCGGCAATCACTTTGGGAGCAGGGGATGTGTAGGTGAGGTCAAGCATGGCGCGTTTCCTTTGACTGTGTTGGACTTCGTTTAAAAGAAGGTGCCACCAGCTTCAAGGGAACATGACCGGTCTAATCAGGTTGCGCCGTTCGCGCCCATGCGCGCGATGTCGCAAGCAGGTTCACTGTCGGGGCATCCTTGCCACCCAGACCCAGCGTGGCCATGCGCAGCATCGCAATACCCGCTTCGGAGTTGCGCGGGATCGCCGCCGCGGAAATCGGCTCGCCCATTGTCACTGTGAAGGGCTGACGTGCCTTGTTCAGTGTCTCATGAAACAGCGTGATGTCACGCAAGGTTGGGTGGAATAGGTCAAACAGGTAAAACAGGGCTGAATTGCGCGCTTGTATGTTCACCGGGATCACCGGCAGATCAAACTTGCGAGCCAGCATTGCAGCAGAGGCCATCCATGGTCGCTCGTGCAGGCGCAGGCCGCGCCGTTTGGCCAGACGGCCCGAGGGGAAAATCACGCCCAACCGCCCTTCTTGCGTTGCCCTGCGGACATAGGCCATCGTCGCGCGCGTTTTGGCGTGGCTGCGCTGGCCAGTGCGCCATTCCACAGGGGCAATCATGGTTTCCATCTGTGGAAAGACCCGCAGGATATCGCGGTTGGCGAAAAAATACGCATCAGGCCGCGTTGCTGCAATCAGACCATTCAAAATGATGCCGTCGGCGATGCCTGTCGGGTGGTTCGCCACGATCAGCGCAGGCCCGTGGGCCGGGACACGCCACAGGCCGGTCGCCGTGACCATTTTCGACAATCGATTTGCCATGGTGCGCATGATCTGATCCGACGGCGCGTCTTGCAGTGACGTCGCGATATCAAGCGTGGTCTGGTATCCCAAAAGGCGATGAAGGCACCTTTTGGCGATCCGGGTGCCGGGGCGAGCACTATAAAGCCACGGCGCGCGTTCAGCGATCAGCGGGTCGATACGGTTTTCCATGGCCTTATCATGCCTGAGCTTGCGTAACGGTAGCATGACAATCGTATGGCAGCGCTTTTACGGCAACGCCCGCGAAGAATGGCACTGAAATCCGGCGAAGATCAGCCGAGGATGCGGGTCACGATTTCTTCTGTATCCCTTGAAAGATTGGGCGTCTGCGCGATCCGGGTCAGGGCCGCGCGGATCTTGCTTTGGCGTCTTGTGTCGTAGCGTGTCCAGGTGTCGAACGACGTGGCCATGCGCGCCGTGGTTTGCGGATTGAGGGGATCGAGCCTGATCAGCCAATCGGCCAGCAGATCATATGCAGCGCCAGAGGCATGATGAAAACCGGCGGTATTGGCCTTGAGCCCACCAAAGACGGACCTGAACCGGTTCGGGTTCCTGAGATCAAAGCCCACATGACGGGTCAGGCGTTCTGCCGTTACCGCAGCTGCATCGGGGGCCGCGAGGCTGACTTGCAGGGCAAACCATTTATCCATCACCAGACGGTCATGCTGCCATTGGGCCTCAAAGGTGCGCAATTCATCGGCACCCTTGGAGATTTGCAGCAATGCCCGCATTGCACCGAGTTGCTGTGTCATATTGTCGGCGGCGGCAAAATGTTGCGACGCCTGCCGGCCGCCGTCCAGCCTGCTGGTCAGCGCCAAGACCGCATTCCCCAACGCACGTTGACCTGCCGGGCCTGCGTCCGGCGTATAAGGGCCAGTGACAGTCATATCGGCATAAATGCGCGGCAGGGTGTCCTGCAAGTGCTGAGCCATTTGCAGTTTCAACGTCTCATGGGCGTAATTGATGACCGTGGGGTCTGGCCTGTGCCCTGCATCGAACAATGCCTGTGCGGTGTCCTCTTCGCTTGGCAGCCCCAATACCAAGGCCCGGAAGGCCGGATCCAGCGCGTCATCGCGCAGCACCTCTGCTATCCCATCAAGGAAGGCTGCATCAGGTGCCACATCATCGCGGACCATGTGCAGCAGCAAATCCTGCGCCAACGCGCGACCTGCATCCCATCTGTTAAACGGGTCTGTGTCATGAGCCAGCAGAAATGCGCGCTCGGCATTGGTTTTCGCATGGTGCACGATCACCGGGGCAGAGAAATTGCGCAGGATCGAAGGGATGGGCTTGCCCGACAGGCCCTCAAAACGGAAGCTTTGCTTTGCCCTTGTCATTTCCAGCATAATCGTAGGGGTCACTTCTGTGCCTTTGTCATTCAACAGGCCAACGGCAACGGGGATCAGCAGTGGTTCCTTGGTGTCTTGGCCCGGTGTGGCCGGGGTCTCTTGGTGCAGATGCAGATGATAGGTGCCGTCGGCAAATTCATCTGTCACGGTCAGACGCGGTGTGCCGGCCTGCGAATACCACCTCTTGAACTGTGACAGATCGCGCCCGGTCACATCCTCAAACACCTGCAACCAGTCTTCTATCGTGGCTGCGTGTCCATCATGGCGCCTGAAATAGAGGTCAAGCGCTTTGTCATAGGCCTCATTCCCGACCAGAAGCCTAAGCATCCCAATGACCTCGGCCCCCTTTTCATAGACGGTGGCGGTGTAGAAGTTATTGATCTCAACAAAGCTTTCAGGCCGGACCGGATGCGCCAGAGGGCCGTTGTCCTCGCGAAACTGGTGCGCGCGCAGCACCATCGCATCGGCGATCCGCTTGACCGCATGGCTGCGCATGTCGCCAGTGAACTGCTGATCGCGGAAAACCGTCAGCCCCTCTTTCAGGCAAAGCTGAAACCAATCGCGGCAGGTGATCCGGTTGCCGGTCCAGTTGTGGAAATATTCATGGGCGATGATCGCCTCTATCCGCTCAAAATCCGCGTCGGTCGCAGTTTCAGGCGAGGCAAGAACAGCGGAGGCGTTAAAGATGTTCAGCCCCTTGTTTTCCATCGCGCCCATATTGAAATCATCCACCGCGACAATGTTGAACAGATCAAGGTCGTACTCGCGGCCATAGACCTTTTCATCCCAGGCCATGGATTTCTTCAGTGCTTCCATCCCGAAGGCGCATTTGCCTTCATCCCCGCCGGGCCGGACCCAGATGTTGAGGTCAATGTCGCGCCCTGAGCGCGTGGTGAACCTATCGGGGTGGGCGACCAGATCACCCGCGACCAAAGCGAAAAGATAGGCGGGCTTGGGCCAGGGGTCATGCCACTCGGCCCAGCCTTGGCCCTTGCCGCCCGGGTTACCGTTGCAAAGCAGGACGGGAAGATCGCTTTCGATCCGCACCGTGAATACGGCCATTACGTCTGGACGGTCGGGATAGAAGGTGATCTTGCGAAACCCTTCGGCCTCGCATTGCGTGCAATACATACCACGCGACATATAAAGCCCTTCGAGTGCGGTATTGGTGGCGGGGCTGATGGCGACTTCGGCTTCAAAAACAAACGGGGCGTCCGGGACCGCGCAGCGCAGGCCGTCGGCGCTCAGGTCCGGTTGAATGGTCTGACCATCAATCTTGGCGCTGATCAGTGCCAGATCATCACCATGCAAGAAAAAGTCGCGGCTTGCGGCATCGGGGTTGGGCCGAAATGCGATGCGCGAGATCACCCGCGTATCCGTAGCACCGAGCTTGAACGTCAGATGCACCCTGTCGACCAGATAGGCAGGTGGCGTGTACTCGGATAGATAGATTGTCTGAGGTGCGGCATCTTTCATGGGGCGGTCCTTGGTTGGTTGCCTTCAAGTTAGGCGGCCCGTTTGCGATGCACCACTGCCATTGACCGGTAAGAGATAAAATTGACTGCCGTTTGTTGCCTATCGGAACCTTTCAGACTAACTCGGTGGCAACGCGGCCTTCGTGTGCCGTTGTATACAAGAATTCCATGAAGGGGCGTTGTCATGACGGATCGCATCGAAAAACAGGGCCTGAAGGTCGCATCAGAACTGGCAGAGTTCATTGACGCGCGCGCGCTCGATGGCACCGGCATTGACAGCGCGACATTCTGGAAAGGCTTCGCCCGCCTGGTGGCCGAGATGACGCCGCGCAACCTCGCGGCCCTGGCCACGCGCGAAGCGCTGCAGGCCTCCATTGATGCCTGGCATATAGAGCGCCGCGGGCAGCCGCTCGACCGTGGCGCATATGAAGCCTTCTTGCGTGAGATTGGCTATCTGGTCGACGAAGGCGACGATTTTGCTATCGAGACCGCTAATGTCGATCCCGAGATTGCAACGGTCCCCGGTCCCCAGCTTGTTGTGCCAATCACCAATGCGCGCTTTGCGCTGAACGCCGCCAACGCCCGCTGGGGCAGCCTTTATGATGCGCTCTATGGCACCGATGCAATGGGTGTTGCACCACCCAAAGGCCCGTATGACCGGGGCCACGGCGCCCGCGTTGTCGCGAGGTCGCGGGTGTTTCTTGATGAGGCGTTCCCGATCGAAGGGGCAAGCCACGCCGATGTTCGCCGCTATTACATCCATGATGGTGCGCTGCTGATCGACGACCAGCCGCTGCGCCATCCCGAAAAGTTCGCGGGCTACCGTGGCAACCCCAAAGCACCGGATGCGGTTCTGCTGCGCAACAATGGCCTGCATGTCGAGTTGCGCTTTGACCGCGCGCACCCGATCGGAAGCCGGGATCAGGCCTTGCTTGCCGATGTGCGGATGGAAAGCGCTGTTTCCGCGATCATGGATTGCGAAGACAGCGTGGCTTGCGTGGACGCCGCGGACAAAGTGGAAGCATACAGCAACTGGTTGGGTCTTATGCAAGGCAACCTGACTTCGGATTTCCAAAAAGGCGGCCAGACCATGACCCGCCGTCTGGCCGAGGACATCACCTATACCGCGCCCGATGGTGGCGACGTGACGCTGAAGGGCCGTGCGCTCTTGTGGATTCGCAACGTCGGTCACCTGATGACGAACCCTGCAATCCTTGATGCCGATGGCGATGAGGTGTTCGAAGGGTTGATGGACGCGATGATCACTGTGCTCATCGCAATGCATGATCTCGAACGTGAAGGCGGAAACTCGGCCTTGGGATCGGTCTATGTTGTAAAACCCAAGATGCACGGGCCTGATGAAGTTGCCATGACCAACGACATTTTTGGCATGGTCGAAGATGCGCTGGGCCTGCCACGCAACACCGTCAAGATCGGCATCATGGACGAGGAGCGTCGCACCACCGTTAACCTCAAGGCATGTATCCGCGCCGCCAAGTCGCGGGTGGCCTTTATCAACACAGGTTTTCTTGATCGGACTGGCGACGAAATTCATACCTCGATGGAGGCGGGTCCCTTCAGCCGCAAGGATTTTATCAAGCGCAAACAATGGATTGGCGCTTATGAAGATCAGAACGTTGATATCGGGTTGGAATGTGGTTTTTCCGGCAAAGCCCAGATCGGCAAGGGCATGTGGGCGATGCCGGATTTGATGGCAGCGATGCTGGAACAGAAAATCGCGCACCCAAAATCCGGGGCCAATTGCGCCTGGGTGCCCAGCCCCACAGCCGCAACGCTGCACGCGCTGCACTATCACAAGGTTGATGTGATGGCGGTGCAGGCCAAACTGCGCGCGGGCGGACGGCGTGCCTATGTGTCCTCGATCTTGGATATTCCACTGGCACAATACCAACGCTGGACAGAGGCGCAGAAGAACAAAGAGGTTGAGAACAACGCCCAGGGCATTTTGGGGTATGTTGTCCGCTGGATTGATCAGGGTGTCGGTTGTTCCAAAGTGCCCGACATCAACAATGTGGGCCTGATGGAAGACCGCGCGACATGTCGCATTTCCAGCCAGGCGCTCGCCAACTGGCTACACCATGATATCGTCAGCGCAGAACAGGTCATGCAGGCCATGCGCAAGATGGCCTCTGTCGTAGACGCGCAGAACGCAGGTGATCCCGCCTATCGCCCTATGGCGCCGGATTTTGACGGGATTGCTTTTCAGGCGGCCTGTGATCTTGTCTTTAAGGGTCGCGTTCAGCCATCCGGCTATACCGAACCCGTGCTGCATCAGCGCCGGTTGGAGTTGAAGGCGCAGCGAAATCACTCGTGATGGGTGGGCTTCTCCCACTCCACAGAAAGGATCAAACATGGCAGAGATATCAGCAAACAAGGCGCGCACAATCATCCGCAAGGCGCTCGCCAAGGGAGACGAGATGGGGTTCAAACCGCTGTCGGTGGTGGTTCTGGATGCAGGCGGCCATGTCAAAGCCTTTGAACGCGCCGATGGTGCGGCACCGGGCCGTTTCGCGGTCGCGCATGGCAAGGCCTACGGCTCGGTCATGCTGGGCATGGCCGGCACCGCGCAAATGGCCCGCGCTGAACAGCAGGCCTATTTCATGGGCGCAATCAACGGCCTTTATGGCGGGCAGGTTGTGCCGGTGCCGGGCGGGCTGCTGGTGCGTGACAAGCGGGGCAACGTGATTGGTGCCGTTGGCGTGACAGGGGATACATCTGACAATGACGTCATTGCCGCCTTGGCCGGGATTGAGGCCGCAGGGCTGACGGGCGAAGCATAGCATTTGCGGGCATGGTGCTGAAGGTCGCGGCATGTGCGCTTTTGCCGGCGCAGGCGTGCGTGGGGCCGTCTTTCAAACCGATGCATTCAGCGCTAGATAAGGTGAAACCGAGAAAGGATCACCGATGGCGCGGCCTGTTGTTGGCATAGTTTCAAACTCACATCTGATTAATGACCAGTATCATGTCCAGGGTGCTGGGGCGATGAACGTGCGGGCCCTGTCTGCGGTCTCTGGTGTCGTGCCCATTATCATCCCGGCGGCTCCTGATCTGGTGCTTGTTGAAGAACTCATGGCGACCTGCGACGGCTTCTTTTTCCCGGGTGGCCGCCCGAATGTGCACCCAGAGGAGTACGGCGAAGAAGAAACCGAAGCACACGGCTTTTTTGAACGCAATCGCGACCGGTTGACACTGCCCTTGATCCGGGCTTGCGTGGCGCTTGGTCAGCCTGTCATGGGCGTCTGCCTTGGGTTTCAGGAAATGAACGTGGCCATGGGCGGCACGCTTTACCCTGAAATCCGCGATCTGCCGGGGCGTGACAATCACCGGATGCCCCCCGATGGCACGCTGGAAGAAAAATTCGAATTGCGCCACGAGGTGACACTGACAGAGGGCGGGCCATTTCATCAGGTTTTCGGCGGCCAGAAGGT
>Ga0316204_10001833_pt1 | contig 53492 bp, 45 predicted proteins | sample 6monrhotite_MG_2_FD_205661 | JGI IMG/M metagenome (GOLD analysis project Ga0316204, IMG submission 205661) | Microbial mat bacterial communities from mineral coupon in-situ incubated in ocean water Damariscotta River, Maine, United States -... | ecosystem: Environmental > Aquatic > Marine >... | reverse complement strand
CCAAAGCGATTGAGATTTAGGTGTGATAGCGTTCCCTTTTTTACTCATGACTGCGTTGCTCCTCCTTACATAGAATGGCTATGTTGCGTCGTCGCGCCTTGTCATGCGCAAAAAATGAAGTGCTCTATCACCTAAATCCCAAACGCTTTGGGTATAGAAGCAGCAACGCGGTTTTTAACCGAAATTTTATGCAACGTTAGGGGGTTGTCAGTTACAATTGTTGATAGGCGCTGATCAGTTGTTGAGTATAAGCATGGGTTGGTTGATGAAAAATTTTTTGAATGCTCCCGGTTTCAACAATAGTTCCGCGATACATAACTGCAATTTGTTGACATATCTCCTTAACCAATCCTAAATCGTGGGATATCAACACTAAAGTTAAACCATTTTGGCGTTGCAATTTTTGTAATAGATGCATTATTAATCGTTGTACATGCGCATCAAGTCCTGAGGTCGGTTCATCAGCAATTATAATCTTGGGTTTCACCAAAAGTACGGCGGCTATTGATACTCTACGTTTTTGCCCGCCTGAGAGTTCTGTGGGAAATTTATTTAATACCGAGTTTGTCAGATATACATCGTCTAGTATTTCGTTAATTATTTTATGGTATTGAGCCTTTTGTTTTGGGTAGTGTGTGCGATAAATTTCCCAAAAAATTTGATTTGTTTTCATATTGGAATTCAGAGCAGCGTCCAGATCTTGAAATATCATCTGTATATCTTTCCGCAATGGTCTAAATTTTTTTTGCGAGAGTCCGTTTGTTTTCTCACCGAATAGTTTTATATCTCCCTGGTCTAGTTTTGTCAGGTTTACAATTGATTTTCCCAAGGTTGTTTTCCCAGAACCCGATTCTCCAATTATTCCCAAAACTTCACCTTTTTTGACACTGAGCGAAACGTTGTTTAATGCGGGAAAGCCTGTAGGGCGAGAGAATAGTCTGGGAAGAAAATAGTTGGTTCTATACTCTTTAGTTGCACCTGCAATCTCTAAAACAGTTTCAGATTTAGTCACGATATTTCCAACACCTTATCATGTGTTCATTAGTCATTCTTGAGAGCGATGGTATTTGATGAGCGCATTGATTGTTGATGTGAGAATTACTCTCATCGCAATGGGCATAATAAGGGCAGGATAACGGGTTATCAATTTGAGTCGGTTTGTCTGATGTGAAACAAATCTCATTTGAAGTACACTGTATTAGCTGACGCGTGTATGGGTGTTTCTCTTCATTGTTGGAGAATATTTTTATGCGACTACCTTGTTCGATAATCATTCCTGAATGATAAATCAATACTTCGTCCGCCAAAGCTTCAACGACCCTAAGATCATGGCTAACAATTATCATTGCAAGATCATATTCATTTTTTATTGAATTGAGTAAATTGAGAATATTATTTTGTAAAATGGCATCCAATCCCGTTGTGGGTTCATCTGCAACCAAGAGTGCAGGCTCAGATGCTAATGCCATAGCAATCATAGCGCGTTGACATAAGCCTCCAGATAGGCCGTGTGGGTTATTGTTAAATCTAAGTTCAGGATCATCCATCCCCACCTTCTCTAACCAGAATAGTGCACGTTCTCTACTCTCTTTTGCTGATTTGAACTGAGTATGCAAACGAACCATCTCGCATATCTGATCACCGATACTGAAAAATGGGTTAAATGCTAGTTTGGGATTTTGAAAAATTATAGAAATCTGATTGCCTCGAATATTTTCAAAGTTTTTGTCTAATTGTTTTTGGTTTTTATTAAAGAGGCGGTTTGCTTGAGTACGACTATTCGATTTGCTTTGTGTGTCGTAGTGTAACTTGTCTAATAAATTATTCGTCTTAGTTAATTTTCCATCTAAGCTGAATGAAATTTCACCGCAGGTGATTCCCGGAGGAGCTTGCATTAAACCGAGAATGGATAATAAGGTTACACTTTTTCCGCTACCACTCTCTCCAACTATTCCTAAACAACGATGTTTATCGACAGAAAAATTGACACCTTTTAAAGCATGATTGATCTCAGTATTGTAGTTTGAATAGTAATCCACATGAAGATTATCAACTCTGAGCAGAGGTGCAGCATTCATTTTGCTGATGGCTCCATGATATGGTTAATGGTATAGCTCAATAAGTAAAATGCAGATATGACTAACATGATAGCGATTGCAGGAATAGTTGACGGCCATAGTTCGCCCTGTAATAGATAGTTGCTACCCGATTGCACCATATTACCCCAGGAGGGGGTGGGTTCTTGCACGCCAAAACCGAGATAACTTAAACTTGCCTCCATCAGTATTGCTTCGCCCATAATGAAGGCTGACTGGCTGAATAAAATTACTCGGCAATTGCACCACAAGACATGTTTGAAGATGATTGTTGGGTAGCTAAGGCCTGCTGCAATTGAAGAGTCAATAAAACTTCGTTCTTTGAGGAGATCAATTTTCCCTGATAGTAATTGAGTAAGTGTAGGAATATTGCTAATACCAATGATTATCATAATGTAAATGATATCGGGTTCAAATATCGCAATAATCAATAGTAACAATACTAACCTCGGCATAACTAACAATGCATCGTTAATAACACTTAATGCATGTGAAATTTTTCTTCGCCAGAAAAGTGTGGCAATGGCGATAAAAATTCCAAAAACTAAGGCAATAGATAGCGCTAATAAGGCGGGTAAGAGATAGGCATCAATTCCAACAATGAGACGGGAGAGAATATCTCGTCCTAAGTCGTCTGTTCCTAACAGATGCCCGTTGCTTAGTGGAGGAGACAGAATAGCATCAAAATCGAGATCTTCAGGATCAAAGGGTAATAAATTTAAAGTGGAAATCGAGTAACCAATACCAATCAACGTAAGAATAAAAAATGAGTAACTCAAATAGAGTGAATTTTTAAACCCTGTGTTCTTTACAAATAGTAAGATCGAAATATGTTTCTGCATTGGTTTTAACCCTAGTCAGTTCAATTTTTATTATTCGTGAGATGCACGAGGGTTAAGAAGAATGTAAATAACTCGGGATATGAATTGTGTTAATCGGATAAAAAGCGCCGTAGCCATAACTGCGCCTAACAATAGCGGAATATCTCTATCCAGAGTGGTTTGCCACAGTAATCTGCCGATTCCGGGATAATTAAAAATCTGTTCAACAATAATGCAAGTACTAAATAGATAAGCAACACGATTACTCATTAAATTGAGTAATGGAAAGATAATACCTTCTTTAAATACGTGCTTATAAATTTTTGCACCTTTGGCTTTCGCATAGAGAATATATTCTTCATTCAGTGTGCGGTAAAGTTCACTTTTTGTATGTTGTGTTATTTGGATCAATATTCCGCTACCAATACTCAATAATACAACAGGGAGTAGCATTTCAATATAGCTGAGAGATGCTGGGTCATGGCCTACGGGAAAATAGTCAAACCAAGAAGAAGCGATAAAAATCACCATATAACAAAGCCAGAATATGGGGAATACGGACAAAATGTTTAAAATCAAAGCGAGTGAGCTGGATAGCTGTTGAAGATAACTCTTAAACCCGAAAATCAAATTAATTATCACAAAGGGGATCGTAATAAGTAAGGCATTAACAATTAACTTAAGAGAGTGAGCGATGTTTTCGGTGATTTGTTCAAATACTGGTAAGCCATTAGTTAAGGATGTTCCCCAGTTTCCAACGATAAATGCTTGCAACCATAATAGATAGATATGCAATGCGTTGTCTGTCGGATTGATCGATGACTCTTCAAGAGACTCCATATATAAATGGAACGACTCTTTACCTGGTGAAAAATAGTTTAGAAAAAAGACTACAAATGAGAGTAAAAAAAGTAACAATAGTGAGTGAAAAATCTCTCGTGATATCGCGCTAGCTACAGGTTTAATAATCGTGAGCTTATGCATAAGATGCTATAGTAATTTAACTATTCGGTTCGCCAACGCTGAACATTATCAAATGTTTTGTAAGGGTGTATGCTCACATCTTTAAATTTTTTGTTGTAGGCGGTATAGTTTAGAAGTGACCACAAAAAAGTGTAAGGGGATTCTTCTGCGATAAGCTCGTGAATCTGGTGATTGATTGTTCGTTTCTCCTCGAAATCCAGGGTAGAAGAACCAAGTTCGATAAGTGAGTCGATTTTTGCATTATTATAACTGACAAAATTGTTTTCCCAAGGGCCATTAAATCGTGAATGAAATAGCGTCGTAATATCTGCAGCATCATCAAAAGACCAAGACGTTAAAGTAATATCAAAATTGTGTTCTTTGAATATGGTTTTGCGCCAGGACTTTCTCTCCATAAATTCAACATTAACTTTAACGCCAATTTTTTTCAGAAAGTTTTTGTACGATAGAATAACGCGTTTGGTGGATTCGCTATTCTTATTGATAGGAACACGCAAGTTGAAACTCAATGTTTTACCGGTTTTATCCCTAAAAAAACTGCCTTTTTTTTCATATCCAGCTTCAATAAGTAATGACTTCGCTTTTTCCGGATCGTATTGATCGGGAATGACATCAAGATTATATGCCCAACTCCCTGGTGGAAAAGGACCAGAAATCAAAGTGCCTCGATTACCAAAAAACGCCTTTAACATTTGCTCTCGATTTAATGAAAGCGACAAGGCTTTACGAACCCGTTGTTTTGCGAGATGAGGGTTGTTATTGTTATAAGCAAAAAAACTATAAGATAATGTATTTACCGGTGTTACAGAAAATCGTTTATCTGTTTTCAGATCAGCAATATGTCTCGGAGAGACGTTTATCACCATATCAACTGCGTTAAATGATAACGCTTTGTTCATCACATTTTTGTCCGCGTAGGGTTTTAAGGCGATTTTTTTAAGTTTGGGTTCTCCTAAAAAGTAGTCAGGATTTGCAATCAATGTGACTTTCTGTCGATTTGAAGAGTTTTGGAAAAGATACGGTCCGGTTCCAATTGGATGATTGGCGAATTTATTCGATTTTTTTAAATAAGCGGTCTTATTAAAGAGGTGTGCGGGGATAATTTTGAAACTGAATTTTGACAGATCGTTTAGGCCGACTCTTGATAGCGTAAATTTCAGAGTAAACTCATCAATAATTTCGACGTTGGCGATGTGGTCAAACAGTGTTTTTCTATTACTTCTGGTTTTTTTATGGGTGACTATTTCATAGGTTGCCGCAACATCTTTAGCGGTAAATTTCTCGCTATTTCCTTCATAAGGGTGCCAAAAAATATCATCACGAAGGTGGAAGGTATATGTCGTTAAATCTTCGCTAATTTCCCATGAGTTTGCGAGTTCTGCTACCACTTTTTGTTTTTTATTAATACCCACTAAACCATTAAAAATAAGTTGAGAAATACGAAGAGATGTTGTCTCGTTACTGGTGTAAGGATCAAATGTATCCGGGCTATTCGCTTCACCATACTGTAGACCAGAATCTACTGCTAAACTGTTGTTCAGTACGGTCAAGGAAAGTATAAAGTAGAATAGAAATAGTTTTAGCTTTTTCATAACATCCTCATTGTCTGTTTTTAAAACAGAGTGGGAACTCCCGAACTTCGTTGTTGATAGAGATATTCACCTTGAACCGCATCTTGAATTTGTCGCATAACCGGATAATTTTTAGCAACGGAGAAAAATATTTGTAGGCTATCTGAGTAGTCTTTGTTTAAGCGCTTAACTTCGGCAAGGTTTATAAGTAATATAGGATTATTACCATAAAGATTGCTATTTTCACTTTTCTGTAACGCGTCATCTATGAGTCGATACGCCTTTTCTGTTTCGTTTTTGGCTAAGAGATAACGGCCGACATTTAAACTAAGCTGGGAGTAACTGCTACTTTTCCCTGATTCTGCCATCAGCCTCGCTTGTTGAACAATCGTAGGGCAGTTTGCACCAAGATAGAGGCACATCAATACAGCTTCTGCACTTAGCGTTGGGTTATTTTGTAAGTTATTCACCGAATTTTCCAATGATTGATAAGCCCGGTTGTGTTCTCCTGAAAGATAACTGTGCGCGGCGGCGCGTATATCGCGTAACACAGATAGAGTTTTAGGAAGTCGTGATAGATTCTTTAGCGAATTTTTATATTTGTTAGCGTTTTCAGTAATGCCAAGTAAAATATCTAGTTCAGAGAGGTAATAGATTGCGGTATCTTTATATTGCGCATTTTTGGCCACTTGATTTAAAAGTCTTTGACTCATTTTATAATAGTATAAGGAGAGTGAACTGACAAGCGACGGATCATAAAAACGAATTATTTTTGTTGTACCTTTTTTTTCAATAAAAACTGGCTCTGTTTTATCGATCTCTGTGATAAGCTTAGTCGCTTCTATCAAAGAATTTTTCGCGGTATAGAGCAGTAATAGAATATTATTAATTCTGTCTTGTTGTTCATGAGTTGACACCATTGTTTCAATGTGAGCAAAACCTGGCTCTGCAAGTTTAACTTTCTTGGAGAGGTTGAGTTTTTCATCTATATAGGCCAGTGCTAAATTGTTGTATGTTGCGTGATTTTTAATGGATGTTCTGAGTTCTTGAAACTCATTTATATTATCATTGCGATAGTGGATTTGTGCGCCTAATACTTGATAGTGAAGATGCTCTGTTTCATCAACAATATTTTTTTGATTTATACGCTGATAGTAAGTGAGAGATTTTTTATAGTCACCCAATAGATACACGATTTCAGCTAAGTAGAGCTTCACATAATCACTGCCATGTGTGCGATTCAATATGCTTAAATAGCTGAGCTGAGTTTGAAGTAATTTTTCATATATCTCTCGGTAAACTTGTAAATTTTTATAAAATATAATGGCACTTTTCAATTTTTCTTCTACAGACATATTATCGAGATGTCCGTAGTCAGCTAATAGAATGCGACTAGCCAACTCATAATTGTTTGTTTTGTACGCTTTCATTGCCTCATCGAGCACAAATTCACTAGCATTTAACACAGCGGGCAGCAGTATTAGTTGTAAGGTGATGAATGTTCTGAAAAACATGATATTAGGTCAATCCCTTAACCGAAATGAAAGAGTACTCTACTGATAACGGCAGGGTATTTTTGATCTTAATAGGGTTTATAGAATGAAAATTCTGGGGGAAGAGTGTTATTAATAACTTGAATGTTTGTTCAGGTAAATGAGAAAATCGTCGGCGGAAAGCGGACGGCTGAAATAGAAACCTTGAGCTAATTCGCAGCCGAGTTTGCTTAAACAGTTACGTTGTTCCTGAGTTTCAACACCTTCAGCGATTACTTTTAAATTCATGTTGTGCCCCATGGAAATAATTGTGTTGACGATAGCGGTGTCATCGGTGTTTCCAGGAATTTCACTCACAAAAGAACGATCTATTTTTAGCACATCTATCGGGAAGTGTTTTAAATAACTTAGTGATGAATAACCCGTGCCAAAGTCATCCACTGATAACATGATATTACTATTATGAAGCTCGGTTAATATCTTCACCACATGGTCAAAATTACGCATGATCGTGCTTTCTGTCACTTCCAATTCGACCAATTCTGGTGCGACACCACTTTCTGATATAATTTGGGTAATATTTTGAGTGAGATTACGTTGGTTAAATTGTTTTGCAGAGATGTTAATTGCTATTCGCGGTGCAACAACACCTTGTTCACTCCATTCTTTGATTTGATTACAAGCTTTCTGGAGAACCCAATCTCCTACAGGAATGATCAAACCGGTTTCTTCTAGCAGAGGAATAAAATCGAGCGGTGGAATAATTCCATTTTCAGGATGTTGCCAACGTAACAAGGCTTCTGCACCTACAATCCTATTCGTTGAAAGCTCGAATTGTGGTTGATAATTGAGGATAAACTCTTCTCTTTCCAATGCTTTTCTTAAGCTGCTTTCCATAGAAATATGTTTTATCCCACGTACTTCTAAATCCGAAGAGAAGATCTTAAAATTCTTGTCCTCTTTTTTCGCATAAGCAATAGCGGTTTCGGCGTGTTTTAATAATATTTCTACGCTATCTCCATCATCTGGGTAATGAGATATACCCATGCATATAGCAACGTATAGCTCTTGATCTTGAATGTCGAAAGGTTCTTCTAGTCCTTTTTGAATTGTTTGAATTAACGGTGAGTTTTCATTAGTGATACGACGATTTTTTGCAATAAGTAAAAACTCATCTCCTGCGATTCTGCCGAGAAACACATCGGAAGGTAGTGTTTCAGAAAGACGTGTCGATATTTTTTCTAATAATGTGTCGGCGGCTGCGTAACCCAGGGTTTCATTTATTTTTTTTAAGCGTTTCACATCTATATAGATAATGGATAATGATAAATTCTTACGCTTTGCTTTTTGTAAGGTTAATGAGAGCTTTTCCTGAATATGAAAGCGGTTGGGTAGATCAGTTAAGCTATCATAGTAGGCTAAACGATGAAGACTCTCTTGCGCCTCTTTTCGTTCTGTAATGTCGGCAAATATTGAAATATAGTTTGAGACTTCATCAATGCTGTTTTTAATTACGTTGATAGTTAAAAATACGGGAAAAACTTCGCCGTTCTTTCGTTTATTCCAGATCTCGCCCTGCCAAATCCCTCTGCTTTGTAACTTTTCCCACATCTTTTGGAAAAAATCTTTTTCTTGTCTATCTGATTTTATGAAACTCGGGTCTTTTCCTAACGCTTCTAACTCTGTATAGCCGCTGATTTGTGTGAAAGCAGGATTTACTCTAATGATTCGATTATGAGAATCGGTGATCATAATCCCTTCAATACTATGGTCAAAGACTTGTCCCGCTTGCAATAAGTCGTGTTCCGCAATTTTTTCGCGAGTAATATCTCTACCATAACAATAGACGTATGATTTATCTGGTGCTGCCGAAAGCTGCCAATTATAGACTTTGTTTTCAGTTGTCTCTTCAAATTCAAAGTTGCCATCTTTTTCAAAACAATCATCCACCCACTGTTGCCAATGCTCCGGCCTCGCTTTACGGAATAGTCCGGCCCAATAATTAACAATGTGTTTGCTCGCGGGGTTGTAGTAGAGTACTGATGTATCTGGTGCTAAACGAATGACTGGTGCAGGGTTCTCTTCAGGAAAACGGGCGAGCGTGTTGATCTCCTCGGTTGCAAGAATGCGTTCACTAATGTCGAGAACAATAGCGTAAAACAGTTTTTCAGATTTATACGGCGAAAGTTGAATACGTATATCCACCGGATAGTGCGAGCCATTTTTGCGTTGTAAGCGAGCTTCGAAGTGCAATAGTTTTTGTTGTTCGGTATAAAGAGGCTCTAGTAGTTTTAAAAAAGTCTCTTTGGATTGCTCTTGCAATAAATCGTAAGGATGGAGCTGGCTAATCTCTTCTTGTGTATAGTCTAAGTTTTTTAGTGCAGCTTGGTTGACAAGTGTAAAACCGAAACTTAACGAGTCAAAAATATAAAACTCATTTTGTGAATTATTTAATACCTCCCACATGCGTTCTTCATGTAGATTGATACCGCTGCTACAGTGTTCTATATCATCGATGTTTCGATTTATGATTGTGGAAACTTGGTTGAGATCATCATTGGGTACCAAATGAATGTTGCTGTTTTTTCTACTATTTTGTAATAAGCTATTTTTACGATCAGTTATTACGATATTTTTTGGTAAGCTTGATGTACTATTATTGCTGATGGAGATTATGTCTTCTGTTGTAAATGCATCGGAAAAAGTATTGGATATAACAAAATCCCACTCTTGCTCATTAATCGCATTTTCATAATCAACAATATTTGCCACTTGATGTAATACAACTTGGGTTTTACAGTGTTTTAATTCGTTGAGTATACACGTCGAATCATCTTTCAAGTCGTTTACGAAAAGTAAGCGTACAGACATTAGTGTTCGTTTCTCTTATCTTAATTAAGCAGTATAAAAAATGCGCAATACTAAAGAATGTTTAGTTAGCCTTTGTTTAGCGGCAGAGAAAGCGGGAATATTAAGGGAATTTGAAAACTGGTAGCGAGTATCTACGACGTTGAAATTATTTGGGAATAAGGGGAAAAAGATTTCCCCTTATTTTTTAGGCTACGGGGCAAGCAACTCCTCCCAACCATCATCGGGCCTAAAGCTGCTGCCTAACTTTTCTTCTAGAGACGATAGTTTACTGCGATATTGATCTATGCCTTCAGCGCCAGCGTAGTTCATTGGCCCACCACGGAATGGCGCAAAGCCGGTGCCAAAGATAATGCCTGCATCAAGCAGATCTTTATCAGCAACTACATGTTCACGCAAACAGGCGACTGACTCATTTACCATGCGTCCAATCAAACGATCAGTGATACTTTTTGTGTCTACTGATTCACTAGCATCTTTGGCTTTAACTTTTTTTCCATCGGCATATTGATAAAAACCTGATCCTGATTTCGCCCCGAGTTTTCCATCATTGACCATTTTTTCCAAACTTGCAGGTACAGTGACATCCAGATCTTTCGACAGTATTTGCGCCACGTGTAAACAGATATCGAGGCCTACCGTATCAGCCAATTGCAATGGCCCCATAGGCATTCCAAATTTCAGCGCAATCTTGTCAATAGTTGATGCAGCAATACCTTCCTCGTGAATGCGAACCGCTTCTAGCATATAAGGCATGAGTACGCGATTAACCAGGAAGCCCGGCCCACTTTTGACAGGGAGAGGGAGTCGATCAATTTGTCCGGCAAATTGGGAAGTACGGCTGGCAATTTCTTGATCAGTATTGTCTGCGGTAACAATTTCAATTAGTGGCATTTGTGCAACAGGATTAAAGAAGTGTAAACCAACCAAACGATTAGGGTTTGCCAGGCATTCACTTAACACTTCAAGAGGAATACTTGAAGTGTTTGTTGTGAGTAGTGCACCTTCTTTCATTTTAGGTTCTATGTCGCGATAGAGTCCTTGTTTCGCATCAATGTTTTCCACGATCGCTTCAATAACAATATCCGCTTTTGGAATACCAAGTCCCTTTACGTCAGGGATTAATCGATCCATTGCTGCAATAACACCTAAACGATCACCACGAAGTTTACGAGAGAAAAGTTGATGCGCCCGTTTTATTGCTTTGGCGATAACAGCTGGTTCACGATCTTGTAAAGTAACTCGTAGGCCTTTAAATGCACACCATGCTGCAATATCACCACCCATTACTCCGGCACCGATGACATGCACATGTTCGACTTTGTTAGCTTTATTTTCAGCATCGATTTTACCAAAAGCTTTTAATTGATCTCTTAAGAAAAATACACGAATTAAGTTTTTTGCCGTATCGTCATTTACCAAGCTAGCTTCAGAAATTGCTTCTTCTTCCATCATTTTCTTTGGATCATCAAAATACTTAGACCAGAGATCGATGATCGCATAAGGTGCCGGGTAGTGCTCTTTCTTAGCTTTCTTGGCAACAGTTTTAGTAATGAAGTGTTTGAGAATAGGACGGACTAACATGTGGTTGGTAATCGCCTGTAGCGTTTTCGGTTTATGGCGTTTCGGCGGCGACATGATTGTCATTTTTGCAGCAGGAATTAGTTGTCGTGTAGGAACGGCATAATCGATCATTCCTAGTTTTTTTGCCTTTCGGGCATTGTAAGGTTTGCCAGTTAACATCATGTCCATCGCATTCGGTGCGCCGATAAGGCGTGGCAGGCGTACCGTTCCACCAAATGCCGGGTGTAATCCCAATTGAACTTCGGGTAAGGAAATTCGTGTTTTAGGTCCATCGTCAGCAATACGGTACTTGCACGCCAATGCTAACTCATAGCCGCCACCCATACAGAAACCGTTGATCAACGCAACAGTAGGGCATTTTAGTGCTTCGATTTTGTCAAAAATAAATTGGCCGCGTTGAATATGTTTTTTAGCGCCGTCAAAATTTCCAACTTTGGTAAACTCACGAATATCGGCACCGGCAATGAATCCGTTTTTTTTGTCAGAAATAAATACAACACCTAAGGGAAGAATATTCTGCTCGATATCATCAATAATTGCATCTAACTCTTCGAGAACTGGTACGCTAAGAATATTAGTGCTGGAGCCTTCCACATCCAGGTGCAACCAAAGAATACCTTCCGAGTCTGTTACGGGTTTCCAGTTTTTGTATTGCTTTTCAGTCATTCTTTTAAGCCTCACATTCCACTAACATTGCGCCACCTTGTCCGCCTCCAATGCAGAGACTTGCCATGCCGCGTTTTGCATGATTACGTTTAAGTACATGCATCATATGCAAAACGATTCTTGCACCACTGGCACCTACAGGATGGCCGATACTGATACCTCCGCCATCCACATTCAGCCGTTCATGAGGAATTTCACCAAAGGCTTTTTTCTCATCTAGGTTATCTTTGCAGTAGTCATCATCTTTCCAGGCTTCAACACAAGAGAGTACTTGTGCGGCAAAAGCCTCATTAATTTCCCAGTAATCAATATCATCAACTTTGTGTTTGTTACGCTGAAGTATGGGAGCCATGGCATGTGCCGGACCCAAGCCCATTTGTGAGGGATTCAAGCCCGCCCAGTGTGCATCGATGATTCTTCCCATGACTGGTAGTTTATGTTTTTTAACCGCATCTTCACTAGCGAGGATTAACATCGCCGCACCATCAGTAATTTGCGCGCTATTTGCTGCGGTAACTTTACCGAAGTTTCTATCGAAATAAGGCTTTAATTTTGCCATGCCGGCCATATCGGAATCGCGTCTCAGTCCATCATCATATTCATAAAATTTACCGTTGTTGTCGTAGCTAACTTCGATCTCATTCATCCAGCCCTTATCAATGGCATTAGCCAATCGTTTGTGGCTTTCCACAGAAAAGCTGTCCATTTGATTTCGGGAGATTTTAAAACGGTGGGCAAGAATTTCAGCAGTTTGCCCCATGTTTAAACCGACAACTGGATCAGTCAAGCCTCTTAGTAATCCAATGATTGGTTTTAGATGTTTGCCACGCAATTTGCTCAACGCTTTAACTTTATCCACGGCGGAACGTGCTCGGCTAAAATCTGCAAGCCAGTTAACCATCATATCGTTCAATAAAATAGGTGCGCGGCTCATGGCTTCAACACCGCCTGCTAAGACAAGATCAGCCCGGCCTGTTGCAATATTTGAAGCGGCACAATCTAAGGCTTGCATACCTGATGCGCAGTTACGTTGAACTGTCCATGCGGGAACATCTTCGCCACACTCTAAGCGTAGTGCAGCGACACGTGCAATATTAGCTTCATCAGCACTTGGCATAACACACCCAAGAATCACTTCATCAAATTCAGAGGGGGCAAAGTTTTGTCTTTCAAGCAGTGGACGCCCGGCTGAAACTGCGAGATCAGCAGCAGGGAAGGGTCCTTGTTTGCCTTTTGCTTTTAGGAAAGGTGTACGTGCGCCATCTACAATATAGACTGTTCGGCCATACGTTTTTTTTCGGGCTGCAGCCATCTAATGGCCTCCTTTAATCAATTTGAAATTGTCTTGTGCAAAATCATCAACTTTAATAATTGCGTTTTTCAATTCAAGAAAACGTGCAAACAGTTTTGCATCCTGATCGGGTATTAAGGCTTTTTTATCTGCTTCTTTTAACATCTCATCAATGTTTATGCCTGAGATTTCACCTTGTTTATGCAAACCGAGAATACGTTTTTCAATTTTGTCCGCTTGATCTGCTAGTTTAAATGCTTCTTCCAAACGAGCGACTTGTTGCGTATCAGATTCAGGTAGATAGATACCGTAGGTCAAACGATCACGGGTGGCAGAGGGAGAAAGTAATAGTTTCGCAAGGTTTTGCCCGGCATCATCTCTTGGTGCTTTAAAACGTTTACCATAAGGGAAAATGGTGACTTGTAAACCTTTTGCAATAATGGCATTGGGAAAGTTGCGTAAAATTCCATACATAGAAGTTTGTATTTGATAAAGCAGATCATCCAACACCCATTTAACAACTTCTAAGTCTCCTTTCGGCGCTCCGTCATCTTCAAAACGCTTCAGTGTGGCAGAAGCAAGGTAGAGATTACTGAGGATATCTGCAAACCGGCCGGAAAGTTTTTCTTTGCGCTTTAATGCGCCACCTAAAGTGCCCATAGCCACATCAGCTAATAACGCAAATGCACTACTAAAACGGGTCAGTTGTTTGTAGTAGTTATCTAATCCTGATTTTGTGTCAGGTACTTTTGTAAATGCTGCATTCGTGATGCCCATAAAAGCGCTACGGAAAAAGTTACTGGTGACAAACAGAATATGTTTCGTGAAGGCTTTGTCGAAATCATTTAGGCCTTGTTTGCGGTCTGAATTTGCTGCGGCTTGCATTTCGTTAAACACATAAGGATGACAACGAATCGCGCCCTGGCCAAAAACAATCAAACTACGGGTGAGAATATTTGCACCTTCCACCGTAATACTAATAGGAATAGAGTGGTAGAGTTTCCCCATGATGTTATTTGGGCCTAAACAAATAGCAGAACCACCTTGAACATCCATGGCGTCGTTAACACATTGGCGCAGGCGTTCAGTTAAATTGTATTTAAGAATGGCAGAAAGCACAGAAGGGCTTTCACCATGGTCCAAAGCACTAGCCGTTAAAACACGCGCTGCATCTACCATATAAGCTGATGCAGCCATTCTCGCTAACGGTTCTTCAATTCCTTCAAATTTACCAATCGGTGTTCGGAACTGCTTGCGAATTCGAGAATATGCACCAATAGCTCGGCTGGTAAATTTTGCACCACCAACACTTAGCGCTGGAAGTGAAATAGAACGGCCTGCGGCAAGAGATTCCATTAACATACGCCAGCCCTGGCCAACTTGTGGAACGCCACCAATCACCCAATCCATCGGAATAAAAACATCTTCACCCCAGTTGGGGCCATTTTGAAAACCAATACCTGATGGATGATGACGACGACCAATATTCACACCAGGATGGTTAGAGGGAATAAGCGCACAGGTAATGCCCGGCTCTTTAACGTCGCTCACTAAGCCATCGGGATCATGCGCTTTAAAAGCTAAACCTAATACCGTAGAAACCGGGCCGAGTGTTATATAACGTTTGTTCCAGGTAACACGAAAACCGAGCACATCTTTTTTGCCATCAAAATCTTGTTTACAAACGACACCATAGTCGGGAATTGAACTGGCATCACTGCCTGCTTCAGGGCCAGTTAGTGCAAAGCAGGGGACCTCTTGCCCGTTAGCTAATCTTGGCAAATAGTGATCTTTTTGTTCGTCTGTTCCATAATGTAGTAAAAGCTCAGCTGGGCCAAGCGAGTTGGGAACCATTACGGTAACCGCAGCAGCGACACTGCGTGTTGATAGTTTCATAACAACAGCTGAGTGAGCCAGGGCAGAAAATTCGAGGCCACCATATTTTTTTGGAATGATCATGCCAAAAAATTTGTTATCTTTAATAAATTGCCAAACCTCTGGTGGCAGATCATTATCCAACTGGGAAACCTGCCAATCATCAATCATTGCACAAAGTTCATTCACCGGCCCATCAAGAAATGCCTGTTCTTCAGGATTGAGTTTGGCAGTCTTGTGATTGAGTAATTTATCCCAGTCCGGATTGCCGCTAAACAGATCACCATCCCACCAAACACTACCTGCATCCAATGCTTCCTTCTCAGTACGCGACATAGGTGGAAGTATTTTGCGATAGATATTTAATACGGGTGAGGAGATAAGCGGTTTTCGAAGTTGAGGAATATTGATGACAACGGCGACGATGCCGAAAATAATCCACACTGTTGTTAGCAAAAAGCCTGGTGGACAGATAAAGCTTAACGCCAGAAGATATGCGCCGATGGCAAGCGTCCATATCATTGCGTTCATTCGATGATAGGCCAATACGCCAACAATTAATAAAAACAAAAGCGCGGATAGCATAAGTCAGCTCCTTAACTTAATACTTTATAATATGGAGTGCGCAGGGATGGCTGGATAATCTGTAGGGCACCTCCGGAAATAGATTTATAGTGTGCTAACTGTGTTTACCCTAAAGGGCACCGAGGAAAACAAAACTCAAAATGCTCATTTACTGCAGTAAACTCCGCTTTTTCGTTTTGTTTTGCCTTGTTATCATCACTCTAAATCACAACCGGAGGCGCCCTGTATGCATTCCTTCAGTTTCCCTACACGAATTCAGTCGCATACCTATCGGCATAAAGAGTCGATACCATAATCCTAGAAAAATCAGCAATTCAGTATGGTATATAAAAACTCATGTAACTGAAATAGTATTCGATAAATTATAGTCTGTAGCTCACTGAGTTTATTACATTTTTCATGCCGTATCTGGGGTAACTTAGCTAGTTGTCTGAGTAATGAACAATATTGAGAATAAGTTTTGTACAGATGAGCGCATAAGAGAAATGAAAAGGACGAAATTCATTCACAATTTTAGGGTTCGTTGGCGTTTGTTAGCAGCGAAGGAATCTGTTTTGTACAAAAAACATTCTAGATGATCTGCGATGGAAACGAGCAAATAATCTTACGCCTTATAGAAACCATATTGTTCAAATTCCTATATTATTCATTGACATATTTATTGTAAGAGTGAATCATTAGAATTGTTGTTTTTCGAGTTGTTCAACAAACTTCTTTTGAAAATGGAGAATCGTATGAAGAAAATCATGTTTAGCCTGGCTTTGCTATCCATGTCATCAATTACATTTGCTGACAATGGACCTGGCTGTGGTTTAGGTGCCCAGTTGTGGAAAGGTAAAACAGGTCTCGTTGCACATTCTAGCGCTGGAACTACCAATGGCACATTTAGTTCGCCGTTATCTGGTATTCTTTCTGGGACTTCTGGCTGTGAAAACCCTGGTGTAGTCAGTAATGAATATCAGAAAAAAGTTTTCGTAGCAATGAATTTAGATGACCTAGCGAAAGATGTTGCACGTGGTTCAGGTGATCATTTAACCTCCATGGCAACGTTAATGGGTATCGAGAAAAACGATCAGAAAATATTCTTTCAACTAACTCAATCAAAGTATGAGCAACTATTTTCATCACAGGCAGCAAGTTATGAAGATGTATTAGCCGCACTGAACGATGCTATATCAGCTGATCAACGTTTAGCACAATATGCAGTTAAGTCTTAACAATCTCGATTTTTATATACAACTAATTACAAGGAATTAACTCATGGCTAGAAAATTTCGAATACTTCTTTCTATGTTTATTATGATGACGTTGTCCTCTGTTGCATTTGCAGAAGAAAATGGTGCAGGTTGTGGTGTCGGTAAAATGGTGATGGAAGGCAAGTCGGGAAAAAATGCTAATATTACAGCTTCACTCATAAATTTAGCTATAAACTTCGTCGGTATTCCACACCAATTGTTTGGTATGACAACAGGCACACTAGGCTGTGATGTCACACAAACAGTGAGCAATGAACAGGAGAGAGAAACATTTTTTGCAAAAAATGAAGACAATCTTTCTGTTGAAATGGCAAGAGGAGAGGGTGAATACCTAACTGCACTTGCTTCAATCATGGGTATAGCTAACCAAGATCAACCAGTTTTCTTTTCTTCATTACAAGGAAATTTTGAAAACATCGTTACTTCTAACGATATGTTGGCAAGTATAGATACGACTTTGCTTGATACACCTCAATTGGAAAAATACGTTCAATAGCGTATGTGAGCACTCGATACTTTAAAATGAGTATCGAGTGTTCGTCCAATCTTATAATATAATAACATGCCCTTCCATCTATCTTCTTAATTCTTAAGTTATTAAAAAGTGTTTAATTCAAAAGACACAATACTATTTTTTCTCCCAAGATCATTACAAAAAACATAATGAAAATTTATTCATCCCTACTTTTATGTGTGCTGAGTCTATCTCTGTTTAAGTTAAGTCTTGCATCAGAGGTTAGTGACTCCTTAAAGTCCTTATTAGAGCAAGGTCAGTATGACAATGCTGTTGATAAGAGTGTGGAAACTGAGCACTATTTAGGTGAATTAATAAATGAGAGCAGATCGAAAGAATTATCTCTGCATCCGGTTTGGCGTGCTTTAATGCATTATAAAAAAAGATTTCTCATTGGCCTGGAAAGTGAGGTGGATAGTGCAGACTTTTTTTTATCTGATGATGGGAAGTTCGATTCCCAGGCAGAATTAGAAGCGACGCTTGCTGCTTTTTTTTCCTCTAAACTTGTCGAGCCAAGTAAATATGGCCCGCAGTGTCGTTTTCCTGCGCGATTCCTATGGCTCAATAAACAACTACAATTTGATAAACAAAAACTTGTTTTTAAAGAATGTGATGACTTAAAGCAATATTATAAAGCAATGGACCCAGAATCGTTGACCGTTGTTTTTCCTTCCACACACCCTAATAGCCCATCTTCGATGTTTGGACATACTTTATTACGCGTTAACAAAAAAAACCAAACTGATGAGACTCGCATGTTGGGTTTTAGCATTAGCTATGCAGCGCAAATTGATCCACAAGAGAATATGCTCTCTTACACTGTATTAGGTTTAACCGGTGGCTTTGTCGGGAAGTTTAGTGTTTTACCCTATTATGTGAAGTTGCGCGAATATATGCAGATCGAGAATCGCGATATATGGGAATATGAACTTAAGTTACCTGAAGACGATTTGAAATTTGTACTGATGCATACGTTTGAGTTGGCCTATAGTTATTTTGATTATTATTTTTTTACAGAAAACTGCTCTTATCATTTGCTGTCGTTGATAGACATACTCAATGCAGAAAATCCGATGACAGAGGAATTCCCTGGCTGGACTATTCCAATTGACACCTTAAAAGTCATGCGAGAAAGAAGCTTGCTGGAAGATGCTCGTTTCTACCCGTCATTGGCAAGAGTGATCAATGAACGACGATCAAATATGAGTGAGCATGAGCAGCAGTTGGTGCTCGAAGCGCAGAAACATGGCATTGATAACTCTATCGAAAAGATAAAGCAGCTTAGCTCAGAACGGCAAGTGAAAGTCCTCGATTTATTGACTGACTATTTACGTTATCGAAAAATTGAAGACAGTGAAGAAAAAGTCTCTTCAAAATTATCTCAGTCAGAGAGAAAGGTTTTGTTGCATCGCAGTAGAATAAAATATGCAGAAGAGCCTTTGGTGGTTGATGCGCCCGGTATTAGTCCTGAAAATGGACATGGAACGAGTAGAGTGGGAGCTTCAATAGGGCTGATTGATGATGTTCGATATGTCGATGTTGAGTGGCGACCGGCGTATCATGATATTCTTGATTCCAGTCAAGGTTTTGTTTCAAGTTCGGGCTTAGAGTTTATGAAATTAAAACTGCGGCACTTGGCAGAAGATAACAAAACCCAATTACAGCAGGTGAGTATTTTAAATATCGAATCACTGGAACCGAGAGATGACTTTTTCCAAGGCTTTTCATGGCATACTAACGTGGGTTGGGAAAAAGTATTGCTGGAGAAGCAGTGGCGCAATAGCGCTTATTTTAATGCCGGGACTGGAGTAGCCTATGAAATGTTCCGTAACTTTGACTCTATATTTTATACTTATTTTGATATGAAATTTTTGCTGGGAGATGCATATAAGGATGAATACAGTGTCTTGCCGGGCTTAAGTGGCGGCTATATTGTAGAGCCGATAAAAGGTTGGCGCGTGAATTTAACGGCGAATGTTTTTAAAGGTGTGCTGGGAGATAAGCTGGTTGATTATCAAGTCAATTTAAATCAAAGTTTTGCAATATCTCGTTCATTTAATCTTCGGTTTAATTTAACGAGAGAAAAGTCTTTTGATATTCTAAGAAATAAGGTAGAAACACAAATATTCTACTATTTTTAAGCTAAATTCCCCGTAGCTTGCTACGGGCACAAAACCATTGGGGAAATATAATTGATTAAAAACTTGAGAGGCAAGACCAATTAATAAGCGAAGGCCAATTAATAATAGACTCTATTTATTGTTTAAATTATTAACGGTTTTTATTGCTTTTCACTTTTTAACAGCATGTACTTCTCTTCTTTTTCAACCCGTAAAAGAACATTATCCACTACCAAAGCAGATCAGTGAACTCACTGAAGACTTTTACTTTTCATCTCAAGACGGAACCAAATTGCATGGATGGTATCTTCCTTCTCGACAAAATCCTGAAAAACCAAAAAAGACCATATTATATTTGCACGGCAATGCAATTAATATTAGCAGCCACCTAGGTGGTGTCTATTGGTTGCCTGAACAGGGATATGAAGTTTATATCTTTGACTACAGGGGCTATGGAAAATCTGAAGGTATCGCTTTTTTAGAAGGCATACTCACTGATATTGATGCAGCGATTCATTACGTTGAAGATAAGATTGAGGCAGATGATAAATTAACAATTATGGGTCATAGCATTGGTGCGAGCATGGGATTGTATGTGGTAAGTCAATGTGAAAAGATAGATCGAATCGAAAGTTTCATAGCGGTGTCTGCATTCAGTGATTATCGACAAGTAACCCGAGATTTTCTGGGAAGTAATTGGTTTACCTGGTTGTTGCAGTGGCCTTTGTCGTTAACAATCAATAATGACTATAGACCGCTGGACTATGTTTCATCGCTCACTCCCGTTCCGTTGATATTTCTGCACGGTAAAGGCGACACTATCATTGAACCCTACCACTCGGTAGCGCTTTACGATGCTGCGCAGCAGCCCAAGTCGATGTTATATTTGAAAAGTAATCATAACGATATTTTTACTTATGCGGAAAACCGAAAAATTATTCTCGATTATCTGGGTAATGGAATTTCCGAGCGCGCAACAAACTAAATTTAACTGGAATCAATTTTTATCAAATTCGCGCAAAATTTGAATTGTTCTGTGCAATTTTAATTTTTCTGTATAATAATGCGGTGAAAAACGAATACGTTTAGCGCGCATTGCACAAAAAATGTTGTTTGTTTTAAGGTGTTCGAATAATTCTTCGGTTGGCCGGTTTTCTAACTCGAAGCTCACAATGCCACTTCTTCTCTCAAGATTTTGATCGCTTTTGATCCGGTATTGTGGAAGCTGTGAAATTTCGTTAATAAGAAAAGAGACGTTATCTTGAAGTTGCTCCACTACTTGAGGCATGCCGACTTCTAACAATAGCGAAGCGCTGGCATTGAGCCCATGTATGCCTAACATATTGGGGCTGCCGCATTCAAAGCGCCGTGCACTTTTTGCTAGCTCCCAGTGTTTGTCATCGTAATCGAGATAGTTCTCAACCATATGCCAACCATATTGCGTGAGCGAAAGTTGATCCATCACGTCTTCACGACAATAAAACAAGGCTACGCCTTCTGGCCCGAGCATCCATTTATGACCATCGGCAACAACAAAGTCAGCAAGATTTTTTTGAACATCAAAAGCTTCAGCACCAATACTTTGAATGGCATCTATACAAAAAAGAATGTCGTTGTTTCGGCAGAATTTTCCTAGCTGTTCACAATCCATTTTCAGTCCAGTCGCATACTGTACTGAGCTTATGGAAAGTAGCTTGGTATTCTCATCGCAAAGTTCACACAAGGCTTGTTCGGGTGTTTCAGCCGAGTAGAGGTCAGCATAGCGGACTTCAACACCTTTAGGTTTTAACGATTCCCACACAATTGTATTTGATGGAAACTCCTGATTACTGATAACAATATTATCACCGCTTTTCCACGCTAAACCATAGGCGACTACGGAGAGCGCTTCTGATGTGTTTTTAAGTAAAGCTATTTCAGTTAAACGTTTTGCGTTAATCAGCTGTTGTAAATTTTGTTTGAGTTCACGTTCTATGCGTACCCATTGCAGATAGTTTAGTGAGCCTTGGGTCACATTCTCCTCAACAAACTGGTTAATGGCGATTTTTGTTCTCTGAGGCCACGGTCCTACCGCCGCATGATTAAGATGAATTAACTCATCTCGCAGATTCCATTCGCTCATATTATGCGCCAGTCAGTAGTGCATCCAAGGCCTGGATATCGGTGGCAGATAACATACCTGCAGTGGCTTTTAAATTAAGAACTAACAATAGATAGTTGAATTTGGCTATGCGGTAATCTCGTTCGGTAGAGTAGAACTGTTGTTGTGCATTGAGCACATCCAGGTTGGTTCTCACACCAACCTCTAGTCCTTTTTGTGTTGCTTGCAGCGCACTTTCACTAGAGAGTAAGGCTTGTTTCAAGGCTTCTATTTGTTGAAAGCTGTTGGTTGCAGAGAGGAAGGCTTGTTGAGTTTGCAAAACAATTTGACGCTGGGTATTGGTTTGTAACTCTTTTTGTTGCGCTCTTTGATGTTCAGCTTCTTTAATACGAGATGACATTAAACCACCGGTATAGAGTGGAACTGAAAGTTGAACACCTGCTGAGAGACTGGTAGTCGTACTATCTGAACCGACGAATGAGAGAAACTGCTTACTATTGCTGGCAGATGCGACAAAATCTATCGTTGGTAGGCGATCATTTTTTAATTTCCGTACTTCGTGTTGCGAGATATCAACACCGAATTGACCCAATTTAAGTTGATAACTATTGGTCACAGCCAGCTCCACCCATTCATCCATTGTTGTTGGTTGAAGTGAAGACAGTTTCGCATTTTTATTTAACGATTTAAGCTTATTACTACTTGCCCCGGTTATGCTGGTTAAGATTTGCTTGGCGATTGCCAATTGATTTTCTGCGGATAATTGACTGGCACGGGCTAAGTCGAATCTGGCTTGCGCTTCAAGTTTATCCGTTTTTGTTGCGGTACCTACTTTAAACGTTAAGTTTGCCCGAGCAAGGCTCTCATCCAAAGCGCGGGTTTGTGCTTCTGCAACGGCGAGATTCTCTTGCGCTGAAAGTACATCAAAATAGGCTTGAGAAACACGAAGTATTAAATCTTGTTCTGCAAGCTTGTATTCAATTTCCGACTGTTTCGTGGCAATCTTACTCTGATCATAAGAGGCGCCATTACTTGCATTGAAAAGAGGCTGAGTGAGCTGTAGTGCAAGATTTCGGCTGTCCGAAGAGTTATCGCTTTTAGGCGTATCGGTACTACTTTTTGTATAATTGATACCCGCCGAAAATTGTGCTTGTGGAAGTAATAACGATAATCCTTGAACCGACTTCTCTTTACCCGCTTCCAATCCAAATTTGGCTGCGGCTATTTGAGGATCACTTTGTATTGCTTGTTCATAAATTTCAGTTAACCCAGAGCTTTCATTAGCGATAAGCGAGGGACTGGCAAATATAGCTGTGATCAAAAAAAAGCCAAAAACAGTAAGCTTCATAGGTATACCTTTGTAGAGAGTATTTTGTTGAGAGATATTATAGGTGAATAAGTTATTCATTGTTATGGTTAGATTCAAATCAATATTAATGCATACGGTTTAAATATTAAGCAATAGATGTGAAATTGCTTAACACTATTTAGAGTGCAAAACTTACCAAATATTACTAGGGCCTGTTTGCATTTGATGCAGGTAATGAACCTGATAGAATGGTTGGCATTGATGAAAAGATCTCGAAAAGAAATAAATAATTTTAAGGAGTAATAACATTGGATGAATTATTAGCAAATCCAGCTATCCAGGGAGGAGTCGCTCCATTTCTTGTGGCTTTGGTGATTGCGGGCTTATTTTTACGTCTTAATATTTTAGCCGGCTTGGCGATCGCTGCAGGTTTTGTAACCACTGTTATGTTAACGACAGGCATTGCTTTTGAACCGATGACCTCAACACGTAAAATTACTTTGTTGGTTATGGTTATACCTGTACTTGCTATTGTTCTTCAGTTGATCGATAAATATAATGATTTCACTATAAAGGTTTTTTACACATTTGCTGCTGCGGCAGTGTTATGGGTATTGTGGCCGGTGATCAAAAATAACCCATCTATTGAGATGTTATTTTTAACGTTGTCGTATATTGCCTATGCGGGATGGATGATGAAAATGTTCATGCGCATGAGTGAAGAACCTGCCATTGTTGCTTCAACCGCGGCAACAGGTGTTGGTATTGCGATTGGTGGTGCTGCGCTGATTGGCGCATCTGCACTGCTTGGACAGTTAGGTCTGGCGTTAGCTGCTGCGGGCGGTGCTTTCCTATTAATCCAATTGTTAACGAAAAATGCTGAAGACAGCGGTTTAACATTAACGATGACCAGCGCGATGATAGCTGCTTTAGTATTGCCAGCTGCTATCGAATATGCGCAAGTGCCTTGGATTGTATTACCGATTGTGGCTATTATACCGTTGCTCGCATTTTATCCATTTGAAAACGAAAATCGTGTTTGGCGAAATAGCATTGTTTTGTTAGTTGGGATGGGAGTTCTTGCTGGACTGGCTTTCTATCTTACGACACAAAGTGCAGGCGAGTTACTGTTTTAGCGCAGCAATTTGTTGCCTGAAGAGTTTTAATCTCGTTAGGCACTACATTTGAAAGGTATTAGATAAGGGGAGAAATGAATTTCTCCCCTTTGGAAACCCCAATGGTTTTGTGCCCGTAGCAAGCTACGGGGAATTTAGATTAAATGATCGTGTATGTTCGTCTACACTTAACGTTACAAGGAAAATGATATGACACAAGGTTAGGTAATGAATAGTAGCCAATCGAATACTCTGGTATGGGATCTACCGACACGCCTATTTCACTGGTGTTTCGTATTAAGTTTTATTGTTGCCTGGGTGACGCATGAAAATGATCGATTTCTTTTTGAACATGTTTATGCAGGTTATCTCTTTTTTGGGTTGCTAGTCTTTCGCTTTATTTGGGGTTGGATTGGCAGTTACTACGCATTATTCCGAAGCTTCGCCTATGACTGGCCATCAGTTTGGGCCTATTTAAAAGGCTTGTTGAGCGGCGAAGCGCATAAGCATATTGGCCACAATCCTGCGGGAGGATGGGCAATATTTGCTATGTTGATGCTGGCCGTGTTGGTGTCGGTCTCCGGTCTATTGGTATTTGGTGGAGAAGAAGGGCACGGGCCACTAAAGAACATAGTCAGTTTCGAGGTAGGATCAATTGCTAAAGAATTGCATGAAGTTTTTGCTGCAGCAATGTTGTTGATTGTGTTTGTGCATGTATCTGGTGTCGTTGCTGAAAGTGTATTTCATAAAGAAAATCTCATCTGGGCTATGATTACCGGTCGAAAGCCGGATATCAAGAACTCGGTTAATATTCGTATTTACCCACTGGTGGCCGTTGTTATGTTTGCTGTCATTTTGGCTTCTGCAACGTTCTATTTTCGTGGATATATTATGCAAACAGATTCAGAACCTTTTATACCATTCAAAAGCCCGCCGTTGGCGACAAATGAAACCTGGGAAAGCGAATGTGGCGATTGTCACTTAGCTTTTCATCCAAGCTTGTTGCCTGCGCGTTCTTGGAAGCTCATGATGGAACAACAAGCTGAACATTTTGATGAAGATCTCGATCTTGATGAAGAAACCGTTCAGGAAATTAGTGATTTCATGTTAGCAAATTCAGCAGAAAATGGAATTACAGAAGTATCTCATAAGGTGAATAGTTCAGTGCCTGTGACAGAATCTCCGTTACGAATCACTGAAACCAAGTATTGGAAGAAGAAACATAAAGAGATTGATGAAAAATATTGGAAATCAAAGAATGTAAATTCAAAAGCGAATTGTGCAGCCTGTCATTTAGATGCAAAAACAGGATGGTTTGAAGATTCAAATATGCGTTTGCCTAAGCTGGGAGAAGGGGATAGTTAATATCCCTATTCTCGTAGATTTTTCGTAAGGAAGAAAGACGCTACGCCTAAAACAATTTCCCCGAGGGTAAATAACGCCATTCTCCTGGCTTTAGTTTGCCCATGGGTACACGACCAATGCGAAGACGTTTCATCGCGACGACTGTTAATCCAACCTGCTCACACATAAATGTGATCTGTCCGGCTTCCACATTTTTGAGTGCAAACCGTAGTCGATTCTCGCTCTGCCAGCTAACTTTCGCTGCTGGTAATGGCCAGTTATTTTTTTTCATTACTTGATTAAGTCGGGCGAGGCCGTCTTCCTCAATATCACCACTTACCTCAACAACATATTCCTGCTCGTTTTTTCGGGCATCTTTAACTAACCGCTGTACGACTCTTCCATCTTGAGAGAAAACTAATAGACCAGTTGCGCCTTGTTCAAGTGGTGCTGTTGGCATTAGTCTAGCAAAATGACGTTTGAGTGTACGAATTCCTGAATCATCATTACTTGCCCGAGTCGTAGGTGTGATCAGTTTCAATGATGAAGTAGGGGATTTCACATCATATGGTTCAGGCGTATACAATAGAATAGTCGAAGGTTCACTAGGCGCCAGTGTAGCATCAGTATGCAACTCGACCTTTTGTTCTAATACCTTATATTGTGGCTCATCAATTATCTCATCATCAACAAGAACCCAACCACCTTCAATATATTTTTCAGCCTCACTACGAGAACATTGAATTAACTCAATTAAACGTTTATCGAGGCGTTTCGGTTCATTCATATTTTGATTCATTGGCGGGCCTTAATCATATTTACTCGCATATGTAATTTTCAATTCTCACTATAACTCATATCCAATCTGCCATCTTCTAATCCTGTCTTACGTAAAGAGCTGTGATTTGAGGCTGAAACAGTTATTCTTCTATCAGTACCGATGTATAAACTGGTACTAAGTCAAACAACTCAATCAAATCATTATTACGCATATTGATGCAGCCTATGGATGAGTTTTTTGCCATTTCATAATCGTCAGGGCAACCGTGGATATAGATATAGCGACGCATAGTATCGACATCCCCCAGGCGATTTAAACCAGGCTCAGTTCCACTTAACCAAAGTATTCTTGTTAGTATCCAGTCTTTACCGGGAAACTTGTTTTTCATACCCTCTCTGTAATACTCACCCGTAGGGCGGCGACCTTTAAAAATAGTATTCGCGGCTTCACCACTACCTATTTTTGCTCGAATGATATGTTTACCTCGGGGTGTCTTATAACTCCCAGCTTGCTCGCCAGGGCCATGTTTGGAAGTATTGATAACATAAGATTTAACAATCTTATTCTCGGGAATATGAATCAGATCTAATTTTTTTTGTTGAATGCTAACGTTAATTTTGTATTGCATTATAGGGATACCGTTTTTAAACCGTCATAATTGCCTTCGCTGTTAAGCGTGTAGTTTTTTATATGTTTTCGCGTAATGACTACATTGTTTTCAAACCAAAGTGGAATATATGGAAGGTCTTCTAACAGTTGTTTTTGCAAAGTTCGATAGACTGCCGCTTGCTTGTTTAAATCATTATATGATTCGGCTTCTTCGATAAGACGATCCGAAACTTTATTAATATAGCGGCCACGATTTGCACCGTTGGGCGGAACCGCATTACTATGCATGGTGTAGCGGAAAATATCGGGAGTTTTAATTCCAACCCAGGCTAAACTGTAAAGTTGAAAACGTCCACTTTTAATATCACCGTAAAAAGTTCCCCAGTCATAACTGCGAATATCAAGATGAATACCGACTTCTTTTAGTTGATCCTGGTAGATTGTCGCAATACGAATTCTAAACGGATTATTCGATGTTTTGTAGGTGAGCTCTAAAGGTTGTTGTTTTGAGAATCCGTTTTTTGCAAGTAATGCTGTTGATAATTCAGGATCGTAAGTTATACCTTTGAGATTTGGATTTCCCGCCCAATGTTCCGCTGGGAATAGGGCATGGGATTGTTTTGCTGAGTTGCCAAAGACGTATTTTATAATTTCATCACGATCAATTGCGTGTGCAATGGCTCTACGAATATCGAGATTTTTAAGGACTGGGTCTTCCATATTAAACCCGATGTACTGAAATTTTGAACCTTCTGAACGTGTGAGCTCTACGGTTTCTAATTCGGAAAGGTATGTTACCAGTTCTGGAGGAAGATCGTTTTGTACGATATCAATTTCCCCGCGTTGTAGTTTTAAAACTCGAACAGTTGGGTTCGGGACATGAAGGAATTCGACAAGCAAATTATCTGAAACACGTTTTATTTGAAGCTTACCTTCATCGGTTTTTTTTACTAATTTAAACGGTCCGCTGCCAATAGGTTGTGTGTTAAATTTGTGATCTTGTAGAATCAGTTCTTCTGGAAGAATCCCTATGACCAAATATCCGGGAAACAGTGGATCATTTCGGGAGATAAAAAAATCGATAGTTCGTTCGTCTGCTATTTCAATTTTATCAATTAACGTTAAAGAGGTGCGATGAGGTGAGGCATTACTTTTGTCAAGAATGTATTCATATGTTGCTTTAACATCTCGGCTGGTTAACTTTTTACCGTTGTGGAAGTTGTTTGTACGATTGTTTAAAACAAACCGATAGTGCTTGTCTGATAGTTGTTTCCAATCTGCAATGGCAGGGGCCGGCATTTTAGCGTCATTAAAATCTACCAATTTTTGATAAATTAAACGACCAATTCGCCCGGAGGCAGCGTCGGTAGCAAATCGGGGATCAAGGTTCAGTGGCATACTAGCAAGACCCACTCGAACTGCTTGTTGTTTTTGTTCTGAACAGGCGGGAATTAAAAGTAGAAAAAAGCTTGCTACAAGAATGGTGACAATAGGAAATCGAAATTTCATCAATAATAACTGTTCAACTAATGTAAATGAGTTTAATGCAGGTTTATTACCAGTTTTTAAACGGGTGTTTAACTAGACTCACATTATAGTAACGTGGATCACCTGAAACATCTTGATCAGCCCAATCCGGAATAGCAAACGCTTCGTTTTCTGCATCAAGTTCTATTTCTGCGACGATCAAACCTTTATTCTCTCCGCTAAACTCATCGATTTCCCAAGTTTTTCCGCTGTATTCCACATAATGTCGGACTTTGTCGATAACAGGTTTTTCGCAGAGATCTTCAAGGATTTTTTCACCATCAGCTAATGGAATGTCGTATTCATATTCTTGGCGAAATACGCCAAGGGTTGCTGACTTTATGTTCAAATTAGCTTTATCACCAACGATTCTGATGCGCACCGAACTGCGTTCATTTCCTGCTAAATATCCTTGCACAAGCCGTTCACTTTTTGTGACCAGCTGACGCCAGTTTTCATTTTTCAAGGTGAATTTGTGTTCGATTTCAGTGGCCATCGTTAAAGCTATCCGAATTGCTAAAAGAGTTTATAATAGCATATTAAGTAGGCTACAAATTCAAATCGAATGAACATGGAAAAAGAAGTACGTATTGATAAATGGCTATGGGCTGCCCGTTTTTTTAAAACACGCGCCTTAGCGACAGAAGCGATCAACGGTGGTAAAGTTCATATGAACGGTGCTCGGGTAAAACCCAGTCGACATGTACAGATTGGTGCTAAGTTGGAAATTACTCGAACTCAGTGTGAACAAACTGTATTCGTGAAAGCGTTGAGCGATAAACGAGGCCCAGCAAAAGTTGCACAAACGCTTTATGAAGAGACGGAAGAGAGCATTAAGAAACGGGAAGAATATGCAGAGATGATGAAAAATTCACCGAAGATTGATAGAGCGATTGGAAAACCCACTAAAAAGAATCGTCGAGATATTATTCGTTTTAAAAATATTAACTCGGTGTAGCCTCGGTATCTGGTTTACCTCGTTTGGCTTCCAGCACGGCTGCAATAATTATCATTAAACCACCAATCATTTCCCAGTTATCCAGCGTCTCGTTACCGATCCACATGGCGGAAATCACCGCAGCTAATAGCTCCACAATGATAATGATTGAGGCGCGTCCCACTTCTAATTTGGTGACTGCCCATTGCGTGGTTAACGTTGCCAGAAATATCCAGAACAGTCCAAACGCCAAAACACCGCCCCATGCATAGAAAGAACTTTCCGGTAATGGTTGTCGTAAGAGAATCATAAAAAGAATTGCCATAATAAATCCACCTACGAACATTGCGCTTATTTTGCTGGCTATAGGCAATTTAGGTGTTGCACGAAAGGCAATGTTATTCATGGCGAGCGTAAAACCTGAAGCGAGCGCAAAAAGATCAATCCAGGATGCAGGCGTTTCAAAAATATGAAAACCACCGAGCACTAAAAATGCGCCGCTTAAAGCAAGGATAACCGCAAGCCATCGTTTTGCATCGATATGCTCTTTCAGGAATATTCGCCCGCCTAAAACCCCCCATGCTGGAAGCAGATAAAACAACACCATAACGCGAACCACGTCGCCATACATGAGGGAAGTGGTAAAAGCGAGATTGCCAAAACCACCAAGAAACATAATTAACCAAATAGCATCCTGTTGCTTTTTCCAGATATGATATTGTTTAGCAAACAGAGGGAGTAAAACCAAACTGACTCCACCATAGGCGATTAGAACAACAGCAACACCAGCGATTCCTTGCTCATCAAAGTGCTTGAGCGGTATCCAGCTTAGTCCCCAAAGTATGGAGCCAATTAGTAGTAGCGTGACGGGTAAGTTAAGAGGCACGCGAAGTAGTTCCTATTACTTAAGATAACAATGTAAAAATGCACAGCACATGCCGATAGAGCAAGCCTTAATATTGAGGCGAGTGCAGAGAGTGGTATTTGTAGCAAGGGTTTTATTATTGGCTATAAATCTCGATGCTCTTCGCACCAGTATTCCCACCGTTGCTAGAAACTGCTTCAAAGCGAAGAAATTGATGATTGCCAGTAGGAATATCAAAAATATAGCGTTGTTTTGCATCAGGTAGTGTAAAAATGCCTAATGAATTGTCATCAACGTCAAATACTTCAAATTGAGAGATTTTTGCGCTGTCTGTCATTTTCCGGGTCCAGAAACCGATGCTGCTTATGGAATAAATTTGCCCTAAATCAATTTCAATAAAAGCATCGTTACCGTCGCCATTGGAAGACCATTCACTACTGGGGTCGCCATCAATAGTATTGTTGGCACCAAACGCGCTACTGTTGCCTCCATTATTCCAATTAGAACTTACCGCATGGATAGATGCGCCTAAAGAGAGTAGAGCGACATTATTTTGCTTCGGTTGACTTTCTTCGTCATTTTCTAAGGTTTTAAAACTACCAATAAATGGTGGATAGATTTCACCCTGCTGATCCACAACGATTGTATTATGGTGATAAGTTGTGTTTGGTGTTAAAGCTAATAAATCCATGCGGTGGTTTAAGGACGGTTCAGCTGAAGACATTCTAATTGAAGAGCCGAAGTTAGCAGTTTTACCATAGGCTGTGCTGCTGAGTGTGGCAAGTGTTGTATCAAAACTGAATGTTGCAGCTGAGTCATCAAGTTCGGTAATGTTTGGTTCGTTTTGCCAGATGAGAACTTCATTGCTACTAAACTCGGTAATAGGAATAAATAGAATTTGTTCTTCTTCAATTAAATTTTTGTCAGAATCTTGAGTTGCTGTGAAATGAAATTCATCAGATGTTGTGACACTATTTTGTGTATTAAACGTGGTAATACGTACTCTGTAACGTTTTTCGAGACTTACTTGAAGTTGAATATCGTGGTTGTCAACAGGCGCACTCATTTCCATGGCTTGTATATTGGTGAAATGCATTGAGTTTGCTTCGGAAAAGTTTATTGCGCAGAGGATTGCTTCGTTTGATGTGAAATGTAACCACCAGCTGTCCGTATCAGGCTTGTAAGTGATTTGAACAGGCTGGGTAGTTTGATTATCACGTTGTTTACTTTCAGTATTACATCCAGAGAGAAATAATGTGAATAATAATGAAAAAAGCAGTGAATAAATTTTATGATTTTTGAGTATTGTTATTGTGTGCATAATAGGGTGTGTTGAAAGTTATTTCCGCAGCTGTCCACATGGCTTGTAGTATACTAGGGCGTGTCGTCAATTAATATGACTGGTCATATTAATTGACGGCACGCCCTAACATTATTCATCCGCAGCAAACTGCTTGTTCTTTAGCTCATTTTTCTCCAGTGCAGTTAACAGATTGTTTATTTGCCGATGTTTCTGCTGTTCCCATTCAGTAATCGGGTCGTTTTTCGCCCATGATTGAAATAGAGTGATCTCCTCAGGGGTTAGTGCTAAATCGTATTTCTTCTGCATATAAAAATAGATTCTAGCGATGTCTCCTTGAATTGACCTGGCAGGCTCTACATGTTTTGCGGAGTGATTAACTTCAAAATCACAGCTACCGTAAACTCTCTCTTCACCTTCAAGCACCGCGAATTTATAGTTACTTCGATCGCCATTTAATTCACCAACAGCAGGGACGAGATTTATCATATCTGCTTCCATTGCGCGAAATGTTGGATTGACTTTTCGGCAACACTTTCGGCCAGAGAGAGTTTTACCATTTTTCTTTATACAACGCGTAAAACTTTCAGGTTGTCGCCAGCATTGTAAGGGTTTGCCAAAACGAGAGGCGGGAACAATATGTTCCCATTCCAGGCGAGCACCACGCTTTACATTTTTTCTTGCGCTATAACCACAATTGTCTGCGTGAATATTTTTATCAGCAGTGAATTCGCAGTGACAGTAAAAGGTTTTTTTATTGTCTTTGTAGACATCCATTAAATATTTTTTTGCGCTCCGAAACGATTTAATGGAATAACTGCTTTCAGACTGGAAGCTTACGTCATCATTTGATGCGAATAGGGGGGTGATAATAGAATAGGTGATAAAAGCAACGATAATTAGTCGCAACATAAACTCATAAGCCTCTCTATATCGTTGTTAGAAGGCTGTTATTATATCAGAGCTTGTGATTTTCTAAGTAGTATAAATATGCAGTACCAGCACCGTTGTTAAAAAACGGTGCGCCAACAACGGTTAAGTTTTCATCTAAGGAAAGAGAGAATGAAAAACCATCATGTTGCATTCCTACACTTGGTTCTAACTGTTGAGATTGTTGCCAGCGATTGTTTAATTTTTCGTAGATAAATACGCTGCCAATTTCTACAAAATAGCTCCAGCTAGCAATAGCCAATCGACTATTTTTAAGGCTTAAATTCAGACCATGTTGATGATGTAGTGCGTCGTTTGCTTTGATTGTGCTTGACAGTATCCATTGATGATCTTTCTTTTCGTAAACGTATACCGCTCCGCTGGCTGCTAATTTATCTTCAAATGGAAAGCTGGATATTGCTAAAGTGTTTTCATCAATTGCGAGGTTATAACCCAGCAGTATTTCCGGTGAAGTATTGATAATAGTTTGTTGTTTATGCCACTGCTTGGACTGTTGCTGACGATTATCTAACGTATAGTAATAAACTTTTCCTGATGATCTATTAGCCATTGGTGCGCCAATGAGTAGCTGATTTTTATGCAAAGCAAGGGAGTGACCAAAATATGTAGCGGCTTCAGTTTTGTCGGCCACCATTTTTGTTTCCTGCTTCCATGTTTTGTTGTCGTACTTATATAGGTAAACCGCACCGTTAAGCGTTTCCAATCTTGCACCAACCGCGATCCTATTTTCGCTAAGCGATACGCTGTAAGCAAAATGGCTAAATGCGGTCTTTCCATAAATCGATTGTTCCAATAACCAGTGCGAGCCATTGTAACGATAGATATAAACAGCACCGCTGTGTTGATTGGCACTATAATCACCGACGACTAATAGATCTTCTTCGAGATTAATATTGACATGCTGCAAATTAAGTTCGTTGTTACGCGGTATAAGTAACTTGCTTTCCTCTTGCCAATGCAAACCATTAAAACGGTAGATACTTATATTGCCGCGTTTATCCGCAATAACAGCGACATTTTTATTTACGGCGACTGTCGAGCCAAATTGTTGGCTATTATTCTTATCCAGAAAAGTTAAAGAGATATTTTCATTTACTGCAAAACTAAATGGGGAGAGAGAAACTAAGCAAGAAAAGACAATTATTGTAACAGTAGTGCGATTTAATGGTTTTATTATTCGCATGAGAATCCATTCTGATATGTTGTCCTGAGAGCGCTGATCCATTACTCTCTAAAATTAAAAAAACTGTCGGGTTTTAACGTCGCGATAGTACTTGGCAATGAATGTTAATTCAATTCATAACACAAAAAATTTGAAATGAATGGTTAATAAATAAATACTTCGTATAAATTACAAACAAAATGCAGTGATGAATGAGAGAATTATGATTTACTTATAGAATAAAAATGAGTCGTATAGCGCCTTGTTAAGTGCTTTGTTTGAGTGAAATGGATGCGTAAAAACAACAGCCACAAAATTTGCTATAATGTAAAAAGTGAAAGGAAAACATACAAATTGAAACCCAGGTAAAAATAAAAATGAACGGGTTTAAAGTAACAGGGATTGTTGTTTTATGTCTTATTTCCCCCACATACTTGTGGGCGCATGAGCTATCACCTGTCGAAAAACAAGCAATACTAGAAGGATCAAATAGTATCTACCTGTGGCTGGGTGCAAAGCATATGCTGACGGGTGTCGAGCATCTGCTCTTCGTGTTTGGAATAGTCTGTCTGCTTCAACGTTTTATTGATGTTTTAAAGTACATTACTGCATTTACAGTCGCACATAGTTTTACGTTGGCTTGGGCAACTTTCTATGATGTTCACTTTAACTATGTGTTAGTGGACGCCGCCATTGCATTGAGTGTGTTGTATATAGCAATGGCAAATCTGGATGCTTTTCGTAAAGTATTCCGTGTTCCTACACCCAATATGTTTATCTGTGTCATTATTTTTGGTTTGATCCACGGCTTTGGTCTGTCTGAGCGGTTAATGGAATTTCCTCTTTCTAACGAGGATATCATAGTCAACACGCTGTTATTTAATGTTGGTGTAGAATTTGGTCAAATCGTTATATTGAGCTGCATTTTGATTTGGTTAAGCCTATTTAGAAAAAGTAAATCTTTTGGTTTTTTTAATAAAGTATCTAATTATGGCTTGATAGCGATGAGTTTTTTACTATTTTTTATACAGATAAGTACTTATCATCTAGGTCAATGGGATGAGAGCTTTGGTACAACAGTGCATGCGAACTCTGTTGTAATTGATGAAAAAGAAGTAATTAATTTTCGTGAGACATTACATGGTGCCGTTGACTAATAAAGATTCGATTTTAAACTTTCCGTCTGACTACGGTGAGTGGAAACGTTGTTGCTAAACCTATGCCTGGTGAAGAATTAATCGCACGATTACTAGAGTGGGTGGTTAGTAAGAACGTTTTGTAGTCGACTTTACCCTCTCTTCTTCATTCAGTGAAATAAATCTCAGTTTTCCTTCCTTTTGCCGATTATCCCTTTAAATCAAAGTCATTTTAGGTTGAAGCTTCATGAACACTCAAGCCAGAAACATTTGGGAGCAGGAAGATTGGCCTCGTTTCCATTGGCAAATCGAAACCGTACAGCCAAAACTCGAAGCTATCCGCTGTTTACAAGGGCAATTGCATGAAAAGTTAGATCGCTTGCCTATTCATTCCGCGCAACAAGTACAGGTTGATGTGGCTGTGGAAAATATTGTGAGAAACCATAATAAACAGCAAGCGCAGTTTAATCTTGATAGCTTTATTAGCTCGGCTGCCAATCTTATAAAACATGATAACTTCTCAACTTTGGATAATAGAAAAGATGCACTGCTGGATTTATGGTGTGGAAACAAACACAATCTACAAGAGGCTTTAACCAAAGAACACCTCTGTCGCTGGCATAAGGCGATCTACTTAAACGACAACGAGGCAACTACTGACGCGACTAATGATTATGGAAAGATTCGACATACGGACAAGAAAAAATATCTTACGTCTGCCGAACAGAGAGAAAGTCATTTTGAACCACCACCTGATTTTACCTTACCGCTAGAATTAACGGGGTTTCTCTATTGGTTTAATCATAAATCAAAAAAAATGGATGGTTTGACTCGCGCAGCGGTTGCGCATTTATGGATTATGGTGCTTCAACCTTTTAAACATGGTAACGAAACTATCGCCAAACTAGTGACTGATTTTGCTTTGGCCCAAACTGAACCTCAAACCACACGTTATTACTCGTTAAGTGCGGCAATTGAAAAAAACCGCTATGAATATGATCGCTGTTTGAATATTGTGTTGGCTGGTACGATCACAATTACTGATTGGCTAAATCATTTTTTTCAGATCCTTGAAGATGCTCATGAGATGGGAGTCAGTAAGGTAAATACACTGCTTGAAGAAACGCGTGGAAAGTTAAGTTTTATCTTGCCTGCACTAAAATCCGTTTTTAAGTCTATTCGACACTTCGTAAAGCCACTAACAGACCAGCTAAGTTTTTTTTATGGTAGAGGCTCGCCATAGTTGGACCTTATCAATTGGACCTAATCATTAGTGATTTTGATATTTTAAATATTAACCTAGAAAAAGCAGTTGGACGCGCAATTAGAATGCAGGATATTGTTTTGAATAGCGTACTAGCCCATGGATGGGTGTAGTTAGAACAATGCAGGAGCAATTGTCGGATGAAAAAAGTTGTCTTCACCTGGTTGGTGACGCAAGCTTTTTTCATTACGCTAAGCGAAACAAGAGCCTGTGTTATATTTCGTGGATCAACTGCTTTTTTTAGGTTTAACAAATAGTGAGTCATAAAATGGATACTCGGCTCAAAAATCTTTGGGAACGGGAAAACTGGCCAAATTTCTTTTGGCAGATCGAAACAATAAAGCCGAAGCTAGATAGCATACGTTTATTGCAAGGTCGTTTGCTGGGTAAGCTCGATGATCTTCCAGTGTCATTTGAACATCAGGCGCAAGTCGACATTTTGGTGGAAAACGTGATGCGCAATCGTGGTGTTGCGGATCAGTTTATTAACCTTGAATCGTTTATGAATAGCGCGTGTGGATTTGTTCAGCAAGAGCATCAAGATCCATCAGACATTGATGAAGAATCTATTAGTTCTTTGTTGAATTTGTGGATTGAAATTGGCAACCAGCCGCAACAAAACCTATCATCAAGAAAATTAGCGTATTGGCATGAAGCACTATTTTCCAACCAACTGACTAATCAAGCAGAAACTACATTCATGCCGTATGGTGTATTGCGAACTGACCAGATTCCACAACTGGCCATAAATAAGACCTTGAATGAAGAAATTCACTATGAACCACCTCCGCAGTTTACGGTTAATTTAGAGTTACTGGGTTTTTTGCAATGGTATAACCATAAGCCCGAAGGGTTGGACAGTTTGCTTCGTGCAGGTATTGCGCATTTATGGTTTATGGCGTTGCAGCCCTATGAAAAAGGCAATGGCCGGTTGGCGCGTATTGTTACCGACCTTGCTTTAGCGCAGAGTGAATCCAGTTCATTTAAATACTATTCGTTAAGTTCTTCTATTGCAATTAATCGAAGTTTTTATAATCGTTGTCTTGGTGTCGCACTTGATGGCGATCTCGATCTCACACAATGGTTAACTGATTTTTTAACGATGTTGGAAGATGCCATTTTACAAGGCATATCGCGAATTAACCACTTTATGCGTAAAACCCGCTATTGGCAAAAACACAGCCAAACCTTATTGAATGCTCGCCAATTAAAATTGTTGAATACATTGTTGGATGCGAAGGAGAAAGATGAAGATACAGCGAATATTTATGCAAGTAAATATATGAGTATTACCAGCGTGAGCAAAGCAACGGCGACGCGTGAACTATCGGACCTTTTACAGAAGAATTGCATTAGGAAACTGCCTGGTGGAGGGCGGAATACCAGATATGTTATTGCGTAGACGTTGAACAATGAAAAAAGGCGCTCAGAAAACTGAGCGCCAAACAGGGAAGGGAAATGAGAACTACTTGACGGTGCCAACAAGACTCGTGTTACTTGACTCAGGTAAACGAGGCATAGTCTGAGCCGGAAATTCTCCGGTTAAGGACTCTAGGAAGGCAACTATTTCTTCTACTTGTTGATTATTCAACTCTTGGTTCAGCTGGGTTTTACCCATCACTCGTACTGCTTCACTCAAATTATTAACAGATCCATTGTGAAAATAAGGTGCTGTTAAAGCAATATTGCGCAAAGGAGGAACGCGCCACATGTACATATCATTCTTATCTTTGGTTACTTCGTAACGACCTTTATCTGATTTTAGATCATACTTAGCAGTATATTTACTGTCGTTGGTTGGGAATTTTTGGTAGAAACCTTCTCCAATTGGCAGTTGTGGTCCGGCGAAATTAACACCGTTGTGACAACCAGAGCAGCCGATCTCTTCGAACAATTTCATACCGGCTTGTGCTTTATTGCTCATCGCCATTTTATTACCCTTGATGTAACGATCAAACGGGCTATTGGGAGTGATCAATGTACGCTCATAAGCAGCGATTGCCTTTGCCATATTATCGTAAGAAACTTCACCAAAAACAGATTCGAACTGATCTTTATAACCAGCAATTGATTCCAATCGATCAACCACAGCCTTTTCACTTGGCATTCCCATTTCGATAGGATTCAGTGGCGGTCCTTTGGCTTGATCTTCTAAAGTTGCTGCGCGGCCATCCCAAAATTGTGCAGAGAGAAACGCAGAGTTCCAAACATTTGGTGCATTTCTTCCACCACGCTGTCCATCAATACCCACAGAAGTGGGGCGATTATCTGTTCCTGTTGCCATTACATTGTGGCAAGAGTTACAAGAAACAGTACCGTCAATTGAAAGACGGGGATCAAAATAGAGCTGTTTGCCCAATTCGATTTTCGCCGCACTCATTGGGTTATCCGCCGGGATGGGGGGAACCATCGGCAGGGCTTCCAGCGCAATGGATGAACTTGATACAAGCATTGATGCAATAAATAGGGTTTTTTTCATTGTTTCCTCCAAATAGAAACGTGAGCAAATTTAATGATGTGGATGATAGGGTAGAATTTAGATTTATTCTAATGGATAGTTTTGAATACAGTGATCGATAAAATCGAATGTTCGTTTATTAAGGTAATTACTCAATTGTTTCACGCGCTAAAAGGTTCTGTTAAACAACAAGTTATCCGAGGTAGTTAAAGGGGGTTTGTTATTCTTAAGTAACTACTTTAACTCATGAAAGTGGTGAGTTTTTAGGAATTATAGCTCTACTCTATTGTTTGAAATGGCTCGAGTTTTAATACCTTGTCGTTAATTCAACTCTTTTCTAACTGGTGCTAGATCTGGCTAATGAATAAAATAGCGAGCATGAAATATCAATCGAGTTTGCTTTATCCATTTCCTACTTCTCCGGAATACAACATCCCAACGATTTTCCCGAGTCCGTTTAACAACCCACCTCATCCAGTGGCACGAGCGGCCAGTCAGGATTTGCAGAAAAGGCTCTTGGCGGAGGATAAATTTTCCCGCGATTTTTATTCTGCTGGTAACGGAAAAATGTTCGCGGTGTTGGTCGTTCGTTGCGCTGAAGGAGAACATTATTATCTGTCTGCATTTGCAGGAGCGTTAGAGGGCGAATGGCAGATTCCCGGATTTGTTCCTCCTGTATTTGATGAAACTGAGCGTCAGCTATTTCTCCCTACGGCAAACGATGAGTTGCTTCGATTGCAAGATAAGATTGTTTCATTAATGGCAAGCAGTCAGTTAATTAGTTTGGTGAATAATCTGGATGCTTTCAAAAAACTTCATCAAGAAGAACTCTTAGAATTAAAAACAAGGCATCGACAAAATCGATCGGTTCGCCATCAAAAAAGAGAAATTTTAGAAATAGAATACAAAGACAATGATGATCAATCTTTCATCGATAATCAACTGGTCAAATTATCTTTCGCCAGTCAGCAGGACAAATTGGAGTTAAGGGATTTTAATCGTCGTTGGGAGCAGGTTTTAAATAATGCGCAAACAGCGTTGGATGATTTTAATCAACAAAGTGAAAATCTGAAAAAGCAGCACGAGAAAAAATCCAGACAGTTACAAAAAAAGTTATTCGATGGTTATCGATTGATTAACGTTTTGGGTGAAGAGCAGCGCATGAGATTTTTTTTCGACGATAATACACCGCCAGTTGAGGCGGGTGATTGTGCTTCTGTTAAATTGATTCATTACGCGGTAAAAAATAAGCTTAACCCAATCGCTATGGCAGAATTTTGGTGGGGGGCAGAACCAGACAAAAGCATCCGACACCATAAACATTTTTATCCTGCCTGTCGGGGGAAATGCCGACCTATCTTACCATTCATGTTAAAAGGTTTGGAAGTTGAGCCTCCACCGGTGTACGGTGCTGATTTTTCCGATCATCATGCACCGGTTATCGTTTATGAAGATGATAATCTAGTCGTGGTGAATAAACCGGCAGGGTTATTATCTGTTCCCGGAAAGCGAGTGGAGGATTCAGTGCAAACTCGAATGCAAGCCAGATACCCTCATGCGAGTGGGCCGTTATTGGTGCATCGTTTGGATTTGGCAACTTCGGGTCTATTGCTTGTGGCAAAAAATTTAGAAACTCACAAAGCTTTACAGCGACAGTTTATTAAACGAGTCATAGAAAAGCGCTATGTGGCGTTATTGTCAAATGAGGTAGCAGCAGACTCTGGGGTATTAGAATTACCGTTACGTGTGGATTTTGATGATCGCCCTCGGCAACTGGTCTGTTTTGAACATGGCAAGTGGGCGAAAACCGAATGGAATGTACTTGCTAGAGAACCGGGGCGAACGCGTGTTCAATTCCACCCGATTACCGGGCGCACTCATCAATTACGTATTCATGCCGCACATAAATCAGGGCTGAATGCACCGATTGTCGGTGATCGATTGTACGGCGTGGCTAACGATCGATTGTATCTCCATGCAGAGTGGCTGCGGTTTATTAATCCTACAACGGGTAGAACAATCGAAGTGACTGCGCCGGTGCCTTTTTAGGGTTAACCTTGATTCTGGCTACACATCTCCAACTGATTAATCTAGCTTGATGGCAGCTTAGGGTAAAACCATCAAACCTAATTCTCTCAAGTCACAAAAAGGCTCGTTGTACCAAAACGATTCGAAGTTTTCTAATCCTGATTCTTCATAATGCTGTTTTACTGCTTGAAAAGTCATAGTTTGTTCAGATTGAATTGAGAGCAGTACAAGTATCGTGTTAATCCATTCGCTTTGTTGCGCAGAGACAAGCATATCCAGGGTAGCTGTTTTGTGATGGAAAATTAACTCATGCTGAACTATCTGATGGTGCTTTTTGTTAATCACTTTTTCTCGAATGATGGGGGAATTGCCGAGCCAGATAATTTTGTTATCGGGCTTCTGAAAAATCGGCTCCTGGTTTTCTGTCAGAATATTCTCGATATACCGAGGTTTTACGGTCGTGCGTGGGACCTTAAAGTCAAACCACTCTTGTAATGGAAAATCGAAATGAATACCGTGCATATAGTTAAATAACGATTTTTTTAAACCGTAACTGAATTGCCCATGATCAGCGCCCTTTGGATCCTGATGAATGATATCGTTATTGGCGAATGGATTTTTGAGGGCTTGCAGCGGTTTAACGTGAAAAGTATCCGGCTTTAATCCTACAGGGCTATGCGCTGTCATTGCGAATTGATGCCAAAAGCCCGATTGCAAAATGCCGGTTTCAAATAATTGCCGAACCATTTCCAAAGAGTCTATGGTTTCTTGTGCTGTTTGTGTCGGGAAGCCGTACATCAAATAGGCATGAACCATAATGCCTGCATCCGTAAAATTCTGACAGACTTTGGCAACTTGTGAAACGGTAACTCCTTTTTGAATGAGTTGTAGTAAACGGTCAGAGGCAACTTCTAATCCACCCGATACGGCGATGCATCCAGACTCTTTCAATAACAGGCATAATTCTCTGCTGAAGCGTTTTTCAAAACGGATATTGGTCCACCAGCTCACGGAGAGTTTTCGTCGGAGAATTTCTATCGCCACATCTCGCATCAGTGCAGGCGGTGCCGCTTCATCCACAAAATGAAATCCGTTTTCTCCAGTTTGCGCAATGAGCTGCTCCATTCTGTCACAGATGAGTTTCGCTTGAACCGGCTGGTAGTCTTTTATGTAGTTCAGCGAGGTATCGCAAAAAGTGCATTTTCCCCAATAGCAGCCATGAGCCATGGTTAATTTATTCCACCGCCCATCACTCCATAGCCGATGCATAGGGTTTACTGTTTCTATAATAGAGATATAGTAATTCAGGGGCAGGTCGGAATAGTCGGGGGTGCCGATTTCACTGAGGGGATAGTCTTTGTGGGTAGATCCATTGATATAAGTCACTTTATTATCGAGTAGACAGAAGGTACGTTTTAACTCTGTCTGTTTACGTGTTCCGTTGTGATATTCAATCAGATGTTCTAAGGGAGCTTCGCCATCATCCAAGGTTAAGTAGTCACAAAATTCAAAAACTCGTTTGTCAGTCAGAGAGCGCAATTCAGTATTCACATAACCGCCACCAAAAATAACTTTGCATTGAGGATGATGTAATTTAAGCCATTGGCCACAGCGTAGAGCAGAAAATAGATTACCGGGAAAGGGAATAGAGATAGCAACCATACTGGGCTGATGTGCATCGATACTCTTTTGTAATAAGGAAATCAAGATTTGTTCGATGATGCTATGTTTACGCTGTATGGCGGAATAGAGTTTATCGAAACTGCTGGCTGATCTTGCTAATCGTTCCGCATAGCGACTAAAGCCAAAATGGGGATCAATATTTTCGGTGATTAAGTCAGCCAAATCTTCCAAATAGAGAGTGGCAATATGTTTGGCGCGATCTTGTATGCCCAGCGTGCCGAATGCCCAATCGAGATCTTGTAACTGGGAAAAGCGTGAGGCTTCAGGTAAAAAGCCATCCTGGCAAATTGTGTTAGCGTGAGAGGCGTTGTGTCCTTTCAGAAAAGCCATGACGCTATCAATTGTTGCTTGGTAATCTCTACGCAGTGTCAACATACGTTGTGTGTTAGGTGATAAATCCTTTGCCGAGTTTTCCAGGTGATCAAACATCTCACAAAGCCCTGTTTTGCAAAATATTGCATTGAGGGTATCTATCCCCAAATCGATTTGAGCGCCGCTGATGTTTTTACTGTTCAAAAAGCCTTTTAAATAAGCGGTAGCGGGGTAGGGGGTATTGAGTTGTGTGAACGGCGGGGTAATGAGTAAAACGGAAATTTTCATTATTGTTAAACTTGTATTCGGGATTTATTGCCGCTATTGTTGCACATTTTTCGACTAAACGTTGAACCTAGAATAATCAGTTGATCGCGGAAAAATAAGCTAAGTTATGGGCGCCTCTGGAAATAGATTTATATGAATAACTCTCCGCTTAATTACATTGACTTCTCAATGTTGAGAAAAAATATTACCGAGTGCCAAAGGCTTTTCCATGGTCGTGGAAAATTTTATAAAGACTTTGAACATTTGAGTATCGATTGGTATCCACCAGTTATTGTGATAACGCTCTACAAGCCGGAAGAAGATGATCATGTTCGCTTGTGGGCGAATGCGTTAAAAGAGCAGTTACCAGAATGCCGTTCTATTTTCGTTCAGTATCGCTTTCAACACAAAGCGCCGTCTGAATTACTTTGGGGAGAAGCGCTTGATAAAACCATCGTCAGCGAAAATGGTTTGAAATACCATATTGAATTGGGTCGTGCGCAAAACTGTGGGCTGTTTTTGGATATGTATAATGGTCGAGACTGGCTCAAAAAACATGCGAGTGGGAAAAGTGTGCTTAATTTATTTGCCTATACCTGTGCATTTTCTGTTGCTGCGTTGGCGGGTGGGGCAAAACGGGTTATCAATGTGGATAACAACAAAGGTGTGTTAAAGCGTGGACGCGAAAATCATCTGTTGAATGAGTTAGACGTGCGTAGTGCTGTTTTTGAGAGCGTCAATATTTTTCGTTCGTTTTCTCGGATCAAAAAGTACGCACCCTATGATTTGATCGTTTGTGATCCTCCGTCGTATCAGGTGGGTAGTGTAGATATAACACGTGATTATAAAAAGATCGTTTCTCGGGTTCCGCAATGGTTAAAACCCGGTGGTGAGTTGATGCTATGTTTTAATTCGCCACATTATACTGAGCAGTTTTTGTTGGAATTGGTGGCAGAAACTTGTCCACAGTGTGCGTTTGTAGAACAGATTAATCCTCCCGCAGTTTTTAAAGAATCGGAATTAGGCCGGGGATTAAAGGTTCTGATTTTCTGTTATTCTCCCCAAAAAGGGGGTTGAAAAAAAATTTTTTTTCAAGTTTATTCGATGTAACAAAATTGTCATCTTTATCCACAAAACCTGTGGATAACTTTGTGGATTACTTGATAGTAACTCCTTCCAGGCGGCGGGAATACTGGGCTTTTGTTAAAATGATTATTTTTTAATAGATTGCGTAAGTCATTGATTAATAAGGGAAGCCACGTAAGTTATTAAATTTATTTTAAACTTTTGTTACAGTTTGTATTGTGGGAATGTCAAGGAATTTTAGATGTGCATAACCTAACGCTGTTTTGCACTATAAATAAAGTATTTTCGAAAAAATCAAGCATTTTTTACAGTAAAATGCTTGGGGAAATAAAAAAAGCAGGATAGAAATTGGCCATCACGGCTAGGCCTTGTTATACGAAATTGAGGTTGTCGAAAAACATGCTAGAGGTCAGAAAGATGCCTCAATACCTAAGAAAGGAAAAATAATGGGAGGAAAGCCGCTTTTTTTCGGGCTCTTATAGTCTTCATAGTTTTTCCCATAATCGAAGCTCACTGAACCTGGTTGCAGGGTGGCGTTAAGCAGATCGAGATAGGCGGTTAATGTCCAAGTGTTGTAGCGAATTAATCGATCGATACGAATGTCGAGACGATGAGCAAATGGATGGCGCAGCATATTGCGTTTGCCATAGATCGGATTCCAATAGGCGAGGCTAGGATCATCATCGGCATTTTCCTGATCCACACAAGCTTGTTGATTGGCTCCTTCTCCGCATATGGCTACGCGTCCAACAACCGGTGTGTATGGTTGGCCTGAGTTTGCTTGTAACTTAAACCCCCAGGTCCATTTATTCCAACTGCCAGTAAAAGGTTGGCTCCAGACCATGCTCATCGTATGAGGCTGATCTCCGGAAAAATCTCTTCCTCCACCATTAAGCATAGTGCGAGAACTTTTTGCGTAAGAGTAGCTCAACCATCCCATGGTGCGATTACCATAGTCGCGTTTGATTAACAGATCGGCTCCATAAGCTTCACCTTCACCATCGTTGCGATAGTTATCCGGTGGTGTTTCTGTTGCTCGAGTAAGCACGAGATGTTTCATGGGTTTTTGATACGCTTCTAATTGCACCGACCATAAATCGTTAAACTGATATTGCATTCCAACAATGCGATGTTCTGCTTCAGTAAAACCCAGAGTGGGATTTCCATAACCTTTTAGCAGTTGCGCACCATTAGGCATTTGAATGTATTTCCCCCAGCTTGTGGTTAATAATAATTTATCGGTTGCTTTATATTCGACACTGGCGCGGGGGGAATAATCTGCCATATCAATGTCAGCGGTGCCGCGAATTTTGCTGTAACGTACACCTAGAGTGGTGACAAACTTGTTCCAGCTCCAGCGCCATTTCATATAAGGTGAGGCTGAGGCAAATTTTATTTCCTGGTCAACTTTTCTCTTTTCCTGACTACTAAAATTTTCACCGGTAAAATTTTCTTCCGTGGGAAATGAGCTAATATAGAGTTTAACGGGTACCAATGCGTAGTTTATGTGTGAGCCAAGACTAAACTCGTGATCAACAATTGGAGACCAAATAGCTTGGGGGTGGAGTAACCCTTCATTAATTTTCACATCGACACCAAACGGGTCTCCTTTTTCATCTGTGCCGAATGATTGTTTCTGAAAGGTTTGTTTTAATGAGGCGCTTAATAGGGTTGTTAATTTTGGTGTATAGGCATGTCGAAGGTTTAAACCAACGCTGTGAAAGCCAAAATCAACGCTGAGTTTTCCGAGTAGATCAGGATCTGCGGTATCCAGCTTATTGATATTAAACGCTAAGCCATCTCCTGATCCAAAATAGTATAGGTCGGCGCTACCTTTTGCCATATCGTAATGCCAATTGGCTTGTGCATCCCAATATCTTGGTAGTGTAATTATGGAAAAATCATCTTCACTTTCGTCATCTTGTAACGCTTCTTGTATATCGTCGATAAATGGTTCAAGCAGCTTATCTAGGTAACTCATGCGAGCTGCTACATAGAAACTCTGCTTATCGTTTATTGGTCCTTCAACCAACGCGGCTGATTCGTTTAATGCTATGCGATAAGTTTGGTGTAAACGATCTGTTTTCGGATTTCTCAGTTGTATATCAACAACACCACCAAGCACATCGTCATATTCAACGGGGAAACCACCGAGAAAGATATTAAAATCTTTGACCAAGCTGGGATTAACAACGGATATTCCCCAAACGTGGTAGAGATAGCCAACCGGTAAACGATTTATCCAGAAACTGTTTTCTCCACCACTACTGCCTCGTACATAAATGGCGTTTGGATCTCCGCCACCACCACCTCCACCGCTGCTGTTTGTGACAACACCCGGCAGAGTTTCAATCATTTTAATTGGATCACCTTGGGTACCAGGCACACGCCGTAGCTCTTGTGTGTTTAAGGTAATTTTAGACGCTTTCTCTTTAACCCGCTCTACAACAACTTCCAAACCTTCTGCTTCGAACATGATAGGTTCGATATAGAGAGTAAGTACATTTTTATCTATAGTTTGTTCTAACGTTTGATAGCCGGTGCCGAGGATTTTGACATCAACAGGTAGTTCGATATCTTCAAATTCGATATAACCTTTTTCATTTGTTGTATCGTAGTCGCTGCTTTGTTTAATAACAACGGTCGCTTCTTCAACAGGATCTCCAGTGCCTTTTTCAAGCACTGTTAGTTTAAGATCTCCAGCAACAGCTGTTGAGAGAAAAAGCAGGTTAAACACTAGGATTAGCAGGCGGCAAATAGAAAACTTAACTGGAATATTCATACGCTACGGTAATTTAGAAAAAACTTCGTCTGCAATAATGGTATGGCCGGTATATGTCGGGTGTAACTGATCCCAGAAAAGAAAATGCTCGCTATTATTGCAAATAGTTTCGTTGCCGGTTAGTTCAATAGTTAGTTCATCCCTCACATAACACGCATCACTGATATTGTTTAAGTTATAACTCGCTGGATCTGAAACAACGGTTTCAAATAAACCATGTACATCAATAGATAGGGTATTTATATCGTCATCGGCAGCGAGTCCAGCAAGCATTGTTTGCAACGCAGTGTTGAACTCTGTGGTACGCGTGCTTGCAAGTGTTGATATTCCTGGTATATCACTTTCTAACTCGGTAATACGTGGTACAAGACCTAAGTTAACTTGGTTTAGTACAATAATATTAACTGCGCCAATTTGTGAAAGTTTTTGGATCGCTGATTTTATATGTTCAATTGCGATTTCAATAGTGGTTGTTGATGCAGGATTGAGTAAAATTTCGAGTAGATCGTTAGCACCGCTCCATACGATATAATGGGCATCTGCTTTAGCTTCGCCGTCAACATTACTTTTGTAGTTTGAAACTTGCGCATTTACATCATTACTGCGAACGCCAGCAAAAGCGTAGTTTGAACCAAACTCTCGTGAAGGCTTAAGCGGGGTATGGAGTTTATCTGCTAATTGATCTGCGTAGTTGGGGCCGTTTGATAAACGACCATTGTAATAGTTTTTGTCAGGGAGTAAGCCTTGAGTTGCAATTTGTGCATTTCCTGAATCGGAAAGGCTATCTCCAAATACATATAAGGATGATTGGTTGTATGGGGGAATATCGGTGTCTGCACAAGATGCAACCAACAAAGCCAGTGCTAGGCCAAGAACATACTTTTTGATTGGCAAAAGCACGCCAATATCCTCTGCTAAAATTTCTAAACAGAATTGTAGCTGTTAATTACTTAACTATTCAACAGAGGATACGGATAACTCGCGAAGCTAAGAAATCATTCCATGTTTTGATGTTATAGATTTCACAATAATTGGTTGATGTTCAGTGGCTTGATGTTTGAACTGCTGAACTTTACTGCTATCGACAAAATGTTCGTTAGCGGAGTTTGATTTGTTAAATCGATAGAGACCAAATAGAAAAAACGCGAAAGCGATTAGCGCAAATACGCAAAGTAGAGTTATTGCCATTTATCTTATCCTTGATTATTTTTATTCTTATCAAGAAAACTATACCACACTAGATCTGTTGTTAAAGTGAGAAAAAGCGTTTTTCTGGGCACTTAATAGGCGAACGATTTATTGCTGAGTAGATGCTAGCCGATAATCACTTTTTTAAAAAAATACGCGCTTCTGGGTGGTCCTTTTGTCCCAATTGCGACAAAGTAACTTATCGCTTTACTCTATTTTTATGTACTATAATCATTGACGAAGGTTGTTACCTTTCTATACTAAATAAATAGCCGTTGCTTAGCGTCAAGATGACAAATTGTAATTAATTAAAGTGTAATAGTTTACGAAATTGGATAACGACGTTGTCATCATTGTCGTACCTTACTTTTGGGAGGAAGTATTTTGACAGTTTTTATACTACTCGTTGTATTTGTTATCGCACTACTTTTTGTTATTGGATTACATACTCATGACAGAGCCGGTAGTTCTATCGAAATTGATGCACCAGCGAAAGACGTTTGGAAAACGTTGGTGGAGTTTGAAAATTACGGTGAATGGAACCCCTTCATTACCAATATTGACGGAAGCCCTCGCGCGGATAAAAAGATCAAAGTTACCATTGCGTTGCCGTTTAAACAGTCAATGGATTTTAACTTAACGGTTCAATCTGTTTCTGAAGGTAGTGAAATGGTTTGGTGTGGTCAAACACTAGAACCGAGAATCCTCGATGGGGTGCATAGTTTTCGTATTGAGGTATTAGATGGGAATCGCACGCGTTTTAGTCAAGAAGAGAAGTTTAGCGGTCTGCTACTTTATCTCTCATGGCCATTGTTGAAAGGAAGTGTAGTCGCTAACTTTGATAAAATGAACAGTGCGTTGAAGACTAGAGTTGAAGGTGCGGAGTTAACAGTTGATCAAGGCCAACTTAAACAAGCTTAATCTAAATTCCCTGTAGCTTGCTGCGGGCGCAAACGCGATGGGAAATATCATTTGTCATCGCGGTTAAAAAAATGGCTCCGGAGTTGGAGCCATTTTTTTGATTAGTTACTGAATTAACTATTTAGAATGCATAGCCTAGTTTGATGGCCACGCGGTTATTATTCATGTCTGCATCATTCTCTTCAGTAGTAAACTGTGTTCGCCACTCAGCACCGATAAACACGGGTAGGCCCGTATAATGCGCGCTTGCACCTAAGTTAAATGCTAAACGATCCGCTGAATCGTTGTATAAATAACCAAAACCTGGCCCGCCACCAATTTCAAAGTTTTTTGCTACTGCTACAACATAGTGTGGATTGATTTCAATATTGGTGACTTCAGCACCATCAGTATCGTATGAGGTAATGCTGACTTGTTGTCGAATACGATTAGTGGGTGGTTGCAGCAGTGGACAGTTCAAAGACAATTCTAAACCAAGAATATTGCCGTCAGTATGTTCGAAACTCATATTTCCTGCCATGACAGAAACAATCGGCTCTGCTTTGTAATCGGGCTTAGTACCTGCGAGAAATTCCCAGCCTTCAGCTTGAGCAGACAAAGAAGAAAACATTATCAAAGCAGTAAATATGCTCAGTAATTTGCGCATGTGATTAGACCTCATATCTATAAATTAAGAAAACAATAATATTCTAATTCATAGGTGATATCAAACTAAATTACAAGTATAAATAAGGAGTTGTTTGAGTTGAGTGAAAAGTGAATGGGATGAATAACAGTCAAATTTTTCGTAGAGGATTATACAGAAGTGAAACCTATTAGAGTTTGTTATCGCTAATAGTGAATCGCTTTTGTATCATATTGATTCGCGGTAGCTTGAGTACGAACCCTCTACAAGCTCTAATTAATGAAATAAATATTAGGTAAATTACGCTATGTCAAAAACAATCATAGAGATGTCTGAGCAACTTTACGGATATATGATCAATACTTGGTCAAGAGAATCTGAAATTATGAGTGAGTTGCGTGAAGAGACAGCTAAACTGGAAATGTCTGCGATGCAAATTTCTGCCGATCAAGCGCAGTTTATGGCATTTTTGGTGAAGCTTATTCAAGCTAAGAATGTTATCGAAATTGGCACTTTTACTGGTTATAGTGCGCTTGCTATAGCATTGGCTAGTGGTGACGATTGCAAAATAAATTGTTGCGATGTGAGTCAAGAGTGGACTGATATAGCAAAACGTTATTGGGAGAAAGCTCATGTTTCGCACAAAATTCAGTTGCACTTAGCGCCAGCACTCGACACTTTGCAAAACTTTTTGACAGATGATTTGATTGGTAGTTTTGATTTTGCGTTTATCGATGCTGATAAGGCCAACTACGATAACTATTATGAAGCTTGTCTGCAATTAGTGAGGCCTGGTGGATTAGTTGCAATCGATAACGTGTTTTGGGGTGGGTGGGTTGCTGATGAATCTCAACAAGATGAAGACACAGTTGCTATACGCACATTGAATAAAAAGCTTCAGGAAGATGAGCGAATAGAGTTGTCCATTGTACCAATCGGGGATGGCTTAACATTGGCCATGAAGCGCTGATAATAAATTCAGTTTTTATCGACGCTCATATTGTCCTTAAGCGCTAAGTCCACCTGATATATGGACTGGTTTTTTCTCGCCTTGCTTAGTGCTTTCAGTTTAGCGACTGCCGATGCGTTATGTAAAAGGCAGCTAAGTAGTTACGGTGGTTGGCAGCTGCTGGTGGTTCGTTTTGTCATTCCCGGTATCTTATTAACTCCATTCCTGTTTCTGTATCCATTACCCGCGAATTTACCCAAAGAGTTTTGGTTGTGGATGATTATTCTTATTCCATTAGAGATAGTAGCGATGCTGCTTTACATGAAGGCGATTAACGAAGCGCCTTTGTATCAAACGTTACCCTATCTCTCATTTACTCCAGTATTTACGATAGTAGGTGCTTGGCTGGTTCTTGGTGAACAAGTATCTTTAACGGGTGGTACTGGCATTATACTGGTTGTTGTCGCAACCTATTATTTGAATATTGAACATCTGCAAAGTAGTGGAGGAAAAAAATGGATTGAACCGTTTCGAGCAATTACAAAGCAGCGTGCTTCAATAATTATGTTAGCAGCAGCTTTTATCTATAGCATCACTGCTGTTGGCTCTAAAGCAGCAATGCAGTTTATAGGGCCAGTTGCTTTTGGGGCGTTATACTTTGTTGCAATTGGCTTTGTTACCTTATTCATTGTGATTATTTGTCGTCCTCGGGATTTAAAAATTCTAAGCAAAAATATTAGTGGGAATTTGTTCATCGGTTTATTGATGGCTATCATGGTTATGAGTCATTTTTTAGCAATCGCTGATGTTGAAGCTGCTTATATGATAGCGGTGAAGCGGCTAAGCTTGCTGTTTGGTATTATATACGGTGCATGGCTGTTTCACGAAAAAGGATTGTTTAAAAATATTACAGCGGCATTGCTCATGATGCTTGGCGTGATTATGATTTTATTTGCATAGGTTTTATCGATTAATTTTGGTGTTATGAGGTAATGCTTTTGATAAAGCCATTGCCAAGGTTCCTATAGGTGTTGCCAGTCATCAAATTTTGCAGCTTGTCCGCAGTAGTTATTATGTTCATCAAAGACATTCCAGACAATTGCATGACGAATTAAAAATCGCTTACCGGTTTTTGATATTCGAACTCCACTGTAGTCATCGATATAACCTTTTTGGTTGACCCTGTTTAATAGCCTCTCTCTTTCAGCACGATTGGGTTGCTCTGCTGAATATCGAGAAGGGGTAGAAGTGAATTCTTTCCAGTTGTATTCAAAAAGCGATAAACCGCTAGCGTTGGAGAAATTAAAGACAGGATCTTTTTGAGTATCATGTGATAGTAAAACAAAAGGTGCGTTAAAAATATCGTAAACAGCATCAGTTGATTTTGCGTTTATCAGTTCTTGCCCGACAACATTTCGAAAACTCGTTATTAATAATGTTACGTGTTTTTTTAGTTTTACAGAATTAAATTGTATTTCTTCACACATTGATCAAATAGGCATTTTGGAGAATAGTTTTACTATAACGTTTGTTAATTTTAAAACAATTTGAAATCAACAAACGAACGGTAATTCTTTTGTTTTGAAAATATTTTAAAAAAGCAATTTCTAACCTAGAAAAAGCAGTTGGACGCGCAATTAGAATGCAGGCTCTTGTTTTGAATAGCGTAATGAAAAAAGTTGTCTTCACCTGGTTGGTGAAGCAAGCTTTTTTCATATAGCTAAGCGAAACAAGAGCCTGCGTTATATTTCGTGGATCAACTGCTTTTTTTAGGTTTAACGCTATTTTAGTAATTCATAAAGTATTAATTGATTTTTTTTATGGCCATTTTGACTAAGTTGTTAATTTCATTTCAGTAATTTGTTAATGGGATTGTAACATGTTGAATAATAAGAAATTGATAAATGTTAAAAAATGTTAAAGATGTCATATCCCTTACCGATAGCTTTGGTAATAAAATAATTAGATATGAAGAAAGAATAAATATTATGCAGTAAAAAACAACATAAAAATTTGTTCGATGAGATACAACACGCTATGTGCTTTCTGGGTGAGAACCATAATGAAAAGTTACTATAGTGATTATCATCAAAACATCAAAAAGGGAGTTTTATGGCTAAGACAGTATTGATCATTGATGATTCTGATTCATTAAGACGCGTTGTTAATATTGCCCTATCTGGTGCAGGTTATAACACTTTGGAAGCGTGTGATGGCGAAGATGCGTTACGTAAATTGGATGGAAGAAAAATACACTTAATGATTTGTGATGTGAATATGCCAAAGATGGACGGCATAACTTTTCTCAAGCAAGTTCAGCAGTTAGCAATTTATAAATTTACACCCATTATTATGCTAACGACAGAATCCTCTGCCTCTATGCGAGGGGAAGGTAAAGCTGCTGGTGCAAAAGCTTGGGTTGTTAAACCATTCAGGCCAGATCAAATGATCGAAGCAGCTAAAAAACTCATACTACCGTGAGTACAAAATGGAAATAGAATCAACGATAGAAGCGGGAAAATGTAAACTTAAATTTAGCGGTGAAATGAATATCTACTACGCTGCTGAAATAAGAGAGGCAATTCAGAACACAGTTGACGAGAATGAGGTGATAGAAGTTGATCTCTCATTGGTTACGGAGATTGATACATCAGGATTGCAACTGCTTAGAGCGATGTATCGAAGCATTCAAAAACACGAAAAAACTTTGAGTTATGTAAAAAATGAATCGGATGTGGATCAGATTATAAAATTATGCAGCTTAGGTGAAGCGTTGGGATACTGATAGCATTTTATGCTGAATTGAGTTGCTTTCCTCAAACTAAAATGAGTATGACAAGGATTTATTGACAGTTCAGTATTTTATCGTATGACTGTTTTTTATTTGAGGAGTCTCTGATAAAGCGATTTATAACGCTGTCAAAAACAATCTCAATAGTTAAACCTAGATTAATCAGTTGAACCACAATTTATAGCACAATCATTTGATTTACTTAGCTATATGAAAAGTGTTTGATTCACCAACCAGGTGAACGCAAAACTTTTCATTCGACAATTGCTCCTGCATT
>Ga0316204_10001832_pt1 | contig 53503 bp, 90 predicted proteins | sample 6monrhotite_MG_2_FD_205661 | JGI IMG/M metagenome (GOLD analysis project Ga0316204, IMG submission 205661) | Microbial mat bacterial communities from mineral coupon in-situ incubated in ocean water Damariscotta River, Maine, United States -... | ecosystem: Environmental > Aquatic > Marine >... | reverse complement strand
GGGCCGTAAGCAATTGCGATAATTTATGGTGGTAGGGTGTGTGCACGCTTGTCACGCGTTTGTCGACTTCGCGTGCAGGAAGCGGGTCTTTATAAATTGGTACGCCTTCCGCAATGATGCGCGGAATCAAGCCCAGTCCCACCTTCACCCTTTGGCTGGTGTTTAAGCCTTTCGCATCGAGACGCGGCGCAAACATGGTTGCATCAAGTTCATCGGCAGCGCGGTTCAAATCAAGGTAAGCACGAGCATGAGTGGCCACCAGTTGGGTGCCGCCGCATGTGGTGACGTCGCGGAACAGCATGTCCACAAAGGCATCTTCTGACCGCTGCAGGTCAAAGGCGGCGAGTGCGGATCTTGACTGGAAGTCGGGCGGATAATAGCGCCCGCTGTGTGGAGCCGCGAAAATAAATGGCGAGAGGTCGCCCTCCGCGCTGCGTAAGATAAAAGGTGGAGGCACTGGCTCTTGTCTCATAGGCTATAGGCTACCGGTAAAATATTAAGAAGTCACTTGCTGCTTTGGCGCACGCGTTTTTTCTGTTGTTTTGTCTGGCATTGTGGCCTCTATTTTGATCGACGCAGTGAAAAGATCCGCAAATTCAGCGCTCGGCAATTTGGCTTGCGCCTGCGCAAAGCACGGTTTATATACGCGGACATCTGAGCAGCTTTGCTCGGGGAAATGGAACGGTCGGTTAGCTCAGTTGGTAGAGCGCGTCGTTGACATCGACGAGGTCGCTGGTTCGAGTCCAGTACCGACCACCATTTAAGGCTTTGAAAAATCAAATGTTTTTAGACTGAAGTGAAACAACGCTTGCTGCCAGGTGGGGTGCAAGTGGGGTGCAAGCCCATTTCTGGCCTTCAAAAATAAGCCCCATAAATCGAGTGATTTCAGCCTGTACGTGACCCATATATTTGGGATCGTACTCGGCGTATGTTTCGGTCTGGCCTTTGATGCTATGACCGAGATGTCCTTGCAACTCCGGCCAAGGCACCCCCTGCGCCCGCAAGTACTTTGACATTGTATGCCGTAGCATTTTGATGTCCCAATCCCTCCCAATATCCCCGCCGACCGGCCATCCAAGAGCGGTCTTTGCCCGGTTCCATGTTTGGCGCATTCCAGCAACCGGCTTCCCCTTGTATTCAACTATGTACCCGCTGGACTTCTGTCCGCTACCGATCCGTGAGGCTTCATAGCGGGCGCTGCTATCCTGAATAATTGGCAAAAGATAGTCGTTGATCGGAACTATAGGTCGGTGCTTTTTCGTTTGCTTTCTACCTTCTGGGTTCAGATGAAGGCGGCGGTAATCCCATTCGATTTGCCCGCGTTCAGGTTCGACACTGACGTCGATCAATGCTTCGGGCCTGCCAAGCGTTGTTATGGCAAGTACGAGATAATTCTGTAGGTGGCGCCGTTCGGGTTTTTCGTGGGCATACGCGAACAACTTCTTCACCTGGTCAATGGAAAGTGTCGGTTTTTTCCGACCTTGCCGGGTTTCCGCTCCCTGAATTCCCTGAATGATCGGCGGGCGATCCATACAATAACGGAACGCAGCCCTTATGTCGTCAATGTGCCTGTTGATGGCCTTGTCGCTGCAGGGCCGAGGTGTGCGGACCACTTCTATTACGGTCCCTTCCTCATCTTTGACGGAGCGTTCCGAGTAGGCAGGGTTGTCCCTCATCCATTTGATCAGCTTCTTGGTTGTTTCTTTGGTCCACTCCTCAGCCAACATCTGAGGGCCATCACCCTCAAATTCGAGCAAAAACTTGTCTAATTTAGAAAATGAAGCTCTTGGTGTGCTGTTTGAAACAAGGTGCTGGGCGTGTTCGAACCAGTATTTTAGTGATACCTGACGAACGGTAATTCCGGCTTCTACGTCTGGCTCTAGTTGGGCAATGTGGTGCCCTGTGATGACTTCTATTGCCCGCTGAAGGTCTTTTGAGCCAGTAGTCTTTCGCCTGACCTTTCTCTTTCCTTCGTCGTACCAGTTGATCTTATAGGGACCACCTTCTTTGTCTCTTGCGAGCCAGTATTTTCCGACTTGGTACTCGTGCTCCGACATTTAAGTTCTTCCGCTTGGCGTTTGAACAGCAACTCCAGACAGCCTTCTTGGGCCAATATTTCAAGGTCATCGGGTGTCATCCGTGTTCCCTTGCCGCGTTGGATTGCGCGTGTCAGCTTTCTGGTCAGTTGGTGAATATCAGGCATTAATTCGCTCCCGTCAATTTAGGAAGTTCTGCTACATACGCCATCCGTGCGGCTGCAGGCATGGATTCGACGACCCTCTCCCCTATATGGCTGGCTACTTTGTGCTTGTTTATCCGGCATGGGTCCGTGCAATACCGTCTCGGAGCTTGTTTGCCTTTGTGGTTCGATACGAAGGATTTTCCGCAGAAGCCACATGTGGTTTTTGGCGGCTCAGTCATCCGGGCCGCCAACTGATTGGGATGTGTTGGCCTGTTCGTAAGCAGGGCCACATGAGATTGGCAAACCCACACCCCAAGCGGTTGTTTCAATGTTGGCAAAAGGAGTGACGGCGATCTTGCGCGCCTCGCTTTTTGAAGACGCTTCAACCAGTACCGTTTTGTGTGCTTCGCACTTCACATCGATCACATATTTAGGCATCGCTGTTACCTTCCTGGCCCTTGTTGCCGAGCTTTTTTGCCACTTCCTCAGACCAGAGATTGTTATGGATTGCGTTGGCCTCATCGGCTACATCACCACTCCAATCAAAGACCGTGACAGCTTGGGCAAATTCATTTGTTGCCGAGCAAAAGTCGTAGCTGCAATTCTCTTCATTTCCGTCATGTTCATCAGGAATATCTCCGGTTAGCCCAAAGTGAACGTCAGGCAAGTCATTGCCGTCATCATCACAGCGCAAAATCTTGTGCCGGCAATGATCGTTACGGGCCTCCATAAGCGCCAAAATCTGAGCGACAACAGCCCCACATTCATCAGGCCTCGCTTCAAATACCCACGCCATGCTCGCGGCATCGGTGATTGATTGGATGATCTGGCCGCGCACATCGTCAGCCTTCGGGTCTACGTCGTGACCAAGAAACATGAGACCTCCGAGCGGGCTGTCAATGTCATCATAAATAGGGAAATCAAGCATCAGGTTTTCTCCTGGTCAGGTGATTGGCGTCTTTCGTCAGCACAAAACAGCAGATGCACAAGGCCTTGCTCAAGCAGCTTGGTAGCTGTTTCCTCTGGCGGCTCTTGGATATTCTCAGAAATAGCCTTCACATGCTCTGCGGTCTGGTCGGACAACGCGATTGTAAGTATCATTTGGTACCTCCAACTGATTGGCGTCTTTCGTCAGTTGCTGACTTGGCCGCGTGTGCGAGTTCTGCGACGGCTAGAATTGTTGGCTTTATTTCAGCCGGCGCGCTGTCGTAGGGAGTTGACCATCGGCCAGCAAGCCTCGGCAAAAGAGCGCGAGATATACAAGTCCAGTTTGAGGGGTCAGTGTTCGACTTATTGCCATCCATACATTTAAGGCAGTGTCCCTTTGGAATGGGGCCATTATCCTCTTCCCAGCGTACCAGATGGACGGCGCGCCATCGAGACTGCCGTGGCAGCCCGTCATGTATTTTGCGCTCTAAATAGCCATCTTTGCTGAGCCGTTCGGTTCCAATTGGTTTGTATTTATCCTTTGCTTTTCCGCCAAGGTGCCCCTTCTTGAACTGCGTTTTGGCGCTGTTGGCATTGAATGGCATCTTCTTGCCTTTGTTTGCTGGATCGTGCCCTTTGCCATACTGACCGGTTCTACCTGTTAGCCAGCCCTTGCGCTTGCATAGAGAAGCGTATGCGCCCAAAGCAATGTCACTGCGATTGAAGGTTTCGCAAAACAACTTGTGGGCGGCTGGGCGCTCCATATCGCGGTGTGCCTCGATCCAGGATAACTCATCCGGTTTCCAGTTGATCTTGTGACCCTTCATTTTTTAGGCCCCTCGATCATTGGCAACATGCCTTCAACAAAGGGTCTGCCATCTTTAACCATTAGCGCTAGGCCTTTGATTTGCACGTCAGCATTTCTAATTATCGTGTCCGCAACGCCAACGACAGCGCTGGCGCGGGTGACTTCCTTTTTGATTTCCTCCACACTTAGGTCTTCGTCCGATAGGCGCTCGATTTGAGCAAACAGGTGGTTATTTAGATCGCCGAGTTTGTTTTTCATTTTTCGCTCCCGTTGGTTGAAGGGCGTTTGATGCCATCTGGCAGCATGGTTAATATTTTCGCGCCAAGTGGGTCTTGGCTGAAATACCGAACCGGCTTACCAAGCTCGCCCGCATACGCGATTTCGTTGGCAGTGCTGCGGCCCACATATTCGCTATAATCAACGACGAAAATCTCGTCTGACATTTCTATTTTTTTGAGGTGCAGGGCATCCATATCAACGGCAACACCTTCATGCTCCGCCATGTGGTCTGATTTGCAATCTGGGTACCAGTTGGGCAGCAGGTGCATACTCATGGTAATGGCACCTTCATCGCGCTCTAAAAGCCACGCAGTCACAGCCACAAACTCAATAAAGCGCGATGAACCGCAAATGGTAACAACCTTTGCTGTGCTCATGATTTCTCTCCGTTGTTGGGATTTGGGCGACTCTTGTCACTGTTTCCAAAGATGACCGCGCCCATAATGGAAAGCCGCATTTCGCGATCTTCATCAATGCTCTTTTCAAGCTCGATACAGCCGAGCGCTTCACGCCTCTTTTTTGGTATCCGCTGGAGCGTGTACCCATGCATTGCGAAGAACCACAAGACCACATCAATGGTCAGGCACTGTGCATCTACCCAGCTAACGTCGGGAAGGTTGCGGGCATGTGGCTGCTTCTTATAATTCTCAAGCATTGGTATCATTGCCTTGAACGCGTCTTTGCAGTCATGAAAGTCGCGAATAGCAGGCGGCAAGTACATGCCATCTTTAAGGAATGCAGGGGTTGAACTCATGGGCTGCTACCTTCATGGGATTTGTTGGCTCTCTCATTGAGAACATCAACCAGCGTCTTGTTTTGGAATGATGGCCTAACTAACAGCCAAGCGTCATAAATAAGCTTAGCAAACGGTTCGCCATGCCAATCTTTAACGTCAGAAAATAGATCATCATCAATCTCGTCACCATTAAGCGGGTGATCAAGCACCACCGCTTCGATGATGTTGAGCAACGCTTCTCTGAGCTTTCTGGTTTCAGACAACATTGATCGAATATCTGATGGAACAAGCTGGTCACAAATGTCATCCTTCCGGGCTGCTTCCGCCTTCTGCTCTGAGGTCATTTTGGGCCATGGAAGCATTAGATTTTCTCCTGTCCTGTTGAAGGGCGTCTTTCGTCAGCTTCACCAATCAGCGGGTCAATACCCTCAATAGGCTCGCTGAGTGTGGTTCCTTCAGGCACCCGGCACCATTCGTCGGTGGCCTTTTGGGTTGTCTCACCTGTGCCTTTGCAAAGGTCACAATCGGCGTAATCATCGCCCAAGGTATAATGCTGGCCGTCACCGTCACAGGCGAAGCATTCAATGGGTGGTTCCGCCATCGGGACAATATCAAGTCGGTTGGCCCGTAACTGGCTCAAAAAGGTGCCAAGTGCTTCTTCGGCCACGCCTTGGTTTTCACTTGGAATGACGACCACACTGATGATGGTATCAATGGTCCGCGCTAATTCTTCACTCTGCATCTGAGCCTCCTGTTGAGGTGGGGGGTGAGGTGAAGTTGGCAGCCACAAGCAGCACATCTGCATGGCAGGGCTGATCCAGTGGACACCAACAGGCAAGGTCTTTGCCTCTTAATTCTTCGATGTCGTGGCCCCGTATTTTAATTTTGGCAGGCAGGGAAATTTCACGGTACAAATCCACAGCTTCCTGCGCTGTCATGCCGCCGTGCGTGCATTCACCAGCCGAGCGGCACCCACAAGCCTTGCCCTTTTCCGCTTTAAACGGGTTGCCCCACTTGCTGGGCCTTCCTACGTAGACAGCGCCAACTGGCAGCTTGTAGCCCCTGGTGCGTTTCCGCTGTACTCGTTTAGGCATGGCAGAGCCTCCGCTGTTGTTTGACTAAATCATGAAGTGGGTTCAGACTGCGTGCGGTCAGCAGGGCGGCCAATCTACTCGACCCCCAATCGAAGGCTGCTTTGCTGGCTGTCAACAAAGGGTGACAACTTCCAGAATTTGACCCTCCACGAAACCTCTGCGAAGATGGGTTTTGTTGATATGCCGCTCGCGCAGTGACGCGCAGACCAAGGCTATAAAACGCATAGGGGGATAGATCGTGGAGTGGCTGATCCAAGTTGCTGTGGCGGTAATGGCGTGCTGGTTGACGTTTTGGCTTGGAAGACGCCACGAAAGAGACAGCGAAGCAAAGCGGATAAAGCAAATGGCGCTCCTGCTGGCTGATGCCCTTGAGAGGGACCTTCTGGCAATATCCGCACTGGCCGAACAGTTTGAAAATATGGAGAAGCTGACCAGAATCGGTTTCCGCTTTGAACCTGACGCCACCTATATCGACGCGATAACCCATGAAATACATCTTTTTGGGCCGGGAGCTGAATTTGTCATCGGTTTTCATCAAACGGTGCGTAGATTTAAGGCTGATATTGACCAGATGAACGAGGTAATACGCTCCGAGCCTAACGTGCCCGACTTTACAGGCATAGATGCGGCTAGGCCGGTTATCAAAATGCTGGACGAAAAAGCCACAGAGGTAAGGCTTTATGTTACACAGCTTAGGCGCTGGGCTAACAACTGACGACAGGGACACTAGGTAATGCAGTTTAGCAAAAACAAGTACCGGAACACCCCACTTCACCAAAGTGAATGGGATGAGCTTTTGTCCACTTACCACACCAAATATAGAGATCTTGTGCGTGAACACCTGGAGGGCAAACCTGTTGAAGTTCTTATACAGCTCCACGTTACCGAAGGTAAGCGGATTGATACACCAGACGGCTGGCATTCTCAGCCAGAAGAATTTGGTAGAACTGTCACGCTTTATGCCGGGTATGCGCGAGCACGGAAGGCTGCCCTTGACCGGAAGAGAAATCTTCGCCTCACAATCGCCGCGCTGATCTTCACTATCTTGAGCGTAGGCCTGTCTTATTATATTTGGTATGACAACTGACGACGAACGGGGATAAATGTGGTTGATACGCATATCTGGGTTGAGGAACGTGACGGTTTTACCATCGTCAGATTTGACGATGACGAAATCGAAGACTGGTTCGATGATATCTTCACTGAAGAACACGACCTCGAATGCGTCGGCTGCTCCAATGAGACCACTGCCAAGGGTGTTTTTCGTTTGCGATATTTTGACGCCAGCGTTTCTGTGGCTACGCTGCAAGAAATCATAGATGCCGTTGATGCCAACGAAATTCAAAGTGTGTGGGAACTTAATAATACTGCTGAAGGCCGCAAAACCTACAGCCCAAAAACTGGCACGCCGTTTTTCAAGACATTGATCGATTGGTTCAAGGGCAAGCCTGACAACAGATGACGAAGGCTTTGACAAATGGTTGAATATGACAAGCTTCTCGAAGGGCGCGATGCCATTGATTTTGTAAAGTCGAGCCTTGAGCACACTTCGTCCACGTCTGATGGATGGACGCAGTTTTATGACGAGCCCGGTACCGGCTGCAAATGGGTAAAGGATTATCCGAACGGCGGCCATCATGGCGGAGGTATTGTAAGGCTTCGCCGGATCGCGGCTGCCAACTGATGACGATCTGGTCATGCTGCGTCCTCCGAGATCGCTTCGTTACTATCAATACGAAATGCCAGCTGATCGTTGTCGACGGATAAGGCAAGAGCGCCCGGCTTGGCCCAGATTTCGCGCATGCTGAGAAAGAAGGACTCGCCCTGTTCGGCAAGGAGGATGGTTTCGCCTATCGTGTCGGCAATACCAGTGGCGGCGGCGCCCGGGACCATGTTGCCAATCCATTCGCGCTTCGTCACGTCGCTGCTTGCTTCTAGGTCGAATGGGGCATGGCAGCGCCAGATATTCCCCAGCTCGGTTTCCTCTTGGAAAAAGACTTCTTCGGGCTCGAAAAGGGACTGCAGCGCGGCTAGGTCTAATGTCGTAAAAGGGCGGTGCCATGTGTCGTCAGTTGCAATGATGCGGCATATAAGGCGATCTTTTGGCGCTGGCGTCGCAATTTGGTCGGCTTCCAGAATAGCATCGCGGGGGTCGGCTACAGAATTAAACCCGTTATCGTGGCAAGCGGAACCGCTGACCGCATAGGCGTTTTGGTCCCAATCAACGACGCCATAATGCCCGCCAGTTTGGTAATTCTCGCGCCGAGCATCGGCAACACAAGGTTTCCCGCCCGTCACGCCGTGGGCATTGGCGGCAATTGTGCCGGCCGCTTCGTCATATTTGGTGACGCGCAAAATGTTTGAGTGCCGCTGATTGCCCCAATTAGGTCTAGGGTCCGCTACGGCAAAAGCACCGTCGCCCGTGGTGCTGGCACCTAAAACGGTTCGGCTAACGCCATCAAACGGGGTCACTCTGTACTTGTTAGATGTTTGCTCGTGACCGTGATTGCGCGGATCAGCGACGGCGACACCACCAGCAGGACCACCGGGGCCAGCTATGGCAGGTGAAGTGCCGTCGAAAGGCACGATACGAAAGACGTTATTGAAACGCGGCTTGCCAGGAATACGCGGGTCGGCAATGGAATGAGCGCCACCACCAGGCCCGGATTGACCTGAGACAGTGCCTGCCGTCTCTTTCCAGTTATTCACACCATATTGCTTATAGGTCTGATTGGCTTTCTCAGGAGGGCGGGGATCTGCGACCGAGAAGGCTCCATTTGTCGGCCCACTCTTCGCCTGCACAGTACCGCTTGGCGCGTCCCACTCTTTCACACCCAACGTGCTGTCGCGGTCACGATCGCCGTAACGAGGGTCCGCCACGCTAAAGGTGCCATTGCCGGGGCGGTTGGCTCCCCTTATCGCTTTTGCGGGTTCCTTCCAATCCTCCACTCCGTAGGGGCCAGCTCCTTCAAAGGTTGAAGCGTATCGAGGGTCGGCAACTGAAAACCGGCCTTGCCCGGGCGCGCGGTGCGTGGTGATGACAGGGGCGGTGTCGGACCAGTCATTCACGCCGAGCGCGTTCTCGCGCAAAGGCACCTCTGGCACGATACCGTAGTCGCGCAAGTTTCCGTCGACAACGGTAAGGTCATTGAGAGCACGCCAGTCCTTACCTGCCGGCACTAGGGCAAGACGCAACCACGTTTTCCATTGAAGCGACGGCACGCGGTGCATGGAGCCAGCAATCGGGTCTCCGGGGAGCGGTAGCTTGCCGATCACCTCGCCCACACCGCGCAGCTTGTGCTCGCGAGGCTGGTAGATGAAAGGAGGAACCTTCTCTATGTGGCGAGCGATCAGTAGTGCGCGCTTGCGGCTTTGTGCGAGGTTGCCGATAACGCCGCAGTCGTGCGTGTCTAGGTTCACGCTGTAGCCGTAGGAGCGAAATAGCGCTGAAATTTGGTCAAGCAGCCATTTACCGCGCGTCAAAATTCGTGGAACATTCTCGAAGAGTACGACCGGGATCGGTTCGTTTTTGTAGGCTTCGAGCATCAACCAAACGCCACGAAGAGTTAGACGGTTCAGCGCCTGGTACTTGTCGGTTTTCGATTTTGTCGAGGATAGGAGGCCGGAAAAGCCCTTACACGGCGCTGAAAGGAACACAATGTCGAGGGCAGGGCCGAAGACTTTGTGAATGTCCGCAGGTATTGCCTCGCGCCAGTCGTTCCCCGGTTCTTGGCCGTGAAAATCTATGTATTGCTGGCGGTCGAATAGGTCCATGAGCGTACCCTTCGTGCCTGCCATTCGCTCGAAATTACGGATTGCACCAGGGTCGCTATCGATGCCGCCTGCACAAACGAACTTGGCTTGCATGTTGCCGACGCGCGGGGCGGCTCGGTTGAAGCCACGAGCGCCGCCACCGAGACCGCAGAACAGGTGGCCGTGTCGGATTTCGCGGATTGTTGTTATTGGTGTGACGTTCATTTCGCTTCTTTCATTCAGCGGCAAGGCGGGCCTCGCCTAGTGGCTTAGGTGCGGGTTAGCCCGCCTCGCGCTTGGCTCAAGCAGCCTTGAGCGCAAGGGACAATTCGGTTGAAAGGCGTCGGGCTTTATCCAAAGGCGTTTCAGCGCTGTTGTCGTTACCCGGCAGGCCTTCAAAGAAGTACGAAACGGGAATACCTAGAGTGCGGCCTATACGGACCAAACGGCTTGAGCCCATCCGGTTGGTGCCTTTTTCATACTTCTGGATCTGCTGAAAGGTGACGCCAATCTCTTTGCCGAGTTGCGTTTGCGATAAGCCGGTTTCTTTCCTGCGGTCGCGTACTCGCTGACCTACGAAAACGTCTATGGGGTCGGGGCTGTTTCTCATGTCGGGTTCCTTTGTCTCTGTGCCTACCGCCATCACTGGGAGCCATGAGAAGCGGTAGGGCTTAATGTGTGGCTCGAACGGGGCTTCTTTCCCTTTGCCCGTTGTCACTGCCTGGCTGGTGGTTATTCCTGTATTTCGCCACTCATTGGCGTGTCGCCGGGGAGCGTATCGTCCTCAGCTTCTTCGGCCTGCTTGAACGCATCCATGCTGTTGCTGTAGGTGTCGCGGAGGGCTATCTTTAATGGCGTTTCTGACATCGCTTCGATGCGATCACGGATGGCGACAAATTTCTCTTTTAGTTCCATCTTTGTTGTCGCGTTTGTGAAGTCCATAATGGCCTGAGTGGCTTCTTCTGGCGTTAGGCCATCGGTGTCCGGTTCTTCCACTATGTCGGCGTCGGTTATGTCTTCATTCTCGTGCGCTTCCTCGGCCTGCGTTTCGCCGGAAAGCTCCGATATTGTTATCGGTTCGCCCGCGGTAGTTGGCTCGTCTAGGGGCTTGTAATCCTGCACTTCCTCGCGCATATGGATGCCCGAAAGGACGTCTGGGAAGCAGTCTCTTAGCGCCATTGAACGCGCGCGCATTTGCATCATGCGCTTCGGGTAAGTTTTCCATACGGCGTTGTTTAAAATATTCGCTTTTTGGGCGTCGGCGTATGAAAACTCTCTGACCGTAGCTGTCTTTCTGGATTTTCTATCAACCCGGCATACGGCTTTCATGCTTTGGCCTTCGCCCACGACTTTTTCTTCAATATCGATCAGCAAACCCGACCCTTGTACGAGAGCCAATACGGCATCACCCCACATGGTTGGTCTACCGTTGATCACGGCAATTGCGTTGACGGATTGGATAGGGCTGAGACCAACTTCCATACCTGTCAAAATGGCTACAGCCGCTTGCTCCGGCGTGTTCATGCCTTTGGGCGCCATACCTGAACTCACAATGATACCGGCAAGTTGGAATACTTCCCCTGTATTGCCCGGGACAATCGCTGCGATTGAGTTTCCTGTCTCTAATACCGCTACATTTTTGACCGTATGTTGCTGTCGGTTTTGAGCGTTCATGCCGCTTCCTTCTCATGTATTTCTGGTTGATAAAATTCCGCCTTCAATCGGTGTGTGAGGGCAAAGTCTCCGGCCTCCTGCTTGGCGTCGTAAATGGTCTCTGCATACCGCGGGCGCGTTGCGATGTAGGGTGCGGATGGGTAGCCTTGCCATTCGCCAGTTTCTATCCCGCGAGCGAACTGGTCCATTGCCCATCCGTTCACGACCTGACCGTCTGCAATTGATTGATAGTCAAGCTCGACCAACCTAATTTCGTAAGGTGGGCTTTTCTCCTGCATGATGAACATGAAAACAGGCTTGTCGTGCAGGCCTAGCGCCTTGATGGCGTCTAGGTACCAAGCGGCTTGCTGGTGCCATCCAAAGTTACTGACTGCCTTGTTGATTGCGTCATCACTTAGGTCAGTGGTGGTTTTATAGTCGGCGAATATCCGGCCCTCATTTGGCAAGTAGTCAAAACGTGCGCGCCGCCAGATGCGAAACACATCGTCGAACCAAAAAGCCGATTGCTCCTTTGGGCAAGTGATGAACTTGGAGAGGATGGATTCCTTGCGGCCCATACCTTCCTTCATGCCTTTGACGATTTCGGCATCCTTGTACGATAGGAGAATTTGCCCGATTTCCTTAGCAGACTTGGCCGTTGCCTTTAGCTCTTTAACGCCGTCTTCGCCAAATTCCTCTTTCAATGCTTTGGTTGCAGCAAAAGACATGGAAAGGCCTTCAGGCATAACGAAATAGGTCTTGTCGAAACGCTCAGGCTCCAAGAGTGCTATGTGCGCGGCTGATCCCAACTTGAGGGCTGACGTTGACTTGCTCCCTAGTCGACGGTCCGTCCAGTAGTGTAGGGGCGTTTTCTCATACATCTTCTTGGCACCGCTGCTACTAAGCGACAGCGACGGCACCGGATCGGCGTGGTATTCTTCCTCGGGCACGTCATAAATTCCGGGTTTTGTGATTACGAACGTCATGCCGCTTCCTTTTTCTTGCCGTAAGGGCTCAACGCCCACAGGCGGGCGGCCACTTTCAGCGGATCAATCTTGTATGTTTTCCAGAACGTCGTTTCCCCGATGCGGTGTTGCTCGTCATGATGATGGTCACAAAGAGGGACCGTATATTTGTCGGATGGTTTTTTTGCCCATGCCGCCATCGGTGCCTTTTCGAACATGCGCGCACTCAATGCGGATAGAGCAGTAGCTGTTGTTCACCAGACACTCGAAACCTCGAACATACTTGCGATGCTGCGCGTTCTCGTCTCTCGCGGTCCTGCGGGGCCTTGTACGGCGCTTAAGCATGCTTAAAACCTCTCACCAGCAAGTAGCAGCCGACAGCCAGGCACAAACCGAGTGCAGGCAGGCCAGATGCAAATGAGGCGAGCGCGGAACTGCCTAGCAATATGGTGAGGGTGAGCTTTTTCATCACGCAGCCCTCGTAATCTTGGCATCGTAACTTAGGCGACCACGGTACAGGCTTCCGGCTTCGCTCCATTGGCGCACTGTGCTGGCGCTTACCAGCCGCAGGGTTATCACTTCCAAGGAAATGTCGGCTGCTTCCAGACTGGTATCCACTGCAGCCATTAATTCTTTGACCCGCATTTGGCTCTTTTCATCAGACCACAACATCAGGTCAAACATGATACTAATCCCGGATGTATCGGCGTTTCGCAGGTTGGTTTCGCCCATAGCCAAATAGGGATAGCTGGCATCTTTGGGCGCTTCGTCGTAGATGCCAGCAAGCATAAACCCCAGCACGGCGTCTGCCTTGAGTGCCGCCAAGACTACCGCGCGGAATTGGCTGGTTTGGGTTTGGTTATCAACCATCACTCGCCCCTCGCTATCATCATTGCATCGGCAAATTTATAGGCTGTGGTTACGTCGTGGGCGGGGTCACATTGGTTTCTAGGATGTGCTAGCATCCCGCTAAGCGCTGCCATTGCGAACTGATCACGCAAAGAAGTGTTAGCTTCTCGAATTGAGCAGCCAATCTCTTGGGTTAATATTTGAACATCTTCCCTGTCCATCACTCGCCCCTCGCTTTCTTGAGGGCGGCGGTTACGGCAGATTGAATTTCGCGCTGGGCCGGACCGTCGAATAATTCTATGAGCTCTTCAACTAGGTCCTGCCAATCTGGGCCGGTTGGTTGCAAGTAAAGACAAATTGCTTTTTGGGCCGCAATTATTAGCTCGTTAGAGCGTAGTAACGCATGATGCGTATCGAGTGCGGACGAAATATGGCGGGCGTTTGCTAGCCATTCCTGCGGGTTGTCTGTACCTTCAATCTTCGCTATCACCTTACCGTTGGCATCGATGATATGGTTGTAGGCTACTATGCTGTCGGCTAGTGCCCAAGGGGCGGGTGAGTGCTGCGTATCGGTCATCACAAAATCCCCGCAGCTAGGGCCAGCAAACCGCCCGCCAAGCCAAAGCTCACCGCTGCTGCAATCAACATGCGCTTACGGTGCGGGCTCATGCGTGAGCGCCTGATGCGCCGGTTTATGTAAACGGGGGCGTTCATGCCGCACGCTTTGATATCAGGGCATGAAGGTCTTCCGCGTTTGCCTGCATCGACTGCAGCACGCCCTTGATTTGAGGGTCGATGTTGTTGTCCTTGAACAATTCCGGCTGGACCAAATAGCCGTATGCGGAGCGGGCCGTGATCTTCGCCATCTGCTGCATATCCGTGAACTGGCTGGCGCGGCGTTCCTCTGAACAAGGCATAACTCGCCCGTTGACTGACTGTTGATCGTGCATTTCTAGGCTCCTATTTTCGGTGGTGGGCCGTGAATTAATTCGACTGCCGTTCGGGCGCTTTTGCGTGCCATGATGAGCATGCCCATTGCTGCATCGGCTTGCGGCGCGTCCAAGGTTCGTAATATGGCAGCTTGCCGCTTTGCCTCACTCAAAAGAGCGTCGGCCTCACGCACACAGGTCGCCATCCTCACCTCGGCTATATTGCGGTCCTCCAATACCCGGAGCGACGTTACAGGAGGGAATTGGGTGGGGGCCGCTTTCCCTCTGTCGCTCCGGGCTGGGGAGGAAACTTTGAATTCGTTCATGTTGATTACGTTGCCCATTACGCCGCCTCCCGAGCGCTATTGAGTTCTTCCTCTCGTAACAACTCGCGGCAAATCGCGGCTTCAACTTTTTGAAAAGCAAGGCTGTTGTGTGAAGAAGCAAAGTAATCTCGGATAGGCAAAAGCAATTTAATGCGTTCTTCGGGATCGGAGGGGAAATCTCCGTCCGGGTGCGTTGCCATGAACCAGCATTTCAAATCAAGATCAGTAACAGTTTGTGCAAGGCGTTCCGCGTGACGGCGCCGGGCCGTGTTTCCTGCTAGTTCTACGTTAATTAATGACTGTTCTAATGCTGCGTTCATTTGTCGTACCCCATTTCGTTTCAAAACCGCTGCCCGGTGTGCCTATTGGCTGTATCGGGTGTTTGCGGTAGCTGGCGAACCATCGAGCGTTGATACTTAGAGTTGGTAAAAAGCCCGTTTGGTCGCTGCTATGGGTGTATTATGTATTCAAAATGAAAACAATGTCAACAGAAATGTAATCAAAATGAATACATTTAGGGTTAATCAGCACACACTGGCGGTTTTTAGCCGTCTTTTTCATACGGAAATAGGGAGTTTAGGAGAGAAGGGTGGCTTCACTAGTCGCGAAATTAATCGCTGTTTCGACCGGGAAGATCAAGCATCAGGTTTAAAATAGTCTCTATATGCCGTAGTTCTGCATTGCTAGTTTTGTCCATAATGAGATGAAGAAGTGCGGCATGATGGTCATTGGAATTTTCACTGTTCAGACTATCAACAAATACGCTAGGCGCAATACCCATGTGATCGGCAACGGCAATCAATCGATCAACTTTAAACGCGACCTCGCCACGTTCTAGCTTCCCCATTTGCTGCTTAGTAATACCCAATAGTTCCGCTAGGTCGGTGCGCTCAATTCCCTGCATCCGGCGCGCATCAAACACACGTCTGCCTATCAGTCTATTGATATCTTTACATTTAGCGCTCGTGTTCTCACTCATTTCGAGCCTGCCTTCCCCGACTTGCTTCTTCGATATGTTACAAGTGGTCGGTCCCTGTAGCCGTGATGTATATCACGTGACGATGGTTTAAATGTCGTTAAAGGAATAGATGTAGTTGGAAAAGACGCACTGAAAGTTGTATCTTCACTTTGGAGGTTCGTTCATGACCGATAGTATTGAACCATTAGAAGGCGCTATCAATTTTGCCACGGCGTTGAATCGCGATAGGACCCGGGGCAACCTTGAGCGCTGTCTCAGGAAGCTGACTAGGGAAATTGGGATATCTGGTTTCACGTGGTGGTTTGGTTCTTCACTAGCGCATTATGATGAGATAGACACCCGGCCTAAGAAATGGATGGAAGAATATGACCGTGAAGGCTATTTCCGTATTGATCCTATTTCCTTGTTGGCCGCAACTGTCGGCTCGCCTTTTCGCTGGAAGCCCCAATTAGAACAGCTGGACCTGTCGCCACAGGCGGAACACTTTATGGAACGCGCTGCTGATTATGGTATGGCGGACGGATGCCATTTTCCTGTGGGTATCATTAGTGGCAAGTGGGGCTGTTTGTCTTTCTTCGGAACTGAGGACGAGGCAGAACACGTGTGGGAATCCTACAAAGATTTATTGACCCACATCTCCATTCACATAAATCACTTTAGCCATGAGATTGGAATGGCTCCGAGTCCGGTCGGCGTTGACCTCAGCCCAACCGAACGCGATACCATGATAGAATTGATCATGGATGGCGCTACTCGCAAGAAAGTGTCGGAAAATCAAGGTAGAGGGGTGGCGTCTACCGATACTCATGTGAAGCGGGCACTCCAGAAGCTTGAGGCAAAGAATGTGCCTCAAGCGGCATTTAAGATGTCATTTGCTAAGTTCCTGCCATTCATAAAATAATACCTCTGTCCCAGTATTTGGGGATACAGCACTAGTCATAAACCGTTGATAATAACGTTTCCGAAACAAAGGAGACGTTATTATGGCTTTCATCGCTACGGGCGCACAACTCGACGAGTACCCTCACATCAAACGTATGATGTTTAGAAAGCGCAAACTGATCTTTCACGACATGCTAGGGTGGGCCGTTGACTGTGATGGGGACGAAGAACGCGATATCTATGACCACCCAGGTACGGTCTATGTGATCAACTATCAACACGGTGATGTGCTGGGAATGTGGCGCTTACTGCCGACAACAGGAAGTTACATGTTGCGGGATATTTGGCCGGATTATGCTGACGGCTATTTGCCCAGCAAGAATAGTGCTTGGGAGCTTTCGCGTTTCTTTATAGACCGGGAAAAAGTGGATACTCAGGATGGCTTTGAGCGCGTGGCTTTGGATATGTTCTGCACGATGGCCGAGTTTCTTACGCTAAAGGGTGTGGACGAAGTTATTATGCTTCAGGACCCCTCAATTACTTATCTCTCGGTACAGATTTTTGGCATCCCCCATATTCGTACAGAGCCCAGGCCCGCAGGAAAGACCAACGCGCAAGTCGTTGCCTTCAGGCCTTCCTTCCAGCGACAGCGCCTTCAGGCGGCCGAGTTGTTTAATTTTCCACTTCCATCCACCGATGCCTACGACTTGAGCGGTATGGCTGCCATGAAAATTGCGGCGGAGTAGGGCAGATGTCAGATATTTCATTTACGCGGACTGCGCGTATTTATAGAGGTGAGGAAGACTTGGTAGGTGAACACGCTGAACTTCTTCTTGAGTTAGATAGGTGTGCGAAAATGGCCGAAAAACTGCAAATAAGCGAACTAAGCTTCCATCTGACGCTATGTAAGCGAATGCTACTTTCACATGATACCGAGCGAATCACTCTTTCAAATTTTGGAAATCCAGAGATCAAAAACTAAACCATAAGGTGTGATCATGTCTTAAAAGGATACGCCTAAGTGTCCCACGGAAACCTAGAGGATACTTTTTCCGCAAACACGTCTTTTTTCTAGACGTTGACGATTTCGGCTGCGCTAAAGTGTTCGCCGTTATTGATTAAATTGTCAACGAGTTGGGGTCGGCATGAAAAGGGCGAACAAATCTGCTATTAAGAATACCGCTATTGTATGGGGGACCCGTTGCACTCAACATTCAGCGAGCGAACAACGCCTAAAATGCGAAAAGTGTGTTTATTTTTATCTACAAGAACCTCTCCGTTGTCCCAATCGGCATGAGGATCAAAAGGCAACGGTGTCCCAAGGTTCCCCTTAAAATCAGAAGGATACGCAACTATCTGATCACCAACCACACCAACTACATATAATTGGGGACCAAGGGACTCAATTTCGCCCACTACGAGAATATCAATCGCTGGCCGACCGCTTTCTCTATACTTGATAGGGTCCTCGACCTCCGCGCTCAATTGACGGCTGATCTGTATTTCTTCAAAGCGGATAACGTCTTGCGAGGCATTGCTTAGTTCTTGAAAATGCGGCTCTTCTTCTAAGCCTACAAGTCTCAAAACTTCACTTCTTTCGATACCATGAGCCAGGTAGACAGGCATGAACTTTGAAACCATGTCCATACTCAAGAACGGTTTTTTCGACCTATTTTCCCAATTTGCGTAGGTCCCAAAATTCATCTTAGCCTCATCTGCAAAGGCTCGAACAGAGAGCCCGGTGCGCTCCCTAAGTTCTTTTAATTTCAATCCAATTCGACTCATAGACGGCATCTTGTATGAAAAATGAATACATGTCCGTATTCATTGTGAGCACATTTTTATTGACGCTGTATTCAAAATGATTACAATGCTGCTTATGAAACCAGCAGTAAAAATCATTAAGACAGTTTTTGGCGGTACCAGGCCAATGGCTAGGCTCACGGGCTATCCCTCCGGCACGATCAATTCTTGGCGAATTCGAGAACAAATTCCCGCGAAGCACCATCAGCCTATTTTGGATTGTGCTCGTGACAATCAAATTGATCTTGAGCCGTCCGATTTCTTCGAAGCCGCGTAATACGCCTTCCTCTCACACGGGGGCGGAAACCGGGCTCGCTTTGTAAGGAGTATCCAAAGACGGGCCCGGCCAGGGAATAGCGACAAACGGGGTAGTGAGCCGCTCCGACGATTTGAAACTGGGCTCAAAGGAAAAATAAATCCAGTCCGATATTGGGGAGTACAAACGGAATGACATACAGGCGGGAACCGGGATCAGTAGAAGGCGCGCTTCAGGAAGCAGTCAACGCGATCAACCCGGATATTCTGGAAGCAGTAACAGGCAAGACCCGCTCGGCTTTTGAAAAGGCAATGAATCCGTTTCATCCTACCCAGCTTACGCTCAAAGACGCGGCCCGGATCGATGCCGCTGTATTTACAAAACATGGTCACATGATTTTACACGCGGCGCTTGAGAGCGAAACCCGCAGGCAGTTGCTGTCTATGGGGGAGTACGACAGGCAGCCCGTCGAGTTGGGCCTTCGGCTTTCCCAAGTGATGAAAGAAGTTGGCGATGTTGCCGGCGCATATGCCGCTTCGTGTGACCCCGCCTCGGACAGCGGAGCAGAACGTACCCGCGAAGAAGCCACCCAAATTCACAAAGAAGTCACGGACGCAATCAACGTACTGGAGGCCATGAAGGCGGGCCTTGAGACGGAAATCAATCAGCCGCGGTTAAGGGCGGCTCAGTAAGTAACCCCGACACGCCAGAAAAGGAGACACCGACATGGCGACAAACATCAACGACGCAGGGGAGGGCCACAATAGTGGAAACCGCGACCCCAAATACATTGCTGATCAAGTACGGCTCTTGGACAAAGAGCTTGAGCCGCTTGAGAAGCAAGCGAAGGACATCCGCGAGGATATGAAGACGGTACGAAATCACTTCAAAGCTGAAACTGGCATTACGATAGCCGACTTCAATGCGGCCCGGCGTTTAGCAAAAATGGAAGACGAAGGCGAGCGCGATGCCAAGAAAAGTAACCTTTCGATTTGTTTCAATGCCTTGGCAAACGGCGGTCAGCTAAATTGGATTGATGCGGTCGAGCAAGACAATACGACCGAACAAAAGAAAGCCGCATAATGGCCGAGGTCTACTTGACATTGGATCTTGCCACAAAAACCGGGTTCGCTCTTTGGGAGCCCGGTTCTTCGCCTAAGCTCGGAACTTTTACGATGCCTAGTGTGAACGGCCAGATCGGGCGATCGCTGAATAAGTTCAAAGGCTGGTTGATACCTTTCATGCGTACCGCAGGTGTTACGCATGTGATGTATGAATCCGCGTATCTCAAACCTAGTACCGTTAAGCGCGACGCAAAGGGCAACAGTAAGTTTGTCAATGGTACAAGCCAAGATGTGGCGAGGGTCCTTTTTGCTATTGGCGGATATGTTGAAGAGGTCTGCTACGAACTGGAGCTACGTTGTTTTGAGTGCAACGTCAGCAGCTGGCGTACTCACCTGATCGGCAACAACCCCAAGCGGGTTGATGCGCATATTCTTACCAAACAAGAGCTTCAAGCTCGTGGAATTCCCTTTAACGGGCAAGATCAGGCTGACGCAATGGGTTTGATGATTTACATGGCCCATAAACTCAAACTTGAACCAGACTGGCCCGTTGGCAAGCACCGCGACACCGTATTCGCAAGGAAAGCATCATGAGCCAGCCATGGGAAGACGCTGAAATCCATAAACTGCTGGTCCTGCGCCACGACGAAAAGCGAAGTTTTCGTTACATCGCTAAGGTCCTTGATCGCAGCAATAGCGCCTGCAAGAACAAGTTTGATGAAGTGATGCGAGATTTTGAACGCGAGGAAAAAGCGGAGGATTTGGCAGCATGAAGCTAGGGGAGGCAATGGAGCGGAGGCCAGCAGGGGGATTTAAGATCGTGCATGCCGATCCCGCATGGTCCTACGAGAACTATTCCAAGAAGGGTACGGATAAGAGTGCTGTCCAGCATTACGACTGCATGACGATCGATGATATTCAAAACCTCCCGGTTGAAGCCTTGGCAGCGCCGGACGCCGTGTTGTTCTTGTGGGTCACAGATCCGTTGTTGCAGGAAGGGCTAGCTACCATTGAAGCTTGGGGGTTTGAGTACAAAACCGTCGCGTTTACTTGGATCAAACACCACGAAAAGACCGGAGCAGAGTTCTTTGGGCTTGGATACTTTACTCGGGCAAACCCTGAAATGTGCCTGTTTGCTACAAGAGGGAAACCGGGACGCCCTAAATCCAAAGCGGTGCGCCAATTATTGCGAGCGCCAATCAGAGAACATTCCCGCAAACCAGATGAGGCAATCGAACGCATCGAGGCTATGTACGACGGCCCCGCTATTGAGTTGTTTGCTCGTACGCAACGTCCAGGGTGGCAATGCTGGGGAAATGAAACCGACAAGTTTGAGGTGGCCGCATGACATCAGCTTCGCCATGTCTTCAAAAATTCAATAATCTGGCTTGCAGTCCATCCATTCTTCATCATGGCAAGGATCAGCCCACCCGCAATCATAGCGTACACGGCAGGGTCAGTAATGTTCACGGTAGTCATAAGTCATTCCTCATAGTTCGAATCATCCATGCTCTGATGTTAGCGGTTGGAAATGTAAGTTCGGCAAGTTTCGCTCTAAAAACCCTCTCATGCAGCTATGTAAACCAAAAGGCCCCAGTGGTTAGAAAGGGGGGGGATCTAACCAAAAAGGCGACGCGGTTAGGGTTGCAAAAGCCGCCTTCCAACCTTTTGTCCGAGGCGGTTTCTTTTAGCTATACGGTCTCACTATTCTGGGAATGGCTGAAAACCACCGTTTACCTCAACTCACAACCTTCTATATCAGGAGGGCTTGTTTGATGGATGATCAGCGTTTCGATCCAATGGACGGTTTTGGCGAGCAAGAGCAATTGCCGCCACAGAATGTAGAGCTTGAGCAACAAATACTAGGGGCGATCTTAGTCAATAACGACGTCCTGTTGAACGTCCGAGATTTGCTCCGCGACGATATGTTCTACGAGCCCGTTCATGGCCGTATCTACAAAGCTTGCTGCCAGCTATTTGATAAAGGTGAACGGGTAGACCCTGTACGCTTAAAGCCATATTTTGAGCATGACGAAGATTTGGTTACGCTTGAGGGTGCCGCATATCTGGTCCGGCTGGCGGGTTCGGTGACGACCATTATCAATCATTGGGAATATGCTAACGGCGTGCGCGACCTATTTATCCGCCGAGAACTCTTATCGGTCGGTCATACCATTGCAGACGATGCGCAGAATATGAGCATCGAGGTGCCGGCGGCAGATTTGCTTGAGCGAATGGAAGATCACGCTGCCCGCATTCACAAGGAAATGAGTGCAGGTGTGCGAGAAAACACCTCTATCGGTTCTGCCTGTGACGAAGCCCTTGAACTGATTGAAAAAGCGTCGGCATGCGATGGTTTAGTTGGCGTAACAACGGGAATTCCCGAACTTGACGAATTAACAGGCGGCGCGCAAGAGGGCCAATTCATTGTCATAGGCGGGCGCCCGAAGATGGGCAAGACGCTCCTGGCACTCAATGCCGCGCGTGCGGCCGGGCAGGCCGGTCACGGTGTGGCAATGTTTTCTCTGGAAATGTCACGTGCTCAATTAGTCAGCCGAATGCTTACAGATATCGCGGCCTTTCAATCGGGTAGGTCGATACCATATGTGCGCGCCCTCCAAGGGCGTTTAAGCGCCGACGAGCGCGAACTATTGGTTCATGCGAGCAACTACCTATCAAAGCTTCCGATCAAGATTGACGATACTTCCGGCTTATCCGTTGGCCAACTACGGTTGAAGGTCAAACGGTTCCAGCGAGAATTCGCCCGTAACGGCTTAAAGCTTGGCCTAGTTATCACTGATTATCTTGGCCTGATGAGAGCTGGCGATCGTTACAAAGGCTCCAAGGTCAATGAGATTACTGAGATTACGCGCAGCCTAAAGGTAATTGCCCGCGAAACTACTGTTCCCAATATCGTTTTATGCCAGTTAAACCGCGGCCTAGAGAATAGGGACGACAAACGACCGATGCTTTCCGACTTGCGAGATAGCGGCTCAATAGAGCAAGACGCCGACGTTGTGATGTTTGTTTTTCGGCAAGCCCAGTACGCACGTAAAGCTATGGAGGGTATTCACCCCTCTACACCCGAATATGAAGTCGCAGCGGCGGAACTTGCCGATCTCGAAGGCAAGATGGAAATCATTCTTGCGGCTCAACGGCAAGGCCCCACAGGCACCGTAAATCTACGGGTGGATTTGGCTGCAGGCGCGATCAGGTCGAAATCCTTTTCACATACTAGCAGTAACCAGGAGGGCCTTTTTGATGGCTGAGTTTCCTTCCATGCCGTTTTTTACTGACGCATATCTCGCGGACACAAAGCATCTGACAGTAGAAGAGCATGGGGCGTATATATTGCTGCTGATTTGTATGTGGCGTTCACCGGGCTGCAAGTTGCCGGATGATGATAAGCGGTTGGCTCGGATGGTTGGCGTCACACCGGCCAAATGGCGCAAGTTGAGAGCTGCTATATCTGAGTTTTTCATTATCGAAAACGATCATTTTTATCATGGAAAAATTCATGAAGCGTATCAAAATTTAAAAACAAAAAAGGAACAAAATAAATCGAATGGTGCAAAAGGCGGACAAGCTAACGCGTTGAAATATAAGAAAAGGCAGGAAGCACCCGCTTCAACAATGCTACCGGAAAATAGTAGCGAAACAGAAGCATACCAAAACCAGAACCAAGAAAAGAAACCAAAGGTTTCCAAAAAACGAAACTCAACTTTGCCTTCGGATTGCCCAACGACCGAGGACCAAGAGAAAGCAATGATCTATTGGGTAGGGCACAACACCCCTGCTGACCTGGCCTATCAGGTTGATCAATTCAGGAACCATCACCAGAGCAAAAACACTTCGCGGACGGACTGGTCAGCTACTTGGCGGACTTGGTACAGCAATCAGCGGCAATTTTGTGAACGGGATGGAAAATCTGGCCAGCCGAGAGGGACGCCTACTGCGATAGGTGCCGTACCGACAAACGTCGAAACGCTGCCAGCAAATGTAATGTCCGAAGATGACATTTGGCGGGCTCGTGTACGCAACTACCAGCAAACCGGAAAGTGGACACAAACCGCTTACGGCAGCGAAGCCCCCGACAGCCCATTCACGGCGGTACCCCCTCAAATTCTCATTGAGTTTGGATACGGAAAGGACGCGGCATGAACGACCCAACCCCCATAAGCGACCAGCTAGTACTCGACGCGATCCTAGACCCGGTAGGGACGGCAGACCTACGCCTTGAGATATTCAGGGAACAATTGAACCAACGCTGGATAGCGTTCGACATGGCGGACAACACCACTTGGCCAGCCCAAGACGGCCTCTACATCGGCATAACGCGAGAGACAGGCCGTATAGCCGGGATAGTGCTTCAATGGGTGGTGGGCATGGAGCCTAAACGGGTTTGGAAATCTGTCGAAAGGTACGTGGCGTTTGAAGATATCCTGCCGGAACTATCCAATCACACGCATCACAGCGCCCATAGGGAGGCAGCATAATGGCTGAAAACAGCAAGATAGAATGGACCGATCACACATTTAATCCTTGGATGGGCTGTACCAAGATCAGCGGTGCGTGCGACAATTGCTATGCCGAAGTGCAAACGGCCCGGTTTAAACAGGTTGAATGGGGTCCACATGCCGACCGCAGGCGTACAAGCGCCGATTATTGGAAGCAGCCGCTGAAATGGAACAGGAAAGCTGCCGCTGCTGGTGTACGGCCACGGGTGTTCTGCGCTTCACTTGCAGACGTTTTCGACAACCACAAAAGCATAGAGCCTGAATGGCGCGCTGACCTGTGGGTTCTTATCAAAGCTACCCCAAACCTTGATTGGCTACTTTTGACAAAGCGACCCCAAAATATTCACCGTTTTATTCCAAATGATTGGGGCGACGGTTATCCCAATGTTTGGCTGGGCACCACTGTTGAAAATCAGGTAGAGGCACGAACTCGCATTCCGCATCTAGTCTCGACGCCTGCGAAAGTTCGTTTCCTGTCTTGTGAGCCGCTGTTGGGGCCGCTGGACTTGAGGTCAGTCGAGGAACCATCACCGTTTGGGCGGCAGTTTTACCGCCTTGATGCGGGCGAAATACACTGGGTTATCTGCGGCGGCGAAAGCGCACCCGATAGCAAACGCCGTGACATGAAGTTGTCTTGGGCAAAGAGTCTGGCAGACCAATGTATCCAAGCAGGCGTGCCTTTCCTGTTCAAGCAGCACTCAGGACGCAATCAGAAGGCCATCAAAGCCAAGGGTCGCGATTTGGGCGGCATTATGTGGGACCAGTACCCGGAGGTGGCGGCATGACACCTCAGCAGAGGAAAACATTGTCTTTTATCCATCACTACCACGCGAATAATGGCTATGGGCCCTCACACAGGGAAATGTGTGCTCACTTGTCGCTAAAGTCTCCGTCAGGTCCGGCCAGGATAACTAAGTTTCTATATCGCGAGGGCTATGTGGACAGGTCTCGTTTCGAAAGCCGTACCCTGCGTCCATCGGTAAAAGGCTTGCGCGCGCTCGGAATAACCAACTGCCCTACTTGCGGGCAGCCAACCAGGGGGAAAGAGAATGAGCCAACTAACCATTGAGCTACCGCGTCACGCCAGCCTGATCGAGGTGCGGGAATGATCAATGTGCTCATATGGGTTTCTGCATTGGTTATAGGGTCGCTGTTCATCTTGGGCGCGGCCGGGGGGTATCTCGTAGGCCGATACAACGGCTACCAGCAAAAGTGCGACGAATTGCTAGCGGGCTCGCCTGGTGATGAAGGGGCAAGCCAGTGATTAGCGGGAGTGCGGCATTCTTCACTTGGTGGGCGGCAATGACGGTTCTCATCGCCTGCGGTTGCTGCATATGGCAGCGCCAGAGAACGCGCAAAATTGACTACAGGCAGGGCTACTACGCTGGGCGCAGGGACGAACGAAACGCAAATAACTGAACGCTGGCCCGACACCAGCTCAACAAAGGGACCGACAAGGGGGATTTATGTACGTGAGTAAAATCAATGACGGATTGAATTCGGGCGAAGTCGAAGCACTTCTAATTGAGGCGGCATGGACACTTCACAGATTACCTGACAGGGAACAAGCGCTCTTGTATCAGTCCAACACCTTTTGGCCAGATCACATTTATGATTACCCAGGTGGAGGTGATCCTTTTGGGCTGTATCGAACTCAATCGAACCGGCCAAGCGTACCAACAGCAAAAGAGATCGACGCAATGCAGCCGAGTTTGGATCTGCTGCGAGCCCTTCCAGATATTGAGGACCGCCGATTCCTCTTTCATGTCGCTGCTTATCAAAAAGGCGAGCGTGCACAGCGGATTGGTTGGACGAAAATAAAAGACAACCTAGCGCTGGATGTATCAAGGTGGACGCTCAAGAGGCGCTACGCTGAGGCGCTGGCATGGATTGCTCAGTGTAGCCGGCGGGGCCTTAAATATGCAAGTTAGTGCAGCAACAGTTGTAGCTTTGTTGGAGCAGACGCGTATCCAAAAAGGTGTTAGCCGGGGCCAGCTTGCTTCGCTTTCAGGCTGGTCGCAGGGGACACTTTTTAACATCGCGGTTAAGCCTGAGAGCGTGAAATTGGCTCAACTATTTGATATTGCCGAGGCTCTGGGTGTTCAAATCACGCTGGAAATTGACAAGATATTGCTCAAATGAGCAACTTTTTGTAGTTCCAATTTTTTCTTGCACCCTATTGTGAGAATATCCCCACATTAAACCTAGGTTTGGGAATTGCGCCCTTTTGGTTTTGAATGCCTCTGCTTCTGACGTTGTTGGTGATACATCTCATTCTCAACGGCACGATAATCGATATTCTCAATAGCTTGTTTTAGTGCATCCATGTGGAGACCGAATTCGGCTGGGGTAGATGCTGGTTGTTTGGCTCGGATAGATACTTGAGTGGCTGCGAGCCTTGAAGCCGTTTGGATAATACCCCGCAGAAGTGGCTCGAGACTTTTTGCTATGATTGCCATGCCGTCGTGTTGCCGATCTAAACGACCTTTAATGCACCCATCAATTTCAGCTGCAATATGGCTGGTAATAACGTCGTCGCGCAATCTCTTTCTCCCTTTAAGGCACCAGAAGCTAAAAGGGTAACAAACTAGATTTCAACAACAAACAAAATTTAATGGTTTACCGGGTTTTTAGGTCCTGCGCCTTAGCTGTATTCCCTACTGCTGACGCTGGTCGCGCGGATATTCAACTAGAATGCATCTAAAGCGCATCGGGCCACCATCGGGCGAGGATCTGGTAGTTCAGGATTAGCAATATTAGGAAGATCAAGGCTGTTTTCCAGAATGCAATCGCTATGATTTTATATCCGTAAGGCATGTCGTTTTCTGTGTTCTTAAAGATGAAGCTCAGACTACCTCTAAAAATAACTACCAATATCCAAAGTGGCCAAGTGAGAAAGTGGCCGACTAGCGAACGTCCCGCGGCATCGTTTTCACCTAACACGTTAGGAAATGACCACAACATTGAATATCCCGATAAATATTTTGATTTTGGGATGCTGTGATGGAGGGTGGTGATTAAAATCAGGTAATTTGTGATCCAGGGTGGCACGTTCGGTATCCACCATGAAAATAAAATGCTCTCGACACTACGCCTAATCCAAACATAGGCGACATCCAAGTTTGCTAGAATTCCATACCATCGAATTGCATCATCTACGACATTGTCAACCAATTTAGATAACGCGAGCACCGCTAAAACCGTAACTACAATTGCCCAAGCTTTCGAAATTCGTACAGTGAACTCGTAAAACTTGCCTTTATCAGGTTTTCGATTTCGATTTGCCATGTGTAACCCCCCTCAATGCTGTTAATTCTGTCGCCCAATGAATTTGGAGTCAATGATGTCTAAAGTCGAATGGCCTCTGATAGCGAGCGAGTTAACAGACCAGCACCGCGAATACCTGTTGGAAGCCATCAAAGACAATGAGGCCAGACCGCAAGACATCCACGACAGTCTCAGGATTAGCAAGGCTCAGTTCGACCGTTACATGAATTCGGACGATGATTTGCGGTATGCATGGTTTGCTGCGGCACTTCATGCGGAGGGCGGCATAGTTACGGACGCGGCAAAGCGCATCGGTAGGGCGCGCGAAACAGTCTCCCGAGCCAAGAGCAAGTCCAAGATCGTCATGGACGCGTGTTCAACAGGCGAAGAACGCAACAAGGAATACGCCAGAGACAACATTACCAGTTTGCTCCGTCGCGGCGACGACACCATGACCCGCTGGTACGCGGACCGGAAAATGAAAGATGAGGGCTACGGGCACAGTACCGAGCTTTCGGGTCCAGACGGCGGGCCAATAGAAACGGTGAATTATGCCGAACAATCAAAAGCGCTTCTCCATAAACGACTTGAAGCCGCTGCAAATAAAAAACCTAATCCAAAACCTCACTGACGAAGAACACGCCCAACTTTTATACGATTGGACTTTCTGGGCAAGGGATAGCCAACTTCCCCCTGAAGGTGATTGGGTGCATTGGCTCATTATGGCCGGGCGGGGCTTTGGTAAAACGCGCACCGGTGCCGAGTGGGTTAGGAACCTGGTAGAGACCGGTCAAGCAAAACGAATAGCGCTTATTGCACCCACCGGTGAAGACGCTCGCAAGACAATGGTGGAAGGTGAAAGCGGGTTAGAGGGAATATGCCCACCTTGGAACCGCGCCAAGTTCTTCCCGGCGAAAAGAACGGTTGTCTGGAAAAATGGGGCCAAGGCTTTTCTCTATAGTGCTGAAGAGCCGGAACGTCTGAGAGGGCCGCAGTTCGATGCCGCATGGTGCGACGAGATGTGTGCTTGGAAAAGGGCCGAGGCGACATGGGATAACCTGATGTTTGGCCTGCGGCTCGGAAAACAGCCGCGCACATGTATCACGACGACACCCAAACCGATTATTTTGCTCAAAAACCTCGTGGCCCAAAACAACGTACAGATCACGCGCGGCACTACATTTGACAATCTGCAAAACCTCGCGCCCAGTTTCGCTAGTGAGATCATATCGAAATATGAAGGGACCCGAGTGGGCCGCCAAGAACTTATGGCGGAAATACTCAAAGATGTGCCGGGAGCACTTTGGCAGCGAGCAGAAATTGACAGCCACAGGGTAAATGAAGCGCCGCCGTTAGAGCGATTGGTTGTAGCCGTTGACCCTCCAATCTCCGTAGGGGAAAACGCTGACGAATGCGGGATAGTTGCGGCGGGCCTTGGGCAAGACAGCCGCGGCTACATAGTGGCTGACAGAAGCGTGCAGGGTCTTTCCCCCGCTGGTTGGGCAAATAAAGCTGTAGGCCTTTACCATGAGCTTGGCGCGGACCGGATCGTAATAGAAGTAAATCAAGGCGGCGTGATGTGTGAGTCTGTACTGCGCCAGGTCGACGCGAACGTGCCTGTCAAAATGGTTCATGCTTCAAGAGGGAAGGTCGCTAGAGCAGAACCCGTTGCGGCGGTCTATGAGCAAGGCAGGGTAAGCCACGTTGGTTCACATCCCCTTTTGGAGGATCAGATGTGTTCCTTTACCGGATCATTTGACAGGGATAATCAGGGCAGCCCTGATCGCGTTGACGCGCTTGTATGGGCGCTGACGCACCTGATGCTGGCACCAAATGCCCGCCCCCAGATAAGGAGCCTTTGATGGCGATTTTTGACAGGTTTTTCCAGCGTCCAAAAGGGGAAGTGAAAGCCAGCACTAGCAAGCCAATTTTTAACCGGGTAGGTCCAGGGCAGGCTGTCGCGACACCGAGGCGCTATGACAAACTTGCGAGCGAAGGCTATCAACAGAACGTCATCGCATACAGGGCGGTGAACCTCGTCGCTCGGGCTATTGGCTCCATACCGCTGGTGTTGGAAAGAAAAGGCGATACGATTGACGAGCACCCGCTGCTCTCGCTTCTCGCTAGGCCAAACCCGAAAATGGAAGGGGCAAACTACCTCTATAATTTGGTCGGGTACCACCTGATCGCCGGAAACGCTTACACGCTTGGTATAGGCCCTGAAAACGCGCCACCGAAAGAGTTGTGGCTGCTGCGCCCTGATACCATGAGCGTGCTTGAGGGAAATGACGGCTTACCGCAGGGATACGAGCAGCAAGTAGGCGGTCGAAAACAGCGCTACGCAGCTGAGAATGTGTTTCATTGGAAAGCATTTAACCCACTTTCCGATTGGTACGGAATGGCGCCGATCGAGGCTGCAGCGCTAGCAATAGACGGGCATAATGAAGGTAGCCGTTGGAATCTCGCTCTCATTCAAAATGGCGGCACACCGTCCGGCGTTTTATATCAAGAAGATGCAGAAAATCCGCTAACAGAAGCGCAATATAACACGCTGAAGCGAGCGGTGGAGAGCCACCATACAGGCGCGGCTAATGCCGGGCGACCGTTACTGCTTGAAGGTGGGCTCAAGTGGCAGGACATGGGCATGTCGCCTAAAGATATGGATTGGACCACGGGTAAAAATATGAATGCGCGCGAGATCGCTCAAGCCTTCGGGGTTCCGCCGCAGATGTTAGGAATACCGGACGCGCAAACCTATTCGAATTATTCAGAAGCAAGGCAAAGCCTGTGGGAAGACACTGTTATCCCTATGGCGAACGAAATCGTTGGAGAACTCAACAATTGGCTGGTGCCGCAGTTCGGTACAAAAGGCTTGAAACTCCGCCTCGACCTGGAAGAAATACCGGCATTGGAGCCGAAACGGCAAAAGAAGTTCGAGCGCATCCAGCGAGCTGACTTCATGCTGATTAACGAGAAACGACTGGCGTTTGGCATGGACACCGTCGAGGGTGGCGACGTACTTTACATCGACGCTGGAAAACTGCCGCTTGGCGAAGCTACCGACGACGAAGACAGCATCGACGACGGTTTGGATGACTAGTGCCTGTCAATTTGGGGTCGCGCCGTGCTGTCCAACGAGAGCATGCGGCGCAAATACGGATAATGATGGCGCACGAAAAGCCTTTCACGTCCCGTCTCAAAATCGCACTCGATGTTTCTTGGTTTGATGTCGCCCGATTGATACGGCAGGGCGTAAGCCACGAACCAGCTATGGAGGCTATAGACAGCCATGAAAAGCGCTTATCGCGCATTACGGGGGCATACACGACCGTAGCGGCAAGGGTTTTCGGTGAAAGGTTCTTTGATCGTCTAGGAAAGTCCGCTCACTTCAGAGTGGAAACCAAGAACCATGATTTTGAACATTCGATAACCCTATGGCTTCGGCGATACGGAGCGACAGAGGTTCGCTACATTAGCGCGGGCTCAAAAAAAGCTATTCGGCGGTTGCTTGTTAAGTCAGTCACCGACGGGTGGACAGTAGAACAAACAGCAAAGGCTATCAGGGAAAAGGCGAAGCGTATCAACCGAACCCGGGCGCACTTTATTGCCAGGACGGAGATACACACCGCTTCGATGAAAGCGCTCGATACAGCTGCGGAAGTATCCGGGCTACCGATGATCGACACATGGGTCGCTACGAGAGGGCCGCGTACCCGGCAAACACACCGCATAGCGGATAAGCAGAAGGTTCCGCACGGCGCCAGCTTCACAGTAGGCGGCTATAAGGCGAAACACCCTGGCGACCCGGCATTGCCGCTGAAAGAACGGGCGGGCTGCCGATGTGTCAAGACTTATGAAACCGGCGAGCTAGAGAATGAAGGGCCTCGGGACACCAGTTTAGAGCCGGCGCAAAAACTGCCAGCCGCGGAACTAGAAGCATTGAGCATCGCGCAGCGAGAAGCACAGCGCTATTTGCGTGAGAAAGGTTCGGCAACAGGTGTTGAACATCTGCTTATGATCGACCGGGCCAACGGGGTACGGATTGACGCTACCACTGACAACGATGTGCGCAGTGTAAGCCTTACTAATAAAATGTATCAGGCAACCCGGTTTAAAGGCCGAAATATTGAGGCTCACCACAATCACCCGTCCAGCAGCAGCTTGTCGCTTGCCGATTTGGGGCTGACGGATAGCCTGCCCAGCCTCTCACGGGTATGGGCACACGCTCACGATGGCGGCTGGTATCATGGCCATGCCGTTGATGGCACTGCTTTGCGAGAATACTGGGTACGTTTGTTTAGGGGATCGGGTAGCGTTCTCCAAACTGCTTACAGGGGTGGCCTGACAGCAGAAAACGACTTGTCCAGCTTTGCAGCGCACATCACGAACCTGGCTTTGTCCAAGGCCGGAATAATACAGTACGAATTCAAGCTTTCCGCCCGGCAACTTGAAATTTGGCGTAAAAACGCGCATATTCTAGATGAAGCAGTAAACGCTGCTGTCGCGGTGATAGAGGAAAACTAGTGAATGTTTGACGGCCCTGAATTCAATGCGCCTTTAGAGGAATGGCAAGCTTGGCTCAATGAGTTAAAGCAACACCCACTAGGTACGCCCGGTGTCGCAGACGCATTGGCGCTTGCTGAAAATATGGTTGAATTAAAGCTTTCCGAATTGGCACCGACCGCCGCGTAAAAGAATACCAAACAAACCGACCTATCTGACCCGCATTTGAGCGGGTTTTTTAATGGGGAATCCATATGGACTTCACACAGCACACCTATGATCTTAGCCTGGAGGCAAAGGGCGATGATAAACTTGGGACGTTTGAAGGCTACGGCTCAATCTTTGGAAATCAGGACAGGGATGGTGATGTGGTTTCGGCTGGGGCTTTCGTAAGTAGCCTCAGTCAGCAAAAGCCAGCTCTCTTGTGGCAACACGATCAAAAACAGCCGATCGGTACATTTGACGAGGTGCGCGAGGACAAACGCGGGCTCTATGTTAAAGGCCGTCTCGCCATGAGCGGTCGCGGCAAAGAAGCTTATGACCTTCTCAAAATGGGGGCGCTGAACGGGCTTTCTATCGGCTTTGTAACCAAAGAAGCAAGTAGGGACCACCAAACCGGTGTGAGAACTATCCACGAAGCGGACCTTATGGAGGTTTCGTTGGTTACGTTCCCTGCAAACGAATTGGCGCGTGTTAGCGCCGTGAAATCCGCGACTGAAATAACGGACGAACGCAAGTTCGAAAGGTTCCTGCGAGAGGCAGGTTACAGCCGCACACAAGCCAAGGCGATCACCGCCAAGGGCTTTAAAGGGCTAAACGGGGGTCTGTGTGAGGCAGACGAAGTGCAAGCCATTGAACTGGCGCTGCAATTAAAAGCGCGCGCCGCAAAACTCACACAAAACTAAGAGGTACAGTCATGGAAATGACAGATTTGAAAGCCGCCATCGATGATTATGCGAAGACTGCAGAAACCGGTTTGGAAAAGCTGGGCGACCGCATCGAAAAAGTTGAAACTGATGCCGCTGAGGCAAAAGCTGTAGCGGAGAAGAAGCCCGCAGAAGCGAAAGCCGCTCCGATGGGCGTCGATGAAGCCGTTACGAAGTTCCAAAACGCTGTTGACGCTGGCGAGACAAAGCTTGCTGATTTTCTGAACGGGAAGATCGATGAAGCGAAAGCAGCGGTTGCAGACCTTGAGACCAAGCAGAAGCGACCAGGCGCGGCTGGGGACGCTGAGAACAAAGGCGCCGAGGTCGCGAACCAGCATAAAGCGGCGTTCTTTAACAAATTTCTCCAGAAAGGCGATGACGTTGATCTGAAGGCATTCGAGGAAAAAGCTCTGTCCACGGCGACGGGCGGCGATGGCGGTTATGCGGTTCCTACTGTTGTTGACTCTGAAATCGAGCGTCAACTCAAAGACCTTTCGCCAATGCGCTCTATTGTCAAAGTGAAAACGATTGAGACCAGCGACTATAAACGCTTGGTAAAAACCACTGGCGCCGGTTCTGGCTGGGTGGGTGAAGTAGGCGCTCGTGCTAACACCACCACGCCGAAGCTCGAAGAAGTTGCGATTGTTCCCGGTGAAATCTTTGCCAATGCCGCTGCGACGCAACGATCTTTGGATGACATGACCTTTGACGGCGAAGCCTGGTTGATGGAAGAAGTGGCTGAAGAGTTTGCTGCGCAAGAAGGGTCGGCTATCGTGAACGGTAACGGTGTTGATAAACCAAAGGGTTTCTTGGCCTATACCACTGACCAGAATGTGGATGGGGCACGTGCATTCGGCACCATTCAGGCCCTTAAGACGGGTGTCGCTGGTGGGTTTGCAGCTGCTGAGCCTGAAAATATATTGATTGACCTGGTTCATTCGTTGAAAGCGAGGTACCGCCAAGGCGCACGGTTTGTTTTGAACTCTTCAACAATTGCCACAGTTCGCAAGATGAAGGATGGTGACGGCAATTTCATTTGGCGCGCTGGGCTCGCTGAAGGGCGCCCAGATACCATTCTTGGCTACGGCGTTGTTGAGGCAGAAGATATGCCGGATATCGCGGCAAACTCACTCTCTATTGCTTTCGGCAATTTTGAACGGGCATACACGCTTGTAGAGCGCATGGGTACCCGTGTCCTTCGCGACCCATACACCAACAAGCCGTATGTGAACTTTTACGCTACTCGGCGTGTTGGGGGCGCATTGGTGAATGATGAGCCGTTGAAGCTGCTGCAGTTCGCACTCTAGTTGCCTTCTAACACTGTAATTTAATCTAAAAAGCTGGTCTTCGGGCCAGCTTTTTTTTGATGGAAAGGGACAAAAATGTCCGAAGAACAAACAATTAGCATTGCGGTAAATCAGGACTGCAAGATCGCAGCCGGTGGCCGTCGCGTATATGCGCTCAAGGCCGATGAAGATAATCCAATCCCCGTGTCGGATGCCGAGGAAGTTGCGGCAATTGCGGCGGAGTGTGGGTGGAGCGATGAAGGCACTATCGTCGCTGTCTCATTTGAAGATGCTGTCGCGAGCCTCGAAGAAGGCAACGAAAAACATTGGACCAATGACGGCCGACCAGATGTACGAGCCCTGGCAGATGCGGGCTGCGAAATGTCAGCCAAAGAGCGCGATGATGCTTGGACCGCCCTAGAAAACCAAACCACCGACGGAGAATAGGCACCCTCCGGGGCGCTTAGGGGGCCGGTTGCTATGTGTCGGTACGCAGCCTGGCTCCCACTTAAAACTCGTAATCAGTTAACCTTGGACAGCTAGAATGATTGCAGATCTGATCAAAGAATTATCAATCACAGCGGGAGCTGGAGCTCTTGCGCTTGGTGGGGCTGTTAACGCTTCTCATGTCTCGTTCTCGGCTTGGTTCGCCGCTGATACTTCAGTCCCGTATGTCATTACAGACGGAGACAATAGAGAAATCGGGGTGGGCACGTACCGACTGGCAACAAACACTTTTGAACGCACTATCGTCGAACACACTATTGAGGGCGGAGTACATACAAAGACTGGCGCGGTCGCTTTGGTCCTAAGCAGTAGCGTAGAGGTCGCCGTAGATCTTACCGCGGGCTTTATGGCGACAAAGTCCGACGTCGGTCACGAGCATGTTGCCGCTGATGTCACCGATTTGCAAAACTTGCTTGATGGTAAGCTTGATCTGACAGGCGGCGTTATCTCTGGCGATCTGACAGTTCAAAACATGACAGTGCAGGGTGATCTAACAACCGTAACCGCCAATGAGGTAAATATCGGCGATGCAACGCTAACCCTCAACGCTTTACTGACAGGCGCACCGACAATTGACGCTGGGCTGATTGTCAATCGGGGCACACTAACAGACGCATCTATACTGTTTGATGAGACCGCCGACCTATGGAAGGTGACAAACGGCCTCGAAGTTGACGGAGAGTTAGGATTCACAACGAGCGCGACCATAGACGCGGGCGTGGGAGGTTTAATATCACTCTCTCAAAACGGCATCGACAAGCTATCGTATAACGGCGTGGACACATGGGGCCTTAACGGTGCCCACATAGATGGTGTTAGCCAATTTACCGCTTCAGGAGCCCTTACGTCGGGAGACATGACGGTTGTGTCCGCTGTGGATGTTGACAACAGCTTTACGCTACAGCGCGGTGTTACGGATGTCTTTACCGCTACGGGCGTTTTTGACGGCGTGGCGTTGAATGCTTCGCAGGTTCTGCGCTTGCAAACGGGCGGTGTAAACCGGGTCACTGTGGACGCTGTGGGTGATGTTGCCTTTGGAGGTGCAGTTACATCAGTCGGCCTAACTGTCACTGGCACAGGTGCGCAAACTACCTTTGACAGTGGCGCGCTAGCTTCGGCACAGCTTGACTTTAAACGTAACGGGATTCTGGAAGGTTTCCTGTCTTGGGATTTGGGCGCTGTCACGCTATCAGCCAATGGCGGGGTGCTGAACTTTAGTGATCCTGTGAACATAGTGGGCGGAGTTCTTATGGGAAACCTCACCCTGAATAATCGGAATATAAACCGAGAGACAAATGCAGATTTTATACAAGTAGGCGGCGGAACTTCAGGGTCAGGCGGCGATGTTCTGTTGTTTGGTGGCACCCACGCCACGCAGGCTGGGGACGTTGACGTCCGTTCAAGCGCGACAAGTATGTTCCATCTGGACGGCACAACCTATGCCGCCACCTTTGCGGGAGATATTCTCGCTGGAAGCGCTGGGGGCCTGCTGGATACCGGCTCGGTAACATCGGCTATCGTATCGGGCGGCGCTGGAATTAGTGCTTCGTACGGGTTATTCGAAGCACAAGGATACCGCATAGCAGCGGACGCGGGAAAGCTGGGTGCCTATACTTTCCACAACGTCAATAGCACTGACACGATCAACAAGAAGAAAGTTGCCTCGATTGAGGGTTGGTCGGAGGGTGTTAACACAGAAGCTGGTAGCTTAAAGTTTTACACACATAATAACACCACTGGACTGATTGAGGCCTTGTCCATAGACAGCAGCCAAAACACCACCTTCGCAGGTGATGTGGTTGTCCAAAATAGTCAGGCAAATCTAACGATTCACTCTACAGGTGTAAGCCAGTCTCCAAAGCTTATCTTCAAAGAAGATACAGGCGTTGAGCGTTGGAGCTTACAATCAAACGAAACAAATGGTGATTTTGAGGTATTAGCTGGTGCTACGACAGCGTTTTCTATTGAAGATGGTACCTATGCGGCCAACTTCGCAGGCGATGTAATCCTTGGCGACAACGCGATAACTTCGGTTCTCAGAATTAGTGGCGATGCAGCCAACACAGGCAATCTAAACGTGTCGGGAGGTAATGCCAACAACCAAGGAGGTAACTTTGAGTTGCGAGGTGGCGCGCACCCGACACAGGCAAATGATGTGTTTATACGTGGTGGAGCGAATATAGCAGCGCACTGGGACAACGACCTGAATGGTGGAACTTGGGATTTCCAAGGCAATCACGTAGCTGACGTCGGAAACTTCGAAATGACTGGGGCGGTGCTAAATGCCGCAAATCTTCCAACTTACGCTGACGATACCGCTGCCGCTTTACTGGCAACCGGTGACATTTATCGGACTGCGACAGGCGAACTCCGCTTTAAACTTTAAAGGAAAAACCATGACAGCTTTTGAAGACTTCGCCGCTGGAAATTCCGCGGGCGCAAAACTCATAGCTGACGCAACCGCGGTGCGTATAGAGATTGAAACCTGTATGTGCAGAATGAGTGACCTCATTGGGCAAATGGGACAGCTAGTTTCGGCGGGACAAGCACTAGAAATACCGGCGCTCGAAGGTGCCGACCTGGCGACATTTGAGCTCATCAAGGGAGCTATGATTATCGGCGGGCCGTCCGTCAGAAGTACGGAGGGCCACCCTGTGCACATACCGGGATTAGACGACCTAAAGGCACTAGCATTGGCGCTCGATTTTACAGCACTCTAAACAACAGAAGGAGCAGACATGTCAGCAGAAGAATTCACTGCGCAAGAGTATGCGATCATGGGTCAGCTTCTAAACGAAGTTGTCGCAGCGGGTGAGAAGGCAAATTCTTGCTATGTTCTAAAAAACAAATGCATGCGGAAAGCGCAAGCAATGATGAACGCCGAGCAAGCAAAAGCGCCGGGAGCAAACCGCAAGGCAAACCGGGCCGCTAAGTCAAAAAAAAATGCAAAGAAAACGGCTAAAAAATAAATGGCACTTGGCAACGGCGCGATCGCTGACGGGGTTTTGGCGAGCCCCCGACATACGATGGTCGTATTAAACCCGGCGATATCAGGCCTGTCATTTATTGAGTATATCCCCCCCGTCGTAGCTGAGATCGGCATTTTTTCTGCGCCTCGCCGCATCGTCTCTACCAATAATCAAGCTCGGACGCTTGTCGTGAAAGACTACGCCCGGCTCGTCCTAATCTAGGAGGCCTGCATATGCCGGTTGGACCCCTACAGGTATCTAGTCCGTTTCTAACCGAATTGCTTTCAGGGCAGCTTTCGAGCCTTACGGGAGGGCCGGTATCGGCGATACTGCTTAACGATGCATTTTTGCCTGATTTGGTGAATGATATTTTCTATTCGCAGATTGCCACTAGCGAGGTTACAGGCGGTGACTATATGCCTGCGGCTTTAACAGGAGCGAGTATGACTGTGATCGCCGACGGCGCGCGCTTTCTGACGGACGACGTCTCGTTCGGGAACCCGGTGCACATACCTTATTGTCGTTACATGGCGTTGCTGGTTGGGGCCATACCCTTGCAGCCTGGAGCGAGAGTTATCGGCATTGTGGACCTTGCGACCGATGCGGTCGCTATACAGTCAATAAACGGGGAGTTTACGGTTGCGGCGCCCGCGACAGGTTGGTTCGAGGTTTTAAGATCATGAGTGTATTCACGAAAACGCCAAATGGTGTGTTGGATTTTAATATCGATTGGACCGACTGGTTACCAAACGGTGAGACGATTGTTAGCGCAGCATGGAGTTTGCGCCCCGACGACGGCAATATAACAATCGGTGCCTTGGTCGAAGACGGCAATAAAAGAGGCGCCACCCTATCGGGAGGCGTCAACGGCTATGAATATCAGGCGGTTTGCAAGATCACCACTAGTCAATCCCGGAGTGCCGAGCGTTCGGTGACCGTGCGTGTGATGGAGTTGTAGCATTGAGAATTGAATTTACGTCACAACCAGCAAGGGAACCCGTTTTGCTGGCAACGGTGAAGGATGCCTTGAACATCTCATTCAGTGATAAGGATGCCTTCATCGGTACACTTATCGCGGGCGCGCGGGCGGCTGTAGAAAATCATACTGGCCTATGTTTGATCACGCGTGGCGCAAATATCTACTTGGATGCTTGGCCAGTTGAAAACAAAGGGTCGTGGTGGTCCGGCACCAGAGAAGGCTTGGTTAGTGATGTGGTCGGGCTATCGGGCGAATTGGCTTTCAGCGTGCGCCCAATCCAATCAATAACATCGATTGTCACAATAGCAACGGACGGCACAGAAACCATTTGGGACACCTCCAATTACTATCTGCAGCCGGGCGTAGATGCCCGCTTACACCCTAATGTTGGCAGTTCATGGCCTACACCGGGCCGAGTGGCCGACGGGGTGCGGATAAGCGCTTCTGTGGGCTTCGGAAGCGATTGGAATCAGGTGCCATCTGACCTGAGGGCCGCGATAACAAAGATAGTTGCACATATGTATGAACATCGAGGCGATGACGGCGGCGCTGCGTTGATTGATAGCGGAGCAGCTAGTCTATTAAATCCTTACCGGACCAAACGCATATGAGCATTGGAAACAGGTCCACACCGATCAAGATACTTGCGAAATCGAAAACGCAAGGTGCTGGCGGGAGAGGCGTTGTGAGCTACCCTATTATTGCCGATAGGGAGATGGCGAGCGTGAGAACAAAGCATCACGCGCCGGTACAGGTTAGCGAACGCACGGTTTATCCGACGACGGTTTTGTTTGAGACTGCTTTTGTCGCGGCGTTCCTGATGGCTGACAGGATTGAGGCAAACGGTACTCTCTATAAGGTGCGATCCGTTGACGACCCGGACATGAAGGGCCGCAGAATAGAGTTCAAGACGACAGAGATTACGACATGATAAAGGGTGCCAAGGTAACAACACTTGGAGCGACTTCGTTTTTTACGGCACTGAGTAAAAACGCGGCAAAGGTTGTGCAAACAGTCGTAGCTAAGGGTACATTGATGACGCATGCGGCGGTCGTGAATGAAATACAGCAGGGCACGAAAAGCGGCAGAGTGTACAAAAAGGCAAACCCGAGTAGAGTGCATCAAGCGTCGGCACCAGGTGAAGCGCCAGCTACGGACACTGGATCGCATGTGCGAAGTATTCACCCTGTTATCGAGCCAAATAAAGGTCAGGTCGTCGCGAACTCTCCCCAGGCGGTGAATTTGGAGATAGGAACAAGCAAGATGGAGGCCCGCCCGTCTTTGCAACCGGCTCTCGATAAGACAAAGCCAAAAATAACTGCTATGTTGCGCGCTGAAACTATTAAGGCGGTCCGTAAAAGTGCCAAAAAAGCAAAAGGCAAAAACAGAAGATAATATCGTGCCGCTCAGGGACGGGGTGCTCGCGCCTAAGAGCGGTGCTTGCTCTGTCGGTTTGGAGTTTGACTATCAGGACGGTTGTTTAATCTTCGTAGGTTCGAAGGGTGAAGTAACCCGGCTGCCGCTGCCACAAGCGGAAGACTAACCCAAAGGAAAACAAATGACTGCTCTTGCGGCTGACAAGCTTCAGGAGGCGGTTTTTGCTGTGCTCACTGCTGACGCAAGCCTTAGTGCTGCCGTCACCGCCGGGTATGACGAGCCGCCAACTGATGCCAAGTACCCATTCTGGTCACTCGGCGGTACGGACATGACGGGTGTAGGCACAAAATCAAAAGATGCCGTCACGGTTTCATTCGACGTTGACGTTTGGTCCGGCGAAGAAAGTCAGATGCAGGCCAAAGAGCTATTGGGGCTTGTTGACGCTGCAATAAAGGCATCACCACCCGCCTCTCTTGATGTTCAAATCCTCGATACGGTTCTCGTTACCGCAGGGGTGATCAGACAATCCGACGAAACCGGCCGATTTTATCGCGGCCGAATTACTTATCGCACCCAACTTTTTGAAAAGGATTAATCGCATGAAAGCGAAATGTACAAAAACCGGCCCCTTTCACGAGGTCGGTGGGAAGAGGCGTGGGTTTCACGCGGTCAAGGGCGAAAAGCTTGATGGCGACCGTGCGGCCATCGCCGTAGCGCAAAATCGTGCCCAAGAAATTAGAGAAAAGATATCACCCCAAAAGGAGACTGAATAATGGCTGCTCAATTAGGCGTAGAGTTTGTTTTAAAAATCCATGACGGTGCTGCCACCTATAATCCCGTTGGTGGTTTTAGGTCCAATAACTTCACGATTAACGGCGCTCGTGTTGATATTACGAATAAAGACTCGGGGGCGTATACCGAGGCTCTCGAAGGTGCTGGCTTTTTAGGTTTGTCCACCTCTGCTAGCGGCGTCTTCATGGACGATGCTGCCTTCGCGGATGTACATGGGCATTTGCTGGCTAGAACCCATCCGTTGGCCCAAATTTTTGTGCCGGATTGGGGCACCTATGAAGGTAAACTTGCTATTACGAGCTTGGAAATGGCAGGCGAGCAGGACGGCGAAATCACCTACTCGATTTCACTAGAGAATGCTGGCGATATGCCGTTTACGGCACTATAGGGCATTTTCTAGCTTTTTTGCTCGGTCCCGGTTTTTTGTGTAGCTTCGTCGTTACATGCTCTCAAACAAGGGAACCGATATGAAACTGAGTGAATGGGAATCTATCCTGCCTGAAGGCTATGGAATGTGTATTGTCCGCACACTTGATGGTCGGTCCTGTAAGGCTGCTAGCAAGTATGATGGCAAGGTAATGGAAATCGGCAAAACACCCCGATTGCCCCTGTCAGACTGTGACGTTGTACTTTGCCGTTGCGTGTATACGTCTGGGCCGCTATCCGGAGAAATAGCATCCGAACACCTGGCACTAACCGAGGAAGAATTTGGGCTGAGTCCGGAAGAGCCCGTTTCTGCGAAGCGCATCGGTCTATTGTTGTGGGCGCTGATTTTTATTTTGATAGGGTTCTTCATTATTTGAGCGTTGTCGCTTAATGCGCGGTTCGAAGTAAGTCTGTAGACGAGTTATTTGCCTTTCTTTTTCTCTTCTTCCTCACGCATTTGCTTGTCCATAGTGTCAAACATTGCCCGGTTTTCATCGAGATACTTTTGGGACTCTTCACTGAGGCCCGGATTTCGGTACTGGTTTGACCCGGTTTGACTGCCGAATATCTGACTAAGTTCGGACCTTACCGAAGCAATCGTGCCGCGATACTCGAACAGCATATAGCCAAGATAAATAGTAAATGCTGCGGGAATAAGGCTGGCTACCATCATAACCGTTAAGCAGAAATTCACGTACCAAGTATTTTTCATTCGACCTCTCCCCAATCCGATGAGTGGTCACGAAACAACATTAAATTGCAACTGTCAAATTAAGGAGCCGCTCGTGGTGGTCACCGATGGATCGATAACTTGCCAAATAAACAATCTGGAAATTACGCTTAGAATGCCGTTCAAAGCCATACGCAGCATAGAAAGTAAATATGGTTGCTCGATACTAGGTTTTCTCGAAAATCACTTGGGCGAGGACACACCAAAATACTCCACGTTGGCGGACACTCTTCAGCTGCTGGCCATAGATGAAATCTCGAACGTAGAAGCAGAAAATTTAGTAGTTAATAACACTCGGGAAGTCCTAATCGCTATCTTGGCTTGCGTGCAAGACACTCTCAACCCACAGCAAACGCCCGATAAGGAAGCCTCCGGAAAAAAGGGAAAAGCCAAGATTTAGAATGGTCTTGGCTTTTGGAATTTGCGCTCGGGGTTCTTAAATGGTCACCTGAATCATTCTGGAACTCAACAATGGCTGAATTGATTTGGGCTATGCGGGGGCACGTCCGTTCGATTGGTGGTGACCCTGACGAAGCCGAGCAACCGCAATCAATGACAAAAAAACGTCTGTTAGAATTGTTAGGAGATCAGCGTGACTTTGGTAGTTGACGGCGTTGCAGTAGAAATTCGTGGTGAAACCTCAGCCTTCATTCGGGACATTCGTGGCGCCTCTCAAGAGACTAGTAAAAACGCCAAAAAAATGCGCAAGGATCTTTCGGGTGTCTCGTCCGGCTTCTCTTCCCTAGCTAAAGGAGTGCGGGCCGCTGTGGGAGTATTTGGCCTGGGGGTTCTTCTCAAAACTACCATACAGATCACAAACAATATGACACGGCTTCGTGGGCGATTGAAGCAGGTCGTGCAAGATGCGGCTTCCCTTGAAGCGGTCGAGCGAGAACTTGTCGATACAACGCTTGATCTGGGTACTTCCCTTGAGGGTGCCATCACGCTATTTCAGCGACTTTCATTTGCGCGAAAAGAGTTGGAAGCAGGGGATGCTGAACTCTTGCAATTCTCGAAAACCGTCCAACAACTCGGTTTGATAAGCGGAGCAAGCGCCGAACAGATGAAAAATGGAACGCTTCAGCTTACCCAAGGCTTGAATTCTTCTGTTTTACGCGCTGAAGAGTTTAATTCTATAACCGAGAACATGCCCGCCGTCGCGATAGCGATTGCAAAGGGTATGGGTAAGTCCGCGGGCGAACTTCGCAATATGGTGATAGCGGGCAAGGTTGCTTCGAAGGAAGTTTTTTCGTCTATACTCCTTCAAACAGAGGAAATTCAGAAAAAATTCGAGGAACTTCCGCCCGACTTCGAGAGGTCAATGACGAAGGTATCTACAGCTATTGGCTTAGGTTTGGACGCTGTTGAAAGAAGATACGGTACAGTACAGGCGTTGGCAGAGGGAATTTCCGGTTCAGTCGACACTCTTTTTCCTGACCTAGAATCAGAAATTGCCACAACAAGCAAATCGGTGACAGACTTAGAAGAACGCATCGCGCTCCTTACTAAAAGGGTTGAACAAGATTCAGGGAAGATGAACTTTTCTCAGTGGCTGTTTAATTCGGGATCTGACAAGGACAAATCAACAGCGGCGTTAGCCAGATTTAGCGACGACCTGCAGCGCCAGAAAGAAACCCTAAAAGGGCTTCTGGAGCTTCAAAAAAAGCAAAAGGAATTGGCTGGAGGAGACAATTCAGAGCCACCTGAATTGATCAATCCAGGAGCATTGAAGTTGATAAAAAAACTATCAGCCGAGATTGACGTCCTAACCGCGAAAACTCAGCCGGGGAAGGTGTTCGCCGCTTTGGGGCTGGATCCTGATGACCCAGAGAATAGTGAAATCGTGCAACAGATATTTGATCTGGTTACAGTTTTGGGCGACCTCAAAGAAGCTGAAACAGCGTTGCAGCAATCTAGAAGCGAAGCTGCGACCATTGTAGAAGAAACCCTTACCAAAGAGGAAGCCCTTGTTAGACTTCGCGAGCGAATGGCCGAAATCATGCCGCAAATGGTTGAACTTGTAGGAAGTGAGGCAAAGGCCAGAGAGGTCATCGCGCGCGCGCTCGATAGAGAAGAGAAAGCTTGGGACCGCCGCAATAAAAAACAAGACGAGGCTATTAGGCTTAGTGACGCATTTGGATCGGCTGCTGAAAGTAACTTTGAACGTGCGATTTTTGATGGGGAGGCATTTGACAAAGTCCTCCTGAAGCTGATCGAAGATCTAGCGAGGCTCGTAATTAGGCAGGCGCTACTAGCACCTTTGGCAAAAGGGTTTGGTTCATTTATTGGTGGTATATTGCCAGGTTTTGCTGGCGGGGGTAGGATTCAGCCGGGCGTGCCTACTATCGTGGGTGAAAGAGGGCCCGAGCTAATAGTGCCTAGCCGCAGTGGCACAGTGATGAACGCTGCGGACAGTAAATCTGCCATGTCGGGCGGTTCTCCTGTCATCAACGTCAACAACTATTTCGATCTGGTACCCGGCCCGACTATTGGCGCGATGATTGACCAGCGGATGCCTGAAGTCAGACGAACGTCTGCGGCTCAAGCTATCAGTATATTGAACGGAAGGGGTTAGCATGGCGATCATATACCCTTTGGCAATGCCTTCAGGACCCGCCCCGACAGACGCCTCGATTTATATTGTTAGAAATCAAACCGCTGCGATTGGCGGTGGCGGCGTCAGGCAAGTACAGAAAAATCCCGGTGATAAATGGGTCGGCAAAATAACTCTGCCAACATTAAGCGCTGATCAGGGGGCGGAATGGCTCGGATTTTTCGGCTCTCTGGACGGGTTGGTGGGGTCGTTTCTCTTCGCACATCCTGATTTTAAGACCATGCGCGGTACAGCCAGCGGGCAAACCGGCTCCGTTCAAGGCGCAGGGCAAAAGGGCAACAGTTTGGTGATAGACGGCCTTACAAGTGGCAAAACATTCAAACGCGGTGACATAATTCAGCAAGGGGCCGACAACGACAGCCCCCGCCTAAAAATGGTGTTAGAGGATGCGACCGTTGCAGCTGGCGCAGTGACACTCCTGATAGCGCCGGACAACTATATAGCGCCTGCCGACAATGCTGTGATTATCACTGAGAATTGCAAGGGCGTATTCCAGCTAACGGACGCCGATATTATTCCAAACTCAGACCGCTTGCGGAACCACGTTTTGAGCTTTGCTATTGAGGAAAAATTGATATGACCCGCACAGATGTAACGGCAGCACACCAAACCGCCCTTTCTTCCGAAAATCTGACCGCGTTGCCTATTGTTTTTCTTGATATTGATGGCGACCCTTTATGGGTATGGGCCGGTATTGGCGACTTAGTTTGGGGCGGCAATACATATCTAGGCGTTGGAGATTTGGCGCGAGTTCAATCGGTCAAATCTGATGCAAAGGGCAGCCTGCCAAGTATTGAATTGAGCCTTGTGGGACTGAAAGGCAATATGCTGGCTAATGCCAAGGGCACAAAATACGCAGGTCGCACGGGTAAGGTTTATATTGGCCTGTTTGATGAAAACCATGAACTGATTGACGAACCAGCGCTATTTTTTGCGGGTGAGATGTCCCTGTTGAATATCGCAGCAGGCAGGCAAGAAAAGGGCGTTTCAGTTACGATTGATAGCCGGCTTGCGGTATTAAAGCAAAACCGCCCGATTTTCCGTACACAAGAGGATCAACAGCGCCAAAACCCCGGCGACACGCTGTTTTATTTCGTGTCGCAGATTGTCAATAAAACGGTTTATTGGGGTCTTTCTGGTGCATCAAGAAGCAGCGGGCGCGGCAGCACTGGTTATGCAGATGGTGTGGGCGAAACGCACAGCGGCAATAACAACACCCGCACTATTGGCATAAGCTTTTAAAATGCAGAGATTTAACGATTGGCAGCAGCGCTTGTTTGTGGCGATTGCGGCCCGCAACGCTGCGCGCTTTAAGTATGGCGGTCATGATTGCTGCCTTGCGGCTTCTGATCTGATTAACGCCTTCACGGACGTTGACCTGATGGAAGATTTTCGTGGGCAATATAAGAGTGCTGCCGGAGCATTCCGCTTGATGCGGAAATATGGGTTTAATGACCTGATTGCAACGCTCGCGCACCACATACCAAAGAACGGCGGCAAGGCCCTTAAGTCAGTTTTAAAGGCTGGCACGGGCGATCTGGTCACAACTGACCTTGCTTTACATGATGAATGTTTGGGCCAAGCCTGCGGCGTTGTTGTGGGTTCAACAGCCATATTTCCAGCCTCTATTGGCTGGGTTCACCTTCCTCGCCGTGATTGGCGCACAGCTTTTAAAATCGGTTAATTTTATGGGTAAAGTCGGCAAAGCGATTGGCGTTGGCATTTTTATTGGCGTCATTACAATTGCAACCGCAGGCATAGGCACGGGCGTCCTTTCTGCACTCACGGCGCAAGTCGGCTCTCTTGGTGCGGCTGTAGGTATTGGATTAAGCGCGACAATCGCAGGCGGCATTGCGGGCGGTTTAATCGCGGGCGGCCTGTTGCTAGCCAGTTCTGTTTTGACGCCCGGCTTATCTGATATTCAGGAACAATCCGGCCAAAAGGTGCCAATCACAAACCCGCTGGATACCCGCAAAATAATATACGGTGATGGCACCCTGATAGCTGGCACTGAAATGTTCATTGAAGAATACGACAGCAACGGTGCCGATGATGTTCCAAATGATACCGTTGTGTTTGCGCGCATTGTATCTGACCGTCCTGTCGCTGGTTTCGGCGACTTTTATCTCGGCGATAAGGTTGTTAGTTTTGACGGTTCCGGTAACGCCACAGGTACATATAACGGCAAGCTTTTCTTAAAAACATACGATGGCACCCAGACAGCCGCCGACCCTTGGTTGATGGCCGCGCATGTTGATTGGAATGCAACGGCGATAGGGGCGGGGCAGGCATATTATGTTGTTAAAGCCATCTTTGATCCTGAGGTTTTCCCGTATGGCCTTGGTGAGCTTCGTGGCTGCGCGATAGAGGTGCTGCAGGGCGCTCCTGTATATGATCCGCGACTTGACAGCACAAACGGCGGTAGCGGCACGCATAGGCTGGCTGATGCATCAACGTGGAGGTTTTCTGCTAATCCTGCGCTTACAATATATGATTTCATGCGCGATGTTGTGCTTGGAAACCCTGTTCCTGATGATGAAATTGACCTTGATGCCCTGATAACTGCGGCGAATATCTGCGACGAAGATGTTGCTGTAAATGGCGGCGGAACAATCAAGCGCTATAGCCTTGGTGGTGTTGTTGATTGCCGCAAATCAAAACTTGCAAATATTGACTTGATGCTTTCTGCAATGGGCGGGCGGCGCACTTGGCTTGGCGGTAAAATTCAACTATTTGCGGCGGGCCCCGTAGCCCAAACAATTTCACTTGCTGAAAATGATGTTGTGACGCTCGATTATATTGATCTGATTGCAACGGATCAGCGCATAAACGAAGTGCGCGCGAGCTATATTGACGCAAGCGATAGATATAATCAGGCAGAGGCCCCAGCCTATGTTGACGCTGTGGCGCAGGCCAGTGAGGGCGTTAAAACGCTGCCGCTGAATTTACCCTTTACACAAGACCATAGGGTAGCGCAACGCTTGGCAAAGCTAGTGGGGCTAGAGGCGCGATTGCCTATGATCAATGTTACCGCGATGCCCATTGCAGCTGCTTTGGCACCTATGCATGTTGCGGGCATTACATGCCCTGATGTTGAACTTGTAGATGAAGCCTACCGGGTAACGAAACACAGCATTGACACCAGTAGCAATAGCCCGCTAGGCGTCAATATGGAAATGGTGCGCGAAGATGCCAGCGTGCATGCTTGGGATGCCGCAACTGATGAAAAGGCGCCAGAATCATCTGGTCAGCTTGTGCAGGCAACTGGGCTTGCAACAATAACGCCTGGCGGTGTGACTGTTACGCCGGGCCTGATCACTTCTGGTGACGGGCTAGAAACTACAGTGCTTGAGGTTTCTTGGAACAGCCCCGGCCCGCTGATTGCAAACACAATCATTGATTACCGCCTGAATGGCGCTACCCCGTGGACGCCAGGTGGCGTTTCTATTCGCGGCGATAATGATCATGTTTTGATTTTACCGCATAATTTGGCATATGACGTGCGCGTGCGCCACACGCTGATTAATGGCACAATAACCGCTGAAATCATTGTTTTAAACACAACAACAAGCACCACGGCGGCCCACATCACTAACACCAACCAAATTACAGATGGGGCCGGGCTTGGCACGTCCGCGCAGTGGGCAAGCGTATCAGGCCGGGGCAAAATTGCTGCGGCGATCAACGAGTCCGCCACGGGGGCGACTGATAACAAGAGGGTGCGCTTCTTTGGTTTTAGCACTGATGGCAACTACCCGGATCGCACAATCAAGGCAACGATCGTTAAACCCGACGGTAGCGATTTTACATGGGGCAGTACGGCGGTTTCGCAGTCTGCATATTCCGGCAACGGTTCGAACGGCGTTTATTATCTGGTGTTGGATATTAGTGGCGGTGTTCGGTTTGGTCATATCGGAACCAATGACAGCAAGGTGGGCGTCTGCAAAAACTTGGGCGCTACAACTCTTGAATATTTCAAAGCCACAATAGGCTGGGCAAGCCTGGCGCATGACGCAAACATGATTGTTTTCGGCTTTGTGGAGCGCCGGGCGGGTAAGTTTGTGCACGCAGGGCTTTTCGAACCGACAGCAATTGCAGACGCGCCCAGCGTGTTTTCTTTAGTCGGCATTGAAAGCCCTGAGCACTTGCCCATAGAGAGCGTCGCGGGTGTTTATACGCTTGATCCAAGCGCGCCATGTACTGGGTTTGATAACGGTGCTTCGGCGCGAATAGACGTTGCCGCTACAGATGTTTATTATGGGGCTAGCACGCTGCATTTCAACAGTGGCAGTGTCACAGGGCTATCATTCAGCACGGCTTACTGGGTTTACGCGGTTGATGATAATTTCGTGGGCGGATCTGTCACCTATGTTGCCACGACAGATCGCACAAGCTTTCCAGAAAACGCCGTTTATTTCGGTCAATGCACAACGCCGGCCAATGGCGCGGCGTCAACAACTGCATTTCAGGGCGGTTATGCGGGCCTTGGCGGGGCGCGAGATAACACCTTTACGGAGCCATTGTAATGCAAGTTGTATCAAGTGATTTACCGAATAATTGCCGCCTATATAAAGCGCCTTCTGGCGATTATGTGCGGGTAACTGTGACGGTTGAAAGCGCCAATAAAGGATCATATTCAATTGTTGCGGCTGTGACAGATAGTGCAGGCGTGGATTTAGGACCAGAAACAGATCCTTTCATTCTCACACACTGCATTGAAGACACTGACACGCCCCCGCTTGGCCTTGGGCGTACCAACGGAGCCAAAAAGGGTAATCTGGCTATTGATGGCGGCATTCTATTTGAAAGCGACGGTGCTGAATGGATAGAGCGCGGGCCTATTCCTGATGGTGCCAGTGTTGCTGCTGCTGAAATCATAAACGAATGGGACAAGGCGGGGCAACGTGTGGCTGAGAGGGCTGTGCGTGCGTGGTCCCGTCAATCAGCAAAGACCGAAGTAAACGCGCTGATTGGCGCTTAAACAGGGGGTAGGGGCGTATGCCTGACGTAAAAGAGATACCAGGTGATGGCGCTGTAGTTCTCAAGCCAGAGGACTTCAAGGACATGCTACGGGAGGCAGCCGAAGAAGGCGCGACGAAAGCTCTAGCGAATATAGGCTTGGGCGACGAAAAGGCGGTCCATGATTTTCATGAAATCCGTTCGCTCCTCGATAGCTTCCGCACCGTAAAGAAGTCGATGCTCAGTGCCTTGGGGTCGATGCTCGTGAAAGGGTTGGTTGTCGCAGTAGGCATTGCGACCGCCTTCAAAATGGGGCTACTGAAATGGACGGGGTGAACGACGCCTTCAGGAACACCCGCAGGTTTACCTTTGCAGTCCTGCTGGCAATATTCTCACTGTGCATCGCCTCAATAGTCGTGATGGGCAAAGACGCGGCTGCGATAGTGGTTGTAGGTATCCCAAGCTTGGCAGGGCTGACGAGCGTTTATACGGGCATCACAAACAAGTGGGGCAAGCAAGATGAACGCGAGTGAGTTTCTATCTGGTAGCCTGCAGCCGACCCTCCATGAAATAGGCATGCACTCGCCAGCTGCGGAAAAGCTTTTGTTGATGACGGCGTGTCACGAATCCGCAGGGTTTAAATACCGGCGCCAGATAGGAGGCCCCGCGCTGTCGTATTTCCAGATAGAGCCCAATACTCTCACAGACCTGTACGAGAATTATCTGTCCTTCCGCCCGGGCAGGCTCGCGATGCTTGATCAATACAGGCCGTTGCCGCTGAGCCACACGGAAGCGCTAGAGCGCATTGACGCATACGCGTGCGCGGCTGCCAGGCTTCAATATAGCCGGGTGAAAGCGCCTCTCCCCGACGCAAGTGACGAATGGGCGCTAGCGGAATACTGCAAAGAGCACTGGAACACGGTGGCGGGGAAGGCTACGGCGCAGAAATATTATGACGATTGGCTGCAATACAAGCCGAAAGGGTACTCCAATGATATTTGACAAAGTAGCGATTGGCACCGCTTTGGCAGCCGCAGTCTTCTTCGGCTTGTGGCAAATGGAACGTGCAAAAAGCGCAAAGAAAGACGGCATTATTGATGGTCTCAGGACGTCTCTAGTCACTGAGACGGCACGCGCTGATGGCGAGGCTCGCAACAACACTAGAATGTTTGAAATGGCAACCACGGCACAGGCCAGAGTAACGACGCTTGATGGCAAGTTAGACACCATCCGGGCCAGCAGCCAAGCCGCCATTGCAGAACTAGAAGCCCTTAAAGCAACGGAGTTGAACGATGCTATTGAAGAACCTTTCGCGCGCGGCAATGCTGCTTCTGATCGTCGTCACAAGCGCGTGTGCGGGCTACTTGCCAAAACAGACGGTACTTGTGCCAGTGGCATCGACACCGAGGGTAATGGCGCCGATAATCAAAGCTGATCCAAAGACCTTTAATCCGGTCAAATTCAAGTATCAGGTTACTACCTTGGATAATGCCAAGTATCAAATTACAGCTTGCGAGGCGTGGCAAAATTCCGCTGATGATCCAGAACAGTTTGGCGACTCTGATTATGTTCGTAGTCAGTTCAAGAATACCACTCTCGATAGTTCATGTCGGTGGGCTCTCTATGGTCTGACGGCCGCACAGGAATTGCAAGCCGAGCAACAGGACGAACGGATAGCTGAATACGTCAAATTACTCAGAGAAATGAACCGGTTTCACCGCCAGCAACTGATTGATCGATATGAGGATTTTAAACGCTGGTACGAAGAAGACCGCGAGCTATTGATGAAAAAGGCGCCACCCAGAACACCCTAACTTAAAGCTGACTAAGGCAGGTCCGCGCGGCGCTTTAGGTCGAACATTATCTTGTTCTTAGGGTCTGACTCTGGCCACATATGCCCGCGTATTAAATCTGGATGGGTCATTTCGGCTTCGATGATTGCTACCATCGGAGATGGAATATCACCGAAAGCCAACCGATACCGCTCATCATATCTTGTGATAGTTATTTTCCCGCCTAATTTGTTGCCCTTTATTTCGTATTGGCCGATGTAATAGGTTCCGCCGTCACCACCGAAAATTCTACCCGTTTCAAAAACGGCTACGCCCCCGTTTTCCCATTTATCTGGTGCCGAAACGTCACCAAAGCGCGCCGTCCAAAGTGCCTCAACGCTCTTCATGTTTCTTTTCCTCTGAAGTTAAATCTCTCGGCGTCCTGCAGCGCTTCCAAGAAGCGAGACATTTGTTCGTGGTCGTCGAACTTGATATCCAAATCTTTGTTTTCGCCATGTGAAACCCTCAGTACGACGCGGTTTCCATGCGTCAATATCTCTAGGGCAATATCTCCCTGTCCGTCCCGGGGGACGGCATCGATCGTTTCCGTAAAGTAACAGATGCTTCCCATTGCTAGTGCCTCCCTGCCAGTTCGTCACCCGCCTTATATTTTCCGCACACGCGAAACCCTTCCTTTACGGCATCAACTTCGGCTTGATCCATTGTTAGCTGCCACTTTTGTTTTATGGCCACCCATTCGGTAAGATATGTGCACCAATAAGCGCGGTTAGGTGGTAGCCAATCCGCCGGGTCTTTAAACCCCTTTGAGCGGTTGCACCCGGCCTTGACCGCAATCAGAGTTTTGCTGTCTGATAGATCATTGGCGTAAGCTTCCCTCTTTTCTGGAGGCCATTTATACCCGCCCGATAAATGTACTTCCTTCAACGGCACCATATGATCAACATCGAGCGTGCCCGGGTCGGTGGTCACATATCCGCAGTAAGGAGCAGCCCATAGGCCGCTTTGAACACGGCTATCTCCACTGATGATTTTCAATGCCGGTTCGGTGAGGCTTTCCGCAATCAACACCTCTTGCCGGGCGTCCTCATTATCGCCGTCAGCATCGATCCAATGATTGTAAAGCGAGCGTTTATATTTGGGTGTATTGACCTCTGCCGTTATTTTGAGGCCTTTGTATTCGTCGCCGAATGCCGCCAGGCTGAAACATGCCAGAGCGCAGGCCAGAAATATTCTCATGATATCCCCCTCGTGTTTACGTTTTACTCGCAACTCACCGCGATAGTTTTGCACGTTTTACGGAAATGTCAAATTAGCGGGAGATGCTCGCCATACCGGGCTATCTCAGGAAAGGCGAACATCTCGTTTTAAGAAGAGTATGAATGATCAGCGATTGCTACGCACCACGGCCTCTTCGTGGTTGGTTTCTTCCGGGTACAGATCAGAGTGAGCATAGGCGTCTTTCCAAGCGTCTGTCTCATTATCTCTCGCATGTCCGCGGAAGTTATGTGGTGGGCACACCCCGTAGTACCAACCGCCGCTGGGCATTGGCGGGGCAGCTGCCGCCGCGATAGAAGCAGCGCAAACAAATAGGCTTATAATAAGTTTCTTCATGACTATTCCTTTCATTTATCCCGAAATACTCCCAACAAACTATGATTTCCCGATACTACTCAGGGATAGCTTGGTGGCTGTGATAAATGTCACGTTCGATACCGTGGCGGTATGGGGAGCAGAGATTACTTCCGCCAGTTGTACGGGTCGTTATCCATCGTGACGGTGTATTCCCCAAAGGTGCCACACTCCGAACATCGGAACGGTAGGAAGTGGACGCGCATGTCGGGGCCGAATCCGTCGATCAGCTTTTGCAGGGCCACCGATTTGCTGTGATGGCATGCGCTGCAATATACGGTCATGCTTTCATAGGAAGCGATTGCTTGTTCAAGGGTGATGCTCATGTCGTTTTATATGAGTTTTAGAACGAAAAGAGAACAAGTATAGATTAGTTTTATAGGCCCGTCGGTTAGCCAGGTGGGGTGCAAGTGGGGTGCAAAAGGGCGAAAGTGGGGTGTAAAACGTGTTTTCGGGGTGTGTCAACGAAACTGAAACCGCAGAAAACAGCCATTTTGTGCTAAAATCCGTACGTTGACATCGACGAGGTCGCTGGTTCGAGTCCAGTACCGACCACCATTTAAAACGGAGCGGCCCCCTGTGGAGAGATTGCCCGTTTACAGGCAAGACCTATGGCTAGTCCCACTCCTGCGATCTTTTGCTTGAGCCCATTTGAAGCACGAACCTGATGTGCGGGCACATTTTGAAAAGGTTATTACTAGTTCGTCAGATAGTGTTGATGCGAATGAGCCTGAGGAGGCTGTA